>Ga0209368_1000137_pt1 | contig 115609 bp, 122 predicted proteins | sample EBPBio242008_DNA_FD_185862 | JGI IMG/M metagenome (GOLD analysis project Ga0209368, IMG submission 185862) | Wastewater treatment Type I Accumulibacter community from EBPR Bioreactor in Madison, WI, USA - Reactor 1_4/24/2008_ DNA (SPAdes)... | ecosystem: Engineered > Bioreactor > EBPR >...
CAAATTGACGTGCTGCTTCTCTGGCAACAGTTTGAAAACCACCTGTTATTATCGCAAGTCGATGGCCTTCGTTTTGAAGCTTGGCTACCGCTTCTTTTGCTCCGGGAAGGGGTTTAAAATCCAAAATAACTTCTTCCATTGTTTGTTTTGTGGCCTTACCGCGAGAGCGGTATAGGCTTGCCAATTCACCCAGCCATTGCGTGTAATTAAGCTCGCCATCCATTTCGGGCCCGCGCTTATAGAGCGCCTCATCTTCCGCGTCTGAAATGCCCATCGCCAGATTCAGCCGATACCATGCAGCGCTTTTAATGAGTGTTTTATCTAGGTCAAAACCAATTAGCATCTTGTTCATTTTTGTCTAGTTGCATTACTTAGTGATAGTGCTTCTGCTTCTTGGGCTAGCTGCGTCGTAATCGCTTCTTGTTCTTCAGGAGTCTTCCCTGAAATCATGAGACCAATCGTGCCAATAAGTTCAGCCATATGCCTAGTACCGTCTCTGTAGGGGTTTAAACCTCGTCCAGAATCTATATCACTAACTGGTTTTGTTACATAAAGAGTCCAATCTGGCCGCATTTGAAAAGCCATATCTACTCCAATTGCTTTTCCGATTGCAGAACGTGTTAAGCAGTGGAGCATGTCTTCTCGAGTGCCGCCAAACTTGTAGGGACCGTCTAGAAAGAAACGACCGCCAGCATGTTTAAAATCACAATTGCCAACAGGAATAAGCGCAGAAATGGATATAAGTGATCCCTTTAAATCCTGTGCTTTAGCTACGCCTCTTTCAGAACCTCTTGGAGCGACATCAAAAATCGCCACGTGGCTACACCCGCTTAACCTGTAAGCTATCCAGCTCCACAGGCGTTTCGCGGCCAAACATGTTAACCAGGACCTTGAGCTTGCCCTTGGCTGGGTCAATCTCGTTAATAGAGCCGTCAAAGCCCTTGAACGGACCGTCAATAATGCTGACCACATCGCCTTCTTTGTAGTCGATTTTGTGCTTGGGTTGTTCTAGGCCCATGCGCTTTTGGATTTTCTCAATTTCTTCTGTGCCCACAGGAGTGGGGTCTGCGCCGGAGCCCACAAAGCCGGTAACACTTGGCGTGTTGCGCACAATGTACCAGGCGTCTTCGCTCATTTTCATTTGGACCAAGACGTAGCCTTGGAAAATGCGCTTTTCCACCACGCGGCGCTTGCCGTTTTTGATTTCTATCATTTTTTCCTTGGGAACTAGAACTTCAAAAATTTTGTCTCCCATGTCTAGGGAGTCGGCGCGCTGGCGGATGCTTTCTGCCACTTTTTCTTCGTAGCCGCTGTAGGTGTGGATGGCGTACCACTGCTTGGCGTTGTCGTATCGTTTATTAGTAGACATGTAGGAGGCTCCTTACTTTACAAAAATTAGTTTAAATAGTTTGTCTAGGCCAAAGTCTACCAGAGCGATGCTGGCTCCAAATACTATGGCAAAAATCAACACGGCGCGCGTTAAGGCGCGGGATTCTTTGCGGTTTGGCCACGTAACATGCTTAAGCTCTTTAAAGCTGCTACGAATATAGCGCGGCACTAAAATCAGCCCAATCCAACCCGCCACTTTAGCAATAAATTTAAACGGCTGATACTTAAACATTGGCGCTAAGAACGTGCCAATCTTAATAAACGGCCAGCTTACAATAAGCCACAAAAACTTAGATAGCCGGCCCAGAATACTTGGTTTCTCTGGGGCAGTGGCTGCAGCCTGTGCTTTAGCCGCTTGCTCACGGATGGTGGGCGCGGGCTTTAGACGTCGTTTTTTTGGCTTGGATTCTTCTCTGTCTGCCATGATTTCTCCCATTAAAAAAGCCTACATTAAGCTGTAGGCGACTGTGTCAAGCATACCACTGTTAGCACGGCATCGTCAAGACTAGCGCGTGGTATAGTAGTTGTAATGACTTTAGCACTACTTGTTCTAGCGCTGCTTCCGCTTGTGTCTTTTGTACTTATACTGCCCTTTGTATGGCCACACCGGTCCCAGGTGGCGTTGGCGCTCATTGTTTGGCAGGTTGGCATAGCTGGATTATTTGTGGCGCTGGCGCCTGGGTGGTGGAGCGGTTTGTATGCTGCGGCGGCAATGTACCAGATAATCAATCTACTGCGCGTCCGACGCGGAGCGATTCAGGTGGATTTTCTGCGCCGAGCCAGCTTGCGGGCCATAAAGTATTTAACGGTGGCGCAATCGGTTTTTGCAGTTGTTGCTATCTTCCAGCAAAATTCACACTTAACACTCAAGCAAATGGCCATTGTGGTGGTAACGGCCCAGCTGCTGGGCGCCCTTATGATGGCCCTTTCCACGGCCAAGCACTTAAAAAGCACAAAGACGCTGCAGGCTACACAGCACTACGCGGACAAAGATCTCCCAAGCATTAGTGTGCTTATCCCGGCCCGCAATGAAACAGAGGAGCTGCACGCCTGTCTAGACGCCTTGGTGGCCAGCGATTACCCCAAGCTGGAAATCCTAGTCCTAGACGATTGCTCCCAAGAACGACGTACCCCAGAAATTATCCGCGGCTACGCCAATAAAGGGGTTCGCTTTGTGGCTGGTAAGACGCCGGATGAATCATGGCTAGCCAAAAACTTTGCCTACCAGCAGCTGGTAGAGGCTTCAAGTGGCGATTTGCTGGTCTTTTGTGGCGTAGACCTAACAATGGCCCCTGGCGCCCTGCGCGAACTAGTCACCACACTGCTAGAAAAAGAAAAGACCATGCTCAGCGTGCTGCCGCACAATCAGCCGCCAGACGATTGGCGCTCCTATCTTTTACAGCCCGTGCGCTATGGCTGGGAGCTCAGTCTACCGCGCCGCCCATTTAATCGCCCACCGGTGTTGAGCTCTTGCTTTATCATTGATCGTACCGCGCTAGAGCAAGCCGGCGGCTTTAAAGCGGCCTGCCGATCAGTATCGCCAGAGAGTTATTTGGCACGCAGTAGCGTGCGGGGGGATAAATACAGCTTTGTCCGGAGCAACCTCTTAGTCAGTCACAAAAACCTGGCCGAGCAGCGCAGTACCGGCCTGCGACTGCGCTATCCTCAGCTGCATCGCCGCATAGAGTTAGTAGCCTTCTTGAGCGTTATAGAACTATTGGTATTAGTGCTGCCGTTGCCGCTCAGCCTGATTATTGCGTGGCACGGCGCTTGGCTGCTGGCCGTTGCCGGGCTCGTGTCTACGGCCCTCTTAATGTTTGTGGCCCTGCAAATCACCGCCGTTATGTATGGCCGATTCAGGCCGCTGGCAGTGGCGCTAGCGCCACTCTTACCATTGGTAGATCTGTGGCTGCTTAACAAGTCCATGCTCGCCTACGAATTTGGCCGCGTAGAATGGAAGGACCGCAATATTTGCCTTCCAGTCATGCGTCAAGAAACAACTACTGCAAATTAGGAATAAAAATACTAAACGTGGAGCCATGATTGAGCTGGCTCTCTAGGTTAATTTCTGCGTGCAGGAGCCGAGCTAGTTTGGCGGTTACGTACAGCCCTAGGCCGGTGCCGCCCGTTTCTCTGGTTCTAAAATCCTCGGAGCGGAAGAACTTATCAAACACCTTTTCTTGATCTGGTTTGCTTAAACCAATGCCGGTGTCTGCCACATAAAACGTTACGCCTTTTGGCGATGTTTTTGCGCTTAAGGTCACGCCGCCGCGCTGAGTGTATTTAATTGCGTTGGTTATAAAGTTCTGCAATACCTCACGCACGTACAGCTTACTAGACTGGAGTAGCTCCAGCTTGGGATCCAACTCTAGCTTAAATGTCAGATTTTTAGCTGCTGCCTGCGGCGTGTAGTTACTTTGGAGCTCAGTTAAGAGATCGTGCACATTAATGCCTTCTGGCTCGATTTCTAGCACTCCGCGTTCAGCGCGGCTGAGCGTTGCTAAATCGTTAATCATATCCGCTAGGAAAAGAACCTGGTGGTGGGCTTCTTTAAGCGCGGCCTGAATTGCTTTAATATCGCCAGTTTTACCGGCAATAAATTCCGCATTGCCAATATTGCCCTCTGCAATAGCAATGGGCGTACGAAGCTCGTGGCTAACAACGCTAATAAACTCGTCACGCTCTTCTTCTAGCGATTTTTCCCGCGTAATATCGCGTAGTAAAAGCACGTAGCCCTGCTGGCCCGCCTCGCCGTAGCCAAGGTGCACCGGCGCAATGCTCAAATAGAGGTTGATAGTGCTGCCGTCTTTGTATTTTATACGCAGGTCGCGGTTGGTGGTAGGATGCGTGGCAGCAGCGACTAAGTTGCAAATTGGGACAGACTGATTTTCTGAATCAATCGGGTAGATAAGCTTGTCAATTCCTGTTCCAACCCTAATGTTGTTGACGTCCAAAATGTCCAGCGCGGCGCCGTTGTAGAGCACCACTTTTTGTTTGTCGTCCACGGCAATGACGGCATCGGCCATGCTGTTAATGAGGCTGGTTAAGCGGCCGTGGTCTAGTTGCTCGGCTGATTTTTTACTCTTAAGCGTTAGCGCCATATTCAGGCTTTATTGTACGGGCACGGCGCCAGATTGTAAAACTGGCTTTTGGCGCCGCATGACCTTTCGTTTCTGGGCTGCATCCGGCAGCATGGCTGTTAGTACCGCCCAAAACTCTGGGCCGTGATTCATAACTTTGGTGTGCGCCAGTTCATGCAAAATCACGTAATCTATTAAATCCCACGGCAACTGCATCAGGTAGCTATTTAGCACGATTCGCTGCTTCTGGTCGCAACTACCCCAACGACTGGTCAGTCTCTTGATGCGCAGGTCTTGGTAGGAGCAGTTATGCTTCTGCGCTAATTCTGCCAACCTGCCGGGAAGCAACTGCTCTGCCTGCTTCTTGAGCGCGCGCTGCGCTGCCGCGGCGGCTGCGGTCTGCACTGCGGCATCAGAAAAGTCTAGACCTTTTGGGTAGCGCACAGTAATAGTGGTTTTTGTTACTGTGGCTTTTGGAGCGGAAACATCTGTGGGCAGGCTAATAATATGATGAAACTTGCCAACGGCCTGACCCGGCACCAGCAGCTCTATGCTGGGTTTTTGAGCTCTAATCCAATCGGCCTTTTGCACGGCAAAGGCATGTCCACTGGCAAAACTGGCCCAGCGCGGGATGCTAATTGTTATCTGTCCGGTGGGCTTAATGCTCAGCCGTAGGCTGCGGCTAGAAGCACGTTTGGTAACCACAACCGGACCTACGCCGTCAATTTCATAGGTTTTGCTGGACATATTATCTAATAAGAATGTTGCGGCGCGACATATCTACGCGACCCGCGGACGGGCTAGGCACTAAATTAACTAGGGCTGGCTTTGCTTTATGCTGAGCGCCATCTTCTAGGCTCAACAAGCCCATTTGGCGCAGTTTGTGCATAACCGCGGCGTACTGCGTGCTAAAGACGTGTTTGCCACTGACCACAGCATAATCTTCCGCAGGAGAGGGATTTTGCATGTGTGTAATAATGTTGCCAAAGGTGGTTTCATCGTGCTGGGCTGCAAACTTATCGTCTATGCGGCGACGATCACGCTTGGTGCCGCGCACGTAGGCACTTTCTGGGTCCATCTGGAACCACACAATTAAGGTCTGCGCCTTGGATTTGCGGGCTAAATCGCGCAGCTGCCGGCGCTGTACACCGCGCAGGGCGTTAACATCGTACACCACGCTGACGCCAGCGGCTAGGAACTCATTGGTCATGTAATCCATGAGTTGGGTTACAACATCGTTCTCAGCTTTGTCGTAACGAGGCTTCTCAAACAGCTCTGCCCTAATGCGGTCTGCCTGCAAATGCGCAGCCTGGACATTCTCTGTAAACTGACGCGCAAAATAGGTCTTGCCGGCCCCCGGAAAACCGTAGAGAAGAATCAGGAATGGCTTGGTTGGAACAATCTTTCCCATGTGACAGATATTATATACCAATTCCGGTAGTTTCAAAATGCCGATTCATGCTATTATGAATTAGCACTTTTAGGGGCATAGTACAACGGTTAGTATAAAGGTCTCCAAAACCTTAGATCGTGGTTCGATTCCACGTGCCCCTGCCAAACAGGATAGATCTCATTTTTGAGGTCTTTCTTGTTTATTTCACCTCTGTTATTTTCGTTCTTTTCAGCGGTTTTGCTAAGCACTTTTTGAGTTTCCATAATTTGGCGTGTTTCGTCACTTCTTTTTGCTATAGATTCAGCCAAGAATGACAATTTAACAGATACAGAATTGCTTGCGTAAACGATTTCATCAAAGAGTTTGGTTAAAACCGTACGCTTTGCGTCATTACCCATATCAGCGTCTGTGTATTGAGCCTTTGCGTGCTGCGTAAGCTCCTTGATATTTACTTCGTCCCAAAAATCCGCCTTTACATTTGCTGCGTTTTTACGCATGCCATAGCCGCGTTTAAACAGTTCACTGCCCGCTGAAATGTTGAAAACGCCGTCGCTGAGAGCGTGCATTTTTTGAGAAAAAGCGAACATGTCTAGCAGTTCTTGAGGTGGGTGGACGAGCTTTTTCTTACAATTAAGCTGGCCAATCAGCGAAGTGACTGTGAAGCGTGTGTAGGCGTCGTTAAAACTCTGGATTTCGTGAGCTAAAAATGCTGAATCGTTTGGTGCCCATACGCTGTCGAGTCGTTCGATCCACCAGTGTGTGCCAAGTGCGTCAATTTCAAATATATCGGTCATTTATTTTAAGACTGAGCCTGAGAACGAATAGTATCAAGCACTTGGTCGAAAGCGTAGGTAGTCAGACTGGCGCCGCCTATTCGACTGGGACTTAAGCTGGCTAAATCCTGCCCAGGAACAGTGTCTTTGAGTGCGCTTTCAAACCTGCTGATGTACATTTGCGATTCGTGGTCAGAATAAATCGTCGTTCACAGACACGTCTGTGACCTTGCCGCCGCTTAGTGTGACTTTGACGCTAATGCTATTTGTAGCGCCATGTGGCACGTCGTACGAAGCGCTGGCAGTGTACGTACCATCTTTGTAGCCACTAGTTAACGTGGAGGTGCTCACTGGTGTCGATGAAGTAGAAGGGGTTGAAGACACAGTCGAAGTTGTCGAGGTGGAATCTTGTGGAGTCGAGGCTATTTTGGCTCGGAGATCATCGCTACCGCCAAAATACAAAAACGCACCCCCAGCCCGGCCGCAATCAGCACTGCAGAGGTGCCAACAATAAAGGCCTTTTCTTATGGTTTCATGTTTCTATACTACTGCAACAATGCTTAAATAATACTTAATAAACAGCACCTCCTTTTGCATTTTTCATTTTAAAATTAAATACTACTACTGCTGAGGGGGAGTACGATCAGGGTCATTCGACTGAGCGGGCTGCTTGGTACTTACGGTTGAGAGAGGAGAGTTATTTTGGACAGAATTTGCCCGTCGTCTTTTTGCGATCCGCCAAAGAACATAAGCGAGACAAAGTATAATAAGTGTTCCGAGCATAGCTAGCGCTACAACTTTAAGGGTAGACACGGGCTTGTCCTTTGCGCTGTTTACAGACACCGACTTGCTATCTGAGGGGGTTTTATGTGCGGGAAGAACTCCACCTTCAGTCGTTACTTTCATCTCGAAAGGCAACGCCGCACCTGTTAGCGCAGCTTTACCCTGTTCGTCCGTAAGGTAAAAGCTCACCTTGTATACGACGCGTGTTGGCTTTGCGAGTAGGGTAGTTTGATACGCTGCGTCCTGGTCTATCTGCAGTGGCGTCATGTCGCCATTAGCCTTAAGGAACTCTTCTGTTGGATACGTCTGAAGACTTTCAAGAGTATCTTGTCGCATAATATCCGCAACAATGCGGGTGTTATATGTATTTTGAGCGAATGGAGTATCTCTAACGCTAGTTTTGAGGGTAAAATCTACTTTCTGCTTAGCCAGCAGATCAAATGCATAGTATCTTTCTTGCGGAAACAAAATAGTGTCTGTGTAGTTTGTGTCTGCAAGCATTACTGGCGCATCCTCCGGTCGTAGTGTGCCGGCAATTGGAACACCCTTAAGTGTAAAAAGACTTACCTCTCGCTGGGTCAACGCGGATACCGTTGAACCAAGTTTATTTAAGTCGTTTATATCAAAGTATGTTCCACCACTATTTTCTGCAATACAAGACAGTTGTTGCCGAGCAGCATCGTCAACAAGAAGTCCCAGAGTATTTATTTTTACTTTTACACCCCTGGATTCAAGGCTTTTGGCCACCTCGCATGCGTTTGGGGTTCCGCAAGTATCGATGCCATCCGAAAGTAAGATGACTGACTTAGGGCCTTCTCCCGTAAAATCGCCCGCTACTTCATGTAGGCTTTTACCCATAAGAGTCCAACCTTTCGCCTGGATCGCATCGACGGACGTTTTTATTGCAGCGACATTATTTGCTTTGGGCGCATTTAGCCTTACCGTGTCTTGGCAACCGGCAGCTTGATCGGTGTCTGGAACCTGACTACCGTACACACGCAGACCTACTTGCGTGTCGGCAGGAAGACTATCTAAGGTCGACTTAAGGGCAGTCTTCGCTCGATCTATACGCATAGTAGAACCCTCATCCTTCGCGAGCATCGAAGAAGACGCATCGAGTATGAACATAAGCTGCCCATTGTTTGCAGCCTGTACTGCGTTTGCTTGTATAGACATAGCGGCGATTACACCTAACACTGCTATAGCGGTTATAATTCTTTTTTGCATTATCCTTTTCCCTTCGTATACTGACAGTATACCATATAGAAATACCCTATCTGCAGATATGTTGGACTCGAATCTCTTTGTTCTACATCTTTAAAGTTTTTTTGTATTACATAGGAGATTCGGTATAATACTACCTTGGTATTTTCTGAAAAGACTTGGGGGAGCATAACTGGGCGTAGAGCGGTCTCCTGAAACCGTAGACTGCAGGTGAGAAATGCCACTGGCATTTTGCAAGGGAGCCAACTCTTGCAAACTTGTTTGCAAAATGTTGCGACAGGGTCGCCGAAGGTGACCGAGTCCTGTCAGATTCGAACCTGATCATTTATAATATAGTTTTCGAAGGGGTGTAGCTCAATTGGTAGAGTAGCTGTCTCCAAAACCGGGTGTCGTAGGTTCGAGTCCTGCTAACCCTGCCACGAGATTATAAGAAGTCTACCTCCGTTGAGCGTAGACTTTTTTGCTACGAAAAAGTTTGGTTGTCCTACTACCCCTAAAATGACCCTGTCTGATAAGCTATATTTATGGCTGAAAATGACCAAAACATGCCCGAACCCGCATTGAAATATATGCGCACACCCGAGGAGTCGCGAGACGTACTTTTGTCTTGGCTACGAGAAGACATGGTGTTTTTTGCTGCTGGCGCGTGTCATATTTTGGCACATATGTTCCTTTTGCATAACCCAAACGAGGATTTTGATCTGATTTATACTAAACCTGTCAATAAACAACCTGGCAACCATATGTACGTGAGCGGCGGGACATGGGCGTTCGATTTCAACAGGTGGTCGCTCGAAAAAGACCTGCTAAAAATTAATGAAACGTTTGCAAAAGATAGATATCCAAACTGGAACTATGAGTGCATCGTTATAGAGAAGGTTTGCCGGAGTATCTGAAGAATTCTCATCATCTGCGAGCGCCAGAATATTTCCTAGATCTTCCATGGAAACGATCATATGATTATATTCATAAGCTTCCCTCGGCTGCACCAGAATTAGGTGTCGCATGATCGTTTCTGGAAATACTATTATGCAATAAATAGGTTTGGTATTTGTCCGATAGCTCTTGCCAATATAAACGACATACTATCAGATGTATCTCATTTATATTTTGTATGTCAAATGCAAAGAGCAGTATAATAGATGTAATGTAATAGGAGAACCTTACATGAATGAACTTTGTGACATATGTGGCATCAGACCAGTCACTCATCGAGTGCAAGTCACGCAAAATGGCCAGATGGCCGAACTAAATGTCTGTGACATTGACTACCAGAGGCTACGGCAACAAGCTGGCTCAAGTTCTCCATTCGAGTCATTATTTTCTGGCAGTAACCCCTTCAACTCTTTTGAGCAAGTCTTTGCCCGCCCCGAGCGACAGCAGGCCGCAGGCCTTGAAGCACTCTTGTCAGACACTGCCAAGGATATTATCCAAGAAGCCGGTAGTGTGGCGCACAAGTTTGGCCGGAGCGAAGTAGATACTGAGCACTTGCTTTATGCCCTCGCTGACAACGACATCGTTGCTGAAATCCTCAAGCAATACAAGCTGAAACCGAGTGATATTAAGGGTTACATTGATGCTAATGCGCCAAAAGGTAAGCAGACTACTACTGAAGATGAGATGGGTGTCAGTCCGCGTGTTAAAAGCGTACTGCAAAGCGCTTACCAAATTTCGCGCGAACTCGGCCACAGCTACATCGGTCCAGAGCACCTTTTGATTGCGCTTGCCGCCGAGCCTGACGGCATGGCACACGAGGTGCTCGAAAAGTACGGCTTGAGTCCTGAAAGTCTCCGCGCCAAAACAACCAAAGTGGTTGGGCAAGGAGCTGAGGGTGGTAAGGTCGAAACTCAGACGAACACACCACAGCTCGATAAATACTCACGCGACCTGACGCAGCTTGCCAAGGCTGGTAAACTTGACCCAGTAATTGGCCGAAACGATGAAATTCAAACGACTATCGAAATTTTAAGTCGCCGCACCAAAAACAACCCAGTACTGATTGGTGAGCCAGGCGTCGGTAAAACTGCTATCGTCGAAGGCTTAGCGCAGCGAATTGAAGCAAAAGAAGTACCTGAGGTACTTGAGGGTAAACGCGTCGTTGAGCTTTCACTTATGAGTGTGATTGCTGGAGCCAAATATAAGGGTGAGTTTGAGGAGCGTATTAAGGCTGTCATCGATGAGATCGTCGAGCACAAAGACGAGTTAATTGTGTTTGTGGACGAATTGCACACTATAGTCGGTGCGGGCGGTGGCGGCTCTGAGGGTGGCATGGATGTAGGCAACATCATGAAGCCAGCACTCGCCCGTGGCGAACTGCATCTTATCGGGGCAACAACCTTGAATGAATATCAAAAATATATCGAGAAGGATAGTGCTCTCGAGCGACGGTTCCAGCCCGTTATGGTGCCAGAGCCGACGATTGAGCAGGCGATTGAGATCATTCGCGGCCTCCGCGACAGCTATGAAGCCCATCACAAAGTTAAGATTGATGATTCAGCCGTCACTGCCGCCGTTTATTTGAGTGATCGTTATATTACATCTCGGTTCTTACCTGATAAAGCTATTGACTTGCTTGACCAAGCGGCAGCTCGCGTCCGAATTGCCAGCGATACACGCTCAGCCGAAATTGCAAAATACGAAGATGATATTGCCCGTCTTTCGCGCGAAGAAGAGTCAGCTCGCAATCACAAGAAAACCGATGAAGCCAAGAAACTGAAAAAAGAAATTGAGACTCTGACAAAACAAAAAGATGAGTTAATGGAAGCTTGGAAGCGCGAGAAAGGTGTTTCGACAGCCGTAGTCACCAGTAGCGACATCGCCCAGATTGTTAGCAAACTCACCGGCGTGCCGGTCACGGAGCTCACCGAAGAAGAGAAGCTAAAGCTATTGACACTTGAAGATAAGCTTCACCAACGGGTTGTTGGTCAAAACGAAGCCGTTCAGGCAGTGAGCGACGCGGTTCGTTTGTCGCGTGCTGGACTGACGCAGGGTTCTCGTCCAATCGCAAACTTCCTCTTCCTTGGCCCAACCGGCGTTGGTAAAACAGAGCTTGCTAAAGCCTTGGCTTGGTCAGTCTTTGGTGATGAAGATGCTATGATTCGTATCGACATGAGCGAATATATGGAGCGCCATGCTGTTAGTCGTCTTGTCGGTGCGCCTCCAGGGTACGTCGGCTATGATGAGGGTGGCCAGCTCACTGAAGCAGTGCGCCGCCGCCCATACAGCGTTGTTTTGCTTGATGAAATAGAGAAAGCTCACCCAGATGTTTATAACATCCTGTTACAAGTTTTTGACGATGGTCGGTTAACCGACGGTAAGGGTCGTGTAGTGGATTTTACGAACACGATTATTATTGCTACCAGCAACCTTGGTAGTGCCCTAATTATCGAAAACGATAAAGCCACAAGCAAAGATAAGAAAGATAAAAAGGCGCTGAAAGCCGAGCTCATGGAAGTGCTGCGCGGCCATTTCCGTCCGGAGTTTATAAACCGCATCGACGATATTATCGTCTTTGACAGTCTGAATGAAGACGAGATTAAAAACATCGTCCGTTTGCAGCTCGAAAAAGTCACCCAGCTACTTGCCGAAAAAGGTGTATCTATTACGATTAGTGACGCACTAGTAGATGATCTTGCGAAGCGTGGATACCAACCAGAATTTGGTGCCCGCGAACTACGCCGTCTCATCAAAACCGACATCGAAAACTTGTTAGCTCGTAAATTGCTTGCGGGAGAGCTCAAAGAAGGTGCTCGTGTCATCGTTAATTACTCACCCAAAGATGGAGTAACTATTGATCAGGTAAAGTCACGCGAATAGTACTCTAAGAGGATCATATTACCACAAACCCCCTGAAGACTATTTAGCTCGCGGTACGTTCGATAATCATCCTTCAGCTCCTGCCAATAAAAAACTTCACTCAGTGAATTATTATACCGTTGAAGAATCGAATGCGCGTTAGCCATGAAACTACTTTATACTCACATTTTGATATAACATGTATAGATAACAAATATGAAGGAGGCGCATGGAACTAAGTATCAATTGGCTCGCGGTCATTACTGCAACTGTTGCCAGCATGATCGTAGCAGGCGTGTGGTATCAGGATTGGGCACTCGGCTTGCCATGGAAAAAGATAACTAACATTGACGCGAAAAAAGCTGACAAGGCTGGTAATACGCCGATGATGGTCGTGTTGATCGTCAACTTCTTTACCGCAGCCGTACTCGCAGTTGTAATTTCTATTGTTGCATCGTACTTCAATGCCTCATTTCTATGGTTAGCTCTCGGCACTGGCGTCGGTATTTGGCTAGCGTTTTCGGCGACAACGCTTCTTACGCATAACATGTTTGAGCAAAAGTCGTTCAAGCTGACCCTGATCAATAATGGCTACCAACTAGTCATGTTTGTTGTTATGGCATTTGTTATAGGATTGATGCAATAGCACAATGGCATATAGCGAAGATTTAGCAGAGCGCGTCCGCGAAGAGCTAGCAGCGGCCGGTATTGCAGACATCAATGAGATCAAGATGTACGGTGGCCTTGCCTTTATGGTGCGTGACAAGATGTGCGCGTGTATTGGTGGTGACGACGGCGAGATCGTCATGATGCGCGTCGGAAAAGAAAGGTATGATGAGCTACTACAAAAAAGTGGAGCGCTACCGTCGATCATGAAAGATAAGCCGATCAAAGGCTATATCGACTTAGGCGTAGAGGGCCAAAAAGATTTGTCTTTTTGGGTGGAGACGGCATTGAAGTTTAACGAAGAGCTAGTTAATTCAAACTAGCCTTTTTAGACCACAATAAGTTTGATAATCGTCCATTTTTTGCCTGGATAAATTCAAAGTCCCAGCATGGACGCCTGGCGATGGCAGTCTCAAAACGCGAACGGCTACGACCCCGCCGACTAGCATCGACCCAAGCAATGACCCAGTTTATGTTCCCAAGTTGAACGTTTAGTTTATCTATATCCACGCAAATATGTAATCCTGCAAAATGCATCCGTAGCAAAATATTCAACAGCCTGCCACCCCTGTTCTTAGTGCAATATTAACAACGCTATAGACAAAATTATTGAATACATTATTTATTCATAAGTGTGGTCAAATACTGCCACAAATAGCGAATTTATAGAAACAATTTGTAATTATAAGCACCATAGATAATCCGCTATATAATCCTCTATATATGCGCCATCGCCGGAGTCTACGCCGGCCTCAAAATCACCAAACTAGCAGACGCAGCAATGTGCCGATGCTAGCACAAACAGCAGCCCTGATGGATCAGCCGCTCTACGCGACGGCGTGACGACCCGCAGCCGGCTTACCATATATAACAAAACCCTGCGGTTAGCGGGGTGTCATAGCCAAACATGGCGTAGTCAGACTCAAGGTAACTTTATTCAAATATCACGTCAGCAGCATATGGCGCCCACAGCGCCTGCTGCTTCATGCTCAAGCCTTTAGCCGCATCTACGGCTTGCTGTAGCGCTGTTTTGGTGATTGTAACGTTCTGCCCTACTTCAAGCTCTGGAAGCCCTGCAGCAACGCCCAGCGTCGTCTCAGCGGCAATTCGTTGCGCACCAGTCAGGGCAAGCTTGTTGTCCTCCATGTACTTTGTAACAGCCCCACGTGCAAGTAGCATGTAGCTGTCGCCGGCTTTGGCCTGAACAGAATAGTCCTTGGCTGTACCATTGTTTGCATCGGCGGTTGGCGTTGTTGTTAGTTTTTGCTCAGTCGCGCTCGTAGCGGCCACTGCCCCAGCAGTCTGGAGCGCCTGAGCCACTGCATCTTTGGTGATGCCAACCGTCTGACCAATATCTAGCAAAGGAGCGCCAGCGGCATTCACTAACTCCACTTCTGCCTGTAGTTGCTGAGCTGCCGTCACCTCAATCTTCTTGGCTTTGGCATATTGCGCTATGCCATCACGGGCTAGTGCTGTGTATGAGTCACCGCTCTTAGCTGTATATGCGTAGCTATCTTGGGGTGTCACCTTGGCTTCTGGTTGTTGTTCCTTGGCAGCTGGTTGTGTATTGGAGTCATCTTTTTTGGCAGTGTCTTTTTGTTCAACCGTGTTGGCTTTGTTGGCCGTTTCAGTCTTTTGGGGTTCAGTCTTAGTGGTATTTCCGCCAAGCTCTCGCTGGGCATCGGACATCCAGCCGGACTGACGAACCATCGCTACAACCGACACAACAACTAACACTACTGCACACAGTAGCGCAAACTGTTTCTGGCTGAACCGTATTTTTGTCATTTACCTCAATATCCCCATATCTCTTAGTAAGCCTATAGTAGCAAACAAACTTCTTTCCTAGCAAGTAACAATGCAATCAATTTGCAGTAAATGCCATAGCGCTTACGCTTGCGTGTTATCTAGGAATAACTTACAAAGGCTTTACAAAACCCTGCAATTGTGATACAGTGTTGTTCATATAGTTCATAAGGCTCCAGGTGAGGACAATACATGGAAGAAATTAACCTATACGACTTAATGCGCTTTTATGCGCGAAAATGGCTAACAATAGCAACTGTTGTTATGGTGGCTGCCATTCTTGGCATCATCTACACGTTCTTTGTCCAGCAGCCACAATACAAAAGCACCGCTACGCTCCTACTAATCGGTACGACCCGCACCTCCAACCAAGATTCAGTTGTACTCAACAACTACGTCCAGCTCTTTGAGTCTCGTCGTGTCCTTGACCCAGTCATCGCCGAGCAGAAATACAATGCCACCTATGACCAACTCGCCGCCAACACCACTGCGGAAAACGTTAAAAACACAGACATTATCAACGTCTCCATCTCAACAGCCAATCCTAAAACAAGTAAAGCACTGCTAGAGGCCGCGATCGAGAAATTCCGGAGTGAAGCCAAGACTCTCTACGGTGATGGCGCTATCAAGATCAACGTCGTTGACGCCGCGGATGCGCCAGTTGCGCCAACCAACGTTAAGCCAATCCAACAAATCGGCCTCGCCATAGTTGCGGCCTTTGCTCTGGCTATAGTCGCATTGTTCTTTATATACGATTACACCACCGCGCAAAAAATGCAGACAAAAGCTGCGTCTGATGTTATAGTAGACGCTAAAGCTAAAACTAAAGCTAAGGCTAAAACTAAATCCACACCCAAAAAAAGGAAATAAAGCGGGGATGAACCAGTATGTATCGTCGATATATTAAGCGACCACTTGATGTAGTGTTTGCCTTAGTATTGCTGATTGCCCTGGCGCCCGTTTATCTCATAACTGCAGTTGTAATCAAACTGGAGTCCAAGGGGCCAGTTATTTTTAAACAAACCCGCACCGGTCTCTACGGTAAGCCATTTACGCTTTTAAAATTCCGCAGCATGGCCGCCCAAAACAATATATATGACAACACCAGCACAGACGAAGTCACGCGCGTTGGCGCGTTCATACGCAAAACTTCAATCGACGAGCTTCCGCAGCTTATTAATGTCATAATGGGAGACATGTCTTTTATTGGACCACGCCCTTGGATACCTGAATATCACAAACACATGAGCGCCAAGCAGCGTCGGCGTAGCGATGTGCGTCCTGGTATAACTGGGCTTGCTCAGTCTCGTGGCCGCAATGCATTGACCATCAATGAAAAGATTGACTTTGACCTCCGCTATGCCGGCCACCTGTCCCTTTACGAAGACCTGAAGGTTATTTTCTTTACACTTGTGACGCTATACGACAAAAGCACGCTACATATTGGTAAGAGCGGTATTCATGATGAGATTATGGAATTAAAGAAACAACAACATAACACAATTAATGAAAGCGGTAGTCAAGTATGAATAAAGCAATGAATAATTCATACTTGGTGAGTATAATTGTGCCGGTTTATAATTCCGAAAAATTTATATATGACACCATCAAAACAGTTACCGATCAGACTTACGAGAACTGGGAGTTACTGCTAGTAGATGATTACTCAACAGATAAAAGTGCTGAAATCATAAAGGAGTACCAACAAAAAGACAAACGCATTAAGCTTTTTTTTAATTCAAAAAACTCCGGGCCCGCTATATCGCGCAACAAAGGTATAGAAGAATCACGAGGCAGATACATTGCCTTTTTAGATGCAGACGATTTATGGGAACCGAAAAAACTTGAAAAACAAGTTGCGTTCATGCAAGAAAAAGATTGTCCGTTTAGCTTCACCGGTTATGAATTTGCAGATAAAAATGGCAAACCCAACGGCAAAAAAGTATACGCTCCAGAAAGATTGACCTACCGACAGGCGCTGCGAAATACCATTATTTCGACCATTACAGTTATGTTTGATATGCAAAAACTCAGGAAAAAGGACGTATACATGCCTAATGTTAAGAGTGAAGACACGGCTTGCTGGTGGAAAGTACTGAAGAATATCGACCAAGCCTATGGAATGACCGAGATACTATCTTATTATCGCCGAAGTGCAGGCAGTTTGTCGTCAAATAAGCTTGAAGCAGTTAAAAGAGTCTGGAACCTGTATCGTAATGTCGAAAACCTTAATTTAGTTTATTCAACGTATTGCTTTACGGGATATGCATATAACACTGTGAAAAAGAGGATGTGATGTCTTTTCAGGTATTAATATCCACAATGAACCAAAAAAGTCCCAAGAATATCTTGAAAAAGATGAATGTCAAAACAGGCGCCATTATCATTAACCAATCCGCTGATTTTGGCTATAACAGGTCTAAGTTGACCAATGGGAGTATAGTTCACTTTTTCACATTTGCTGAGCGAGGAGTCGGCTTAAGCCGAAATATGGCACTCATGAGAGCTGATAGTGACATTGCACTTTTCGCTGATGATGATGTTGTGTATAACGATGACTATGAGTCACTTGTAAAATCAGAGTTCAATAATCACCCTTACGCAGATGCAATACTTTTTAACGTTCCGAGCAATAACCCTAATAGACCAGAGTATGAAATTAAAAAATTTGAGCGTTTGCATATTTACAACTGCTTACGTTACGGTACTTTTCGATTAGCGGTTAGGGTGGAATCTGTCAAGAAGGCGAACATATACTTTTCGTTATTATTTGGCGGTGGCGCGCGATATTCATCTGGCGAGGATAGCCTGTTTATTTCAGATTGTATCAAATCTGGACTTAATGTTTATGCGTCACCGGTCACTATAGGAGAAGTTAACCACGAAGTCTCAACGTGGTTTAATGGTTATACGGATAAGTTTTTCATTGACAAAGGAGCGTTCTTTAAAATTTTTGCCGGAAAACTCAGCTGCTTTATGATAATTCAGTATGCAGTAAGAAAGTATAAACTTTATCAAGGCTCAAAGAAGCTATTAGAGGCTTGTACACTTATGCATAAAGGCTCAAAGCAGGTTAAATAGGTGAAACAAAGTATACTTTTTGTTAATAATAACCTGCATATTGGCGGTGTACAGAAATCGTTAGTTAATCTTATCAAGCTGATCAAGGACGATTACGACATAACATTATATTTATTCAATAAAGGCGGAGACTATATTGATGACTTGCCCAGTAGTGTAACTGTCATAGAGGCAACATACCCTCTCAAAACTTTAGGAATGTCCCTCAAGGAAGTCAGGAAGACAGGGTTCAAGTTCACATTGACTAAAATATTCTTTGTGCTTGTTTCACGTATATTAGGGGGGAAGATAGCTATAAGCATCGTAATGCGTTTTGCAGAAAAACTTGATGGTTTTGATTATGCGATCTCATACCAACACCCAGGACCTAAAAATATGTTTTATGGCGGGACAAATGAGTTTGTTTTGCGCAACGTAAGTGCAGCGCAAAAGATTGGGTTCATACATTGCGACTTCAAAAATTTTGGGGGAGACATTGAGTATTCTAAAAAATTGTATGATTCGTTTGATAAAATAGCCTTTTGCTCTCGTGGTTGCGAAGATACATTCGCAGAGGCAATAACCGGCGCTACCAAGAAGAGTTGGGTGGTGTACAACAGCCACGACATTGAAGACATCCTCTCTAAGTCTCGTCAGATGACTAAGCTCTACAATCCTGATGATTTTAATGTTGTCCTCATTTCAAGGCTTACGTTTGAAAAAGGCGTAGATGTCGCCATACGGTCAATTTATGAATATTTAAATCACTATAATCGTAAAATACACCTACATATAGTTGGAGATGGTATTGATAGGACAAAATTTGAAGCATTAACTAAAGAGCTCGAACTCGAGGCTAACATTACTTTTTACGGCAATCAACGTAACCCTTATCGCTTCATGGCGAACGCCAATCTACTCTTATTAACATCTTTGCATGAAGCTGCGCCCATGGTCTTTGACGAAGCGCAGATATTAAATATACCAATTCTTGCTACGCCCACGACATCATCTCACGAGATGATTTTAGATCGGAATGCTGGGTGGGTGTGCCAGAATTCAGCCACAGAAATAAGCAACTCTTTGTCGGCTATAGCTTCAGGCAAAATGAAACGTGAGACAGCCTGGAAGAGTCATTCGATCAATCAGGGCGTTTCACAGTTCATAACCATGTTAAAGGCGGGAAAAGGCGTATAATGCGACAGACCATTAGAATCTTCGGATATGCGATTGCCAGTGTAATATTAATTGCACTCGGTCACGCGACGAACAGTCAGCCGCTTTTATTGGGCGGTCTTGCTGTGATGCTCATCATAGCAATACTTAACTATAAAAAGTATCTGATACCCCTGATGCTATTTTACCTGCCATTCGCACCAGTTCTCAAGCTGCATGCAGATGGCTTTTCATTCTTCACGATAGCGTTACTCGTAATTATAGTTATATTTAGCGCGAACTCCAAATTTAGATTTGACTCTAGGACACTCCTAATATTCTCAGCCCTGCTAGGCACGGCAAGTTTTGCAAAGTTGATGTTGGGTTTGGGTTTTTCATTAGATTTTTTTGTATTTTTTGCAATGTTATTATTCATACCAAACTATTTGCAAAAATTTCATACAATAATTTCATTTAAAACTACGGCTATTTTCTTTGCCTTAGGGGTAACCGCAGCAGCCGTACTGTCTCAACAACTTATGGCTCTCCCGTCAATGCAGGCTTACATAAATGTGTATGAATGGGAAAGGATGGACCTAACTCGGCTAAGTGGGTTTTATGGAGATGCGAACTACTACTCTGCCCAGATACTAGCTGCAATAAGTGGGCTGCTCATTATAATAACGGCCAGGGTGAATCGATTGGCCGTACCGCTAATGGGACTGGTTTTGCTCCTGATTTACTTCGGCAGCCTTTCTGTTTCTAAATCATTTCTGATCTTTCTTGCTATCGTGTTGCCGCTCTGGCTTACGGCATACCTATCTACCTCGGGCAGACTAAGGAGTAAATTTTTAATACTTATAGCAATCTTTCTTTTAGTAGGCTCAATAGTGGTTGGTGCAGTATTTCAAGAACAGATCGCCATGTACCAGACTCGTTTCAACCTATCGGTAGACTCTGATTCATTGACGACTGGCAGGCTCGAGATATTTAATGGATACAACCAATACTTTAAAAATAATGCGGAGGTCCTGATGTTCGGTCAAGGATATTCGCAAGTGTATTATGCGGCATTTGATAATCGCGCATCGCACAATATAATAATACAATTAATCTATCAATTCGGTATTTTAGGACTCATACTAATAGGCGCTTGGATGATAAGGATGAAGCGTATAGTTGTTGGCAAGCGGAAAGCATTAACGCTCAACGGCAAGGCCCTCGTATTAATGATTACAGCAGCGTGCTTATTGCCTTGGATAGCATTAGATATGCTGTTTCTTGATGATTTTTACTTTATAATCACTTTTTATTTAATCGCAATGCACTATATTTTTGAAAAATTTAGCCTTAATAAGTCACATTCTAGGGATAGTATGTCATGAATTCTTTAATCTCAGTCATCATCCCCGTTTACAATGTAGAGAATTACCTATCAAAATGCGTCGATTCTGTGTTGGACCAAACATATAAAAATCTTGAGATTATATTGATTAACGATGGTTCTACAGATAAATCTGGAGAAGTGTGTGATGCGCTTTCAGTCTTGCATAAAAACGTTAAAGTTATTCACCAACCCAATGGAGGAGTTTCAAAAGCAAGAAATACAGGCATGACACGCTCCACAGGTACTTTTGTGAGCTTTATCGACGCAGACGATACTATTAATCCGAGAATGTTCGAGGTATTACATAACGAACTCACTATGCACCGGGCGGATATCGCTGTGTGTGGTATATCGTATACCACTATTGCTACTGGGATAAATAGCGACTGTCTAGAAAATACGAGGGCATTTTCCGGGGTAGATGCAGCGATGAACATGCTTTATCAGTACGATATTTCTAATAGCCCCTGCGCAAAGCTTTATACAAAGCTAGCACTAGATGGAGTAACGTTTCCTGAAGGTTTGAATATTGCTGAAGACCTTCATTTCAATTATCATGCATTCTTGAAATCGGGTAAAGTAGTAGTTAGCACTTTGAAATTGTATAACTACCTACAACGAGCGGGAAGTGCAATGAACTCGAGTTTTTCGGTCAGTAGAATGCACGGCCTGCGTATTGCGGAGAATATTTTAAAAGACTCAAAAAAGCAATCACTTGAGCTTTATCATGCGGCAGAGAGCAGAGCATTTATCGAGGCCATATACATCGCAACAGACTTAGTTGATAATTATAATTACAAGCAAGAACGCTTGGAGTGTGAGGGTGTGATTAGATCGCTAAGGGTGGATATTATAAAGAATAACCAGGTTAAGCGCATGTACAGAGTATACGCACTTATCGCCTTTTTGAGTCCATTTTTACTAATAAAATTGCTAAATGTTCGTAAAAGAACAATCCGTAATAAAGGTATATATGAAAAAAGTTTTAGTTAGGTTTTATAACAAGAATAATCTGGGTGATGATCTTTTTGTCCATATTCTTACGAGTCGATATCTAAATCAGTTCTCGACAGTTTTACAGCTTAAAAATACGGGGATCGAATCAATAAGTAACATGAGGATATTTAAACTCAGGATCGTAGATTCATTATTTTATCGTTTTGAGCGAATATTCAGAATAAAAAATATATTGATAACTTTACTGTCGAATCGTAATGATATTCTTATATACATTGGTGGCTCTATATTCATCGAGGATAATCAAATGCAAGAATGGAAGAGAGAGAAGGGATTTTACCGCCGCCTAAAAATACCCTACTACATCATAGGTTCAAATATCGGACCGTATAAAAGCGATTTATTCATACCGATCGTTAAGTGTATTCTGACGGGGGCAAAGGATGTGTGCTTGCGTGACCAATCGTCCTACAAACTGGTGGAGGATTTGCCTAATGTACGAGTATCGACTGATATCGCATTCGCCCTAAATACGAAACCATACAATATTGTGAAAGATAAAATTGCCATTTTTTCACTAATAGACGGCACAAAAAAGTTCGACAGCATAACAACGTCTGAGTACGAAGGCAGTGTGCGAACTTTAACGGTTCAGCTTCTTAAGAAGGGCTATCGGGTGATATATATGTCTTTTTGTGAATATGAAGGCGACGAAATAGCAAATAAACGCATTCGAGCTGAGCTTCCGGTAGAGATGTATAGCATGGTCGAGGAGTTCAAATATAGGGGCAATCTTGACGATGCATTATCTCTGCTGGCTGCAAGTGAAATTATTGTTGCATCGCGGTTCCACGCCACAATCTTGGGGATGGTATTTGGCAAAAAAGTACTACCATTGGCATATAGTAACAAGACTACCGACATTCTGGCCGACATGGGTTTTCCAGGTACTGTCGTTGATATACGAAAGATAAATCAGTTCGACCCAATAGCTTTTGACTTTAATAAGATTCCAAAAATAGACATAACCGAGCAACGAATACTTGCAGAAACGCAATTTCAGGAGCTCGATAAAGTTTTGGTAAAAAGGATAGCGGATGCCTAAGCAAAAAGAACTCGTAAAAAACACTATCGTCATAGCGGCCGGTAGGATATCGACTCAGTTTTTAACGTTCCTTTTGCTGCCGATCTACACTTCCTACTTAGCGACAAGTGAATTCGGCACAGTCGACCTAATTATGACGTATGTATCACTGATAGCGCCGCTCGTCACATTGCAGTTAGAAATGTCAGCTTTCCGCTTTTTGATAGATGCTCGTACCAGAACTACCGAAGCGCGCAAGATTATATCAAGCATCATACGCATTGTCGGTTTAATAGCCATGGGTTCGTTGGTCGTAGTTGCAATTGTTAACATCTTTATTGCGATTCCTCATGTCTGGCTAATTGCAGCTACTATGCTGGCAGTGATTGCCTCCAATATGCTGTTGCAAATAACACGAGGCTTTGGCAATAACGTCAAGTACTCGATAGCGAGTGTTATAGCAGGCGTGGCCACCATAATCACAAACGTGGTATTCATTGTGTTTATGGGCTTAGGTATAGAAGGAATGCTTTTGGCAGCCGTTCTTGGAAATCTTGCCTGTGCAGGCTACTTGTTTGTATCACAGCAGATATACAAATATATCGACTTTGGCTCGAGGGATAAAGCATTTGAGCGTAAGCTACTACGCTATTCAACCCCCCTAGTGCCAAACGGCATGTCTTGGTGGCTCATCAATGCGGCAGATCGCACAATCGTTGCTATTGCGCTCGGTGTCGCCTCGAACGGAATTTATGCGATAGCGTACAAGTTTCCACTTATATTTAGTAGCTTATTCTCATTTTTTGGTATGTCATGGACAGAATCAGCATCTATGCACATAGATAGCAGTGACCGCGATAAATTTTTTTCACAAACTATGAATGCAAGTATACGACTTTTTGGAGCACTTGGGCTATGTATTATCGCTGGAGTATCGCTGGTGTTTACCCTGATTGTCAGTAAAACATATCACGAAGCGTACTTGTATATTCCAGTGCTCATAGCGGGTACCTTCTTAAATTCCATAGTCAGCCTATACGGAGCAATTTATATTGCTAAAAAGATGACAAAACAAGTTATGAATAGTTCTATCGTTGCCGCTGGGGTTAGTATTTTGCTTACAGTTTGTCTTATACCACTACTAGGCTTGTTCGCGCCTGCGCTTGCGATGGTTGCTGCATACGGGGCTATGTCCATATACCGCCATTTTGATGTAAAAAAATATGTAGACATTAAATACGACTACAAAGCATTTTCTATACTAGCACTAGCCTTCGTGGTAGTATTGACCTTTTACTACTTGAATAACCCTCTATTCAATGCACTGAACGTGCTCATCGCGCTAGGGTTCTCTGTAGCCCTCAATCGCACGATCATCAGCATAATCAAAACAAAACTATTCGCCCGACTAAGACCGCTCACGCCCGACCAGCAGATCCTCGAAGAGATCGAGGAAAAGAAGCTTTAGGATGGCGAATCGACGACTGATTATCAAATATATTTTAGTAGCCGTATGGATGCTGGTTATATTTCATATGTCAAGCGAGGTTGCCAGTGACTCATCAGCGCGCAGTGATGAAATTGTTCGCACCATACAATCCATAGGGGTCAACGCTTCCACTGACCTACTAACCTTTTTAGTACGGAAGGCTGCTCACATTAGCGCGTACTTTGTATTAGGGATTCTACTTTTTAACCTACTCAAAGAGTATGGTCTAGGTGTAAAGAAGATGGTATTCATAAGCATTGGCATAGCCATGCTGTATGCTTGTACGGACGAGGTCCACCAGGTATTTGTATCTGGCCGTAGCGGTGAAGTTCGCGATGTCCTAATAGACACTGCCGGCGCAGCCGTAGGTGTTGTGGTGTACGCAGCGCTGTCCTCCAGGTTTTACAAAAAGTCTGAAAAAGTATAAAATAGCTAAACAATATTTTCATGAAACATCCCCAGGCTTTATTAACCTTGCGTATTTTCATCAACGCCCTGGCGCTGATTTCTTTGCTAGCCGCTGCCTACGCACTGGTAGCCGCGCGTTATATACCGCCCCGCTACTTATGGATTGCGCTGCCCCTCCTTGCGGCTATAGTGCTGGCGGCTAGCGTTGTCATGATACGCGCCAAACGCCGTAGCGTAGCGTATGTAAGCGCTGCTGTGTTACTGCTGATGACCGTCCTAAATGTAGGTGTATATATGGCCATGCGCCAAACGACGTCTTTCATGACTGGCATCCAACAAGCCAGCGTCAGCTATGTTGAATACTCTGTCATCGCCAAAAAAGATAGTGGCACTTCGCTGGACTCGGCTGCAACCTGCGGCGTCATTGAGACGGACCAGCAGTATAGCGACGTTATACAAGCACTTGCCAGCAAAACGGATGCATCGCCCTCAAACTATAAAAACCTTACGAGCCTGTTTGAGTCTCTGGTAACAAATCAAGACATACAGATTGCTGCTCTAAGGAGCGCCAGCCTAAGTATTGTCAAAGATAATAACCCTGACTTTTACCAGAGTATTGAAGTCATAGGCACTTTTATGGTCAAAGAGCAGCACTCCGCTACGCCAACTGCTGACGTGGCTAAACCCTTTGCTATTTACATCAGCGGCATTGATACGTACGGTGACATCGGCAGCGCCTCACGCAGCGACGTCAATATCCTGGCAGCCGTTAACCCAGACCGGCGCAGTATCTTGCTGGTCAATACACCACGCGATTACTACGTACAGCTACATGGTACAACTGGCATTCGTGACAAGCTAACTCATGCTGGCGTATATGGTATTGACATGTCAAGGCAAACCATTCAGGACTTGTACGGCGTCAAGGTGACCTATTACATCCGACTCAACTTTTCCTCACTGATCAAAATCGTCGATACCATAGGGCCGATTAGCGTCTACTCAGATTATGATTTCAAGTCCTACAAAAAGGGGTACAACACGCTTAGCAGCACCCAAGCCCTTGAATTTTCACGCGAGCGCTATAGCTTTGAAGCGGGTGACCGCGAACGTGGTCGCAACCAACAACGCGTCATAGAAGCCATTATCGCCAAGCTCAGTAAACCAAGCAACATTGTTCATTACAATTCGCTCCTTAGCACTCTCCAAGGCTCTGTCCAAACCAACGTTAGCGAAGCTTCGCTTACCACGCTTGCCAACAAGCAGCTTAATGATATGAAACCCTGGCAGATAACCTCCATAGATGTCGATGGCACCGGCGCCAGCTTGCCAACCTACAGCATGGGTTCAACGCCACTCTACGTGATGATTCCCGACCAAAAAACCGTTGACGCTGCAAAGCAACAAATCGCTGATACGCTTAAGCCGTAGCCCTGGACAAATACGTAGATCTGCGCACTACGGCTATAGCGCGCCGCCATATCAGTCGCCTAAAGCAAAGATTCCTCTACCTAGAGTAAGATTTAAAAAAATTGCCAATTATTTAACGTAGTACACCACCGTAACGCTGTACTCCAGGTCGTTCTGGCCGGGTTGTACGGCAATTTTTGTTTGAGCTGCATCAGCGGCCACAGAAAGAGCGTCGCGGGACATCATGGGCATAAAGATGCCGCCTGAGCCGGAGTCGTCTACGGATTTGACAGCGCCAAGCTTAAATCCCAGGTTGGCTGCGGATTGTTCTGCTTTGGTGCGGGCGTCTTTGGTGGCGGCACCGCGGGCTGCGGTCTCTAGCTTTTTGCGGAGGGTTTCGCTAAATTGTGCGTTGGGCGATACGCTGCCGGTTGGGTCAGTCGTGACTAAGTAATCCTGCACTTTTTGGGCAAGATCGCGGCTAGACACCGTGACAGTAGGCGTAAAATTGTAGGTGTAGGTTTTGGCGGTGTCGTCGTAGTTGTAGTCACGGCTACCGCTGGAGTCCGTTTTTATGCTTTTATCTGCTACGCCTAGCTTTTTAATGCCGGTCACCACCTCCGCTTGCTTGGCGGTTAACGCGGCTAGAGCTGCTGTTTTATCCGCGTTGGTAAAATCGTAATTAGGGGTAAAGACAAACTCATCTGGAGCCTCTTTTATGGTAGTTTGGCCGGTCACTGATATTGTACGGTTATTGGGGCCGTAGTGCACGGACCAGGGTCGCCAAAGTAGCAGCATAGCCACTATACCTAGGGCTAAGAGTAGGCTTACCAGCCGCCAGTTAATTTTAAAAGTAATAGTTTGCGAATCGTCCATAGTAACCTCCTAGTTATAGCCATATTGTGATACCTTTTGCTCAATCTGTAAACCGGTTGTGCTAACAGTTAAATGCGCGTACAATACAAAAGTACAACAGGAAACATCAAATGAGGGTATTAATGCTGGGTTGGGAACTGCCGCCTCACTATGTGGGAGGGATGGGTATCGTCTGCGACCAATTAACCCGGCAGATGGCAAAAGACGGCGTTGATATTGAGTTTATCCTGCCCTTCTATGCTGATTACAGCCACATAAAACACATGAAAGTTACCGCTGCCCTGGATCAAAATGCAGAAACCCTGATGCGCAGCGGCGGCACCTACGATTCCACCTACTATGAAATTCGCATGTCCAGTGGCCAAGTCATTAACCGTACCCTGCACGAGCAGGTAGAGGCGTTTGCCGCCAACGTTGGCCGATTAGTCCAGTACGGTACGTACGACGTTATCCACGCCCACGACTGGCTGACCATGCGCGCCGGCATTGCTGCCAAAAAAGCCACTGGGCTACCGCTGTTTGTGCATATCCACGCCACAGAATTTGACCGCGCCGGTGGCCACTTTGGCAACCCACTGGTTAGAGAAATTGAATACGTTGGCCTACACATGGCGGATCACATTTTTGCGGTTTCTGGTCGCACCAAACAGACCTTGATTGATGAATATGGTATTCCACCAGAGAAGATTACGGTGGCAGAAAACGTCATGAACATATCGCCGGAGCTGATTGCAGAGGAGCACGACAGCTACCCCTACCTGGAGGCTATGCGTCGGATTGGTTACAAAGTGGTAGTAAATGCTGGCCGCATGACCATTCAGAAAGGCATTATGCAGCTGTTAGAGGCTGCCCGTTTAGTAGTAGATAAACGCCCCAAAACTTTGTTTTTGCTAGCAGGCGGAGGCGAGCAAATCCCAGAACTCCAAATGAAGGCCGCCGCTCTGGGCCTATCTGGTAATGTCATGTTTACCGGCCGCATAGAAGGTATTGGCAAGCAGTGGCGTGACAGTTTTAGAGTGGCCGATTTGTTTGTTATGCCATCTGTTTCTGAGCCGCTCGGTCTGGTGCCATATGAGGCCATTGCCTACGGCGCGCCGGCCATGATCAGCAAACAATCGGGCATTGCAGAGGTGCTGACCAACGTCCTAAAGGTGGACTACTGGGACACGCATGAAATGGCCAACCAAATGCTGGCTGTTTTAGGCAATCAAGACTTACACGATACGCTGCTGGCCAACGCCCGCGCAGAGCACGAGCGCCTAAGCTGGGCGCCCATAGCCAAGCGCATGTACGACCGTTACCACTGCACGCTTAATAGATACGGCCGCCGGCTACTGGAGTCGCACGTATGAGTCAGCGCGCAATAGTTTTGTATTTGCACGTGCACCAGCCATTCCGGATTAGGCACTACACCATTTTTGACGCCGGCCAAAACCACGATTACTTTGATGCCGGCCCCGGCACCCGCGAGAACAATGCGGAAATCGTTAGGAAAGTGGCAGAAAAATCCTACCTGCCAACCAATGAGCACTTGCAGCGCATGCTAGACACGCACCCGGACTTCCGCTTGTCCATGTCTATGAGCGGCGTGGCGCTGGAGCAATTTGAAAAATACGCTCCGGACGTGCTAGCCAGTTTTCAGAAACTCGTCGCGACCGGCCGGGTAGAAATTGTGGCAGAAACCTACCACCATAGCCTGGCTTTCTTTTATAACCGCCAAGAGTTTGAAGCCCAGGTTACCATGCACAAAGACATCGTGCAGCGGCTGTTTGGCGTTACACCTACCTCTTTCCGCGGCACAGAGCTCACCTATAACAACGACCTAGCCTACTGGGCCGACAAAGCCGGCTACAAAGCCATTTTATCGGAAGGTTGGGACCCGGTATTAGGCTGGCGCAGCCCAAACTTTGTCTACCGCCCGGCGCACACAGACAACATTCGTCTGCTTATGAAGAACTACAAGCTTAGCGACGACATCGCCTTCCGCTTTGGCAACAAAGCCTGGCCGGAGTATCCGCTAACGGTAGAAAAGTTTATAAGTTGGGTTAACAACAGCTGGCAAGAACCGCTGATTAACCTGTTTATGGACTATGAAACTTTTGGTGAGCACCAGTGGGCAGACACCGGCATCTTCCAGTTTCTAGAGGCATTGCCCGGCGCTTGGCTGCGCGCCCAAGGTCACACCTTTATGACCGTCTCCCAAGCCGCGGACAGCTTTGAAGCGGCTGACTTTATTGACTGCCCCCAAACTACCACCTGGGCCGATACAGAGCGCGACCTGACCGCCTGGCTTGGCAACCAGATGCAGCAAGGGGCCATTTTATCGCTGTACGGCCTGGCGGACCCCATTTTGCAGAGTGGTGATTTGGGTTTGATTGAAGACTGGCGCAAGCTGCAAACATCGGACCATTTCTACTACATGTGTACCAAATGGTTTAGCGACGGCGACGTCCACGCCTACTTTAGCCCGTATGAGTCGCCCTACGTCGCTAACATGAATTTTATGAACGCCTACCACGACCTGCGCGCACGGTTGGCAGAGAAAGGGGCGGACGTCTAGATGGGTAGACCAGTTGTATTGAGTAATGGGCAAATGTTTGTGGGCTTGGATGAAAACGGCCTGGTGCACGACTTCTACTACCCTTACGTGGGCCTAGAAAACCTGACCACCGCCCGTTCTATGCAGCACAAAATCGGCGTCTGGGTAGGCGGTCAGTTTAGCTGGACCGACGACGGTTCCTGGCAAGTCTTTGTGGATTTTGAGGCCGACGCCCTCATCAGCGATATCCGCATGCACTCCGACACACTCCAGGTCAGCCTGCACTTTAAAGACTACTTAGACACAGAAAATAACGCCTTTGTCCGCCGCGCAGAAGTCACCAACGAGGCGGGCGCTCCAAGGGAGATTCGTCTGTTTATGCACCAAGTCTTTGAAATCTCTAGAGGCGGACGCTCCGACACAGCCCTCTACGTTCCAGAGGCGCATTACGTTTTAGACTACAAAGGTCGGTACAGCCTCCTCATTGCCGGCAAAGACGACACCGGCGCACCCTTTGACCAGTACGCCGTAGGCAACTACGCCATAGAGGGCAAAGCTGGCACCTTCCGCGACGCAGAGGACGGAGAACTGTCCGGCAACCCTGTTGAGCACGGCGGTGTAGACAGCGTCATTAGATTCCCTGTAAGTCTAGAGGCTGGCGCCAGCCGCAGTATTGATTACTGGATTGTTGCGGCCAGTAGCCAAATGGATGCCGCCGCCACCCACAAAATGTTTGAGGGCATGGATATGGCTGATCGCTTGCGTCAAACCAGACAATATTGGCAAGAATGGCTGCAGCCCAGCTCTGACAAGCTGGTAAACGTCGCAGAAGAACTCCGTGAACCTCTGCAAAAATCACTGTTAATTATTAAGGCACACTGCGATGACCGCGGCAGCGTTCTGGCCAGCGGCGATTCCAGCATCTACAACTACGGCCGCGATTACTACTGTTACTGCTGGCCGCGCGACGCCTGCTATGCCCTATGGCCACTCATTAGGCTGGGCCATTTTGATGAAGCCAGGGCTTTCTTTAGCTTTGCCCGCGACACTCTACACACCTCCGGCTACCTGATGCACAAATATCAGCCAGACCGCGCAATTGGCTCCACCTGGCATCCCCTGGTGCACGGCAAAAACACTGAGCTGGCTATTCAAGAGGATGAAACCGCTGCTACGCTATTCATGATTAGGGAGTTCCTAGAGGCCAGCGGAGATCGACCTTTTGTAGAAAACTTGTACCACACCCTAATTGAACCTGCTGCCAACTTCTTAAGCGGCTACATAGACAATGAATCCGGCCTGCCTCACGCCACGTACGACCTCTGGGAGCAAGTCTTCCTAACCACCACGTACTCCACAACAGTCACCATTGCCGGCCTAGAAGCCGCCGCTGCCATCGCCCAGGAGTTTGAGCATCCAGCAGAGTCCGCTCGCTGGCTGAAGGCCGCCGCTGGTATCCGCACCAACCTAGATAAACTATTTGTAGAAGCCAAAGACGGCCAACCCGGTTACTTCCGCCGCGGCCAGCTACTGGTAAACGACACCGACTGGCAATATAACAACAGCATCGATATTTCTAGTCTATACGGTCCCTTCCAGTACGCTCGGCTGCCTCTAAACGACCCCCGCATGGAACAAACCTTGGCTGCAGTAGAAAAACACATCTATAAAACTGGCCCCATTGGCGGCGTGATCCGCTACCCAGGCGACGATTACTTCTTAACTAAACCTCAGTATGGTGGTAACCCTTGGATTGTCTGCACCCTGTGGCTGGCGCAGTATTACCTGGGTGTTGGCCGCACCGAAGAAGCGCGTGAGCTGTTAGACTGGGCCATGGCTCGTCGTCTGCCCTCCGGCGTTCTAAGCGAACAATTTGACCCAGAAACCGGCTACCAACTTGGCGTTGCGCCCCTGGTCTGGAGCCACGCGGAGCTAGTCAACACTATATTGGATTTGAGCGGCATTTAACGCGTCCCTCTGGACAAATTAAAAGAACCCTTCCGTAAACGTGTCGTACGACTGTGAGCGGAAGGGTTGTTTTAACGTTTTAGCGCTTAGGAGCTTCGTTACGGCCAAGGTTCTTCTTGGTCTCTGTAAACGTAACGTGCTTGCGGAGCTTAGGGCTGTACTTCTTGAGCGACAGCTTCTCCGGCGTGTTCATAGTGTTCTTGGTGGTGTAGTAAATGCGCTCGCCAGACTCCTCGCTCACGAGTCCGATGATTTTGCGCTTATCGCCTTTTTTTGCCATATCCCAGTTAGTTTAACAGATAGACACTACATTTGCAACAACCAAAAATGCCGAGTGATCAGCTCGGCATTTATTGGTCTTGCAAGATTTTTCTATTACAACCTTTTTTAAGGGTCATAATCTTGTGCGATTCTGTGCACCCTTTTGGAGCGCCTAAAATCTTCTTATAAGTCTAATTCTTTTGGTTTTAGCCTTATACGCTTATGCTAATCCAGCGGAACATATTTGTCAATAGGCAAAATAAAAAGATGCGCTTGATTCAATACAGTATCCCAGCGCATCTTTTGTAAAATGAAGGTTCAGAATGTGCGCAGCCACGCTGACGAACCTACAAGACCTTCAGCATTTCAGCGTTAACGTTTTATTTCAAGAACATCTTGGAGCCGCGACCGGGATTCGAACCCGGGACCTCATCCTTCGCTTACACCGCTTCTTTATGTATACAAGCGGGCTAGACTGTATCTTAAGCTTATTTACCTTTAGGATAAACGTAGCTTCCCTTGTCAGTCGTTCGGGCCTTCCGCTAAGCGGATTGCCACGGTCTTGTCCATTTGCTTAGGATTTTAACCGTTATTCGGGATTCACGCAGCCGTTTCCCGCTGCGTGGGCAGGGCCAATGCGGCCTACCATGGATGCGCTCTACCGACTGAGCTATCGCGGCAATTGCCCCACTAGTATATCACGAAGTTTTTTGTTGTGGTAATAAAGCGTTAGAACACCGTTTTTACTCTTATGTCTGTACGTACCAACTTTACCAGAAATGGTAACAGTTGGCTTGTAAAACTGCTCTGCCGAGGCATTCATCTCGTTTTGCCAATAATTCATAGCATCTGCCGCGTCTATATCGGTAAAAATCTGCAGACCATATTTTAAGCTGGACGGGTCCACTCCGTAGAGCTCTACCAAGAATTGTTTGAAGTGCCTTAGGAGCTGTGGGTCTGTGTTACCTAACCTTACAGAATGTATGCACTTTTTATTTCCTTCTCCCCAGTATAGGCCAAGACCTAACCCCTGTAGCCATTTTTCTTTAGGCGTCTTAATCACCCTAACACAAAACGGGTCACCGTCAGGGTGATTGCGAATATAAACTGCTTCGCTTCGAGTGCGACGGGGTATACCGTATGTTTTTAGCCAATAGTTCACTCTGCCCTCAGTAGCCCCCAGCCTTTTGCTGATTTGAGCAATAGACTGTTGACGCTCCACATATTCTCGCTGGAGTAAACCCTTATCCATCAAACCCCCATGTACACTCTATTATAGTCGGATTTTTGGACGATAACAGGGGTAGAATTTACGACATTCTCTTATTTTCAAGCCACTCCCGCTCGAGTTGGCTCATAGGCGATTCAACAATTTGCCAACTATCGCCCTCCACGACGATTGCTTGGTCATCAGTCATATACACCAGCTGGTAATTCTTACCATATTTGGACGTAAGAGCGTTGACTCTCTTGTCATTGCTGTGTGGGATTGGCACAATCGACACAAAGCCCAGAGCCTCTGTTGATGCGAGGCCCGGTGCTTTATCCGGCTCATCCATTGTTTCTACAGGACGAATGTCCGTACCCGCCACCAAAGCACCAGCGCTGACGCCCGCATAGAGGCCACCCGCGTTGACGAAATCAATAAGTAGCCGGCCAAAACCAGAATCGCGTAGCTGCTGGAGTAGATAGAACGTGTTACCACCGGCAATGTAGACAATGTCGGCTTGAGCAAGCGCTTGTTCTTGCGTCTGCTTATCTGCATGTGCAATATCAAGCTCGGTTATTTGGAAGCCCATTTTAGACAAAATATCACGATCTTTATCAATCCACCAGGGGTCAGAATCTGAGTTTGCTGCCGTTGGGATAAATAGGAGTCTGTTTTTTCTGGGCACAGAGCCTACAAACTGCTTAATGTAGGTCAAGCCACTTGAGGCTAAAAATAGTCTTTTCATATCTGTATGATAACAAAAATTGCGGGCTACCCGGCATCTATTCAGTTCCGGCGTCCCGCATTTGTTCTTTGAATATACTAATGCACACGATTGTTGTCAAGAATCTGGTGCAGGGAGAGGGATTCGAACCCCCGAAGGCTGAGCCAACTGATTTACAGTCAGTCGTGTTTGACCGCTTCACTATCCCTGCACGCATTTAAAGAACTATTCTATGGTAGCAAATTGTCTCTGTTTTTGCTACACTTATTTGGAACTTATTTGCCGCCTTAGCTCAGTTGGTAGAGCGCCAGTTTTGTAAACTGGATGTCGCCGGTTCGAACCCGGCAGGCGGCTCCATTTTATACTGTTAGACAACAACCCGCCGCGGCCGCAAAATACGCTTGCGCCGCCCGGCCGGCATAATCAATTTATCAAGTTTTTCCTGCAACAGATCAGCCTCTGCGGCGCGGCCAGCAGTTTGATACGCCTTGAGCAGCAAGGAGTACGTTTCTCTGTTGGGCTCAAGCTCTGCCGCCTTTTCTAGATGCTCAAACATTAGGCGTAGGTTGCCTAATTTTTCCTGAACTTTGGCGTAGGCTACGTGGCGGGCGGCCAGGCCGTCTTCTAACTTTAGGGCCTGCTCAAAGGCCACGGCAGCTTTTTCGTAGTTTTCTGTCTCAAAGTAAATCAAGCCCAGGTTGTGCAAAGAGGACGGCGTGGCCTCTATGGAGCTGGCAATTTCAAAGCAGTCAATGGCATCGCGGTACTCTTTTTGCTTGGCGTATAAAATACCTAGGCGGTTGTAGGCGGCGGCATTTTTTTCATCAATTTTTAGGATGGTTAGCAGGGCTTTTTCTGCGCGGAGGAATCGATTTTCGCGCATGCTCAGGTGGGCAATGTCCCACAGTTTGCCAATGCGCTCGCCAACCTTAATGGTGCCGGTGGTTTGCTCTTCGTTCTCAATGACGGCGCTGCGATAAGCCAGTAGGCCAAAGGCGGCTATTACAAAAAGTTCAAGCATATGGGTTTATTATACTACAGCGACAGCATAAACGTGGTCAGCAGCAATTTTGGCTGTACGCCGGCCCGCTGGTCCAGCTGCGCCTGATGCGTGGCCTGCGCCACTTTTTGCCAGCGCGCACTGTTCTTGCCAGTCAGGAGCGCGGCGTGTGCCATGTGCGACATAATCAGCAGCAGGCTACTAATCATGGCCTTGTCTTTTACTAGTTTCTCCACCTGCGTGAGCCGATTAAAAGCCGATGCCGCCAACAGCTCGCGGGCTATTCCGGCTGCCTGCACTAATGGATGATCCTGATCTTCTGCTGCCAAGGCAAACGTTAAGCCTGGCAAGCCATCGGACAGCTTTAGCTGCTGAGGGGAAGCGTACGGCGCTAGTTGGCTGAGCGGCGGCTTCAGCAACTCAATGGTTTGCGCGCGGGACCGTATGGTTGGCAACAGCGCCTGCGGCTGAGCGGAGGTCATCAGCAGCACTGTGCCAGTTGGTGGCTCCTCTAACGTTTTTAATAGCGCATTCTGTGCCTCTACAGTCATGGTGTGAGCGTCAATAATAATACCCAGACGGCTCACGGCTTGCGCTCCAGGCACCGTGAGGGTCATGGATGCAATCAGCTGCCTGATTTGCTCAATGGTAATTGCCTTTCCGGCTTCTGGCCTCACTACATGTAAGTACGGAAAGTTTGCAATATCCTTTGCGCCCACCAGCTCCGCGGCCAACCACAGCGCCACATGCTCTTTGCCCATACCAATTGACCCGCTGAGCACCAATGCATGCGGCGGCTGCCTCAGCGCCGCCTGGAGCTGCTGTTTAGTCCGGGGATGGAGGATTGGTTCAGTCATTGTCTAAAAGATTAGTAAACTCTGGTGGCAGCGGTGCGCTAAAGGTTTTACGGTCGCCGCCTGGCAGGGTAATCTCTAACTCTGCAGCGTGTAGGTACAGCCTATCGCGCTCTGTGCCGTAGAAGAAATCGCCCACAATTGGGTGGCCAATATACGCTAGATGTACCCTAAGTTGATGTGTTCTGCCTGTGGCGGGCTTTAGCTCTAGTAGGCTAAAGTGCTCGCTTTCCTGAAGGACTTTATACGCTGTCTGCGACGGCTTGCCGCTGGCGCCCACTTTAAACCGAGCTGGCGCCTTGGGGTTGCGTTCTATAGGTAAATCAATCATGGCCTCCGGCTGTTTCAGATGGCCCTCTACAATTGCCAGGTACGTTTTGTGCGCCTTGCGCTGGGCGAATTGTTTCTGTAATTGGCTCAGAGCCTCTGGGTTCCGCGCGCCAATCATCACGCCGCTGGTTGGCCGGTCCAGCCGATGTACAATGCCCGCCCGCTCGCCACTTAAACCGTGCACGTAATGCCTGAGCCAGCTGGCCACACTGGCTTCCATTGTGCCCGTGCCGCCGCGGGCGTGTGTAATAAGCCCGATTGGTTTGTTTATAACGATACAGTTGTTGTCCTGGTACAGAACTGGCAGGTCGATTTCTGGCGCATCCGCCCCTGTTACGGCCGACATATCTGGTACAGAAACGCTGTGTCCGGTCCGCAGCTTAAAGCCAGCTTTTTCTGGCTTACCATTCACTAAAATCTGGTCTTCTTTGCAGAGTTTTTGGATGTATGCTCGGCTAATTGTGGTGTGCAAATTGCCCACAAAGACGTCTAGGCGCTGACGGTCCGCAGCCTCTGGTACCGTGTGGACTGTTGGTCCCATTATGGGCGAAGTCCTACCGCCCGTTGTACTTGTTCTAATTTCTGATTAGCTGTCTTGTTAGCGGCAGCCTCTCCGCGCTCAAGCGCGGCAAGCACCTGTTGGTGCGTTACTGCTGCTAGCTTAGTCTGTAAGTCGGTTAAGAACTGCTGCACTTCTGCGGCTACTACGCCCTTTAGGTCGCCGTAATTGGCTTTGCCGACCCATTCTGCCGCTAAATCTTTGCCAGATAGTAGTGAGCCAATAGTGAGCAGGTTGCTAATGCCGGGCTGGTTAGTCCAATCCAGATGTATGACACCAACGGAGTCCGTGGTAGCAGACATGACTTTCTTGGCGGCTTCTTCAGGGGAGTCCATAAGCAGTATGGTGCCTGCTGGGTCAGACACGCTCTTGCTCATCTTTTTGTCTGGATGCTTTAGGCTGCGGATACGCGTACCGGCACCAAAGCTAGCGGCAAATTCTAGCTGCTTAGACCACTCAAGCGGCTCTTTTAACAGGGGCAAACCAAACTTGTTATTAATACGCTGCGCTAAATCACGTGCGAGTTCTAGATGTTGACGTTGGTCCTCACCTACTGGCACATAGGCCGCGTCGTACAATACAATATCTGCTGCCATGAGCACCGGATAGTCAAAAATGCCCACGCCTACATTGGCCTGGCCGTCTGACTTGTCTTTGTACTGTGTCATGCGGCTCAGTTCGCCCATGTAGGCAAAGCAGTTGAGGATCCAGGCTAGCTCCGAGTGCGCCGGCACATAGCTCTGCCTGTAGACCAATGTGTCTGGCTGGTCTAGGTTAAGCCCAGCTGCAGTAAATACTTTAAGATTATCAAGCGTGTTTTGGTACAGTTGGCCGTGATCCACGGGTGTAATAAAACTATGCAGATCTGGCACAAACAGATTAAGCTGCTTGTCTCCAGCGTGCTTTTTTTGCAAATCTACCATGGGCTTAATAGCGCCCAAATAATTGCCCAGGGTCAGTTCCCCGTTACTCCGTATGCCGGTAAGAATCACCTCTTTACTCATAGCTCTAGTATACCCTAAAACATTACGGACGCTTGATTTTGCGCCGCAGTCTGATTGTGGATTTTAATCAGTCTTACACATTCTCCCAACATTGCCTCCTGGCCGATTTGCTGCGCCACGCTTAAGCATCTACGATTTTGGTCGCTCATTGGGCAGCCCTCGCAGTCGAGCGCTTCTCTGGTTTGAACCTGTGGTAACTCCATATATCTCCTTAAAATTGCCAAAAAGCCCGCACTTGGCGGGCAGTTTTGGATTGGTCGCCAAGCGTTGATTAACGCTTGGTAAACTGGCGTTGCTTGCGGGCGCCGCGCAGACCAAACTTCTTGCGCTCGCGCTCACGGCTGTCACGGCTGAGTAGATCAGCGCGCTTCAGCGTGGATTTTAGGTCTTCCTGAGCAACAACAAGAGCTTTGGCAATTCCTAGGCGGATTGCTTCTACTTGGCCCTCATGACCACCGCCGGTAACGCGGGCGGACATGTCATATTTGCCGTTTAGGTCAACCGCAGTAAACGGCTGGTCTAATTTGCCAAGCAGGTACTTGCTGTCTGCAAAATATTCTGCGGCGGGCTTGTCGTTAATCGTAAAGACACCCTTGCCGCTGGTTAGGCGGACGCGGGCCGTTGCGCTCTTGCGGCGGCCAAGGGCGTAGTGATAGTGTTTATCAGCCATTATTTGGCCTCCTTCAGTTTAATGGTTTTTGGACCTTGAGCGGCGTGGTTGTGGTCTGAGCCAGCGTAGACTTTTAGACGCGCCAAGCGGCCATCTCGTAGCTTGTTAACTGGCAGCATACCGCGCACTGCTTTGACAATTGGCATGCTAGGGTCTTTAACCATAACCTTGGTTAGGTTGGCTTCCTTAAGACCGCCTGGGTAGCCAGAGTGCTGGTAGTACATTTTGTCTTCCATCTTTTTGCCGGTAACCTGCAGATTGGCTGCATTGATTACTACGACGTAATCGCCACAGTCAATGTGCTTGGTAAATTGAGGCTTGCCTTTGCCAATAAGCAGCTGGGCGACCTCTGTGGCCAAGCGGCCAAGTGGTGCTTCTGAAGCGTCAACAACGTACCATTCGCGTTTGACGTCGGTGGGTTTTGCGCTATAGGTCTTCATTATTTAGTCTCCTTCTTGGCGGTGGCTGCTGGCTTTTTAGCGGGAGCCTCTGCCTTGGGGGCGGCTTTAGCTTTAGCGACTGGCGCCTCCTTAAAGTCGTCTACAAAGCTAACGGTTGCCAGCTGGGCATTGTCGCCGCGGCGTAGGCTAGTGCGGGTCACGCGGACGTGGCCAGAAACGCGGCCTTTCATCTTGGGGGCAAGCTCATCCACTAGTTTGTGGGCGCTTTCTAGGGTTTGCAGGCCGGCAATGACTTGGCGGCGGTTGTGCAAATCGCCCTTTTTGGCTTTGGTAATCAGCTTTTCAATGTAGGGGACAACTTCTTTTGCCTTAGGCAGCGTTGTCTCAATTTTTTCATATTTGACCAGCGAGTCGGCTAGACCCTTAATGAGGGCGTTGCGCTGATCGCGCTCGCGGCCAAATTTTCTTCCTTTATATCCGTGGCGATGCATATTAAAGCTCCAGTTCCGCCATCTTATCTTTAACTTCGTCTAGAGCCTTAGAGCCAAAGCCCTTTAGCTCGCGCAGCTCAACATCGCTCAGGGCAAACAGGTCCTTAATGGAGTGAATGTCGTTATTGATGAGTGCGTTGGTGGTGCGAGCGCTCAGATTTAGGTCCTCAATGGGCGTGTTAAGCGCGGTAGGCTCTTCGCCAATCATGTCAGTGTCAAAACCGTCGCCAGAGCTAGCGGCAGCAGGGGCAGCAGCGGCTACGGGGGTAGCCACGCGGGTCTGACCGGCCAAGGCGGTGTACTGGTTGACCAAAATTGCAGCAGCTTCCTCAAACGCGTCGCGTGGGGTGATGGTGCCATCGGTGTCAACGGTAATCAGTAGTTTGTCTAGGTCTGTAGCCTGGCCAACGCGGGTGTTTTCCACCTTGTAGCGGCAACGCAGGACTGGGCTGAAGATGGCGTCTAGGGCAATCATGTCGCTGCCTTTGCGAGCCGTCTCTTCTTCTATGGTGCGGTAGCCGCGGCCGATTTCTACGGTTAGGTCTACAGTTAGGCTGCCCTTGGCGTCGTCTATGGTGGCAATGACGTGGTCTGGGTTAACGACTTCTACATCAGCGTTGAGCTGGATGTCTTTAGCGGTAACAGTGCCCTTGCCCTTTTTAACGATGCGCAAAGTTTGTACGTCATCGCCGTAGACGCGGAAACGCACGCCCTTCAGGTTTAGCATGATATCAACGACGTCTTCTTTAACACCTGGAACGGTGGTAAATTCATGGGTAACGCCATCTATCTTAAAGCTGGTAACGGCAGCACCGGCAATGCTAGAAAGCAGTACGCGGCGAAGGCTGTTGCCTAGGGTCATACCGTAGCCAGAGTGAAGCGGCTCAACGGTAAATGTAGCGCTTGTGCTGCTATGATCATCTACTTTGACAACTCCGGGCTGGTGAATGTTGTTTGACATAGTCGCTCCTTCCTTAGCGTGAGTAGTATTCTACGATTAGTTGTTCTTTAATGTCTGGTTCAGCATCGTCACGCGTAGGCAGGCCGGTGATTTCTACGGCTACTTTTTTGCGGTCAACTTTTAGCCAAGCTGGGGTAGCGCTGGGCGCTGGACTAATGTCGTCTAGCTGCTTAAAGTAGCCAGAGTTCTTGCTGGCTTCACGCAAGGTAATTTTGTCGCCAGCTTTTAGACGAATAGAAGGAATGTCAACGCGGGTTCCGTTAAGAACAAAGTGTCCGTGGCTCACCAGCTGACGGGCAGCCCGACGGCTAGGGGCAAAACCGGCGCGGTAAATGGCGTTATCTGCGCGCTGCTCCAGCAGCTGCAGCAAGTTAGCGCCAGATTGGCCTTCTTTGCGGTTGGCTTCTTTCATGAGGTTAGAGAATTGCTTCTCTAGCAGGCCGTACAGACGCTTAACCTTCTGCTTTTCACGCAGCTGGATAGAGTACTGGCTAGCCTTAGCGCGGAAGCGGCTGTTCTGCGCCTGACCGGGCTTAGCGGTGCGCTTAACCAACGCCTTGTGGGCCTTGGGGTGAAGCGCGTAGCCTTCGCGGCGCGACATCTTAACAATTGAGTGAGTGTCTCTTGCCATGGATTAGACCCTCCGAGCTTTCTTAGGACGAACGCCGCCGTGAGGCACGCCGGTTACATCTTTAATACTTTCTACTTGAATGCCTAGGGTGGCAAGAGCGCGGATTGCTGCATCGCGGCCCATACCAACACCTTTTACAAAGACATCTGCCTTAGCAAAACCGTACTGCTGCTTAGCAGTCTGACCGGCTTTTTCTGCGGCGACCTGCGCGGCGTAAGCCGTACCCTTCTTGGAGCCGCGGAAACCGCAAGCGCCTGCGCTGCAGGCGGCTAGCGCGCCACCAGCAGAATCGGTAAAGGTAATGATAGTGTTGTTAAACGTAGCCTGCACGTGCACCTGACCGGCGCTAACTTGCCGCTTGTTCTTCTTTTTCTTAACAGTTGTAGTTGTAGTAGTTGCCATTATGTCTTACTTGCTACTTTCTTAGCGGTACCGCTCACAGTGGTCTTCTTGCCACGACGAGTACGAGCATTTGTCTTAGTACGCTGGCCACGGCTTGGCAGGCTGCGAGCGTGGCGATCGCCGCGGTAACTCTTGATGTCCTTTAGCCGCTTAATGTTGCCAGAAACAATGCGCTGCAATTCACCTTCTACGGTGTAATCAGCGTTGATAATATCTTGTATACGAGCGATTTCTGCGTCGGTTAAATCTTTAACGCGAGTGGTTCGCTCTACCTTGGCGCCGGCCAGAATGTCTTCTGCACTCTTAGGACCAATGCCGTGAACGTAAGTTAGCGCAACCCAAACCTGCTTCTCAGTCGGGATAGTTACGCCGGAAATTCTTGCCATGCTAACTCCTAACCTTGGCGCTGCTTGTGGCGCGGCTTAAGTTTGTTAATAACGTATAAACGCCCCTTACGACGTACTATCTTGTCGTCGGGGCTTATCTTTTTGACACTTGCACGCACTTTCATGCGGATCATCGCCTCCTTTACCATGCGGTGACACACTGCCTTAATTTATTATATCTATGAGTGCTTGTCTGGCACTCTAGCCTTTGCGATAGGTGATTCTGCCCTTAGTTAGATCGTAAGGGGTCAACTCGACCGTAACGCTGTCTCCGGGCACAATACGGATAAAATGTTTCCGCATCTTGCCTGCGACGTGAGCTATAATTTTATGGCCGTTTTCGAGTTCGACACGGAACTGGGTCCCTGGAAGGGTTTCCACAATCTTGCCCGTTAATTCGATAACCTCTTTATTGCTCGCCATAACTATAACCTACCTAGTGTAGCAATAATTACAGCTTGTGTAAAGTGTTATTTTGATTTTTTGCCGCGACGCGGTACAAATCGGAGCCGGCGCGCGCCAGAGGCAGCCTCTAGGGCGGTAGTAGGTTCATGGAAAAAGTCAGGCTGCTCATACTGATCATAGGTGACCATAAGGGCGCGCGACTCTACAGAGCGCAGCGTTTGCAGCGCCACAGATACCAAAATTAAGATACTGGTACCGCTAACCGTAATGCTTACGGGCACCCAGATCTGTGCAATCAGAGGTGCCAGGGCCAACAGGCCAAGCGATATTGCGCCAAAGAAGGTTAATCGATTGACGATTTTGGCCAGGTAGGCCTCTGTCTGTTGGCCAGAGCGCACACCCTCTATAAAACCGCCCTGCTTCTGCAGGTTTTCTGCGATCTCTTTTGCGTTAAAGGTAATGCTGGTGTAAAAGAAGGTAAACAAGAAGACTAGCAGGAAGTAAACGACCGGGTAAATATATGCCTTAAGCCCTTGCGTTGCAAATGTCTGCGCAGATGGTTGCTGGAACCATGTAACCAAATTTGTCCCCAGCTCTGCTAAGCGGGCGCTGTGGTTGCTGGTTAGTAGTTGCCCCACAAAGCTTGGCACACTTAGGAATGCGACAGCAAAGATAATTGGCACCACACCAGCGGTAATCATCTTAACCGGCAGAATGGTGGTAATACCACCGTAGGCTCGGTTGCCCTGCACGCGCTTGGCATAGTTAACAACTAGGTTGCGCGCCGCCTCGTTAAGTTTAACCACAATCCAGGTGGTAAGGATAACTGATGCGATAAGCCCCAGACCATACAGTGCAGCCTTATTAGTAATCGGCCAGTCCCGACCAAAGAAGTGCCAACGCGGATTATTCCTCATGCCAGCCTCAAACATCTGAAAAATTTCTGCCGGCAGACGGCTCACAATACCAACCGTAATAATTAGGGATATACCATTGCCAACGCTTTGCTCTGTAATGAGTTCTCCCAGCCACATCAGAATCATAGAACCACCGGTGAGCGCGGCCACCATAAGGGCCCACTGCCACATGCCGGCGTTTGCGGTGATATCGCCAATACCGCCAATACTTTGCGCAGATTGTTTAATCAGATAAATGGAGCCAATGGATTGAATAATAGCTAGGGGAAAAGTAAGGATACGGGTGTACTGGTTGATTTTCTTCTGACCAAACTCTCCCTCTTTGTGTAGCGCCTCTAACTGCGGAATAGCCTTGGTAAGTAGTTGCATGATGATGCTGGCGTTAATGTACGGACCCAGGCCGGCAATCATGATACTAAAGTTAGCCATGGCGCCGCCAGACAGCACGTTAATAAAGCTTAGGAACTGCGGGGTGTTGCTGGAGTTAAACAGGTTTTGCAGGACTTGGTGCAGGGTTTGCGCATCGCCCAGGGGCACCGGAATGTGCGCCAGGACGCGGAATACTAATAGAATACCCAGCACCGCAAAGATGCGCTTGCGCATATCTGCGTGGCCAAACGATTTGCCAATGATTTTCCAGTTCATTAATTTCCCTCTTTGCTATTAGTATGCCACAACTATGTTTGATTATCTATCAAAAAGAGCTGGGACTTCAGCTGCGAAATTGACAACAACAGCTCCGGTCGGACCGCCATAAACACTATCGACACGTCCTTGCTTTACCAAAGCTTGGCCAATCTTGAATGACAAATTGAGGATAGTTTCACCTTCTCCAATGTTTGCTTGATGAACAGAAAAGTCTTCGTTAGCATCAAAATAAGCAATAGAGTCGGGATCCACACCTCCTGCGGACTTCAAAACCTTTTCTTGGAACTTCCCCAATGGTGGCTTAAAAGCCACCATTGCTTGGCCTTCTTCAGCTTTAAAAAGCCTCATTTGAGTATGCCCACTTGCCCATTCTGGTTGATTGAATGGACTCCAAGGCATGATTACTTTTTCTTCTCGACTTTAGTGCGCTGCTGCCGGGCAACCTTTTCAAAGCTGCCGCCAGCTTCTTGCAGCTTGGCAATAGCAGCCTGAGAGGCACCAGAAAGCTTTACGGTAACAGCGGTCTTTACATCGCCCTTGTTTAGAAGCTTAACGCGGTCAAAGGCGCTGGCGATTAAGCCGGCTTCCGCTAAGACCTGCGCGTCAACAACTTTAGCTTTTAGAGCGTCTAACTGGCCAGTGTACACATTGTGCGCTTTAGCGCGGTGGCTGGTAAAGCCAGGCAGTTTTGGCAGGGCCTGCATAAGTGGGTTCTGGCCACCCGCAAAGCCGGGCTTAGCCTTGGCGCCGGTGCGGGCGCCCTGACCCTTGGTACCACGACCGGCGGTTTTACCCTGGCCGGCGCTAATGCCGCGCCCAACGCGCTTGGTTTTACGATTCTTGGTTAGGTCTAGATCGTGATATTTCATTTGGTGGCCTCCTTCTTAGCGGCAGGCTTCTTGGCGGTAACCCAGTTCTTAGCCGGAACCATTTGCTGCAGTGCGGCAATGGTGGCGTAAGCAGTGTTGGTCTTGTTAGTAGAACCGATTGACTTGCTCATGGCATTAGACACACCAGCTACTTCTAGCACGGTGCGCACGGCACCGCCGGCAATCAGACCGGTACCTGCGCTGGCTGGCATGATGAGGATGTTGGCGCCACCAACTTTAGCCTGAGCCTCGTGCGGTAAGGTGCCCTTGTATAGTGGTACGGCAATCATGTTCTTTTTTGCAACTTCTGTAGCTTTGGTAACAGCGGCGGTTACATCGGCGCCCTTAGCGGAGCCAATGCCAACTTTGTTCTTGCGGTCACCCACTACTACTAGAGCGCGGAAGCGGAAGCGGCGGCCGCCTTTTACAACGCGGGCCACGCGGTCGATGTGCAGGGTGCGCTCATCAAATTGCTTTTCTTCTGGTGCCATTTCTGGCCGACGCGGACGGCGGTCAGTTTGCTGGCGACGGTGCTGCGGAGCGGCGTTCTGAGCGCCGGCTTCTGCGGCAGCTGCTTTGAGTTGTTCTGCTTGGTCTGCCATATTAGAACTCCAATCCTTCTTTACGGGCTGCATCGGCTAGAGACTTGACGCGGCCGTGGTATAGCTTTGGTCCGCGGTCAAAAACAACGGCTTTAACCTTGGCGGCTTTAGCTTTTTTAGCAATGTCTGTCCCAACGGTGGCGGCTTTATCGGTCAAAGAACCCTTGGCCTTGGCGCCCACGGTGCTGGCGGCTGCCAGCGTCTTGCCGGTGGTGTCATCGATTATCTGGGCACTGACATGCGTTAAAGAAATGTGAACGCTTAGGCGTGGGCGCTCAGTGGTGCCCTTAGCAGTAGCGCGGACGCGCGCGGCGCGCTGACGGCTACTGGCGATTTTGGTAGTTACTTTAGCCATGACTATTTATCCTTTCCGCTCTTACCGCTCTTGCGCAAAATGCGCTCGTTTTCATACTTAATGCCCTTGCCCTTGTACGGTTCAGGCTTCTTCAGGGCACGAATCTCTGCCGCAACTTGGCCAACTTGCTGCTTATCAATACCGCTGACGGTAATAGTGTTTTGTTGCACTTCTGCCTGGATGCCTTGCGGCAATTTGTAATTAACTTCGTGGCTAAAGCCCAAGTTCATCTTGAGCGTATCGCCAGCTAATGCAACGCGGAAACCAACACCGTTAATCTCTAATTTCTTGGAGAAACCGGTGGTAACGCCTTGCACCATGTTGTTAATTAAAGCACGCAAAAGACCGTGCTTAGCACGATTCTTGGGCTCATCGTTGGCCCGGGTTACAGTTAAGACACCGTCTTCTATTTTGACGGTTACGCCGTCAAGCTGAGGGGTCTCCAGGTTTCCCTTAGACCCAGACACCTTGATGGCGTCTGAATCGACAGTGATTGTCACACCGCTGGGGATCTGAATGGGTAGTTTTCCTATTCGACTCATAGTATTTCCTTATTAGTAAATCTTACAAATTAATTCTCCACCAACATTGGCTTTCTTGGCGGCTTCGCCGGTCATCATGCCTTTGGAGGTAGATACGATTACTACGCCGCGGCCGCGCTTGACCACAGGGATTTCAGCGGCGCTAGAGTAGTGGCGACGGCCAGGGGTGCTCAGGCGCTTAATTTCTGTGATGCGGGCAGCTTCGTGGTCGCCGCAGATGCGGATGGTCAAAACTTTGCCGGGGCCGTTGGCGGCTTTGGCAACGCTGACGCTGTCAACAAAGTTGGACTCTTTGAGCAGTTTGGCAACAGCTTCTTTGACGTTGCTGTGTGGCAGGCTCACCTCTGATTTGCGCACGTTGATGGCGTTGCGGATACGGGTGAGCATGTCGGCAATTGGATCGGTAGATGTGGTGCTCATATTACCAGCTCGCTTTCGTTACACCAGGGATTTCTCCCTTGCTTGCGTGTTCGCGGAAACTGATACGGCTCAGGCCAAACTGGCGCATGTAGCCATGTGGCCGACCGGTTTCGTTGCAGCGGTTTTTCTTGCGAGTGGGGCTAGAGTTGCGTGGCAGTTTAGCCAGACCCTCTAGGTCGCCCAGTTCTTTTAGTTCGCGGCGCTTGGCGGCGTACTTTTCAATCATGTTTGCCCGTTTCTTGTCGCGGGCCTGGTTAGATTTCCTAGCCATTATTTGGCCTCCTTCTCAAACGGCATGCCGAATTTTTCTAATAGTGCGCGGCTGTGCGCTGGTTCGTGGGATTTAATCACAAACACAACTTGCAGGCCGTGCGCGGTGGTGGTTTCTTCAAAGGTCAGCTCTGGGAAAACGGACTGGTCCGTTAGGCCAAGGCTGTAGTTACCCTGCTTGTCAAAAGCTTTAGGGTTTACGCCGTGGAAGTCACGCAGGCGTGGCAGCACCAATGTAATCAGACGGTCCATGAATTCGTACATCATTTCGCCGCGGAGGGTTACTTTGAGGCCAATCTTGTTGCCTTCGCGCAGCTTAAAACCGGCGATGCTGTTCTTGGCCACGGTCTCAACGGGCTGTTGGCCGGTGATTTTGCGCAGCGTGTTGGTAGCTACTTCCATGGCTTTTTTGTCGTCTTTAGCGCGGCCAAGGCCAACGTTAACTACTATTTTCTCAAGCTTAGGAACTTGGTGCGCGTTATTGAGCTTCAGTTCTTTCAAAAGCTCAGGCGCAGATTTTTCAACATATTGGGTGTGGAGTCGAGCGTGCATTACTTGATCTCCTTTCCGGTGGACTTAAAGACGCGGGTCTTGTTGCCATCTTTATCTACCTGCATACCAATGCGGCTTGGCTTCTTGGAAGTAGGCTCTACAATAGCAACCTTGCTTACCCAGATTGGCTTGGTCAGTTCAATAATGCCGCCCTGTGGGTGCTGCTTGTTTGGCTTCTGGTGCTTCTTAACAATGTTAATGCCATCTACCGTCACCTTGTTTTCAAAGGGGTGCGTAGCGGTAATCTTGCCCGTTTTGCCTTTGTATTTGCCGGCTAGAACAACGACATTGTCGCCCTTCTTGAGCTTAATCTTGTACTTCTTTACTTCTTGGATCTTCATTATAGTACCTCCGGCGCCAGGCTGATGATCTTAGAGTAGCCCATGTCACGCAGTTCGCGTGGGACCGGGCCAAAGATGCGAGTGGCGCGTGGTTGTTTGTCATCGCCGATAATAACGGCCGCGTTGTCATCAAATTTGATGGTACTGCCATCCTTGCGGCGAATCTGGTCTTTGGTGCGCACCACTACGGCGCGGACCACGGACTTCTTTTTAACGGTGCCGCCGGGCTGGGCTTGCTTAACAGTAGCTGTAATAACATCGCCTACTCGAGCGTAGCGGCGGCGTGTGCCACCTAGTACGCGGATGCAGAGGATTTCTTTAGCGCCGCTGTTGTCAGTTACGACTAGGCGGGATTCTTGTTGAATCATTACTTTTCTTCCTCCTCAGTTGCTTCAACTTTGGTGGCGGCCAAGCTATCTTGGCGTAGCTTTGGCTTCTCTACGATGCGCTCCAGCACGTGGTGCTTGCGAGCGCTAATCGGGCGGGATTCTGCAATCAGAACCTTGTCGCCAACTTCTGCCTCGTTCTTTTCATCGTGCGCCATAAATTTGGTGCTTACCGTGTACTGCTTGCGGTACAGCGGGTGAGTTTTGCGGGTGTTTACCGTCACGACAATGGTCTTATCGCCCTTGGTCGAGCTGACGGTGCCTTGCATGGTCTTAGCCATTATCGTGCCTCCTTGGTTAGTTGCTCACCCAAGACGGTCAACAAGCGGGCTAGCTGCTTGCGGCGAGCACGGACTAAGCGAACATTGCTGTTTTCGCCCAAGTGCGTGCGGCGCTTCAGGTCAGCGATTTCCTCGCGCAGTTTAGTTGTCTCACGGGTAAGGTCTTTGGTAGATAGTTTACGGATTTCAGCGACTTTCATTACGCCTCCTCCTTGCTCAAGAATTTAGTCTTCACGGGCAACTTGTGGGCAGCCAGGCGCATTGCTTCGCGGGCAATTTCTTCCGATACACCCTGCATTTCAAACAGGATAGTACCCGGACGAACTTTAGCCACAAAGAATTCTGGTGAACCCTTGCCGGAACCCATCTTCACGTCCTGCGGCTTACGCGTTACAGGGGTGTGTGGGAAAATACGAATCCAAATTTTGCCGCCGCGCTTAATGTAGCGGGTCATAGCCTGACGAGCAGACTCAATCTGGCGGCTGGTGATACGCTCGTGGCCTTGGGCCTGGAGTGCAAATTCACCGTAGGCAATGTAGTTACCAGCGGTAGCGACACCGCGGATCTTACCCTTGCGGACCTTGCGGAATTTAGTGCGTTTAGGGAGTAACATATTAGTTTTCCCCCTTGTAGATCCAAACCTTTACGCCGATGATACCGGCAGCAGTTTGTGCAGGTACTAACGCGTAGTCAATATCGGCGCGCAGGGTGTGTAGTGGCACGGAGCCAGCGGTTTCTTTTTCGCGGCGAGACATTTCTGCACCGTTCAATCGGCCGGCAACTTCAATACGAATGCCCTTGGCACCGGCGCGCATGGTAGCAGCACTAGCGGACTTAATGGCGCGGCGGAAGCTCATGCGGCGCTCCAATTGGTGAGCAATGTTTTCTGCCACCAATTTAGCGTGCAAGTCCGTCTTCTTAACTTCTTCAATGTTGACGCGGATGGGCGTCTTGTAAATAGCGGCGATTTGGTCTTTCAGTTCCGTTACACCGGCGCCGCCGCGGCCAATCACCACACCAGCTTTTGCAGTGTAGATGGTAACCGTAACCAGGTTTGCGGTGCGCTGAATGTCAACACGATTAATCGCGGCGCGGCTGCCCAGCTTTGTGCTAATCAGCTTGCGGACCTTTAGATCGTCCTTAAGGTAATCCGCAAATTCGCGCTTACCAATGAACCATTTGCTGCGCCAATCTTTGTTGACTTGCAGGCGCATGCTAATGGGGTTAACTTTCTGTCCCATATTATTTGGCCTCTTCTTTCTTTGCTACTGGCTTCCGGGCAGGGCGAAGGTCGCCGTTAACCACCACGCGGATGTGGCTGGTCCGACGTTGAAACGGCAGCGCGCGGCCATGTGCGGCCGGGCGGTAGCGCTTAAGGCGCGTGCCGTGGCTGACAGAAATTTCTTCTATAACTAGGCTGGCTGGCTTAAAGCCGTGGTTGTGATCCGCGTTGGCGCGGGCGCTCTTAATGGCCTTAGCCACCGGCAGCGCAGCGCGGCGTGGGGTGTGCTCTAGGATAACTAGGGCATCTTCCACGGTGCGGCCACGTACCAAGGCGGCAACAACACCAACTTTGCGGGGGCTCATGCGAACTCCCTTAGCAATTGCTACGACGCTCATTTCTTCTTACCTCCGTGGCTGCGGAATTTGCGGGTTGGGCTAAATTCGCCCAATTTGTGGCCCACCATGTTTTCCGTGACAAACACGGGCACATGGACTTTGCCGTTGTGCACAGCAATAGTGCGGCCAACCATGTCTGGGCTAATGGTGCTGGCGCGGGCCCAGGTTTTAATGATGGTCCGATCATCATTGCCAAGTGCGCTCACCTTCTTAGCAAGTTTGAAATCGATGAACGGTCCTTTCTTAAGTGAACGACTCATACTTATTTCCTCTTGGCCGCGTGACGGCTTCTTACGATCATATTATTAGTAGACTTGCGGCGGCGGGTCTTGTAGCCCAACGTCTTCTGGCCCCAAGGAGTGCGCGGCGCCTTAGCCATGCGGTGCCTACCACCATCACCACCACCGTGGGGGTGGTCCGTGGCGTTCATAACCACGCCGCGAACGGTTGGGCGAATGCCCTTGTGGCGGGAACGGCCGGCCTTACCGATTTTAACGTTCTGGTGCTGCTCGTTGCCAAGCACGCCAATGCTGGCAGTGCACTCAACATGAATCAAACGTACTTCGCCGCTGGGCAGGCGCACCTGGGCGTAGTTTTCTTCTTTAGCCATCAGCTGAGCGCCGTTGCCAGCAGAACGCACTAACTGTGCGCCGCGGCCCGGCTTAAGCTCAATGGCGTGAATAGTTGAACCAACTGGAATATCTTTGATTGCCAGGCGGTTACCAGTTTCTATGGCGGATTCTGCGCCAGAGGTAATCTTCTGGCCCTGCTTCATACCGCTGGCGGCTAGGATGTAGTGTAGCTTGCCGTCTTGGTCCTTAATGCGGGCAATACGGGCGGAACGGTTAGGGTCGTATTCAATGTGCTCAATAGTGGCTTCTGTACCAGGGGCTAGGCCAAAGTTGACCAAGCGGTAGAACTGCTTGGCACCACCGCCCTGGTGGCGAGTAGTGATGCGACCCTGGTTGTTGCGGCCATTACCGCGTCGCTTAATGACCAACAGCGAGCGGACTGGCTTCTTGGTGGTTATGCCGTCAAAATCTTGGCTGGTCATGCCGCGTCGGCCAGGAGTAGTGGGGCGATATGCTTTAATTGCCATTACTTAGTCTCCTCTTTCTTCTTACGGCCAAGGATACCGGTTTTGGTCTCTTTGGCAGCAGCTTTTTCTGCGGCTTTATCGATTTGCTCTTGAGCCTTAGCCACCTTAGCGTCCTCTTCCTCTATGGCGGCAAAGAACGGTAGGCTATTGCCTTCTGCTAGGGTAACGTACGCTTTCTTAACGGCTGCTTCGCGGCCATCACGCACGCGGCGGCCCTTAGCGCTAATGGTGCGCTTGGCCTTACCGCTGTGGCTCAAGATGTTTACGCCGGTGACGGTGACGTCGAACTGCGCTTCTACGGCGCGTGCAACATCGTGCTTGTTGGAATCAGTGGGGACCTCAAAGGCAAAGACGCGCTTTGCGCTCTGAGCGTAGGTCTTCTCTGACAAGACCGGCTTTAGGATTAGGGTTTTACTCATTACTTCTCACCTCCAAGCCACTCGTTAACAATTTGTAGTGACTTTTCTGTAATGACAATGAAGTCAGCGTTTAGAACGTCAAAAACGTTGAGGTAGCTGGCGTGGGTAGCCTTAACACCTGGCAGGTTGCGCGTGGCGCGCTCTACCAAATCGTCCTTTTGGCTTACGGCTAGCAGGACCTTCCCGTTAGCGCCAATCTTTTCTAGGAGCTTGGCAGCAACAGCGGTCTTGCCATCTTTGCAGTCAAAAGTTTCTAGGACGATGATGCGATTGTTAGCAGCGGCCAGGCTGAGGGCTTGGCGCAGGGCCAGGCGCTTAGCCTTAGTGTTAATGGACTGGCTGTAGTTTTCTTGGCCGGTTGGACCAAAGACAATACCACCGCCGCGCCAGATTGGGTTACGGCTAGAGCCAAAGCGAGCCCGACCCGTACCCTTTTGCTTCCATGGCTTGCGGCCGCCACCGCTGACTAGGCCACGGGTCTTAGTAACGGCTAGGTTTTCCCGGCCGTTAGCCTGGTAGGCTAAGTAGGCTTGCTTTAATAGGTCGTGATTTTTTACGTCTAACGCAAAGACAGTTTTGTCTAGCTTGGCAGCTGTAGTTGCCTTAGCGCCAGACTTGGTGAAGGTTGGAGTTGCCATTATTCATTCCCCCTTATGTACACAATACCTTTGCGGGGACCAGGCACAGCGCCAGAAACACCGATGAGATTTTTCTCTGTGTCTACTAGGACGATTTTTAGGCCCTGAACAGTAACTTGCTCGCCGCCCATCTGGCCTGCCATTTTCTTGCCCTTAAAGATGTGCTGAGGGTACATAGAACCAATAGAACCAACGCGGCGATAGCTGCGACCACCGTGCGTCTTGCGGCCGCGGTGGAAGTTGTGGCGCTTAATGGTGCCAGCCCAGCCTTTACCCTTGGAGGTGCCAGTGACTTTAACTTCGTCCCCTACACTAAAAACGTCGGCCTTTAGGTTGGTGCCGACGGATAGTTCTTCTGTAATTTCTGGAACGCGGAACTCTTTAATAATTTTTGGTAGCATTCCGCTGGCCTTTAGGTGCCCCTTTTGTGGCTTTGCCACATTGGCTTCCTTGGCGTCCTCAAAACCAACCTGGACGGCCGTGTAGCCATCTGTTTCATTGGTTTTGACCTGCGTAATAACGCAGGGACTAGCGGAAAGCAGTGTAACAGCCTGAACAGTGCCATCCTCTGCGATGGTGCTGGTCATGCCAATCTTTCTGGTCACGAATGCTTTCATAGTGTCCTTTACTTTGTGATTCACGCTTGTGCCGTAAGCTCTGGGGCACAAATAAAGGCGTCTATGGACGGGTTTCCTTATCTGTTACAAGGACCTAGACCCACAAACACCAAAGCAAATCTTTGATATGTACTTAACAGATTACCACGAAACGTTTGTATCTGTCAATACGTGGTAAATAATACATTGATTCGGCAGGCTATTATGCCGGGCTCCCCCAACGTATTGTTTACACAAACCTGTTTTCCGCGGAAGCAGGCTCCCAAAAAATAAACCTCTCCCAAGCGAACGTAGCAGTGAGCGCAGGAGAGGTTTATTTTGAACTACATTTTAATTTCAACGTCACAGCCAGCTGGCAAAGACAGATTCATCAGAGAATCAATTGTCTTGGGCGTAGGCTCCATGACGTCAATCAAACGCTTGTGGACGCGCATTTCAAACTGCTCGCGGCCCTTTTTGTAAACATGAGGGCTTTTAATAACAGTAAAAGTGCTCTTGCGGGTAGGCAGCGGGATTGGGCCGGCTAGCGTAGCGCCGGTGCGCAGCGCGGTGTCTACAATTTGCTTGGCAGCTTGGTCAATAACCTTGTGGTCATAAGCTTTAAGACGGATTCTAATCCGCTGTTTCTGATCTTTGGCGTCAGCCATCTTGAATCTCCTTGCCCGGCTCTACCCGGCGCTTGGCGCTGTAACATCTTGTTGATTGACCTTGGCCAACCAGCACGACTTTTAGTCAGCACAGATTAAATTATAGGGGCAATTATAATAGAAACAGTCTTTCTTGTAAAGGCGCAGGATTGGTTTCTGAAACGTAAGGCTCGTAGGTTTTCAGCTCTGGCTCTTTTGTAGGCCTCCAGTCTATTGGCTCTAGTTCTGCGCCCGTCAAAGCTATAACACGGCTAAACATCCGAGGACGACGGTTTGCATCATATGTAAACTTGACGGCAACAATTGCTGGAAGCAATATTCTGCCAGGTTCCATTAGCAGCTCATGTGACGATATCTGGAGTCTTCCACTTTCCTTGTCCACGTTATGTACTGCAAAAGGCAACCCCGCAATAAGCGTGTCGTGGTAGTCTTTTGCCCTTGCTGAATCTGGGCTAAAGAATCTTGCCTGCGCTGTCAGGCCGGCATCATATTGCGCATGAAGAGCATTTGCTTCTCTGTCTAGTGGATAACAACCACCCTTGTAGGTCACCAATTTTCTTGAACTTCGAGGATGAATCGGGCCGCCTCGGGGCGCTCGAGCCGCGACTTCGGCAATTTTCTCAACCTCAATAACTGTGCCGTCTTCACGGCCTATAGCTGCAGACAGCACATCAAAATCAATTGTATCAATGGCAGACATCAAAAAGTATTATCTCACTTTTTGGTGTTCGTTGCAATATTGTATTGTTTTGTGCAAGCCACATAAGACTCCTGAGCAGATGTAGCATTTCTGTGCCGCCCTGAGCGGGCGACGTAGCGCGCTACTGCAATCAATAAAAAGAGCCCCTATAAGGAGCTCTTTTAGAAGGTTGTACTAGATTACTTGTTAATCTTAGTAACAACACCAGCACCAACCGTGCGGCCACCTTCGCGGATAGCAAAGCGTAGACCCTGCTCCATGGCGATTGGGGCGAGCAATTTAACCTTAAAGGTTACGGTGTCGCCTGGCATGACCATTTCTTTGTCAGCTGGGAGTTCTACCTCTCCAGTAACGTCAGTGGTGCGGAAGTAGAACTGAGGCTTGTAGCCCTTGAAGAATGGCGTGTGACGACCACCTTCTTCTTTGCTTAGTACGTAGACTTCTGCGTCAAACTCGGTGTGAGGGGTGATGCTACCAGGCTTGGCCAAAACCTGACCACGCTCAATATCATCGCGCTCAATACCGCGTAGTAGGATTCCGGCGTTGTCGCCAGCTTGACCCTGGTCTAGGCTCTTCTTGAAGGCCTCAATACCAGTTACAACAGACTTCTTGGTTGGGCGGATACCGACGATTTCAACTTCATCGTTAACCTTAACTACACCAGCTTCAATACGACCGGTAGCAACGGTGCCACGGCCCTTGATGCTAAAGACGTCTTCAATTGGCATAATGAAAGGCTTGTCCAGCTCGCGCTTTGGCTCTGGGACGTACTCATCAAGAGCTTTAACTAGTTCCATAATGGCGTCTTCGTTGGCGGCGTCGCCTTCTAGAGCCTTAGTTGCGGAACCCTTAATGATTGGGCAGTCGCGGTCAAAGCCGTTCTTCTCTAGTAGGTCGCGGATTTCTTCCTCTACAAGCTCTACTAGGTCTGCGTCTGCTAGGTCCATCTTGTTCATGAAAACAACGATGGAAGGTACGCCCACCTGGCGAGCAAGCAGAACGTGCTCACGGGTCTGTGGCAACGGACCGTCGTTAGCGCCAACTACCAAGATAGCGCCATCAATCTGAGCGGCACCGGTAATCATGTTCTTGACGTAGTCTGCGTGACCTGGCATGTCAACGTGCGCGTAGTGGCGCTTTTCTGACTCATACTCCTGGTGAGAGGTAGCAATGGTAATACCACGCTGACGCTCTTCTGGAGCGTTGTCAATTTGGTCATATGCAATTGGCTTGTTTACGTCTGAAGGCAATTTCTTTGCCAAAACAGAGGTAATAGCGGCGGTTAGCGTTGTTTTGCCGTGGTCAACGTGGCCCATGGTGCCGACGTTAACGTGTGGCTTGCTGCGGTCAAAAGTTCCTGCCATAGAGGGGAATCTCCTGCTTAATAATTTAATAGTTTGTTCACGCGGTCCATATTGCTAGGTCATGATTTTGGCCTAGAGCAATGCCCTCACGCGAGATACCCCTCTAGTATACGGTGTTTTGGTGTTACTTGTAAAGGGCCTCTGAACGACGTTTTGCTTTTGCGGCAACTCGATTCATTTGTTCGACTCGTAGCCATTCTCTCATGTCCGCCAATTGCCTATCCGTCATGCATTTATCAATCATGCCAGGCTGCACCTTATTAGCTTGTGGGCTTAGTCGATGCAATTTTTCAATTACTGCTTGGCGAATGAACTTGCTACGGGTTACAAAGAATTCCTCTGTAAACTGATCAATTTTACTAATTAGCTCATCACAAAATTTGATATGAAGTGTTTGTTGCACAGTCCCTCCTTTTAGACTCTCAAAGGTTATATACAATGTATACCTTCCTAGTACACACTGTGTACTAGTTTTGAGACGCTAATGGCGCTAGCGCGTCAAACAATTATTTGCTGTTCTTAGCAATGATTTCTTGAGCCACGTTGCCTGGAACATCGGCGTAGTGGTCTAGTTCCATGCTGGAGCTGGCACGGCCCTGCGTCATAGAACGCAGATTGGTGGTGTAACCAAACATTTCGCCCAACGGTACAAAGGCGGTGATTTCTTTGACGCCGGAGCTTAGATCTTCCATGGATTCAATGCGGCCACGCTTACTGTTTAAGTCGCCAATAACGTCGCCCATAAACTCTTCTGGGGTTACTACAACAACTTTCATGATTGGCTCAAGCAGCGTAGGGCTGGCCAACTTAAAGGCAGCCTGGAAGCCCATAGAACCGGCAATGGTAAAGGCCATTTCAGAGGAGTCAACTTCGTGGTAAGAACCATCGTAGAGCTCTACCTTTACATCTACCACGGGGTAGCCAGCAATCACACCGTTGCTCATAGCTTCTTCAATACCCTTGCGAACTGGCGTAATGTACTCTGCGGGCACCACACCACCCTTAATGGAGTTAATGAACTCAAAGCCGGCGCCTTGCTCATTCTGGCTGACACGCAGCCAAACGTCACCATACTGACCACGACCACCAGACTGGCGCACAAACTTACCCTGCGCTTCAACGGCGTCTTTGCGGACGGTTTCGCGGTAGGCAACCTGCGGCTGACCAATGTTGGCTTCCACGCTAAATTCGCGCTTCATGCGGTCTACGATGATTTCTAGGTGGAGCTCACCCATACCGGAAATAATGGTCTGACCAGTTTCTTCGTCTACGTGGACACGGAATGTTGGGTCTTCTTCTGCCAGGCGCTGCAAGGCAATGGACATCTTTTCTTGGTCCGCTTTGGTCTTAGGCTCAATAGCAATAGATACCGGTGGCTCTGGGAAGGTAATGTTTTCCAGGACGATTGGATTATTTGGGTCACACAGCGTGTTACCAGTGGTGGTGCCCTTTAGGCCCACAATAGCGGCGATATCGCCGGCTGGTACTTCTGTGATGTCCTCGCGCTTATCGGCCTGCATACGCACAATGCGGCCCACGCGCTCTTTTTCTCCGGTAGAGCTGTTAAGGACGTAGGAGCCGGCTTTTAGGGTGCCGGAGTAGACGCGGTAGTAAGCCAGCTTGCCCACAAATGGGTCCGTGGTAATCTTAAAGGCTAGGCCAGACAGCGGTGCGCTGGCGTCGTGCTTGCGCTCGATTTCTTCGCCGGTCTTGGGGTGTTCGCCCCAGACAGCAGAACGGTCATCTGGCGCAGGCAGGTAGTCGTTAACCATGTCTAGGACTTTTTCTACAATTACGCCGCGGCCGTCGCCGCCGGAAACAGCGTAGAACTTGCCGCCCAAGACTGCGGTGCGAATCGCTTGCTTGATTTCTTCTGTAGACAGACCTTCTTCGCCAACTTCAAAGTATTTCTCTAGCATGGCTTCATCTTCTGCCACGGCGTTTTCTATAAGTAGGCTGCGGTACTTCTTAACCTGGTCTAGCATGTCTGCTGGGACCTCACCCACGGTTAGCTCGTGATCATGGAATTCTTTGTAGGTGTAGGACTTCATGTCTACTAGGTCTACCACGCCGTTAATTGACTGCTCAAATCCAATTGGCAGGTGCACTGGGAAGGCGCGCTTGCTCAGGCGGTTGTGAATAGATTCAAGCGACTTGTAGAAGTCTCCACCGGTTTGGTTAATCTTGTTAATAAAGCAGATACGAGGCACGCCGTACTTGTCTGCCTGGCGCCAAACGGTTTCTGACTGCGACTCCACGCCCATCTTGCCGTCAAACACCACACAGGCACCGTCTAGCACGCGCAAGGAGCGTTCTACCTCTGCCGTAAAGTCAATGTGGCCTGGGGTGTCAATAATGTTGATTTGCTTACCCTTCCAGTAACAAGTGACAGCGGCGGATACGATGGTAATGCCTCGCTCGCGCTCTTGGGCCATCCAGTCCGTGGTGGTTTCACCTTCATGAACGGCACCAATTTTGTGCTTTAGGCCGGTGCGGTACAGAATACCTTCTGTGGTGGTGGTTTTGCCGGCATCAATATGTGCAATAATGCCCATGTTCCGGATGTCTTTCATTTGTACTTTCTTGTCTGCCATTGATTGTGTCCTTCGGTGATTACGTTATTAAATCGGACGAGGCCACAAAAGCAAGCGCTCTCTCCGAGTTTCCGTCTTAATATAGCAGATTTTATAGATACTGGCCAGTGGGAGATGTGCTGCCGGGCGCTTGACCGTCTTGTTCCATTATCTCTTTACCAATTTTGCCTAAGTCCATCGCATAATTAGACATGAGCCATCGTGTTGCTGCGTGGCTACGCGCAGTTAAAGTCAGGTTTTGCATTGGACAATCCGTAGAATTCGTTGGCGAACAAGCAACTCTTTCCTGTAATTTTTCTAAAATGACGCTAGTTTCAACAATCCCCCCGATAACGCGCGCTCTTTCCTCCTCATTTTCAAAAGGCTTCGTGCTAGCTTCTTCTAACGCGACCTGGAGCGCTTGGCTAAATGGACATTTATGCAATTCTTCATTCATGCGTTTAGTCTAACAAGAAAAACACCGCTAGCCATGAGCGGTGTTTATTGAGCGATTGGCAAGTTTAGTGGTCTAACGATACTCCGGGGCAATCATCATTGATGAAAACCACGTCTTCATCCCCATCATTATCGATGAATTGAACTTCCCCTAAACGACTGACGGCAGGTAGGCAATTTAACACTCCTTCCATCGCCTCTCGTTTAGTATCGTCACTCATTTCTAATGCTACGAGGCCAGCTCTCTCAAGGACACAGGCTCCCGCACATCTCTTACGTAACAAGCTGTCTATCTCCTGTATTGAAATAGGGTCTTCTGGTCTGTCCCGCCTTGCAATCCCTGCCGACATATTAAACATCGAGTCAAATACAATCATCGTACGCACACCTGCGTTGTTTGATGTCGAACCCCAACACAGGGCGCTAGTATTCTTTATGTCTCCAGCAAACTCACATCCTGCGCAGAGACCGTGCTGCTGGTCGCCAAACCTGGGAAACGGCATGATTACCCCCGAGCAAAGTGCGCAAAGGCGCGGTTAGCCTCGGCCATCTTGTGGGTGTCTTCGCGCTTCTTAACGGCGCTGCCCTGGTTGTTGTAGGCTTCCACTAGTTCTGCCGCCAGGCGATCTGCCATGGGCATACCCTTGCGGGCACGAGCAGCTTGCACCAACCACATGGTGGTTAGGTGGTTCTGGCGCTGGCCTTTTACTTCAAATGGAATCTGGTAGTTGGCACCACCAACGCGGCGGCTACGGGTTTCTACCAAAGGCATGATGTTCTTGTAGGCCTGCTCAAAAACTTCCAGCGGATTGTCTACCTTCAGTTTCTTGGCAGCGGTTTCCATCCCGGTGTAGACCAGGCGCTCGGCCAGCTGCTTTTTGCCGTTGAGCATGACGCGGTTAATTAAGCGCGTCACTTCTTGGCTGTTGTACAGGCGGTCTGGCGTAATAGGACGAACGAGTGATTTGGTTACTTTGCGTGGCATGACTACTTGTCCTCCTTCTTAGCGCCGTACTTAGAGCGGCCCTGCTTGCGCTTGGCAACACCCTGAAGGTCTAGTGCGCCGCGCACGATGTGGTAGCGGACACCAGGAAGGTCCTTAACGCGGCCACCACGGACCAGGACCACGGCGTGCTCTTGCAGGTTGTGACCTTCGCCGCCAATGTAGGCCCAGACTTCGTAGCCGTTAGTTAGGCGCACACGGGCAACCTTACGGAGGGCGGAGTTAGGTTTTTTTGGTGTTTTGGTGGTAACTTTAACGCACACGCCGCGCTTGAACGGGCTGGCCTTTTCATAGTGCTTGGTCTGCAAGTTGTTGACCACGCGCTGCATAGCTGGCGACTTGCTCTTGGTAGTCACCTTAGCGCGCGGTTTGCGCACCAATTGATTAATTGTTGGCATTAAAACTCCTTTATGGTTTGCAACTATCTGCGGCGGACCCCAAATGCCATCGGGTGTCTGGCTCGGTTGCTTAGTTTGTAGAACGTATTTTAACAGATACAAAGCTAGTTAGCAAGCTGCTTTGTTTCAAAAACATGAACAGCGGCAGCCATGCTTTTTACGTCATGGAGCGCATTATGGACATGGCCCAGCATATCCAGCCCGGCCGCCTTATAGAGCGTACCGCTACTGAAAGCATCTGGATTAACCCCCCAGCTCGGCAGCAGAGATTTTACACGCACAAAATTTTGGCTCAGAGGCCACTTCATTTTTATATAGCCAGCATTTTGCTTAAAAACCTCTTCATCCTTATCGAATGTCCAAACAGGTGTGGAGCCGCAAAATGCAGCAAACTGGGCAATGGCATCCTTGAGTGAAATGCCATTCTCCCGGACTTGTTTTTGGGTAATACCGGTCAGCTCCGTAAAAAAGTTTGGCAGTCTGCGCTGGAATGATGGCTTTGTCAGTACATTAAACTCGGCTACAACTTCGCCTGCAATTTCGTCATAAATAATGGCGGCAATCTGTACAATTTGCCGCTTGTCGGCTGCAGTTGGCCGCGGCGTACCACGTCTCATACCAGGATAGGTGTACTCGGTGTCTACATAGACTCTCATACATTATACCCTGTGGTGTCTGGCATAATTGGCAGCCTGGGCTCTGTATTTTGTATTGACGCCCCCGGATGACGAAGTCGTTCACTTGCCTCAACCTCAGCAACTACATTTGAGAAATTTGAAAAAACTTCAGTCACTCGATCATCATAAGTGTAAGCAAATACAGCCTGAGGTAAGACAAGATTTTGGTACATACCTGGTACGTAGCGGGAGTGCTTGGATGAGTAGGCAGCATTACCTGCAATAAAACCACCACTAACTGGGCGATTGTAGACCGGCACTTCATATCTATTTCTACTCATGTCAAAGTTCGTACAATGTGTCCGCTCAAATGGACGCTCTTTGTAATCGCGAACGAAGAAATTATCTTCTTGAATACTTGCGACGTCTTGGGGTAGCATTTCAGCCAAATTATTTACGGGGATTATATGGGTACTTATAGTAAACCCACCCTCAGGAACCGTAAATCGTTGGCTCATAATATCGGCTTCACCACTTTCTACTAGCTCGGCGTGGATTGCTAGGCGTGCGAAGAAGGTAATTTTGTCAGCTTCCGCGACTGCATCAGTTTCCATGAGCAGCTGCCAAGGGGCGCGGTCGATAGGGTGGTCTCTGCCAACTAGTATCAGGTCAACGTCCGAAGCATCACCTCCGCCTCGCACATTTAAGAACGGACCATACTTCATTGAGCCGCCGTATGCCAGTGCACTGGTGGAGTCACCAAAAACATCATGTATGTCATCAAGCAGTGCGTATCTATCCAATGTTGCATCAAACGATTCACTCAACGATGGCTGACGTTTGCCGGGTAATACTATCGACGTGTCCTCTGCTTCAAAAAACGGCGAGTCAAGTCTATCAATGTCTTTTCGGCCACGCTCTCTAAAGGCTTCAATGGGTTCGCCCTCATGATGAGACCGATTGTATTCGTCGCGAATTATACTCGCAAAGACGGATTGGACCCGATGAAGCACTTCTTCTACCCCTAGTGCTGTAACTTGTGCTTCAAATGCTGAAATTCGTGAGAACAAAGGTGATTCACTCATAAAAATACTATAGCACTTTTATGCTAATTTGTCGATTCTAGCTAGCCTGTAGGCCCTGCCCAAACTTGTTGGACAGTGACCTACTTATATTTTGGCGGCTTAGGCTTCTTCACCAACCAAAACTGGTTCGTCTGGTTCTACAAATTCTGCGGCTTCTAGCTCGATTTCTTCTTTGCCATCGGACCAGCCGGTGCCAACAGGAATCTTGCGCCCCAAGATTACGTTTTCTTTCAGGCCAAACAGGTGGTCTACGCGGCCGCTGGTAGCGGCGGCAATCAGCACGCGAGTGGTGTCCTGGAAGGATGCGGCACTTAGGAACGAATCCGTGGACAATGAGGCCTTGGTAATGCCAAGTAACAGCTGGCTGTACTGCGCAGGCTGCTTGCCGGCGGCTACCAAATCTTCATTGGCGGACACGACGGCTAGCTTGGAAACTACATCGCCGGTAACAAAGTCGCTGTCACCAGCATCTTCAATTTGGACACGGCTGAACATCTGGCGGACGATGATCTCAAGATGCTTGTCAGAGACTTTTTGGCCCTGGCCCAAGAAAATCTTGAGAATTTCGTTCATGATGTAGCGCTGGGTGGACTCTACACCCTGGAGACGCATGAGGTCTTGCAGGTTAATAGAACCGCTAGTTAGGCGCTGACCAGCAACAATCTTATCTCCGTCTTGGACGGTTAGCTGCTTAAAGCCGGGGATTTCGTAGCGAACAACGCTGTGCTTGGTTGGCGTAATGACAGCCGTGGTGTCAGTCAGCTCTAGCTTGCCAGCCATAGGAGCCACGATAGGCTCACTTTGGTCCTCAAACGCAGCAATAACGTCGCCAATGGCTACGTCTGAGCCGGTAGCCAGTTGTGGTTTGCGCCCCTTGAGCTCTAGGGTGACGTTTTCTGAATCGTCAGCGGTAACTTGAATAATGTAGTGGTCGCCTTCTTCCCAAGCATTCACCAGGCCGCCGATTTCAGAGACGTAGGCTTGACCCTTAGGGTTGCGAACTTCAAACAATTCTTCAATACGGCTGAGGCCTTGGGCAGTGTCATCGGCCAAAGCAGCGCCAGAGCGGTGCTTGGAGTCCAATGACAGCTGAGTACCAGGCTCACCAATAGATTGAGCAGCAATGACACCAATTGGGTGGTGATCTGCCACCAGTTGGCCGGTAGCCGGGTCCAGACCGTAGGACTTCTGTGAGACGCCGCGGACGTTGGAACAACTGAGAGCGCTCATGATTTTAACACCGTCAAGCTTTTCATCGGCGGCAATAGCAGCAGCGATTTCTGGGGTGATCAGCTCACCACGTTTGACGTGACCCTTTATGTCCTCGGCAGCAAAGCGGCCGCTCAGGCGGGTTTCGTACTCGGTACCGATTTCTTCAGCGTCAGCACGTAGCATGGCAAAACCAGGATCGTTGAGTTCATCGTCAATGGTAAACACATCCTGAGACACATCTACCAAACGACGGGTTAGGTAACCAGCGTCAGCCGTCTTAAGGGCAATGTCAATCAACGCTTTGCGGGTACCACGGGTACCAGTAAAGTACTCTAGCGGGTCAAGACCGGCGATGTAGCCAGACTTAATTGGCAGCTCAATGGCGCGGCCACCGGCGTCCTGCTGGACGCCAAGCATACCAACGGCAGTGTTCATCTGGCTGACGTTACCACGGGCGCCAGAGTTAATGGCAATAGCGGCAGCTGTGTCGCGGCCAACCATTTGCTCACTTAGTAGTTCTTGGATTTGGCGCTCTGCCTTCAGCCAGGTTTCTACCGTCAGGCGGGCACGCTCATCATTAGTGATGAAGCCTTGGTCGTACTGATCGGAAATGGTGGCGGCGCGCTTCTCGGCCTCTGCCATAACCGGGGGCATGCCTTCGACTTTTTCAAAGTCGCTCATACCCATAGACAGGCCGGAGCGGGTGGCGTACTTAAAGCCAAGGTCTTTCAGGGCATCGGCAATTTCTGCCGTCTTTTCCTGGCCGTATTTAGCGTAAACCTCGGCCATAACAGCCTGTAGGCGCTTCTTGGTCATGACATCGTTGTGGAACGGGAAATCTTCGGGGAAAACTTCATTGAAGATAATCCGACCAGCGGTGGTGCTAATGGTTTGGCCTCGGAACGGTACGCGCACTGGCGTTTGGTAGCTAATGGTGCGGGCATCCAGCGCCAAAATAACTTCGGCCACGGAGCCGTAAATGAACGGCTTGGCGTTCATGCCGGGGCGGTCGTAAGTTAGGTAGTAACAACCCAGGACGATATCTTGCTCAATGTGCAAGATGGGTGTGCCATCGGCTGGCTTAAGCAGGTTGCGGTTGGCAGCCATAATGTCGCGGGCCTCTGCCTGAGCGGCATCGGAGAGCGGCAAGTGGACAGCCATTTGGTCGCCGTCAAAGTCAGCGTTAAAGCCCTTACAGACAAGGGGGTGCAGCTGAATAGCGCGGCCCTCAATCAGGACAGGTTGGAAAGCCTGAATAGACAAACGGTGCAACGATGGTGCGCGGTTGAGCAGCACGTACTTGCCCTTAATGACTTCGTCTAGAGCGTCCCACACGATGGTCTCGCCCAGCTCAATCAAGCGGCTGGCAGAACGAATGTTGTGGGCATGTTCATTGGCAATTAACTCGCCAATAACGAAAGGCTTAAACAGTTCTAGGGCCATCATCTTTGGTAGGCCACACTGGTTAATCCTAAGTTCAGGGCCAGCCACAATTACGGAACGGCCGGAGTAATCCACGCGCTTACCCAAAAGGTTCTGGCGGAACCGACCCTGCTTACCCTTGAGCATGTCTGATAAGCTCTTCAGGCGGCGACGTTGGCCAGTAGCGGCCACAGCGCGGCCGGAGCGGGTGCTGTTGTTGTCAATCAGTGCGTCTACGGCTTCTTGCAGCATGCGTTGCTCGTTGCGGCGGATGACTTCTGGCGCGTTCAGGTCCATGAGTTTCTTCAGGCGGTTGTTGCGGTTAATGACGCGGCGGTAGAGGTCGTTTAAGTCAGAGGTTGCAAAACGGCCACCGGTAAGCTGCACCATAGGACGTAGGTCTGGTGGAATCACGGGCAGGACGCTGACGCACATGGAACCAGGCTTAATGCCGGCGCGGTCCATGGACTCTAGCAGGCGCAGACGCTTCATCAGGCGCTTGCGGCGCTGGCCCTTGGCTTCTTCTGCTTCTGCAGTTAGCTCTGCAATTAGTTCTTTTAGATTTATTTGGTCTAGCAAATCTTTTAGTGCGTCGCCGCCCATGCCAACAGTGATGAGCTCGCGAACTTCGTCTGGAAGTGCGCGGTAGTCTGTTTCATTCAACAGGCCAAGCTTGACCAAGCTGTTCAGCTGCTCCTTGAGCAGCTCGTAGTCCTGGGTGAGCTCTTCTGTTTCCTTGGTTTGCATTTCTGCTAGGGCTTTTACGTTGGCGTCTTCTGCCTCGGCCTCTTTTTCAAAGCGCAGTTTAATGGCTTCTTTAGCGGCGTTAAATTCTGCTTCTTTGTCCGCCAGCATTTGGTCGCGCTTTTCTGTGTTGACCTTAATGATGATGTAGGCAGCAAAGTAGGCCACGCGCTCTAGGCTCTTAACAGTCATGCCCAGCAGCAGGCCCATAGCGGACGGCGTGCCGCGCAGGAACCAAATGTGCGCTACTGGAACGGCTAGGCTAATGTGGCCCATGCGCTCGCGGCGGACAATGCTCTTGGTAACGAGCTCACCGTTTTTATCTACGGCAGCTTCGCGGCTGCGGACACCCTTGTACTTGGCGTCGTGCGGGTTGATGTCTTTAACGGGGCCAAAGATGCGCTCGCAGAACAAGCCGTCGCGCTCTGGCTTTTGAGTACGATAGTTAATGGTTTCTGGCTTGGTTACTTCTCCGTAGCTCCAGTCCAGGATGTCTCCGGGGCTGGCCACAGCTAGACGGACCGCGTCAAAGTCAGCAATGTTGGTGCCGTGTTGTGTCTTCTTAGGCTGCATATTAGGCCTCCTCCCCTTCTTCTGCGTCTGCGGCGCTTACGGCCACTTCATCGTTATCTATTAGTACGGATTCATCGTCTGCGTCTACGATTGAGAAATCATCGCCAATGGTTTCTTCTGACATATCAATGTCTGAAATGGATGGCTCTGGCACTTCTACTGCGGCAGGATGCGTGGCTTCTTCGTGGATAGTGGTGGCCAGAATATCTTCTGCGTCTACCACGCCGTGCTCGGCCACCAGGTCTACCTTCAGGCCCAGACCTTGCAGTTCTTTGACCAAAACGTTAAAGCTTTCTGGAACCTTAGGGCCAACAATTTCTGTTCGCTTGATGATGGATTCGTATGCTTTAGAACGGCCGTAGACGTCGTCTGACTTAATGGTTAGCATTTCTTGCAGCGTGTTGGCGGCGCCGTAGGCCTCTAGGGCCCAGACTTCCATTTCTCCAAAGCGCTGACCACCGTTTTGGGCTTTACCACCTAACGGCTGCTGGGTGACCATGGTGTATGGACCAGTAGAGCGGGCGTGGATCTTGTCTGCCACCATGTGGTTGAGCTTAATCATGTACATGGAACCAACAGTGGTGCGCTCGCGGAAAGCTTCGCCGGTGCGACCATCGTACAGTTGCTGTTTGCCATCTTCTGGCAGGCCAGCTTCTTTTAATAGCTCTTTAATCTTATCCATAGGAACACCATTGAATGATGGACTGGCAACCGTCATGCCGAGCGCGCGGGCAGCCATACCCAGGTGGGTTTCAAACAGCTGACCAACGTTCATACGACTTGGCACACCAAGCGGATTTAGAACGATGTCTACCGGAGTACCATCGGCCATGAATGGCATGTCTTCTTCTGGCAAAATGCGGGCAATAACACCCTTGTTACCGTGCCGACCACCAAGTTTATCACCAACGCTAATCTTGCGCATCTGGGCTACAAAGACCTGGATCTGCATAATAACGCCGGCCTTAAGTTCGTGCCCGGTTTCGCGGCTAAAAATCTTAACGCCAACCACTTTACCGTGCTTGCCGTTGCTCATGCGCTGAGACGTGTCGCGGACTTCTTTGGCTTTTTCTCCAAAGATGGCGCGCAGCAAGCGCTCTTCAGAGCTTAGCTCTTGCTCGCCCTTAGGGGTGATTTTACCAACCAGGATGTCGCCAGGGTGCACTTCTGCGCCGATGCGGACAATACCGTCATCGTCCAAGTGGCGCAAAGATTCTTCTGACACATTTGGAATGTCCCGGGTAATGATTTCTGGACCCAGTTTTGTCTCACGGACTTCAATCATGTAATCAACAATGTGGACAGAGGTAAGCGTGTCATTCTCTACCAACTTGCGACTGATAATAATGGCATCTTCAAAGTTGTAACCGGCCCACGGCATAAAGGCCACCACTAGGTCTTTACCTAGAGCGAGCTCACCGCCGCTAATGGACATCCCCTCTATAAGGACGTCGCCAGCTTTGACTTTATCGCCGGTGCTCACTACCACGCGCTGGTTAATAGAGGTGCCCTCGTTAGAGCGCACAAAGTGCTGCGGGACGTACTTAACGCTGCCGTCCTTGTACTTGACCACGACTTCTTGCGCGGTAGCTTTGGTAACTTCTCCATCGCCTTCTGCTAGGGTGACCTGGCCAGTGTTAGCAGCGGCCACGGCTTCTATGCCGGTACCCACAATTGGAGCTTGCGGCTGAATCAGTGGTACTGCCTGGCGCTGCTGGTTAGAACCCATCAAAGAACGGTACACATAGTTGTGCTCCACAAATGGAATCAAGCCAGCGCTGGAACCAATAATCTGGTTGCGGGCGGCGTCCATGTAGGTGGCCTCGTTGGCATCAACTTCGCCGGGGTTTAGGCGATTGCGGGCGCTGATGCGCTCGGCTACAAAGTAGCCATTTTCATCGACTTCGTTACCGCCGCCGGCAATAACGGCGTGTTCTTCTTCAAACGCGTCCAGGTAGACGACTTCATCTGTAACTTTAGCCTTAACGGGCCAGGTGGCGCGCTTTTCTTTGGAAAGTTTGGCGGCATCGGCTGCAGTCAGTTTGGTGCCTTTTTTGACCAAAACCTTGCCGTTTTCATCTAGGTAGTCCTCTGCAGCAATGTGGCCAGGCAAGTCTTTAACGGTAGCAGCATTAATTACCTTGCGGTATGGAGTTTCTATAAAACCATAGTCGTTAACCCGGGCGTAGTTGGCCAGGTTAAGCACCAAACCAATGTTGGCGCCTTCCGGCGTTTCTACGGCGCAGATACGGCCGTAGTGGGTTGCATGCGCATCACGCACTTCAAAGCCTGCGCGTTCGCGGCTGAGGCCACCTGGACCCATGGAGCTTAGACGACGCTTGTGCGCTAGCTCTGACAAGGGGTTAATCTGGTCCATAAACTGGGATAGCTGGGAGCTAGCAAAAAACTCACGTACAGCGGCCACCACTGGGCGGGCGTTAATAAGCTGCGCCGGCTGGACGGTTTCTATGTCGCACATGGACATACGGTCTTTGGTGTTGCGCTCCATACGCAACAGGCCAATCCGGAACTGGCGCTGCACAAGCTCACCCACCAATTTAATGCGGCGGTTGGCCAGAGAGTCGATGTCATCTGCGGGGTCTTGGGTGTTGTTTAGGCGGATAAGCTCCGCAATAATTGCCTCTAGGTCCTCAATGTGCAGCACGCGGTTTTCTGCTGTATTTGGGATATCTAGGTTTAGGCGCTTGTTAATCTTGTAACGGCCAACGCGGCTAAAGTCAAAGCGCTTGTAGTTGTAGAACATATTCTCTATAAGAGAGCGGGCGTTGTCTACGGTGGCCAAATCCCCGGGGCGCAGACGACGATACACTTCAATTAGAGCATCGTTCTGGCCCTTAGCTGGGTCTTTTTCTAGCGTGGCCTCTAGGTAGCTGGTTGTGCCAGTGTCTACGTGCTTAAAGGCTTCTTTCATGCGGGATTCCGTAACGCCTAGGGCGCGCAGCAGCGTGGTAACAGGGATTTTACGCTTGCGGTCAATCTTGACGTACATAGCACCGTTAGCGGCGGTCTCAAACTCTAGCCATGCCCCGCGGCCAGGAATAACCTTGGCGCCGTAGAGGGCAGTTGCGCCGTGCTGATCAGCGGTAAAGAACACACCAGCAGAACGAATCAGCTGGCTAACCACAACGCGCTCTGCGCCGTTGATTACAAAGGTACCGCGGCTAGTCATCCATGGGTAGTCACCCAGGTAGATTTCTTGCTCTTTGACTTCTCCGGTAACCTTGTTGGTAAGCTCTATAACGGCCTTCAGTGGAGCCTCGTAGCTGACATTGTTGACGCGCGCCTCAGACTCAGACATTTTAGGCGCTTCAAAGTGATAGCCCTTAAAGTTTAGGGTTAGCTTGCCGCCGGTGTAATCATCAATCGGGCTGATTTCTGCTAATAATTCTCCTAAACCTTCTTCTACGAACCACTGGAACGAACGGTTCTGGTGGTTTACCAGGCTAGGAAGCGCCAGGGCGCTGTTGTCTTTTGTAAAATAGGTGCGAGCTTGTTTTTGTTTGCTATTCTTAGCTGCTGTTGCCATGCATTTCCCCTGTAGCTATTAGTTGGCATTGATGTCCAGACGAGCAATACCATGCCGCTGAACGCTTGATAATTTTAGTTTGATCCTTTGCGCGCGAAGGTTACTAAGTGAGGGTTTTTGGCTGATACAGATGTTATTAACATCTATGGAGCTTCCCAGCTTACACTACTTCTTAAGTTTAGTCTAGCGCGGCGCGTGGTGTCGTGTCAAGGGAAAAGTGTAGTCTGGCATTAAACAGGAAGAGTCGTTCCGCAGATGAGCTACGACGGTATTAAGATTTTGGCGCGACAATGAACCATTTCGCCCCTTGCCTGAGTCGGCTAGGGCCGTCATGCCAGCCCAGAGCTCTTGCGCCTGGTGATTCTGGTCATGAATGTTCCAATAATCAATATTACCCCTGTCAGTCATAACTTTTTGCAATAGCAACGCTGCTGCGGCCAGTGGGCTGCGGCCGCTCCTAAGGGGACTTTGCTCTGCAACTGCTAAGGTTGTAACTTCTAGTCCAAGAAGCATTTTTTTGCTGTGCGGCAGCACTAACCGACTCGATCCAGCCTCAAAAAAACTATCCCATTGCCCGTTTGGTCCCACTGCTGCGTATCGCACAGAGTCACGCGCCAAAACGGTCCTAACAACGGCTGGCAATCTTATGGCATCACCTGTTATTGGGCGTGCCAGAACTTGCCAGCGAGTTATAGGCTTTATTTCCGCTGAATCACCGTTCATAAACATGTATAGTATTATACCATGTTTATTAGATTGTGTCTATTTTTTAGGTGGCGTACTGATGACGTCGTCTACGATGCCATATTCCTTGGCCTGCTGGGCGGTCAGCCACTTGTCGCGCTCCATGTCATCATGGATGCGGGCGGGCTTTTGACCAGTGTTACGGGCCATAATCTCTTCTAAGAGCTTTTTGATGCGAAGCGATTCTTCCAAATCAATTTGCTGATCAGTCACTTTACCGCGCGTCCCTGAGCTGGGCTGGTGAATCATAACTGTGGCGTTAGGCAGCGCAAAGCGCTTACCCTTGGTGCCAGAGCTAAGCAAAAAGGCCGCCGCGCTAGCCTGCACACCAATGCCCACGGTTTGGATATCGTTAGTGACGTACTGCATGGTGTCATAGATAGCTAGGGCGTCATACACACTGCCGCCGGGGCTGTTGATGTAGAAGTAAATGTCTTTTTTGGCGTCCTGCGCCTGCAAGAATAGGAGCTGCGCCACAATGGTGTTGGCACTAGCCTCATTTACATCTGACCCTAGAAAAATAATGCGGTCTTTTAAGAGACGGCTGTAGATATCGTAGGCGCGCTCGTAACGGCCTTCGTTTTCAATGACGGTTGGGATTAATACACTCATGCACTCTAGTGTAGCGCCATGGTTGGCACTCGTCAAGTGGGAGTGCCAATTTATTGCAACTCTTTAAGCTTGGCAAGCGTCTTCTCTGTCAGCAGACGGCTGACTAAATCACGTCGGTTTTCTGGTTTGTCCAGCTCTTCCATCATTTTTTCATCGGACGCGTAGCGACCCTTCAGTAGTTGCAGTCGGATTTCAAGCTCTTCCGGGGTGACATCGATTTTTTCTTGCTCCGCAATCTCTGCCAAAATCAGACCAGACTTAACGCGCAGCTCAGCCACAGGCTTGTTTTTTGTGCGGTGCTCTTCTTCTGTCACGCCCTCTGCCGCCAGATGCTCCTGCCAAGTCTGGCCGCGGTACATAACGTTTTGGCGCTCTTGCTGCTCTACCGCGTCAAGCTCTTGCTCCGTCAGCGCGGCTGGGACGTCTAAGGTAGTCTTGCTGGCAATCTTCTCTAGCAGCTGGCTCTCCCAGGCCTGATCCGCTTCACGGGCGGCCTGGGCCTCTAGCTCACGCCTGATGTCTTTTTTAAGGTCATCCAGTGTTTTGAATGGACCGATCTTGCTAGCAAACTCGTCATTAAGCTCTGGTTTGGCTAGCTCTGCTACTTTGTGCGCAGTAACATTAAAGGTCACTTTGCGCTTTTGTAGGTCTTTGACGCCGTAGTCCGCCGGGAAGGTCACATCAAAATCCTTGGAATCACCGGGCTTTAGGCCAACCACCGCTTCTTCAAAGCCAGGGATAAAGCTTTTGCTGCCTAGGGTCAACGGAAAATCCTTGCCAGCGGCACCGTCTATGGCTTCTTTGGTTTTGGCATCTACACCGGTAAAGTCTAGGGTGACTTCATCGCCCATTTTGGCGGCGCGCTTAACTTCTGTGCGTTCTGCGCCGCGCTCTTGCAGGCTGGTTAGAACATCATCAATCTGCTTATCTGCTACTTTTGCTTCTGGCTTTTTAATGCCTAGCTTTTTATAATCCCCCAATTTAATGGGGCCCAAAACATCCACTTCTGCGGTGATTTCTAGGGTAGAAAACGGCACAAATTTGGTTATGGCGATTTCTGGCTGGCCCATAACGCGCAAGCCTTCATCTGCTGCGGCCTGGCCAAACATTTCATTAACAGCCGCCTGCAAAACTTCTGTCTGTAGAACGCCTTGGTCAAGCTGCTTTTCTACCATAGCAGCTGGTGCGCTGCCGCTTCTAAAGCCCGGCACTTTGACTTGTTTACCCAATGCCTTAACGGCGGCCGACTTATGCTTTTCTAGTAGCTCCGCGTCAGCGCTAATGGTTAGTTTAACTTTGGTGGGTGATAGTTGTTCTTTGGTAATCTGCATAACTACCAACTTTAACAGATTAGCGCAGGAATTGCCACAGAAGCACGCTAGCGCCTATGAGCCAGGCTAGCTCTACTATGGCGCCCGGCGGCCGTTCAAACCACTGGATGCGGCTGGCAAATTTGGTGTACCAATTGAACCTTTCAGCGTCATCGTCCTGTTGTGCCCGCTTAAAAAATGGGTACGAAATAAGGTCAGGGCTTGTGGCAATAAAAGCTGTGAAGCATGCCAAAAGCCAGTGACTTGGTTTATGCACAAACAACAGAATTACCACTGTTACGCAGCCCAGAAAATCTGCAGCCAGCATCCACCTGAAACGCTGGGTTCTTAGCCACTGTACAACGGACATTCTTGGGCCAAAATGCGGAATCGTATCCAGCAAAAAGTGCGAAAACAGCGCCGCTGGCACGGCTACCAAAGGTTTGCCGCTCCAGAGGCCAATCAGAGCGCCGGTCAGCGCATGGTTGGTGGCTGTCATGCGCGGCGGTGGTCCTGAAGCAAGCTGGCAATACGGGTCATGCCGTGTCGTTCTTCATGCCCGGTGGCTAGATTTTTGAGCACCAGTTGGTTGTCTTCTAACTCTTTTTGGCCAAGGATTATCAGCTGCTCAATGCCCTTCTTTTCTGCGGCCTTAAAGTGCTCTTGCAGCTTGCGGCCGTAGCGGCCGACGGCCAGATTAACGCCCTCGTCCCTAAACTCACGAATGATTTTGCTGGCCGCGGGCACATCTGCGCCATCTAGCACAGCAACATAGGCGGCAGTTTCTGTAGGCAACTTTGGCAGGAGGTGGTGTAATTCTACAAAGTTTGCCAGTGTGGCATCGCCTAGACCAAAGCCCACCGTGGGCACGGGCTCTACGCCAAACAGGCCTACCAAGCCGTCGTAGCGGCCGCCGCCCATCATGGAACGATTGTTGTCCGGGTGTGTGTCAAAAATTTCAAACACAATGCCGGTGTAGTAGTCAAAGCCGCGCATGACAGATATATCAAAGACGGCATTGCCGATGCCAGCAGCGACCAAATCGTCTAGAACTGTTTGCAGTAGCTGACTGCTTGCGTGCTGCTGTACTTCTTGCGGTAAATCGGTTAGTTTTTTAGCTGCCAAAATAGATAGGATTTTCTCTGTTAAACCAGACTCGCGCTTGGATGGACTAATGGCCGCGTCCAGCTGCGCCACAAAGGCGGCGTGCTCCAACTTATGCATCCGGTCTACCAACTTTGCTACGCTGTGGGCCTCTGCATCGTCCAGGCCAAGGTAATCAGTAAATATGGCGTCCATAAGCTGGCGGCTATTGAGCTTAATCTGATACATATCTGGCTTGGCACCCAAATCCTTAAAGACCTGGTTGGCCACACTAATAATTTCTAACTCCGCCTGCTCCGATTCTATGCCAAAAATGTCTACATTAAGCTGCCAGTGCTCTCTTAGACGACCGCGCTGCGGCCGCTCATAGCGCCATAAGTTTGGAATACTATACCACCGTAGTGGGTAGGCCAACTCTTGCCGCCTGGCCGCCACCATGCGGCTCACGGTTGGCGTCATTTCTGGCCTAATGGCAACCTGCCGACCACCGCGGTCCGTAAAGGTATAGGTTTGCTCGTTAACGATTTCTTCCCCGGTCTTAGCTAGGTATAAATCTAATGATTCCAAAATGGGTGCATCATATTCTTCATAGCCATATTTTTCTACGCTTTTACGCAAGCTGGCAAAGAGATATTTTTGCAGACGCTTGTCTTCCGGATAAAAATCGCGCGCGCCTTTGTAGGGTTGAGTAGAGAGCGTCATATGCCTCCTAGTATACACGGGGTTGTGCGGCTATAAAAAATGGCTTGCTTTTTGTAAAATCCGGCGTATATTTATGATTTGTTAGAGATTATCTACAAACATGTCACCCTCAGAACAATACAATATAGCCACCCAAGCTAAAAAGGACGCAGAGATGCGTCGCGCAGCGCTACAAGCAGCCCATACTGCGGCAAAATCTGCCGTGCGCAGCGCAATGGTTACCTTCTCTGAAGTAGCAACTTTACTTAACTCCGATGATCCATTTGACCGCATCGGGCGCGCTAGGCAAATCCGCGACGCCGTGGGAATGGTTGCAATTATAGAAATAGAACAAGCTGAGGCTTCTGCACAGTACGCTAACGCATGTGGAGAAGTCGCGATGACGGTAACCCAGGCTCGGCTAGCTGCCTAGAGGCGGCGGAAAGGACTAGCGCCCGCCCCTGGCGGGCTTCTCCGCTGAGCCGTGCTCCCAGCCTAGGCTGGTTTGCGTGTGCTCGCCCCGCGACCTCCGCTCACTTTGTTCGCTCAAGGTTCTGCGTCCTTTCCGCGCGAACTGTAACCAACCTAAAAGGCCCCCGTTTGGGGGTCTTTTAGGTTGGTGCGGCGGAAAGGACTTGAACCTTCATGAGTTGCCTCGCTAGCTCCTAAGGCTAGTGCGTCTACCATTTCGCCACCGCCGCGGCTGATGGCTATTTTAGCGCAAAAACTGTTGTCTGTCACCCCTTGTGTTCGTAAAAGTGCAGACTGCTGTCGCCATACTGTTTACTGCCGACTAGCTCCAGCCCCTCAAAACTGGGCGGCGTATGCTTGCCGGGCCAGGACAAAACCAGTCTGCCGCTAGCACAGAGGCGCTGAGCAAGGCGCTCTAATAGGTTTGGTTGCAAATTGTCATAAGGCGGATCAAGCAGAATCAAGTCAAACGTGTCTTGCGTGGTAGACAGCCACGGGCCGGCGGCGGCGCGTACTAGTCTGCAGTTTTCTAGTCCCAGAAGTTCGATGTTTTCCGCGATGGTTCTTTGGGCGTTTCTATCGTTTTCTAAGAGGACGGCGTTTATGGCGCCGCGGCTGACTGCTTCAAAGGCCAGTGCGCCGGTGCCAGCAAAAGCGTCCAGCACGGTCAGCCCAAAAATGTCGCCCAGGCTATTAAAAAGGGCGCCGCGCATTTTATCGCTCATGGGGTGGGTGCGATGGCCGCCGGGCGATGCAAAAATGCGTCCGCCCAGTGTGCCGGCAATAATTCTCATGCGGCGGCCTCCTGAGCGGCGGCCAGCCAAATCAGCGCAACATCGCTACTCATAGTAGGCAGCAATCTATGGCTAACTTTGCGCGCTAGGCGCGGCGTCCAGCCAAGTCGCAGAAATTCGTCGTACAAATTCCAAGCGGCCACTCGGCGTGCTTCCTCTAGGAAAAATTGCTGCGCGCCAAGTTTTTTAAGAGTTTCTGCCTGTCGCAAACTCTTTTTGGACAAGCGGCGGCGACTCCGTCTAATTTTGAGTAATATATACGCCCCTGCCTCAAACGTGGTGTGCGTGGTCAGCAGCCCTTTTGGCCCGACTAGCCTCAGGCTTTGCACCAGTGTTCCGTACATATTTTCTCCGGGCGCGGTTATACGTTTAAGGGTTGATGTACGGTTATTGTAATCGGCGTCACCGCGGATCTCTGTTAGTGCCGTTTCATAGGGATAATGATGCGCTGGCGTCAAGCCGTCCACAATGGCGTGCGCCAACCAGGCGGCCTCAAAGCTTGCCTTAACATCGTCTTTTGCCCGTAGAGCAGTAACTAGGTTTTTGTAGTGCGAGCCAACCATCTGGGCAAGCTGGGTGTCTGACTGATTGAGCGGATCAATGAAATGCCAGGGCTGCTTAACGCTAGCGGAGTTCTTGAACTTGGTTGAATCTGGGCCGCGCTGACCTTCAAAATGTAAGATGCTGGCAAGCGGCGGAAACCACGCGCCACCGTTTAGCTCGCGCCGCATTTTGGCGTAGGCAATCTTATTGAGCGTCTGGTGGGCATGGAAAACAATTGCGTACATATTAGTTTAAATTGGTTACGGCCTTGGCGGCGCGGACATTTGCGGCCAATGACTCATATTGTAGCAAATCTTCTTTCTTTTCTATGAATTTGGCGGCCATCTTTTGGGCCAGCGCTATAAGGGCGGTATCTGATAAATTAGCCAGTCGTAAGTCCAGCGCGCCGTGCTGGGCGTAGCCGTAAATGGCGCCGGGGCCGCGAATTTCTAGGTCGAGTTCGCTCAGACGGAAACCGTCGCTGCTGGATTCTAGGGCGCGTAATCTTCTGCTGGGCGCTTTGGAATCGCTCAATAGTAGGTAGCAGTAGCTTTGCACTGTTCCCCGCCCTACTCTGCCACGCAGCTGATGGAGCTGTGCCAAGCCAAATCGCTCCGGACTCATAATAACCATGGTGGTGGCGTTGGGCACATCTACGCCGACTTCTATAACGGTAGTGGATACTAATACGTCCAGCTTGCCGGCTACAAAATCGGCCATAACGGCTTGCTTGTCCACCGCCTTTAGCTTGCCGTGGAGCAGACCAATTCTAGCGCTTTTAAGCGGGCCTTTGCGCAGCTTATCGTACACTGCCTCTGCCGATTCTGCCTGGAGCAGCGTAGAATCGGTAATAAGCGGACAAACCACATACACTTGGCCGCCGGCGTTAATTTGCTGCAGGAGCGTGTCGTACAGCTTTTGCGTAGAATTTGGCGACACCAGCTCTGTAATAATTGTCTGCCGACCAGCCGGCTTGGTTTTAAGTAGGCTTAAATCAAGCTCTCCATACAAAGTTAGGGCCAAGGACCGCGGAATCGGCGTGGCAGTTAAGCTCAAAACGTGCGGCATGTGGCCAGCTTTTTTCATAAGCGCCTGGCGCTGCGCCACACCAAACCGATGTTGCTCATCTACAATAATTAATCCTAGCCTGTGCCAGTCCACTTTTTCTTGCAGTAGCGCGTGCGTACCAACAACGAGCCCGGCCTGGCCACTTTTAGCGGCATCTTGTGCTCGTTTCTTTTGAGCTGGCTTCAGTGATCCAACCAATAGCGTCACGGCGTGGTCATAGCCCTGAGTGGCTAAGAGTTTAGTCAGGCTATCTGCTTGCTGGCGCGCCAGCAGTTCTGTTGGCGCCAAATATGCCACCTGATGCCCGGCTGCCAGGGCCATAAGCGCGGCCATGGCCGCTACGGCGGTTTTGCCGCTGCCCACATCGCCCTCCAGCAGCCGATTCATGGGCTGGTCCTGAGCCATATCCTGATAAATTTGCCAGGCGGCAGCGCGCTGGTCATTGGTAAGCGTAAACGGCAGCGATTCTACAAAACGTTTTGCAAGTGGCGGCTTAAACGGAACCGGCAAAGCCTTTTCTAAACGCTGCTCACGTCTAATGAGCTGGCTAGCTAGACTCAGGGCAAATACTTCTTCAAAGGCCATGCGGCGCCGGGCCAAATTGAGCTGCTCTGCGCTAGTGGGAAAGTGGAGCTCTTTGGTTGCTGCGTCGTGCGGCAGAAGCTTGGCCTCTGCAGTCAACCACTGTGGCAGTGAAGTCGCTGGCGGCGCCACGCGCTCTAACGCCTGACCAACTAACTCCCTAATCTGCTTAGAAGTTAGGCCTTTAGTTTCGCGGTAGATCGGCACAATTCTTGCCGAGTGCAGCGGCAAGCTATCTGCCTGTTCTAGAGCTGGGCTTAAAACGGCAAATCGACCACTTTGCAGCTTGTACTCGCCAGCCACATAATACGTTTTGCCGGGCTTAATTGCTGCCGCGCGGTAAGGCTGATTAAACCAAACAACATTCACTGCCCCACTTGCATCTCGTAAAACGGCTTGCGTAACATGCATACCGCGCCGCACATAGCGCGAGCTAATCTGCTCAAACCACCCGCAGAGCGTCACCAGGCCTGGCTGAATGTTAGCAGCTAGCGTAACACTAGAATAATCCTCGTATTTACGCGGCCAATGCATGAGCAAATCGCCAACAGAGACAATGCCGAGTTGTGCAAGCTTTGCTTCTAAGGCCGGCCCAACTCCAGTCAAAGATACAACTGGGTCTGACACATTCATGCTATTAGTATAGACGATTTAGCCAGCCTGGCCGGTGAGCGCTCCCCGACGGGTATTTGCCAGCGGCGACTGCCGAGGAGCAGTTGCTCCTGCCCCACCACTACCGTTGTTAGATGGACTCGATGCACTTAAGCTCATAGTAGTCTGAGCTGATTGGGTTGCTTGGTACAGAACGCTGTCAGTCACTGTTGCGGTAATAGTAGCCGGTCCGCCAGATGTTGGTTTATAGTTGAAGCTGATTGTACTTGGCGAGTCACTTACGTTCTGGGAGTTTACCTGGTTACCATTAACGCTTACGGTAACTGTGCCGCCAAATGAGCTGCCTCCCAAGGGGTGGCTTCCGGCAGAGGCTACTACCGTAATCGTACAGCCCTGGCCGCCATTGTCGTTGGCATCACAGGACCCAGGAGCGGTTAGGGTCAGCGACGGCTTAGCGTCACTACAATTGTGGACGTTGTCTGGGTTGTTTGTTGCCGTTGCAGTGCTGCCGCTCGCTTGCCCAACTGGGTAGAAAATATCAGCAGAGAATGAGTTGGCGTTTGCGCCGCCCACTGTTTGCTTGGCGCTATCAGGAGTACAGCTAGTGGCAATACCGCCAGAGACCTTATCGATTACTTGACTAGTATTTGTGCTAGCTCCCGCCCGGCCAGTGTACCAGGATGGGAAGTAATCAGTAGTGGGGCCTGGCTCAACAGAACCAACACCCACGTGAGTACGCTGTACATAGGCAGGTAGCGTCTTAACGGTAGCTGGCTTAGTCCAAGTTTCTCCCTTGACCCCTAAATTATCTAACGCACCCTGCATGAAATTGCGCGTAAGAGGGGTTGTCATGTACTCCATTCCCCCACTATTCATGGCCTTGTTACGGGTATGGTACCCAACCCAGGAAGCTACCGCATAGCGAGTAGACCAGGCGGTCATAAGGCCATCAAAGTTATTGTTAGTCGTACCAGTCTTAACTGCTATGCTCCAGCCATTATAGTTTTGGAACTTGTAGCCAGAGGGCAGATATGTTGCCTTGGGGTCACTCAACATGCTGTTAACGATGAAAGCGGTGTCCTGATGGATGACCTGCTTGCCTTTTGGCTGCGTCCATTTGTAGATTGGTTTGCTGGAAGAATCAATAATTTCCAAGATGTAGGTCTTAGGAATGGCGTTGCCGCCGCGGGCCAGCGTGGCCAAGCCGTTAACATGGTCGTCTAAATGTAAGTAAGCACCATCTCCAATGGCAGAAGCAGCATAGCACTGCGTCTCATCGGCCTTGGTTGCATTCATGACATCTTCAACACCACTCTTGTAGCAGCGATACGCCCCGCTGTTGTTCATCATGGCATTGGCGGTCCCTATGGTTTTGTTTATTGAATCAACATGACCATCGCTCTTGTCATTTGGCAAAGCGGAAAGCATCGCTTTTACGGCAGGCACGTTACGTGAGCCAGCTAAGCCATAGCGGAGTGTGACGGCGCCGGGGTATTTAAAGTCATAGTCCCAGAGACAGAATCCGCCAGTGGCACTTGTGTAGTCTGGCCGTGTTTTGTTGGTACAAGGATAGCCCGGCAGAGGCTGTTGAACATCGTACAAAATTGAGCCCGCACCTGCATCTGTCCGATTTTGAATCATGGTTGCGTAATCATACGGCTTAAAGCTAGACCCAGGCGAAATATTGGTTTGCGCAAAGTTAATCTTGCCATACTCTTCGTTAGAGAAGTCTGCGCCGCCCACTACCGCTACCATCTGTCCGGTCTTAATGTCTTGGGCAACTACTGCCTCAGAATCACCGCCGTACCGTTTAACGTTCGAAAGATTTTTTGCTACCACGCTTTCCGCGAGCTCTTGGAGCTTCATGTCTACTGTTGTAACCACTTTCCAGCCGCCTCGTTTGACAGTCTCTGCGCCGTACTTCTGCTCTAACTCATGCTTGGCAGACAGAACAAAATATGGTGCTTTGATGTCTTTGTACTTAGTGGTTGGCATTGGCTGCACTTGTGCTAGAACATCAACTTGCTTGGTGGCATCGGCTTCTTTTTGGGTTAGTGCACGTTCTGGCTTTCCGGGACCGTCTAGCGGCAACTTAATGTGCTGCTTAACCATTTGATCAAGGATGTAGTGTTGTCGGCCAATTAAGGCATCTCTGTTAAAAGTGTTACCTGCCGATGGGTTCCACTGTGTACTGCCATAAGGAGAATAGTAGCTAGGGGCCTGCGGGATGGCGGCCAGCATGGTGGCTTGCGCTAAGCTTAGGTCTTTAGCTGCGATATGAAAATAATCCTGAGCAGCAGCTTCTGCGCCATATTGAATGCCGCCGTACGGAGTAATATTTAGGTAGCCCGTCAAGATATCGGACTTAGAATACTCTTTTTCTAGTTCTACGGCTAAGATTAACTCTTTAACCTTCCTGGTGATTGTGCGATCCGCTGTCCACTGATTATTAAGCTTTACAAGCTGCTGCGTTAAGGTAGAGCCGCCCTGTAAGTTGCCGCCACCAGCGCCAGTAAGGTTGTTAAACGTAGCGCGCATAATTCCACGGACATTAAAAGCTCCTTCAGAGTAGAAATCTTTGTCTTCAATGGCCACTGTAGCGGCGCGCAGGTATGGCGATATCTGATCGCCGGGCACCGGCGTGCGCTTAATGGCGCTGTAGTCTTGCCAGAGTAGTGTCTGGCCGGATCGGTCATAATAACTAATGCTGCCGCCAACTTTATCGCCGGAAATATCGCGGATTTTAGGCAAATCTTTACGGAAGTATGCAAACAGGCCAATGACCAAGAAGAAGCAGACTATGATGCCAATGCCAATGAGCTTCAGGGCCATAAGGCCGCCCTCTCTGCTAAACCAGAACTTGGCTACTCGCTTGGGGTGCAATCGGTACAAAATACGCTTAACGCGCTCTTTAGGGAGCGTGCTTAAATATTCTGCCCGAGCAGCAGCCCGGCTCTGTTTAGACGCTTTGCGGCGGTCCGTTAGACTGCGGTTAAGCTGCACGCCCTTACTTGTCGTGACACTACTGCCCTTACGAGGACGATTTTTACCCCTAAAGTTTGCCATTTGGTTACACCTCTTCCTGGATAATCATAAAGATACGAGTATTATAGCAAACCCTGCCGCCGGGCGGCTATATTGATTATGCCTAAAAACATTCTAGAATCTACCTCCATTAATCTATATACTAATGGGTATGAATTTATCCGATGAACTCCAGTGGCGCGGCTACGTCAATCAAACCACCTTCCAGGACCTATCTGTTTTAGACGGGAAACCCCTGACATTCTACTTAGGCGTTGATCCCTCTGCAGACAGCATGACTGTAGGCAACTTGGCCATCATGATGCTGGTCAAAACCCTGGCGAAGCGCGGCCACAAAACCGTCATGTTAGTTGGCGGCGCTACCGGCATGATTGGTGACCCAGATGGCAAGAAACAAGAGCGCGATTTGTTAACGCTAGAAGATATCGCTCGCAACAAAGCCGCAGTCAGCGCGCAGTACAAAACCATTTTAGAAGACTTGCCGTTTGAAACCGTGGATAATTACGACTGGTTCAAAGACATGAATTACTTAGATTTCCTGCGCGATGTAGGCAAGCATGTGCCTATGCGCCAAATGCTGGGCCGCGACTTTGTCCAAAGCCGCCTAGATTCCACCGGCATCAGCTACGCGGAGTTCAGCTACGCCCTGATTCAGGGCTACGACTTTGTGCATTTATACGATAAACATGGCGTAACACTACAAGTCTGCGGTGCCGATCAATGGGGCAACTGCATTGCCGGCGTAGAGCTGGTGCGACGCATGCGCGGTGGTCAGGCCAATGTCTTGTCCATCCCCTTAGTAGTCAACAAAACAACTGGTGTAAAATTTGGCAAGTCAGAGGCCGGCGCTGTATGGCTAGACCCAAGCAAAACATCGCCCACCGCTTTCTACCAATTCTGGATTAACTTAGACGATGCTGGCCTTGAGGAATACCTTAAAATCTATACAGAACTTTCGCGCTCTGAGATTGAAAGTATTTTGACAGAACACAGCGCTAATCCCCGTTTGCGCCATGGCCAAACTCGCTTAGCAACAGAGGTCACGCGACTCATTCACGGCCAAGCTGACGTAGATTTTGCGCAGGAAGTAACCAGCTTCTTAACCGGCGCTCAAACCATAGATAAAGCCTCGCCAGAAGCCCTGGCAGAAATCGCCAAGCAACTACCTGGCGCTGTTTCTACGGGCTCTATCATTGATGCTTTAGTGGACAGTGGCCTGGCCAGTTCCAAATCAGAAGCTCGCCGCTTTTTAGATGGCGGTTCCATTAGCATCAACGGCGTTAAAGTTACAGGACGCGATACGTTTACGGACCAAGATTTTTTGAACGGCCATCTGCTACTACGCCGTGGCAAAGCCTATAAAGACTCTGCGCTTATTTCTCTAAAAACTGATTAAGCGCATCACGCACATCGCGCACGGGGTGCAAAAACTTGTCTGGTTTGCCGCTACGTGGACCAATGGCGCCGTCAAAACCTAGCTTGCGGGCCTCTGCCACGCGCTTGTCTATGTGCGGCACATGCCGGACCTCTCCAGACAGGCCCACTTCTCCAAACACCACCGCGTTTGTCTTGAGCTGCAAGCCTTTGGCGGCACTGCCAATTGCCAGACAAACTGCTAAATCTGCGGCCGGCTCAGTTATCTTGAGCCCACCCACAATGTTGACGTAAATATCGTACTCCGCCAGTTTGAGTTTGGTGCGACGCTCCAGCATAGCAACTAGCAAATTAAGCCGATTCAAATCCAGCCCGCTGGCCGCCCGTTTGGGGTAGCCATATGATGTTTTATTGACCAACGCTTGCACTTCTACTAAGAGCGGACGTGTGCCTTCCAGCGTGGCTAGGACTACGCTGCCATCAGTGATCTGCCGCTCTTCTAACAGCGCGGCAGATGGGTTGTTAACTGGCCGGAGCCCCTCGTTGACCATTTCAAAAATACCGGCCTCGTTGGTGGAGCCAAATCGGTTTTTTATGGCGCGCAGCACCTTAAAGCCCCCGTAGCGGTCGCCCTCTAGCTGCAGCACCGTGTCTACCACGTGCTCCAGCACTTTGGGTCCGGCAATGCTACCTTCTTTTGTCACATGACCCACCAAAATCACGGCCGTGCCGCTGTTTTTGGCGGCCAGCGTTAAGAGCTGTGTACTATTAGTAATCTGGGCCACGCTGCCCGCACTAGAGGCCACAGCCGATGCCGCCACCGTCTGAATGGAGTCCACAATTACCACTTGGTAGCTGCCGCTGGCAATGGTGGCCGCAATATCGTCCGCACTATTTGACGTAACCAGCTGCAAATCCGCTTTAGACGCACCCAGCCGAGCCGCCCGGGCTGCCACCTGATGCGCCGATTCCTCGCCGCTGACATACAGCACATTGGTCTTGGCCGCCAAGGCCGCGGCCGTCTGCATCAGCAGCGTGGACTTGCCAATTCCCGGCTGACCGGCCAGGAGCGTGACCGACCCCGGTACCAAGCCGCCGCCCAAGACATCGTCTACCTCTTGAATACCAGAGGGCATGCGGGCCTCTGCCTGTTTGGCTACGGTAGCCACCGGCTGCGGCTTTAAAACAGAACCTTTGTCCGCGGCGGCCGCTAGGGCTGTAGGAGTTAGCTGCTCCTCTAGTGTGTTCCACTCGCCGCAGTTGGGACACCGACCCGCCCACGTACTGCTGGGCTGGCCACAAGCCGTGCAAACAAATCGAACTGATTTTTTTGCCATAGTTATAAAATCCCTTCTTCCCCTTATACCCAGTGTAGCACGGACTATTGCGCGGCCGGCACGCTAGCGCTAGAAATTGCCTTAACGAGCGCCTGCTCTTCCAGGGCGATGCTGTTGCGGGTGGCGACTAAATCGTTGTAGTCGTTTATGATTTGTTTGAGTCTGGCTACGCCGTTGTTATAGGTGCTGACCTGGTAGTTATAACTGTCTACCTGAGCGTTATATGCTCCTATGTTGCCGCTGGCGCGCAGCTGCTGCAAGCCAGTGCGCTGGCGCTCTAAGGTGGTTTGCTGCTGGCGCAAGCTAGACTCCAGCGGGTCCATCTCTGCCTTCCAGGCCGCCAGTTGGGCGTCCGCTTCTTTAACTTGCTTTTCGCGGGAGACAAAGGCGTCGTTGTACTTGGTAAAGGTAGCCACAACGACCTGCCTATCTTGAAAATAGCGCTTGTAATACGCCTCTAGCTCCGGCGGAAGCTGTGCCAGCTGAGTGCCAAAGATGGAGTGCATTTCATTTATGAGCGCATCTGGCTCAGACTTGCGGTAGGCATCTACGGTGTCTTTTACTGACTGATCCTGCAGGCTATCGTATACCGCTTGCAGCTGGGCATCGATTTTCTTGCGTTCTCTGCTAGACAGCCGGTCATACTGGGCGTGCAGCAGCTCGTGCGCGGCGGTGACTTCTTCTATACCCTCTAGCTCTGGCGCGTTGACATCCAGCACATAAATAGCGCGCTGATTGCCGTGGTAACAGCCTAAAACGGCTGTCTTTTCTGAGCCAGTCGGACATTTTTTGGCAAAATCGGCCTTATTGCTGAGCTCCGGATGATTTACGTAGAACACATTCAGGGCCGACGGCGTTAACTTTGCGTCATAGGCCATTTTGGCCACGGCAGCCGGCGGCTGGTAGCCCAGCATACGCCATTGGTCATACAGGAACCAACGATTAGTAAGCAAGAAACCAATGACGCCTAGAGCTAAAAGTGGACCAAGAATCTTTTTCACTACCGCTATAATATCAGGCTTCCGTGGTAGTGGAATAGGCTAGCTGGCCTTTTTTGGCAGCCACTTGGACAATGTCGCCGCGGTCGTATTTGTCCGCCAATAGATTTAGGGCAATTTGGTCTTCTAGGGTGTCCTGAATCAGGCGCCGCAGTGGCCGTACGCCGTTATGAGAATCATAGCCATGCTCTAGCAGATACGCTTTGGCGGCGGGCTTGAGCTCTATGCCAATACCCTTTTTCTGCAATCGCGCGCGCAAGTCATCTACCTGCAAATCAATGATGCGGTAGATATCGGTCTTGGTCAGGGCGCGGAAAACAATGACTTTGTCTATGCGGTTCAGGAGTTCCGGCTTAAGCTGTTTCTTAAGCTCGTCGCGAACGCGGTGCTCGTTGACCTCGTGCAGTTCATCCAGGGCCTCTAGGTCAGAAACGCGGCGAGCGCTAAAGCCAAAGCTGGCCTCTTTTTGCAGCTGTTCTGCGCCGATGTTGCTAGTCATGATGACAATGGTGTTGGTAAAGTCTATGCGGCGGCCCTTGGCATCTGTTAGGTAGCCATCTTCTAGCATTTGCAGAAGCATGTTAAAGACGTCTGGGTGGGCTTTTTCTATTTCATCAAACAGCACCAGGCTGTATGGTTGTCTGCGGATTTTGTCCGTGAGCTGGCCGCCATCGTCGTAGCCAACGTAGCCCGCCGGTGCACCAACTAGACGTGACACGTTATGCGCTTGGTCAAATTCCGACATGTCAATTTTTACCAACGCATTTTCTGAACCAAAGAACTCGCGCGCCAAAACGCGGGCTAATTCTGTCTTGCCCACGCCGGTTGGGCCCAAGAAAATAAACGAGCCAATTGGCCGTTTTTCTGACGACACGCCGCTGCGGTTCCTGCGGATTGCCTTAGACACAGCCTCCACTGCCTCGTGCTGGCCAATGACGTATTTGCCCAATGTTTTCTCTAATTTAAGCAGGTACGATGCCTCCGACCGAATCACCTTCTTAACCGGCACACCGGTCATGCGTGCCACAACATCCGCCAAATCTTCCCCGGTCAGTGTTAAGCGCTCTGTGCCCGGACCGTTCTTAGACAGTTCAGACAACTGCTCCTTAATTTGCTCTAAGCGCTGTTTGTGCTTGGCTGCTTCTTCGTAGTTTTCTGCGTTGACGGCCTCGTTCATACGCTCATCAACCAGACGTTGCTCTTTTTGTAAGGAACGCATTTCTGGGCTGGTCTTGGCTTTTAGGACCCGCAGCTGCGCAGCGGCTTCGTCCAGTAAATCGATTGCTTTATCCGGCATGTAGCGGTCCTGCGCATACCGATGTGCTAACTGCACCGTGTCTTCTAGGACTAAATCGCTAATAGCAACGTTATGGAAATCTTCATAGTGTTTGCGCAGCCCCTTTAAGATGGCCAGGGTTTCCGCTAGATTGGTTTCTGGCACCTGCACCGGCTGGAACCGACGCTCCAACGCCGCGTCTTTTTCTATGTGCTTGGTGTACTCGTTAGTGGTGGTGGCGCCAATCAGCTGCATTTTGCCGCGCGCCAAGGCCGGTTTAAGAATATTACCGGCGTCCATGGAGCCTTCTGCGCTGCCCGCGCCCACAATAAGATGCAGCTCATCAATAAAGACAATGGTTTTTTTGTCATTTTCCAGCTCTGCCATGACTTTTTTAAGGCGTTCTTCAAACTCGCCGCGATACTTGGTGCCGGCCACCATGCCAGCTAGGTCCAGCATAATAATGCGCTTGTCCAGGAGGCTGTCAGGGACATCCTCTGCCACAATTCTTTGCGCCAAGCCCTCTACAATGGCGGTCTTGCCCACGCCGGGCTCGCCAATCAGCACCGGATTATTTTTGGTCCGACGATTCAAAATAGTAATAACTCGCTTAATCTGGTTTTCTCGCCCCACCACGGGGTCGAGCTTGCCCTGACGCGCTTCCTGCGTCAAGTCAGTTCCAAAAAAGTCCAGCGCGGTTTTGTGATTCTTTTTCTTAGAGCTGCCAGCCGCAACCGGATCACCACCGGTGTATGCTTTTTCATCTAGCAGCGCATCCAGTTCAGCGTGCAGCTTGTTCATGTCTACTTCCATGTCCCTTAGTAGGACGGTGGCGCGGGCGTTTTTCTGCCCCAGAATGCTGTGCAAAATGTGCTCCGTACCAGTGTACTGCTGACCATATTCCTGCGCTAAGTCATAGGCCATTCTTAAGGTAAGCTTGGCGGTTTCCGACAAACCTTTAGCGCCCATAGACACCACAAGCGTAGCCGGGTTCATACCCAGCGCCAGCTGCGCGCGCTCCATGGTAACTTTGTTGTCCCTGAGTAGTTTAGCAGCGGTCGATTCCGGCACGGCCATCATGCCCAGCAACAAATGCTCTGTGCCCACATAGGCACTATTAAAGACGCGCGATATGCCGTCTGCCTGCTTTAAACTGCCGAGCGCATTAATAGTCAGGTGATTCAAAAACTCTTGAAATTCTGGGGATGATGGTTCCATGCAAACTAGTTTAGCGGGTTAATTAGCACTCGTCAAGCCTGAGTGCTAATTTTTAATTTTATAAGTTGGGTTGATACGCATCTCATGCGTGTGTGATTTATGTGCATGAAGCGCGCATTTTTAGTAGGAGTCTTGGATTTCTTTTATTGGGTCCTGTTGGTCAACAACGGTTTCAGGGTCGCACGTATTAAGGGCCGTTTCTTCAAAATACCATCCCGTTCCTTGCTTCTTTGCATTTTGGCGCGTCTTAGGTGCCAAGCCGTGGAATGCTCTTGCTTACATTTGAGTAGCTCCACGAGTTGATACTCAGAAGGCGCATTCATAAGCAGACTTGCCAGTGACTGTTTACCAATTTTGCAATATATGCGGTTTTTGCGCAAAAATTGCACATAAACCGCACACGCTCACAATGCCTCAGGACATGCGACAGGACAAACTGCCGTCAGCCTTACTCTCCGTGCTCTTCAATAGCCTCAAGCAAACTAGACTCAAGCTCAGACTTCTTCTTGATTTTGCCTGGCTTCTTGGGTGCTGCAGCTGCGGGAGCGGCTGGAGCCTCAGCGGCAGCAGGAGCAGCGGGAGCATCTGGAGCGGCCGCACTAGCGCCGCCATCGGACTCAATATCAAGTTCGTAGCCAGTCAATTTAGATGCCAGTCGCACGTTTTGGCCACCCTTACCAATGGCAATAGACAGTTGGTCTTCTGGCACCGCCACATGGGCGCGCTTGGCATTTTCATCAATTTTAACGGAAGTAACTTTGGTTGGGCTTAGGGCGTTCATGATGTATTCAACCGGGTTGTCGCTAAAGACAATGATGTCGATTTTCTCTTGCTCGCCAATCTCTGACATAACTGCGTTGACGCGGGTGCCGTGACCGCCCACAAAGGTACCTACGGGGTCAACGCCAGGGACGTTGGACCAGACGGCAATCTTAGAACGGACGCCGGCTTCGCGGGCCAGGCCTTTGATTTCTACGGCGCCGGATTCCATTTCTGGGACCTCGCCGCGGAATAGCCACTCTACAAATTCGCGGTTGCCTCGGCTTAGGATTAGTTGTGGGCCGCGGAAGCCGCGCTCTACATCTTTAAGGTAGACTTTGAGGCGCTGGCCGGGGTAGTAGCGCTCGCCCTGGATTTGCTCTGAACGCGGCATGATGCCCTGGGCTTTGCCAAGGTCAATCCGCACAATGTTACCTTCTGGGCGCTGCACGGTGGCGTTAATAACGGTGCCGATTTTGTCCTCATACTCTTCCATGACAATCTCGCGCTCTGCCTCACGCAGGCGCTGCAGCACGACTTGCTTGGCAGTCTGAGCGGCCACGCGGCCAAAGGTTTTGACTTCTTGGTGGATTTCAATCGTCTCGCCAACAGCGGCATTTTTACGCATGACCTGCGCATCTTTTAGGGCAATTTGGGTAAATTCATCTTCTACGTTGTCTACGATTTCTTTAGTGACGTAGGCGTCAACATCGCCGCTGGCAAGGTTCATGGTAACGCGCACTTCTTGCTCGCGGTCCCCGTAGTCACGGCGGAAAGCAGCGGCTAGAGCCTGCTCTACCGCTTCTTGCACGGTTGCTTCTGGCAGGTTTTTCTCTTCTGCGATTGCCTTGATGGCGGTTACTAATTGTTTGACATCAAAGTCCATTTTAACTCCTTTATTTCATGAAAAAATCCGACCCTGTGGCCGGACGTTACCTAGCATTATACATGCTTATGATACGCTCGGCAAGCCAGCCTAGTGAAACACATCAATAATTATCGGCGGAGCATTATTCCAGCCAGTATCAACATAGAGAAGCGGCGTCGCAAGATTCTTTGGAATCGCAAATGTGATTTCCCCACTTGTTGACTGGCCTGGCTTTAAGTCAGTTGCCGGCAGCGGATGCTGCACATGCATGCTAGGATGAAGTGCGCTGTAATCACCGTCCGCAGACCTTACATACAACTGAGTGACTGGAATAAAATGTTGCTTCTGATTGGAAGTATTGGTGACTGTTAATTTCATGACTAGCATGCTTTCCTGGGGACTAATAGCAAACGCCGGATCGGGTGCGGTTATAGTGCCAACGCTTTCTACCTTAGAAGTCAGGACGCCATTTTTGCCTGTTTGCATTGAGGTGACTCGCAAAACAGGCCTGGCCGCAAAATGATATGCAGTAGATGCGCCCAAGGCTAAGATTGCCGCACCAAGCACACAGAAGAGTGCTGCGCAGCGATAATGTATCGACTTAGAGCGAATCGTCTTGGGCGATTTTCTACGGCTTGTTTGGGTCATAGAATCCTACCCTAAACGCAGCCAGCTGACTAGTGGCGCCATTGTTAGTCGTTGCCGCCGTATGCCCATGAGTTGTGGAGCCTGAAGACTTTGCGTACCCAGGTATGGCTGCCGACCCAGCCAAGATGGCAGTGATGCTGTGGTTGCAGGTAGCGCTACTGTTTGCCAAGTTGGACGTAGACGACGCGCTCCTTACAACAGGGTGGCTGGGTTGGTAGCGAGTAATATCTATTACCCAGTCGCCGTTCCATCCCCAACAGCTCGATGGCGAAGCATGTGCTGCTAAATCAGACCGCCCGTAGCAAGGAGTTTTACCACCGCAGTACACCACGACAGGTGCAGGTGCGCTCACACTCAGCCTGGCCGTCCCGGAGCTGCTTTGTCCTCGAGCGTTAGAGCACAGCAAAACATAATCATATACGCCACTGGCAGCAATCACCCCAGTTGACTGAGAGCCGCTTAGTGCTTTACTGCCGGTCCATCTTCCTGATGCCGTACAAGTCGCCGGTCCGTTTGCAACCGACCAGCTTATTGTCGCAGAATTCCCTGCCACAATATTGACTGGGGAAACACTGATTGAAACTACAGGCGCAGACGTTGCCGTGGGGGTGGCTGGAGGAGCTGTTGTGGTCGGCGGCCTATAGACCGTAGCAGTCGATGCTGTTGCCGTGGCTGGAGCGGCTGTCGCGACAGCTTTAGAGACAACATCAATTTTAACGCTCACCGTTTCCATACCGCTCGTATTTAGGCAGGTCATGGCATATGTCTTTGAGCCCTCGGTCATTATAGACGCCAAACCCTGCTGCCCACTTTCATTTTTTACGCCCGTCCAATCTCCTGACGCAATACAAACATATGGAGAATTTGTAGTCGACCACGTCAGTTTTGGTGAAGACCCAACTTGAATTGTACCTGCTGGGGCAGACAGTGTTACGTGGGGGCGACGCTGAGGGTCTCCGGTCCCAGCATCCTGACCAATAACGATAGCTCGGGCCACGGCATAGCCAGTGCCCTTATCGGTTTTGCAGGTAATCGTAAATAAATACTCTCCTGGGGCTAATAATGGCTCTGATTCAGCTGTTCCACTTGTTTTTTGATTACCAGACCAATCGTCTGAGGCGGTGCATGTCTTGGGATTGTTGGTTGCTTTCCATTTTATGACTGCTCTTGCCCCCTGCGATAACACGACATCCTGCACCGCTATTGTGACCTGCGGAGAGTCCTTGCCTGTCATGCCACTTTGAATCATGCCGCCACTTTGCTGCAGGCTACCATAAGTCAATTGGCTCTGACTTGCACTTGGCTTTGGTGCGGGCAGTATATTAAAAACACTCGCCCCAAGCGTCACAAGGGCGCACAGAACAATTAAGCCGCTGGCAATTTTGAAAGATATTGTGCTTTGTTTTAAATTCATGTTTATTCTGTAACGGTTAAAGATGCAGACGCCTTGTATTGTCCGTTTGAGCTTTTACAAGTAATATTGTATTCCTTGTTGCCCGCCGATGTCAATCTGCCGGTGCTCTCTTGGCCGCTGACTGTTTTTGCTCCACTCCACTCTCCTCCAGCCTCGCATGATATGGTTTTTTCAGATGCTGCCCAGCTTATTGTTGCATAGCCGTTTTTATAGGTCTTATTTGGGGATATAGAAATTGCTACATGACCATCAGGCGTTGCTGCTTGAGTTTGCGTTACCGGCTTACGCACAAAGATACCCATTATTACAATGAGTGCCATTCCCACAAAAACCACCACTGACACGATAGCAGTAGCAACTTTTAGCTTCATAAGAGCTCAAACTCCTCGCTATGGATTCTGGATTTAGCCACACCTTTTACTTTCAGCTGAGATGTAAATGATTGCATCATCGGCCCTGGGCCACACAAATAAAAGTCTTTACCTTCAAATGCACCGCTTATTGCCTCAATATCATCAGCTGTTAAGTGTTTTCCCTGTTGGTCCGATGCGTACGGAATGATGCGCAAAGAATTTTGTTTCTGCAGCGCTAACATATTAAGCACCTCAGTGCTTACAAATTCACTGGCCGTAGACACGCAGTAAAAAAGATACACTCTATAGCCTTGATCGGGCAAATCCTTGAGCATAGAGAGAAACGGCGTAATCCCAATGCCACCAGCTATCCACACCTGATCGCGGCACTTGTAGTTAACAAAAGAGAATCGTCCGTAAGCGCCCTCTATTTCAACCTCCATGCCTGGTCCCAGGTTGAGTAATCGCTTTGTAAAATCACCTAGGCTCTTTATACATAGCTCTAGGTATGGATCATTGGAACTAGAGCTAATAGAGAATGGGTGCCAGCCGTCCATTGGCTCACCATTCAGGTCAAGAAGACGCATGTATACAAACTGGCCCGGTGTATACGTAACCCGCTGATTGTGCGGCCGCAGGGTAACTTTTATTATGTCGTCAGCGACCATTTCTGAACTTTCTACAGAATACCTATAACGGCGCAGCACAAATGAGCCCAGGAGAGTTTTGTATATATATGCCATAAGACCCAAGATAACCATGGCCAACATGTAGTACCGAAGAATTTTTATTTCCGATGTGTCGCTGTAGATAAAAAATATATGGAGCCCAGATATTAAGAAAGCCACTCCCAGGAATTTATGAATGAACAGCCACAGCTGGTAGGGTAGCTTCACAAATAATGTGACCATGAGCATCACCACCATACCCCAGAAACCAATAATGCCAAAGGTTATGGCCCACTGCTGAAGAACCGCTTCGTGCACCAGGTTGTGAGTATTAAACAATGCGCTTAATGGAAGTAACCCGTTAGGTATAAGGGAGAGAGCCGCAGAGCGCATGCCTTCTGGTATCAGTGCAAGCGCCACAAAAAGTGGGTGAACCATGAGCCCAATAAAAGCCAGCGCCCCCACGATATGGTGGGCGATATAGACTCGGCTCAAGCCGCCAAACATCGGCTCTAAAAAGCGCAGCCGTGTGGACAGGACTAGACTTATTGCATATAAGACTGTGCCGACTAACCCGGAAAGTTGACTGATTTCTTTGTTTATACCGGCAATGCCAGCAGCGCCGTTTGGAACTGACTGTAGCAACGTCAAGAATACCGGCACCATTGTCAGGAGGCCCACAAGAGTCCATGCAATAACATGTGGCAGCTCAAAGTTGCGCATCAGGTTAGTTTCTGAAGTCTTGCTCATGGTCTTTATTCTTATGCTTAATAGTACTACATCCTGTATAAAATAGGTATGGTGACCTTAGAGCTGGGCGGCAGGATGCTACAATAAGTACACTATGTCTCAAGCCGTCAAACAACTGTATTTTACTTTCCAGCCACAAACATATAATCTTGCTCTTGAAATAAAAGATTCTGCGCTGGCCTTCAGCGGGCAGGTGATTATTATTGGCCGCAAAATCGGTCGCCCATCCAAGCGCATTACACTCCACGCCAAAGGCCTCAAAATCCAAAGTGCGCAAATTATTAAGCACGACAAAAATGGCGACCAAACCATAGAAATCAGCCGCATCAACCTGCAAAAATCATACGATGAAGTTCGCCTACACACGGACCAGCTTCTCTACCCCGGCAACTACACGGTAAAGGTCGACTTTGAGGGCAGCATTACCCGCAACATGGAAGGCATTTACCCCTGCTTCTTTAAAGACGCCAAAGGCCAGGAGCAAAAACTCATTGCCACCCAATTTGAGAGCCACCACGCGCGCGAGGCTTTCCCCTGCATAGACGAACCTGCCGCCAAAGCTGTCTTTAATCTAACGCTTAAGACCGGCCAACACAAAGCAATCCTAGGTAACACACCAGTAAAAGAACAATCTAGCAAAGATGGCCAAGTCGTAACAAGCTTTGAGCCCACTCCTAAAATGTCCACCTACCTGCTGGCCTTTGCCTTTGGCAACATGGACTATCTGGAAAGTAAGGCCAAAAACGGCACCCTAGTGCGCACCTACGCCACGCCGGGCAATAAGTCGCACACGCAGTTTGCGCTGGAAACCGCCGTCAAGTGCCTAGATTTTTATAACGACTATTTTGCCATAGACTACCCGCTGCCCAAGTGCGACTTTGTAGCCCTGCCCGATTTTGCCAGCGGCGCCATGGAAAACTGGGGCCTGATTACCTTCCGCGAACAAGCCCTACTCGTAGACCCTGCCAACACCAGCCTATCCATGAAGCAATATGTGGCCAACGTTGTCGCGCACGAGCTAACCCACCAGTGGTTTGGTAACCTAGTCACCATGCAGTGGTGGAACGACCTCTGGCTCAATGAAAGTTTTGCCAGCTGGATGTCCTACCTGGCTGTAGACCACCTCTTCCCGGACTGGCAAGTCTGGACCCAATTTATTGCCGATGAACAGTCCCTGGCCCTTGGCCTAGACGCCCTGGAGTACACCCACCCAATTCAGGTTCCCATAAAGCATCCGGATGAAATCCGCTCTATTTTTGACGCCATCAGCTATGAAAAAGGCGCCAGTGTGCTGCACATGCTGCACGGCTGGATTGGCGCAGACGCCTTCCGGGACGGCCTGCGGCTGTATCTGTCAAAGCACGCCTACGCCAACACCACAGCAGATGATTTGTGGGCCGCCTGGGAACAAGTCAGCGGCCAGCCAGTGGGCCAGTTTATGCACACCTGGATTAGCCAGCCCGGCTATCCGCTGGTTCGCTACATAGACAAAGCCGTCAGCCAAGAACGCTTTTACCTAAACCCTGCCGCTCAGAAAGAAACCGCGGTTTGGCCAGTGCCGCTTTTGCCTAGTGCGGGCGCGGGCCAGGTACTAAATAGTGCTAGTCAGCCGCTTGATCTGGCCGATGGCGCCGTGCTTAATAGTGGCCGCACGGCTTTTAACCGCGTCGTTTATGGCGCCAATCATCTAACCACTATAGACGTCGCCAAACTGCCGGAGCTAGATCGGCTTGGCCTTTTGGCAGACAGTTTTGCTAGCGCTAAAGCCGGCTACAGCCCCACCGTGGATGCGCTCAAGCTCTTAGAATCCTATGCGCAAGAAGACAATGTTGTGGTTTGGGATACCATCAGCGGCGCGCTTTCCAGTCTTAAGCTGGTCATGAACGATGAATCGCTTCGCGATAGCATGAAGCCCTACGTCCAAAAGCTCACCGCCAAGCAGCTCCGGCGGTTGGGCTGGGACGAATCACCAAAAGATAGCCACTTTGACAAATTACTGCGCCCAACCATTCTGGCGCTGGCCGCCGCAGCCGATGAGCCAGCAGTTGTAGAAGAAGCATTACAACGCTTTAACACCATGCAAAAACCAGAGGATATCCACCCGGACATCCGGGGCATCGTCTACGGCACTGCCGCGCGCCTGGGCGGCCAAAAAGAGTTTGATAAGCTCTGGCAAATGCACAGCGTCAGTACCAACAGCGAGGAACGAGTCACGCTGAGCGCTGCCCTGACCGGCTTTGAAAAGCCAGCACAGATTACCCAAGCGCTAGAGAAAATCATCAGCCCAGATGTCCGTCTGCAAGATGCCATGTACTGGGCGGCGTACAGCTTCATGAACCGTTACGCGCGCACAGAAACCTGGCAGTGGGTACAAGACAACTGGCAGTGGCTCAAGGACAATCTAGGCGATGATTTGTCTTTCCATAGAATGCCGATGTATGTGGCGCGTGTGCAGTCAGACCCCAAATTCCTAAATGAATACAAGGCGTTTTTTGACCCCAAGCGCACGCCGGCCATAAACCGCACCATAGACCAAGGCATAGAGACCATTCAGTGGCAATCCGCTTGGCGCCAGCGCGACCTAGCGGCCGTTAAAAAATACTTTCAATAAAACTGAGCACCGCAAACTCTTTGCCGCCCACCTCTATAGCGGCCAGCTGGTAATCACCGCGCCACTTGTAATCATCCACCCAAGTTTCTGCCGCAAACTGCATTTGTCGAAGCTTGGTCTGTGTTATGGCCTCTAAGCCGCCGCCTTGACTGTCCGATTTTCTGTATTTAACTTCCACAAAATATACAACGTCGTTTTTGCGGGCCACTATGTCGATTTCACATCTGGGGCGCCTATAGTTACGCTCCAAAATAGCATAGCCGCGCATTTCCAAATAGTTGGTAGCGGTCAGTTCTGCTTTTTGCCCGGCGTCTGTGGTAGTCATGACTTACTACTATACACTGGTTTAAAACTAAACCGATGCACCCCTTGCAGCGGGCCATGCTGTCTTAGCGCCGCCGCGTGTTGCGTCGTGCCGTAGCCAACATGTTTTTCAAAACCATACTGCGGATACTGCTGGCCCAGCTTGGCCATGAAGCTATCGCGCGCCTGTTTGGCCACGATGCTCGCAGCGCTAACTGCCGGCACAGTTTGGTCTGCTTTTATCAGCGTTTCCGCCTCTGGCATATCCGGCAAGAAGTTATAGTTGCCATCAATAATAATTTTGTCCGCTGTGTGGTTTAGTTGCTCCACCGCACGGCGCATCGCCAGCCCCACCGCTGCCGTTAAGCCCAGCTGATCGATTTCTTCTGCCTGCACCCAGCCTACGCCTACATAACTGTAGGCCAGGATTTCATCTGCCAATTGTTGCCGACGCTTGGCAGTGAGCAGCTTGGAGTCCCTGAGGCCAGGAATCGTGTCGCGCAAGATAACAGCTGCGGCCACCACCGGCCCAGCCCATGGCCCACGGCCAACCTCATCGATTCCCATAACAATCATTAGTTCTATTGTACTGCATGTCTGGAGCCCGATTTCTAGAAGCCCACGCCGTGGGCCCTCTATGATACACAGCGGGGCCGTGCAATGGGCTTCTTGATTTTGGCCGTTCCTTGCAGAACTATAAAAAGTCCTGACCGCGCAATGGATCAGGACTTATTCAAAAAACTAAAAAACTTAGGCGGCAGCGTCGTGGCGGGCTGCAACTTCTGCGGCCTTGGCGTCTAGCTTAGCCTGCTCTTCTGCCTCTGCGGCAGCCTTGGCTTCTGCCTCCTTGGCAGTTGCTTCTTTAAGCTTAGCTTCTTCTGCTTCTGCAGCGGCGTCATGCACGTCGTTTACGGCGCGGCGATCAAAGTCTAGGCCCGTCATGCGGGCAGCCTTACCGGTGCGGTCGCGCATGTAGCTTAGGTAGTTACGGCGCACCTTGGAGCGTTTGGTAACTTCTACCTGCATAACAAGTGGGCTGTGCAGCAAGAAACTCTTTTCTACACCAATACCACCAGATAGGCGGCGCACGGTAATGCGGCTCATGTGGCCACCCTTTAGGTCCGTGCGAATTACCAAACCTTGGAACACCTGCACGCGCTCTTTGTTTCCTTCTTTAATTTTTTGGTGCACGCGAACGGTGTCACCACTGCGGACGTCTACAACGGCCGACTTCTTAAAACTGTCGTTTAATTGCTTAATTGTGTCGCTCATATCCACGCTATTGTAGCCTAAAATGACCTCTGTGGCAAGGGTGTTTATTCTAATCCCCTAAAAATGGTGTCGTCTTCTAAATACGGCCGCATAGCCCTGACAGCAACCTCTGCCACCTCCCACTTCCGACCAGAAGTTTGTGTTTCCTGGCGAACCATCAACGCAAACCCTACGTAAGCTTCCAGAATCGCATTGGCTTCTTTTTCTACTCAAAGGCGCTCTGTCTGATGATCTCTGGGGTTGCTCAATAGTATGCCGTCTAATGTTGTCCCTGTTTCTTTCATGATTTTTTCCTAGCTACGCAACTCCATTGATTGCTGAACTGCGTGCACGGGCGATACAAACTCCACATCAACATCTGACTCAGTCACAACTACCCTGCCAGTCTTTGGCACAAAATCCTCACGATGATGTGCCCCCCATCCTTCCGCATACGCACGCGCACCATATAAATCTTCCATAGTAATCTCCATAAAATAAAAAATAAGCTTCTTGGTTGAAGCTCTTGATTTGCTAGGACTGCTGCTTCCCGATGTTATATCGTGGCTTCAACCATGCTGAAGCGCAGCCCCGAAAGGCCTAGAATCTTGACGATTGCGCACATCATGGTTGTCATTGCTGTCTATTGAACCAAACTCGCCCAAAATGTGCAAGATTATTTTTTTGCTCTATTCTTGCGGATTATCCTTGCGCGCTGCTGAGCCGTCAGCCCTGCCCTAAAGCCATACTGTTCCCAGGGGCTAAGGTCTAGTTCTTCGCTCAGACACTCCTTGATGTACACACAACTACTGCAAATTTTGGCCAGATATTTTACTTTCGGATCCCGTGGATCGGCTCTGTCTGAAACCTCATAAAAGTCCTCCGGGTCATTGTTCTGACATGGCAGATGAACGCCTGGCGGGATACGCATATTAAATCTAGAAAAAGAACCAGTCGTACTATATTTTCTTTTCTCTGGGGCGTTAGGAGGAATAGATATGTCTGGATAACCCTCTTTGCCGCCTGTTAAAGCAAGCGATTCTTGCCTACTTTCAGCAATAATCTGGTCAATTTCTGCTTTTGTTGGGCCCAGCGATGTATATAGTGCTTCGGACATAAAAACAAAAATATAATAACTACCCGTGCTGGACAAGCGTTGGTATAGTATAGCTATGACAGATTACGCCAAACTCTCCCTAGAAAAACATAAAGCACTGCGCGGCAAGCTGGGGCTGCAGCTCAAAGACGGCCTGGACACCAAAGAGCAGCTCAGCACCTACTACACACCTGGCGTTGGCGCCGTGTCTAGCCTGCTGGCGGAGCGGCCAGAGCTAACGCGGGACTACACCTGGACAGGCAACAACGTAGCCATTATCAGTGACGGCTCGGCGGTTTTAGGCCTGGGCAATATAGGTCCAGAGGGCGCTTTGCCGGTTATGGAAGGTAAGGCCATGCTGTTCAAACATTTTGCAGATATCGATGCTGTGCCCCTGGTCTTAAATGTCCACACAGCCGATGAAATCGTGGCCACTTGCGCCGCTTTGGCCCCCAGTTTTGGCGGCATTAACCTTGAAGATATCGCCGCACCGCTCTGCTTTGAAGTAGAAGACAGACTCAAAGAAATGTTGCCAATCCCCGTCTTTCACGATGACCAACACGGCACAGCCGTAGTCTGCCTGGCCGGCCTTATAAACGCCGCCAAAATCACCGGCCGCTCCCTAGCTGATTGCCGCGCTGTTTTGGTGGGCGCCGGTGCCGCCGGCAACGCCATAGCCAAACTGCTTAACCTGTACGCGCCAGGCATAGAAATTATTGCCGTGGACAGCAAGGGCATTATTTCTGCCCAACGTCCGGATTTAAACGACAGCAAGCAGCGTTTACTGGAGTTTACAAACCCGCGCGGTGTAACAGGTTCCCTAGTGGATGCCCTGGCAGATGCAGACATTTTCTTGGGTGTCTCCCAACCCGGCCTGTTAACGCCAGAGATGGTTAAAACTATGGCCGCGGACCCCATCATTTTTGCCATGGCTAACCCGGTACCAGAAATTATGCCTGACCTAGCCCTGGCAGCTGGCGCCGCTGTGGTGGCAACTGGCCGCAGCGACTTCCCAAACCAAGTCAACAACGCTCTAGCCTTCCCTGGCATTTTCCGCGGCGCGCTAGACAACCGCGTCCGCGCCATTACAGATCAGCACAAGATTGCTGCCGCTGAGGCCATTGCTAGTTTGGTGGCGGAGCCATCTGCGGAGCAGATTGTGCCGCCAGTTACGGATTCGCGTTTGGTGCCGACTATTGCCGCGCTTATCGTATAGACAATACGAGCGCCAGGATATGTTGCGTAAATAACTAGCCTACTGCGCGGAAAATTTCTTCTAAAGTGGTCTCTCCGGCCACCACTTTCAAGACAGCGTCTTGTAGCATTGTGCGCATGCCACTGTGCACGGCGGCGGCCTCTATTTCTTGAGAGCTCAGGACAGCTTGCGGACGCTCTAGCAGTTGGCGGAGGTCATCGGTCATCATAAACTGCTCGCGCAGTGCGATTTGGCCCTTAAAGCCGTACGGGTTTTCTGGGGATGAACCCGGTTTATAAAGCGTCAGCTGGTTGTAGTCAATCTGCGGCTGCTGGCCGGGCGGCAAGGTAGACAGCACATTATGAATTACCTGCAATTCTTCCTGCGATGGCTGGTACGGCTGCTTTAGGGAATCATCTAGCCGACGCACCAAACGCTGGGCCATTATGAGTCTAATAGCGGACACAAACAGCGGGTTTTGGCCAATTACGTCCTGCAAGCGAGTCAGGGCCGCGGCGGCGGACGAGGCGTGGAATGTAGCCAGCACCAAGTGGCCGGTCATGGCCGCCTGAAGGGCCGTTTTGGCGGTATCGTTGTCGCGGATTTCTCCCACCATGACAATGTCTGGATCCAGCCGCAAAATAGCGCGCAGTTTGTCGCCAAACTTGCCATCGTTGCCGCCTTCTGTGGATTTGACCGGAATTTGCACAATGCCCGGAAATTGATACTCCACCGGGTCTTCCACGGTGATAATTTTGCGCTCTTCAGAGTTCAGAGTGTTAAGAACAGAGTACAGCGTGGTGGTCTTACCAGAGCCAGTGGGGCCAACCACCATAACCAGGCCGGTAGGTTTAGAAATAATGCCGTCCAGCACTGCTCGCTCTTGATCGGACAGGCCCAGCCGGTCCAGGGTGTAGCGGCTGGCATCCATGTTAAACAAGCGCATCACCACGTCAATGCCGTTCATGGTGGGCACCGTTTCTAGACGAACGTTGACGTCAACTTCTGATTCATCGGCCATTTTAACTTTTTGGGCGATGTGCCCTTGCTGCGCTTCATCGGCACTGGTAGAGACATTGCCGGCGCTAGCAATGGCGCCCAAAAGAACCCGATATTTATCATACGGCAAACGCGCAATGGGGTGCAGCACGCCATCTATGCGGTACCTAATCCGCACGTCCTCGCGCTGGCATTCAATGTGGATATCGCTGGCGCCCAGGTTGTGCGCCTGGCTGACCAGGTAGGCCAGCATGTCGTCGGCTCGGACCTGGCCCAGAAGCTGACTGACCTCTGCTGTCTGCTGCTGCGCCGCTTGAGTAAGCGCAATATCTTTATAAATCACCTGCTTGGGCGGATCGTACAGCTGCATGTACTCGCGGTACCCGGCATCGCTAATAATACTAAAGGTGGTGCGCACATCTGTAAAACGCTGCTGGAGCTGTTGGATTGTCTGCTGTGACGTGGTGGTGGTTATGCCAAAATGTAGGTTGCCTTTATAGGACTCAAGCGGAATAACGCGCAGTTTGTAGAGCTCATCATTGGTCAGAATATCGCGGAAGAGCTGCTTGTCTTTAATCTGTGAGGTGTCCGTGTACTGCAGCTGCAAAACGCCAGCGCGGCGCTGGGTAGCGATTTCTTCATCTAGACGAGCATTGTTGGACATCTACCTTTTAGTATAAAGCATAAGCGGGTTGCTGCGCGAGTGCTTTTGCGCACTTCTGTCGTGAGCATATAGAGCATAGTTTATAATATAGATTATAGTCTATATGTCTCAGCAGCTTATTGTCATCGCCCATAACCTTAGGAGCGCCCATAACGTGGGCTCCTTGCTCCGCACCGCCAATGGCCTAGGAATATCAGAGGTTATTTTGACCGGCTACACACCCTACCCCGCTACCCAAAACGATTCCCGTCTGCCCCACCTGGCAGCTAAAATAAACCGACAAATACAAAAAACCGCATTGGACGCCAAAGTAAACTGGCGTCATGCAGAAGACCTTACACCCGTACTAAAGGAACTACGGGCTAACGGATATGTCATTGCCGCTTTAGAACAGTCAGAAACAAGCATTAAACTACCAGGCTTTAACCCCCCAGCTAAACTGGCAATAATTTTGGGCCGTGAAGTAGAGGGCGTAGAGCGAGAAGTTCTAGCCGCCTGCGACATCCACTTAGAAATCCCAATGTTTGGCTCCAAGGAGTCTTTTAATGTGGTGCAGGCCGCAGCCATGGCTATGTATCATTGCAGATTCTTGACAAATGCGCTATAATGCTTATCGTTAAGCAAAAATAAACATGGCAAACAAAAAAGCAAAGCCCGCTACCAAGCGGAAGCCCATTTCCAAAGTTAGCTACCCCTACCTGCCGTAATCTATTGGTGGCGCAGGTTATCCTGGCCGACTAACTGACCCAGCAATTCCAGAGCCTCTTTAGAGGCACTGCAGCCAGTGGGTAATTTTATAGCTTGGCGGGACTCTCCCGCACCTAATACCAGCACCACACCGGTCTTTCCGGGATTAGCATCTAAAATCTTTTTCAGGTCTACCAGTTTTTGCTGCTCTTGGCTGCTAGCCAACCTAAGATATAACGTTTTACTCTCTGCCTTCTGACTTCCAGAATCTACCTTTTTCTTACTGGGCTTTGGCACTTTGGCTTTCTTGCCGGTAGATTGGTAGCCGGTGGCTTGGGCCACGGTGATTTCACGCGCGTCATCGGCCATGACTTTGACTTCATCAGATGGCTGACCGTCGCGGCCGCGGGTGCTGACCCGGCCACGCACCAGCACCACGCGGTCTCGCTCCCAAATGCCAATGGTCTGCTGCAGAGCATTAGGGAATAAAATGATTTCCATTTCCCCAGTTTGATCCTCTATTTTTACAAAGGCCATTTTGGCGCCGTTTTTGGTGGTGATTTCCCGCACATCTAAAATGCTGCCGCCAACCGCCACTTGTTTGCCGTCGTGCTCTGGTTTTAGACCGCTGAGCGGCACGGTTTGCTCGCTAAGGTATGCTTCAAAGAGTTCTAGGGGGTGCTGACTTAGATACAGGCCCAGTAGCTCGCGCTCCCAGAGTAGTTGCTCCCGCGCGTCGCCGCCGGAGTGCGGCATTAGTTCTAGAGCAGCACGCTGCACGGCTGTGTCGTCGCCGCCAAATAAATCAGCTTGGCCGCTGGCGGCCTCTTTGTGCAGGCGCTGGGCATAGGCTTGCAGCAAATCTACGTTAGCAAGGAGCTGCTGGCGAGGCGCAAATCTGTCAAACGCACCAGCTTTGATTAAACTTTCCAGCGCCTTACGGTTAACAACCCGTGGGCTGACAGCGCCCAGGAATTGTTCTAGGTTTTCAAAGGTGCCAAGTTCTGTGCGGGCCCGCAGAATTTCTTCTACTGCGCCGGTGCCCACGTTTTTAATGGCGTTCATGCCAAAGCGGATGGACGGCCTGTCTCCCGGTACTACAGCAAACTCTAGGAACGATTCATTTACATCTGGTGGCAGCACGTTAATGCCCATCTTTTTACATTCTGTAATTTCTATAGCTAGGCGGTCCGTGTCATCGTAATCACTGGTCATAAGAGCGGCCATAAAAGCAGCCGGATAGTGGGCTTTTAGGTAAGCGGTCTGGTAGCTAATCATGCCGTAGCAAGCAGAGTGCGACTTGTTGAAACAGTAGTCCGCAAAGCCCAGTAGGTCCTTCCAGAACTTTTCTATGACTGGGCGCGGGACGCCGTTTTTTACAGCGCCTTCTTCAAATTGCACTTGCATTTTTTTCATGACATCGTGCTTCTTTTTGCCGATGGCTTTGCGCAGCGTGTCTGCTTCTCCACCAGTAAAGCCACAGACGTCGCGGCTAATCTGCATGACTTGTTCTTGGTAGACCAGAACTCCGTAGGTTGGTTCCAGGGCGTTCTGCATGAGTTCGTGTGCGTAGGCCACGCTTTCGTTGCCGTTTTTGCGCTTGATATAGCTGTCCGTCAGGCCAGCGCTTAAAGGGCCGGGCCGATACAGGGCACCCATAGCAATGACATCGTCAAACTCTGTGGGTCTAAGCTCCCGCAAGTAACGTTTCATGCCGCTGGATTCAAACTGGAAGACGCCGGTGGTATCGCCTTCGCCAAGCAACTTAAAAGTCTTGGCATCGTCTAACGGGATTTGGCTAATATCTACGTCCTTGCCGTAAACCTTTTTAATAATTCTGAGCGCGTTTTTAATGATTGTTAAGTTAGACAGGCCTAGGAAATCCATTTTTAAGAGTCCCAAGTCCTCAATTTGGGTCATGGGGAACTGAGTGGCAATAATAGCTTCATCGTTAATTTTGGATTTCTTTTGGGCGACTTCTAGCGGTACGTACTTAACGAGTTCGTCCGGCGCAATCACCACGCCGCAGGCGTGCACGCCGTGACTGCGCACGGTGCCTTCTAAAATCATAGCCATGTCTATGACCTCTTTGGAGGTGGGATTGTTCTCATACTCCGCTTTAAGGTCATGGTCTTCCTGGATAGATTTTGCCAAAGGAATATGCCGACCCTGCACCGGCGCCGGAATCATCTTAGCCAGGTGATCAGCATCCGCGTATGGCACCTGCATAACGCGCGACACATCGCGCACTGCGTTCCGGGCAAACATCCGGCCAAATGTGACAATGTTGGACACGCGGTCATGACCATATTTGTCCGCACAGTACTGAATAACTTCATCGCGGCGGCTATCTTGGATATCTACATCTATATCCGGCATGGAAATACGGTCTGGATTTAAGAAACGCTCAAACAGCAGGCCGTACTTAAGCGGGTCCAAATCTGTTATGCGGGTGGCGTAGGCCACAATAGACCCTGCCGCGCTGCCACGACCCGGACCAAAAATAATGCCCTTCTCTTTGCCCCAGTTAATAAAGTCCTGCACAATCAAGAAGTAGCCGTTAAAGCCCATACTATCCACCACGCCCAGCTCGTAGCTGGTGCGGTCTAGTACCTCTTTAGGCAAAAGTTTCTGGGCCTCTGGAATGGTTAATTGGTTGTCATATGGAGCATTGCCGTAGCGCCAGGCCAAACCACGCCACACCAGCTGGTCCAGATACGATTTTTCTGTCTGGCCCTCTGGCACCGGAAACTTTGGTATCAGGATTTTACCTAAGTCCAGCTCTAGATTACAGCGCTCCGCAATGGCGGCCGTATTGGTAATGACCTCTGGATGGTCTTTACCCCACCTACCAATCAGCTCTGCCGGCGGAATGACGTGCAGCTCAAACTCCTTGAGCGACATGCGTTTTTCATCAGATAAAAAGGCGCCGGTGCCCACGCAGAGCAGAATCTCGTGCGCGTCTTGGTCGGCGTGTTTTAGGTAGTGCGCGTCGCAGGTCAGTGCTACCGGAATGTCCAGCTCTTTCCCTAGCTTAAGGACTTGGTCGTTCACTAATTTCTGCTCCGCGTTATGCGACGGCGCGTTGGGGTGGCCGTGGTCCTGAATCTCTAAATAATAGCGGTCTCCAAAGACAGATTTATACCACTCTGCAATCTGGCGCGCTTGGTCGTACTGATTGTTCTTGAGCGCATCGCCAATTTCTCCACCTAGGCAGGCGGACAGCGCAATAATACCTTCATTGTATTTTTCCAATAGCTCACGGTCCACGCGCGGAAAGTAGTACATACCGTGCAGGTTGGCTTCTGTAGACAGCTTCATTAAGTTGTGCCACCCAACCTCATTGGTGGCCAGCAAGATCAGGTGGTAGCGCTGCTTGTCCTTGGCCGGGTCTTTATCTGTGTGTTTGCGGGCCGCGACATAGGTTTCTATACCAATAATGGGCTTAACGCCTTGAGCCTTGCACTCTTTATAAAATTCCACGGCGCCGGACAAGGTGCCGTGATCTGTCATGGCCACTGCCGGCATGCCCTGCTCTTTAGCAAAGGCCACCAGCTCTGGGATTTTAGTCAGCCCATCTAACAAACTAAACTGCGTATGATTATGCAGATGCACATAGTCAGCGGCAGTTAGCCCCCCATTGTTTGCGGCGCTCTTGGACACCCTAGTTACTCTCCTCTTATGCTTCTACTATAGCAACTTCCGCGCGGCAATAACAGAGGCGGCAGCTTGTTTTACAACAGTTATTTCCAAGGGTCGTACTGAATGGCATTAACCGCTGCTAGAGCAGCTGGCATTTGAGCCGACTCATCGCAGTGCGCGTCCACTTTTACGTAGCCTTCTTTCACCTCTAAGAATCCGATCGCAATGCCGTGCATTACAGTCTGGCCGTCGGCAGAACCGTTCAGTGTGTAGTGCTGTAGTGTATAGGTCTGCGGGCCGTTTGGCACAGTCGTCAAGGTAGCCTTTTCTGCTGTGCCTGGTGTGCTTTGGATTCCGCCAGCAGTCATATCGGCCAGCTCTTTTGTTTGGTCAAGTGCGCCATTTTTAAATTGGGCGGACACAAAACACTCTTTTGAGTTTTTGAACAGCACCATAGAAGTGTGGTTAGTTGCGCCCTGCCACCAGCCGTCGACTGGCTTAGCAGAAAATCTGGAGCGAGTTTTATCATAGACATGCGGAGGTGGGGCGGGCTTAACCGGCTGGGGCTTTGGCTTAAATGCAAAGTACGAACCCACGCCCAGATTTAATACAAAGACAAGTCCAATGAGCACATAGAGCTGTTTCCTTGTTATCATACTTTTGATTGTAGCACCATAGTTACCAGGGGCATATTTTGGTTTCAGTTCCAGGCTGAACGGCTTGGCTACCCCAGACAAGCGCGTGGGTGGACCAATATGGTTTACTTTCTGGTGTTGCTCTTGGAGTATCAGGAAAAGATGGGCTATCTGCCTCGCCAATCCACGTACTGACCAGCTTGTAGCTGCTTTCGTCTAACTTTTCAAAAGCTACGGTTAGAAGTGAACTTGGCTGAGACTGACGGCTTTTAGTAAAGACCGTGTAGCCATCTCTACCGTTGCGTTTTGCCCAAACAATGTCGTCAGTCATATCTGTGGCAACACAGTTTGTAACACCTATCTCGCGGTCCATGTCTATGTGGTACTGGAGACAGTCGCCAGTCAAAACTTGCTTAGGTATTACCTCTGTTAGCAGAGCCTCGATAGATGGTTCGTCTTTGATATGTGTAGCTGCGTGCGAGCCGATCAAATCGACTAGAACCCGCTAGCCGTTCTTAGAAATACCAAGTTCTGTCAAAACTATTTGTCCATGAATTTCTTGAGCTGGTCAAGAGATTTCTTGGCTTCATCTAGGGCCTTTTGCAGGTCTTTGTCAGAGGCTTTGCCGTCTTTGAGCGAGCCGACAACAGAGACAATTTTGTCTTTAGCGACTTTGGCCTGCTCTACGGCGGGGGCTAGCTTTTCTTGCGCTTGGGCGCTCAAAGAATCGCCGTTTTTCTTGGCTTTGTCCACGACATCCGCCAGTTGCTTCTGCAAATCGCCGAGCTCTTTTTCTACGTCTTTTTGCCACACGGCAGCTTTATCTTTTAATTCTTCGCGGGTTTTGGCGCCCTCTTTGGGAGCGGTTAAAACGCCGGCAACGTACCCGGCGGCAGCGGCCAAAACGGCGCTTAGTGCAAATTTTCCTGTTTTGTTGTCTGCCATAGTATTTTCTCCTTACTTCTTACGGTTTACAGCATCTATGATGCCTTTAATAATCTTAAACATAGCGAGCGGCCCGCCGGCTTTAACTGTCATGGCTTTGGCGGCAGCGGCAGCGGATTCTACAGAGCTCAGGGCCAACTCTGCTTTAGTTACCATAAATTTAACGCGGCGAACCACCACAAATGCGGCAGTTGCTACGGCGGCGCTGATAATAAAAAACAGTGCTACGGCAACCGTAACCACGCCAAGGAGCACGGATTGCCAGGTGTCTAAATGTATTGTTGTCATACTTGCAAGTATACAGCAAAGAATGACTAAGACTGTAGTCTAGTTAACAAATATTCTTTGAGCTCCGGCGCAATATCCGGACGACGCAGCGCCAAATCTACCACTGCTTTTACATAGTCTGATGGATTACCGGTGTCGTATCTAGCATCGTAATCGATTTCTAAGCCGTAAATTTCTTTACCGTCCTGGATCATTGGCTGCAGCAAGCTATCCGTTACATAAAACTCCTGGTCTTTGGGTAGCGTATCCACCGCTTCTTCAATATAGCCAAACACATCGCCGGTTAACAGATAGCCGCCAATGGCCGCAAAGTCAGATGGCGCCTTAGCGCGCCCCGGCTTTTCAACAATGCCACTGGCTTTTATAACGCGCTTATTGACGGTTTCACCAGCCATGATGCCGTAGCGGTCATAGTCGGCATCTGTTTTGGCGCGAATACATGGTACGACTGATCCGCCGTAAACTTCATAGGCGGCAATGAGTTGCTGGTACATGTTGGGGTCGGCCATGGTGACATCGTCGGCAAACGTGTAAATAAACGGCTCATCACCGATTAAATGCGACGCGTTCATGATAGGTGTGGCCGTGCCGTACGGCCCTTTTTGGCGGACGTAGACAAAGTTGGCCATATCTGCCAGGTCCTGCATTTCTTTAATAAAATGCGCCTTTTTAGGGCCGCCCGCGCGCAGGTTGGCAAGCAGCTCCTCGCTGGGCATGTCAAAGTGGTCTTCTATGGGACGCTTGCTGTAGCCAGACACGATAATAATGTCCTGAATGCCGGCCTCTACAAGCTGCTCCACGATGTATTGAATGACCGGCTTGTCTACCAGCGGCAGCATCTCTTTGGGCATGGCCTTAGTTTGCGGCAAAAAGCGCGTACCAAATCCCGCCGCAGCAATCACGGCTTTTGTAACTTTTGGCTGAGACATTTACACCCCCAGTTCTTCTTTAATAAGCTGCTGCGCTAAGGCCGGGTTGGCCTGGCCCTTGCTGGCTTTCATGACTTGGCCGGTTAGGAAACCGATGGCTTTCATTTCGCCATTCTTCACATCCTGCGCGGCGGCAGCGTTTTCTGCAATGACCGTTTTAACAATGGCGCGAATTGCGCCTTCATCGCTGACCTGCAGTAAATTGCGGGCTTTAGCGACTTCTTCTGGGCCTTCAGCAGACTGTAGAATCACCTGCAGCACTTCTTTGGCTGCCGTGGAACTCAATTTGTTGGCGGCGGTCATTTCAGATAGTTGCACCAGTCGGGCGGCGTCCAGCGTAAAATCTTCCCAGGCCTGGTCACCAGCGGTAATAACGCCTTGGACTTCGCCGCCAAACCAGTTGGCGATGCGCTTAATGTGGTCTGGTTCCGCCTGGAGGTCATACAGGAACTTGGCAGGGATCATGTTATCTAACAGCATTTCTACCAGAGCGTGGTCTAGGCCAAGCGCGCGCAGCTTGGCGCGAATATCGGCGGGCATGGCGGGCATGTCCTGCTGCACGGCCTGAATATAGGCGTCGTCCAACACCACGGGCGGAATGTCCGGGTCTGGCATGTAGCGGTAATCATCGGCGTTTTCTTTGGAGCGCTGACTAAAAGTGCGCATTTTGGAGTCATCCCAGCCGCGGGTTTCTTGCACGATTGCATTGCCCTTTTCTAGCTCCTCAATCTGACGCGTCACCTCATATTCCACCACTTTTTCTACGGAGCGGAGGCTGTTGATGTTCTTGGTTTCTGTGCGAGTGCCCAGAGTGTCGTCTTTAGAGACCGATACGTTTACGTCAAAGCGCATGTTGCCGTAGTACAGATTACAGTCCGACACATCCGCGTAACGCATTAACAGATACAGCTCATGGGCATAGGCCTTGGCCTCCTGTGCGGTATGGATATCTGGCTCCGATACAATCTCCAGCAGCGGCGTACCGGCGCGGTTTAAGTCTACCAGGCTGTAGTCTTTGCCGGCCGGATGCACGGACTTACCGGCATCGGCCTCTAGGTGGGCACGGGTAATACCAATGGTTTTGGGCTGGCCGTCTACTTCTATATCTACCTTGCCGCCCAAGATGATTGGCTGGTCGTACTGGCTAATTTGGTAGCCCATGGGCAAATCCGGGTAAAAGTAGTGCTTGCGGTCAAACTTAGAGAATTTTTGCGGGCCACCGGCATCAAGCGCAAATCCGGCGCGGGCCGCTAGTCGCACGGCCTCTTTATTAAGCACTGGCAAAGCACCCGGCAGGCCAAAATCGATGTGGCTCACCAGGGTGTTGGGCGGTGCTTCGCGGGCATCGTTACCAACGGCACTAAACAGCTTGGTGTTGGTTTTGAGCTGCACATGACACTCAATGCCAACGGTAACTTTGTACTGGTCGCGTACTTCTTTAGAAATCATTTAGGCATGGCTCCCAAATCTTTCAGCGCCTGCAAAAAGCCCAGCAGCGCATCTTTAACATCGTTCTTGCGGGTTAAGTTATAATCTTCGTGGACAAGTTTGTTTCGCATTTTGTGAGCGTACCAAATAAGGTCGTTGGCGGTTAGGTCGCGTTGGGCAGAGACTAGACGCTCGCCCATGGTTTTGCCCTTGTAGCGACGAGCTTTTAGAGCGTCGTCTACCATTTTATCTGCGTTGATAATGGCCAAGGGCCAGGTTTGCTTTTGCGGCAAGTGCTGCTGCAAATCCTTCCAGCGCTCTTGAAATTTTGCTTGATCCAGCTTGGGCGCGCGGCGCTTTAAAAACCAGCTCGCGCCAAAAACAATCAGTAGCATGACTGCCAAAACGGCACTTAACAGATAGTAATTGGTGATCATTTTTGAAGCTCCGTTTCTAGGGCAGCCGCAAAGTCTAGCAGCTCTTTGTCGTGTTTTTGGGCGGCCATAAGTTGCAGGCCTACAGGCATTTGATCATCGCTTGAGACGCCAGCCGGGATGCTAATTGCCGGAATGCCCGCCAGGTTGACGGCTACGGTCATGATGTCTGTTAAGTACATCTGCAACGGGTCGTCCGCGTTGGCACCAACCGCAAAGGCAGTCGTGGCACAGGTGGGGCCAAGCAAAAAGTCGTGCTCTTTAAAGGCAGCCTTGAATTCATTGATAAGTTTAGTGCGGACAATCTGGGCTTTTTTGTAATACGCGTCGTAGTAGCCGGAGCTTAGGACGTAGGTGCCAATCATAATACGGCGCTTAGCCTCTTTGCCAAAGCCAATGCTGCGCGATTCTTTAAAGCTAGCGTCCAAATCCTTGGCGCCACCGGATGTAAACCCGTAGCGCTGACCATCGTAACGGCTTAGGTTGCTAGAAACTTCTGCCGGACACAGCACGTAGTAGACCGCTAGTCCAAGCGGCAACGTGGGCAAACTGACCTCTGTTATTTCTGCGCCTTGGTCCTTGAGTGTTTGGATGGCTTTGTCTATTTGGGCGCGGACGCCGGGCTGCAAACCATCTGCCATGTACTCTGTAATAATGCCAACTTTTTTGCCTTTGAGTGGCGTGGGCTGGACGGTGTAATCTTCTTGACGCTCTATGGTGGTGCTGTCAAGCGGGTCTTGGCCAGCCATAACATCCAGCACCAGCGCAGCGTCTTCTACGGTGCGCGTCAACGGGCCAATAACATCGGTACTAGAAGCCATAGCTACCACGCCGCTGCGGCTAACTAAGCCGTAGGTTGGTTTAAGCCCTACGGCGCCGCAAAAGCTTGCCGGCAAGCGGATAGATCCGCCGGTGTCTGAGCCCAGCGCAAAAGGCGCTAAATCAAGCATAACGGCAGCGGCGGAACCGCCAGATGAACCGCCCGGAACCTTAGTTTTGTCGTGCGGGTTAAGGGTGGTAAAGAAGTCCGAGTTTTCCGTGGACGATCCGTGGGCAAACGCGTCTAAGTTAGCTTTGGCCACACAAATGGCACCCTCCGCCTCTAGCTTTTCTATTGCCGTGGACTGATACGGCGCCGTAAAGCCTTTTAAGATGTTACTGGCGGCAGTAGTCTCTGCGCCAAATACCAGGAAATTGTCTTTTGCAATAAATGGCACACCGGCTAGACGACCTTTGGGATCTTTATCTACTGCGGCGGCACGGGCACGGGCGGCATCGTCTAGGGTAACAATGATGGCATTATATTCTGCCTTGTCCTTAATGGCCTGCAGCGACTTTTCAACAAGGTCTGCGGCCTTGGTTTTGCCGGCGCGGACTTCGGCAGCTAGGTCTGCAATGCTCATCCCACCATCCTCTTGACTTCGATCTGATTGTCTTGCGTTTTTGGCACATTGTTAAGGAGTTCATGCGGCGCGTAGCCGTAATCTACCTCTGTATCTTCGCGCATAACATTGATTAGGCCATTCACCTGATTGGTGGGCTTGAGGCCCGACACATCCACATTTTGCAGCTGCTCTACGTAGTGCAAAATTGCTGTGAGCTCGCCGCTAAATTCCTGAACCTCTTGGTCCGTCAGCTGCAGCCGCGCAAGCTGAGCCAATTTTAATACATCATCACGAGTTAGGTCTGCCATTTGCATCTATTGTAGCAGGCAAGGTCCACGCTTTAAAGATTGACATCAGAAAAGATTAAGCGTCAGCTTGTCTACGATTATGGTTGCGGCCCCTAACCGCTCTGCGGGATGGGTGTTGGTAACGGCAATACAGTCTGCACCAGCATCGATTGCAGCACGAATGCCACTTACTGAATCCTCGATGGCAACACATTTTTTGACTGAAACACCCAGTAATTCTGCGGCACGCAAGTACCCTTCTGGACTCGGTTTTCCTTGGGCAACATGGTCGGCAGTTACGACAGCCGAAAAACACTCCGCTATGCCAAGTACGTCTAGAGCCTGCTCGGCTTCTCGCCGCGAAGAACCTGTTACGAGTGCAACGGGTATAACCGCTGAAAGTTTTTGTATTATGTCTTGCACGCCTGGAAATGCAACTAATCCCTCTGCCGCAATTTTTTCATACGCCAGCGCCTTATCTTTTATTACCTTGTCTGTATCCACGGCTGAACGGTGCTCTTCTAAGTACAGCCCCAACCCATCCAAGTCTGACTTGCCGGCAAAATGGCGCATGTATGTGTCCGGGTCTAGATTATGACCCTGTTTCTTTAGTACAGCTTTAAATGCCGCTTCATGTAGAGGTTCACTGTTAATAATCACCCCGTCCATGTCGAATAATGCCGCTTCATACTTCATGATACTTTTCCCTTAATTTCCTGAATCAAATCCCTAAGTTCCGCTGCCTCCTCAAACTGCAAGTTGGCACTTGCCAGCTCCATCTGGGCCGTAAGGTCGCGGATAAGCGCCGGGTATTCTTCTTTGGCAATTTTGTTAATCTCGCGTTTGGCACGCTTGGCTTCTTCTGGCAGCTCTTGGTTAAGCCGATCTTCCACGGCCCGGCCAGCGGTGTGCGGCGTTATGCCGTGCTCTTTATTGTAGGCTTCCTGGATTTTACGGCGGCGCGTGGTTTCATCCATAGTGGCTTTCATGCTTCGCGTTATCACATCCGCGTACATAATGACGTGACCTTCTACGTGACGAGCGGCCCGGCCCACGGTCTGGATAAGCGCCGGTTCAGAGCGGAGGAATCCCTCTTTATCCGCATCCAAAATAGCTACCAGGCTGACCTCTGGCAAATCTAGGCCCTCACGTAGTAGGTTAATGCCTACTAGGACGTCGTAGACGCCTAGGCGCAGGTCACGTAAAATGTCTGTCCGGTCCAAGGTGTCTACATCGCTATGGAGGTAGGCCACTTTTATACCTAACTCTTGCAGGTACTCAGTTAGGTCTTCTGACATGCGCTTGGTGAGAGTAGTCACTAGTACGCGCTGATGCTTTTTAACGGTGGCGCGGATTTCTGCAATGAGGTCGTCCACCTGACCGTCTACAGGGCGAACTTCTATGGGCGGATCAAGCAGGCCGGTGGGCCGAATCACCTGCTGGGCTGGCTCCGGCGAGCGACTTAACTCATACTCCGCCGGTGTGGCGCTGACGTAGACAACTTGGTTAACGTGCCGTTCAAATTCCGGGAAGGTCAGCGGCCGGTTATCTAGCGCCGATGGCAATCTAAAGCCGTACTCCACCAGCGATTCTTTGCGGGCGCGGTCCCCGTTATACATGGCGCGCAGTTGCGGTACGGTCATGTGCGATTCATCAATGAGCATCAGATAATCGTCCGGGAAGTAATCTAGCAGCGTGGCCGGTTGCTCGCCTGGCTCGCGGTTGGTTAGGTAGCGAGAATAGTTTTCTATGCCTTTTACAAAACCGGTTTCTGCCAGCATTTCTAGGTCAAAGCGCGTGCGCTGCTCTAGGCGCTGGGCCTCTAGCAGTTTATCGTTTTGTTTAAACCAGGCTAGGCGTTCCGCCAACTCTTGCTCAATCTGGCCAATGGCCAGCTTAACCTTATCTTGCGGCGTCACGTAGTGGCTAGACGGGAAGATGGTTATGCTGTCTGGCTTGCGTAAAATCTCGCCTGTTAGCGGGTCTATTTGGGTGATGCGCTCAATCTCATCGCCAAAGAAATCTAGGCGGTAGGCCAGCTCCTCTCCGGCGGGGTAAATATCGACTACATCGCCGCGGACGCGGAAGGTGCCGCGGTGGAAGTCCGTGTCGTTTCTTTGATATTGAATATCTGTGAGCTGGCGGAGCAGCTTATCGCGCAGGCGTCGCTCCCCTGTTTTAGCGCGGACAGACAAATCGTTGTAATCGCTGGGTGATCCAATACCGTAAATACAGGACACGCTGGCTACAATAATCACATCCCGGCGCTGTAGCAGCGCTTCCGTAGCGGCGTGGCGCAGCCGGTCAATTTCCTCGTTGATTTGGCTGTCTTTTTCTATATATGTGTCTGACCGAGCAATGTAGGCCTCCGGCTGGTAGTAGTCAAAGTAGGATACAAAATAATGCACCGCGTTATCTGGGAAAAAGTGCTTAAACTCCCCATACAGCTGCGCGGCTAGGGTTTTGTTGTGGCTCAAAACCAGCGTGGGGCGGCCTGCATTTTGGATTAGGTTAGCCATGGTGTAGGTCTTGCCTGATCCGGTCACGCCTAACAATGTCTGATTTTTCTCGCCTTTAGCTAGGCCATCGGTCAAATGAGCAATGGCCGCCGGCTGGTCGCCGGTGGGCTGGTAATCGCTTCTAAGATGGAATTTTGCCATCTTTATATTGTAACTTACTTGGCTGGTTTTATATCAGCGGCAGAAAGGTAAAACGCATCAATTATTTTTGCTCGTAAATCGATATTTTTTTGGGAATCGTCACACCCTCCGTTTGGAATTGTGAGACGGTAGTAGTAATCACCCACTTTATATGGGGCGATTATGTTATTTATATCTTCTGGACCAGCGGCGACGTTGGCATCGTGCTCCTTAATTGTTTGTCGTATTAAAGCTCCAGCGGCAGCATCGCCCTTGCCGCATGCAGTGGCGCTCAGCGCTTCTGTGTTAAGGGCGACGTATTGACCGTCAGGAATTGTAACCATTTTGTATGTGGCATCAGCAATTCTAGCGGATAATGGCAAGCGGACACCCCACTCTTTTACGGTTAGGTAAGCACTGCTAGTGATTGGCGTGTAATTTAAGCTGCGAGTAAAAGATTCAACAAGCGCCCTATCGTTTGTCTTTCCAGGTTCAGCGTTATAGTGTACGGAAAAAAATACATTGGTGCCGGCAAATGTCCGCACAAATTCATATTGCTGAGTGCCCTCAGGTAAAGGTGCGATGCCAGCGCCAACTGGGTCATCTTTTTGAGTGTCATATTCAAACGAAACGAAGCCATCTTGGCTGGGAGTAATTTTTTTGGTGTCAATAAACCTGTCAAAGCCAGCAAAATCAGCTGGCGTTTTAACACTTCCAGATAGGGTAAAGGGACCGTCCTTGCCGCCATTTTGTGCGATTACTTTACTGCTAACGAGTTTGTCATATGACGTACTCCCGCTTGTAAAATTCCCGTCTCTAAACTGTGTCAGCGCCCAACCATTGGGCACACAGGCGTTGATGTTTGACTGCACATAGTGCATTTTTCCAATATGTGACTGGTCAACACTGCAGGACTTTGCAGTCTGAGTTTTTATGCTTGCCCCTGTCTCTGGCCGATGCGTAAAATACCAAACTCCGGCGCCGCCAACCCCCAGTAAAGCCACTATAACAACCAGGAACGCTGCAGAAAAACCCTTTTGACTCATGGCGCCAACTCCTACTTAGTTTTATAGATATGTTTATACTTGGCGTTTTCTTTGTCAAGAAATTTGGTTAGCTGGGTGATTAATTTTTCTGAACTGTCACCAAACATCACGGCATCAGCATTGCGGAGCGGCTTAGAAAGCGCCAGCAGCCCTTCTATTTCTGTGCTGACGCCGCCCGCGCCTTGCAAGAAAGCAATGGGCGTTTCTGATTCCATGGCAATGGTAAATTCATGCAAAGTGCCCAAGCGACCGCCGATGCTAATGACGCCATCTGCAGACGTAATCAGCAGTGTGTCGCGGCCAATGTAGTGCAGGCCGGTGTAGAGAATCGTGTCATAGGCTTCTGTTGGCAAGCGGTATTTCATTACGTGTTCTACCTTGCTGGCAGCTGGGCTTAAGCCCACGCTCATGCGCCCACCGGCAGCTTTGTAGCCTTCTGCGGCATAGTTTGGTAGGCCAATAGTGGCGCCAGTTAACAGGGAGTGGCCAGCCTTGGCAATGGCAGCACCCATGGCAATGGCCATCTCTTTGCCATCTTCAACACTAACGCCGCGAGCGGCGCCAGAAACAGCGATTTGGTATTGACTCATACGATTGCCACCTCCTCTTGCAGCGTTAATTTAGCAGGCTGCAGCGCATCTGCCACCGCCTGCTCTAGGTTATCGTGATTTAAGTACCGTAGGGCTAGTTCATTCCACAGCGCGGACTGCGCGTTACTAAACTGCCGCGCCTGATATTCCAGATGGTTACAGGCATTAATGGCGCTGTCCAAAAGGTTCAGGGACACAATTTTGCCCTGATGCATAAAGCTTAGGTAATCCGTGTTCTCCCAAAATGCCAGGCTGGGTGCCCATTTACTTAGGACGGCGCAGGCATCGTGCCAGTAGAAATCTGCTGCCTGAACATACGGACCAAAAATATCTTCGTTTACGGCCTGCTGCACACGCGCAAAATACTGCTGCACGACATGCCACGGCAAGGCTTGCTCCATGAGCGCATTGTTAAGCTGCACCCGCCCCAGGGAAACAGTCTCTACCCGATGCGCAAAATCACCGTGCACCTGCGCAGCCTTTAGATAGTTACCGGCGGCAGCAATGGCGTTGAGCTCGTGCACTGCCAGCGCTGCGGTAGCCAGTACCATGCCAGCTGGTTTGTTTTTAGGCATGGGCAGTAGTGCCACCGCCCCTAGCTCTGGCAACCCTAAAACGATGTGAGCTTTGTTTTGGGTAATCTGCTCGGCCACTTGTTGCCAGCGCTTATCTGTTGGGCTCAGAATTTGCGGCGATTTTGTCTCAAAATCGGCCGGCTTTAGCTTCTTATAACCTTCGCGCCAGGCTTTAGCCCAACTCTGACTCTCTAGGCTGAGCGCCGCGGCCACCAGTAGCGCCGGCGACTCCGCTCTAAGCATGCCATCCAAGGAACGGTAACGCAGCATTTTCTGTAGTCTTTTAGGGGGGTGCAATTTGAG
>Ga0209368_1000139_pt1 | contig 114877 bp, 114 predicted proteins | sample EBPBio242008_DNA_FD_185862 | JGI IMG/M metagenome (GOLD analysis project Ga0209368, IMG submission 185862) | Wastewater treatment Type I Accumulibacter community from EBPR Bioreactor in Madison, WI, USA - Reactor 1_4/24/2008_ DNA (SPAdes)... | ecosystem: Engineered > Bioreactor > EBPR >...
CGGCTTCGTGGCTCAGGCCTATGCAACGCGCCATCCCGGCCATGCCGCAAAGCTCATTCTGGTCAGCACGGCTGCGAAATTCGATTTCCAGCAGGTCTACGAGGCCTTCGCGCGCCTCGGGGGCGCCGAGGCGGAAAAGGCGGCCCGCGGCTATTGGTCGGCTCCCTCCGATGCGACCCGGGCGGTTTACAGCAAGGTCTGTGTTCCACTTTACGCACCTCGCAAGCAGACGGATGACGGAGCGTGGGTTGCGCGCGCCATCACGCGCAACAAAACCGGCGTCCACTTCAACGGCCCCGGCAACGAGCATGGCCGCTTCGACTTCAGGGATGCGCTTGCGAACGTGACCTGTCCGGTTCTCGTCATGGCCGGGGACAAGGACCCGATCACGCCGATTGCCTTCAGCGAAGCGATCGCGGTCAGCCTCCCACCTGAACGGGTCGACTTCCAGCGCTTCGCAGGTTGCGGCCACGGCATCGTCGCCGACGATCGGGACGGCGCCTTGCAGGCGATCCGCGACTTCATCCTCGCTTAGGGCGAAGCCAGCGCCGGCTACAGCATCAATCTGAGCAGCGGCCGCCCCGGCTTCTGCCGCGCGACTTCGGTGAAGCCGGCGCGCAGGAACACGCTTTCCGGCCCGACATAGAGCCCCTCGGCGCTGCGCTTCTCCTGATTGTCCATGGCCGCCGCCTCGATCAATCGCGCACCGCTCTTGCGCGCGAAAGCCACGGCGCCGTCTACCAGCGCTCCGGTGACGCCTTTGCCGCGAAAGCCCTTGCGCACGAAGAAGCATGAGGCCGCCCAGTTTCCGGTATCCTCTGCCGGCGCATCCGGCAGTGGTGTCGAGGCGCGGCGCGGGTTGTTCCATTCGGGGATGTCGGCGCGCGGTCCGATCTGCAGCCAGCCGACAGCCTTGCCCTCGGCATAGGCGAGCACGCCGGGCGGCGGCCCCTTCTTCACGCGATCCTCGAACAATTGCCGCGCGCCCTCGCCGAGCAAAGGCTTGCGCAAGCGCTGCGGCATGCGGAAATGGTTGCACCAGCAGCCATAGCAGGGCCCCTGCGGGCCGAAGAGATCCTCCAGATCGCTCCAGCGATCCGGCGTCAAGGGAACGACCGATATCTCGCTCGTGCCGGCCATGGCGTCTCCTCCGGCTGATACCCGTCTCAGCTTTCATCCGAACGCTAACCGGCCTCGATCTGGAAACTGACAGGAGATCGAAGCCGACAACGGCGGCTCAGGCCCTCACCAGGCAATCGCCTCGCCGGTATAGTCGCGGAAGCTGTTGGTCTCAGCCATGCCCGAGGCGTCGATGGTGCGGATCAGGCCATTGGCGCTTTCGGCCGGGGTGATGTCGGCGCCGCTGCCGCCCATATCGGTCTGGACCCAGCCGGGGTGGAACAGCATGACGCTGATAGCGCGCTCGCGCACTGCATTGCCGAACACGACCATCGCCATGTTCACCGCCGATTTGGACGAGCGGTAGATCAGCGCATTGCCGGGATTGGCGCCGATCGATCCCATCCGGCTGGAAATCGTCGCGATCTTGCGGCCCTGCCCGGCTTCGACATGCGGCAGGAAAGCCTGCGCCACCCGGATCGGCGCGTAGACATTGACCTCGAAGACCTCGCGCCATTCGTCGAAATCGACATCGAGCCCGCTCTGCCGGTCGCGCGGTCCGTAGAGGCCGGCATTGTTCAGGAGCACGTCGATCGACTGCCCGGCCAAGGCCTCCTTCGCCGCCGCGACGCTGGCATCGGAGGTCACATCGAGCTCGACCGGGATCAGCGCCGCCGGATGCTCGGCTGCGAGTTCGGCGAGCGCCCCGCCCCAGGGGTTGCGCGCCGCCGCGATCACGCGATCGCCCCGGCGCAGCAACGCGATGGTGATGGCAAGTCCGATGCCGCGATTGGCGCCGGTGATCATCCAGGTCTGGGGCATGTCCGTCTCCATGGTCAGGAGACGGAGCTAAGGACGGTCCGCGCATTCTGACCAGAGGCACGAACGCTTACGCGTCATGCTCACCCTTGTGGCGAGCATCCATGTCTCGGACACCGGGTTCGATGACGGAAGACGTGGATGGTCGGGACAAGCCCGACCATGACGGCAAATCCGCCTCAGCCCTTCGCCTTGCCGTACCCGCCGGCCGTCGGCGTAATCACCGTCACGGCCTCGCCGGCCTGCAGCAGCGTCTGGTCGGAGGGCTTCAATTCCTCGACCGCACCCGAGAGCCTGCGCACCAGCGTCCGGCCGAGCTCTCCCGCTTCGCCGCCATCGACGCCGAAGGGCCGGACCCTGCGATGCGAGGCCAGGATCGCGCAATCCATCGTCTCGCGGAAGCGGATGGTGCGCGAGGTGCCGTCGCCGGCCGTCCACTCGCCCTTGCCGCCCGAGCCCTTCCGGATGTGGAAATCCTCCAGCACGACCGGGAAGCGCGTCTCCAGGATCTCCGGGTCGGTCAGGCGTGAATTGGTCATGTGGACATGCACGCCCGACGTCCCGTCGAAGCCTGGACCGGCCGGCGAGCCCGAGCAGATCGTCTCGTAATACTGATACTGGTCGTTGCCGAAGGTCAGGTTGTTCATCGTGCCCTGCGAACAGGACATCGCCTTGAGCGCGCCGAACAGCGTGTTGGTCACCGCCTGCGACACCTCGACATTGCCCGCGACCACCGCCGCCGGGTAGCGCGGCGCCAGCATCGAACCCTCCGGCACGACGATTCGGATCGGACGCAGGCAGCCCGCATTCATCGGGATCGCGTCGTCGACCATGACACGGAAGACATAGAGCACGGCGGCCCGCGTCACCGGCGCCGGCGCGTTGAAATTGTCCGGGCGCTGCTCGGAGGTGCCGGTGAAATCGACCGTCGCCTCGCGCTTTTCGCGGTCGATTGTGATCTTCACCTTGATCGCGCAACCCTGATCCATCGGATAGGTGAACTCGGAATCGTGCAGCTTGGTGAGCAACCGCGCCACGCTCTCGGCCGCGTTGTCCTGGACATGGCCCATATAGGCCTGCACGACATCGAGGCCGAAGGAGCCGATCATCTTCTTCAGCTCGGCCAGACCCTTCTCGTTGGCCGCGATCTGCGCCTTCAGGTCGTTGACGTTCTGCACGACGTTGCGGACCGGATAGCGCGCGCCGGTCAGCAGCTTGACCAGCTCCTCCTCGCAGAAGCGGCCCTGATCGACGATCTTGAAATTGTCGATATAGACGCCCTCTTCCTCGATATTGGTCGCAAGCGGCGACATCGAGCCCGGCGCCGTGCCGCCGACATCGGCGTGGTGGCCACGGCTCGCCACCCAGAACAGGATGTCCTTGTCCTGCGCATCGAAGACCGGCGTGCAGACGGTGATGTCGGGCAGATGCGTGCCGCCATTATAGGGCGCGTTGAGGCAGTAGACGTCGCCCGGCTTGATCACCGGGTTGTTGGCGATCACGGTCTCGACCGAACGGTCCATCGAGCCCAGATGCACCGGCATGTGCGGGGCGTTGGCGACGAGCGCGCCGGTCTGGTCGAAGACCGCGCAGGAGAAGTCGAGCCGCTCCTTGATGTTCACGGAATAGGCGGTGTTCTGCAGCGTCACGCCCATCTGCTCGGCGATCGACATGAACAGGTTGTTGAAGATCTCGAGCATGACCGGATCGGCCTTGGTGCCGATCGCAGCCTGCTGGACCAGCGCCTTCACGCGAACGAGGACGAGATGGTCGCGGGCCGTGAGCTTCGCGCTCCAGCCCTCCTCGACGACGACGGTCTGGTTCGGTTCGATGATGATGGCGGGCCCGGCAACGCTCTGGCCGGGCTTGATCGCCTCACGCCGCACGATCGCCGCATCGTGCCACTGGCCCTTGGCGAAGAAGCGGGTGCGCTCGGCGGCAATCGGCTCGCCGGCCTGCTCGCCAGCCGCGGCTTCCTCGAATTTCGCGCCGCCGCCGACGGCCTCGACCTCGACCGCCTCGACGACCAGCGCCTTGGTCTCGTCCATGAAGCCGAAGCGCGCCTTGTGCGCGGTCTGGAAGGCCGTCTGCATCTCGGCGCGCGTGCCGGCAGGGACCGCGATCGCGGTGTCGGTGCCGGAATAGCGGATATGGGCGCGGGTATGGATCGCGATATCGCCCTCGGCCACGCCCTGGCCGGCGACCTCCGCCTTCGTATCGGTGGCGAGCTTCGCGGCAACCGCCTCGATCGCGGCCTTGGCCTCGCCGTCGAGCGCCACATCCAGCGCGGACGTGCGGGTCGAGCGGATTTCGGCGAGCCCCATGCCATAGGCGGAGAGCAGGCCGGAGAACGGGTGCAGCAGCACCGTCTTGATGCCGAGCGCATCGGCCACGAGGCAGGCATGCTGCCCGCCGGCGCCCCCGAACGAATTCAGCGCATAGCGGGTGATGTCGTAGCCGCGCTGGACCGAAATCTTCTTGATCGCCTCGGCCATGTTGGCGACGGCGATCTGGATGAAGCCATCGGCGACCTCCTCAGGGCTGCGCCCGTCGCCCACTTCGGCCGCGAGGATCGCGAACTTGTTGCGGACAATGCCGACATCGAGCGGCTCGTCCTGCTTCGGCCCGAAGATCGCCGGGAAATAGGACGGGATCAGCTTGCCGACCATGACGTTGGCATCGGTCACCGCGAGCGGCCCGCCACGACGATAGGCGGCCGGGCCGGGATTGGCGCCGGCCGAATCGGGCCCGACGCGGAAGCGCCGCCCGTCGAAATGCAGGATCGAGCCGCCGCCGGCCGCCACCGTGTGGATCAGCATCATCGGCGCGCGCATGCGCACGCCGGCAACCTCGGTCTCGAAGGCACGCTCATACTCGCCGTCGAAATGCGCGACGTCGGTCGAGGTACCGCCCATGTCGAAGCCGATCACCTTGTCGAAGCCGGCCGAGCGGCCGGTCTCGGCGAGGCCGACGACGCCACCGGCCGGGCCGGACAGGATCGCGTCCTTGCCCTGGAACAGCTCGGCGGCGGTGAGGCCGCCCGAGGACATCATGAACATCAGGCGCGCGCCGGTGCGGGCGACGTCGAGTTCTTCCGATACCTGCTGCACATAGCGGCGCAGAATGGGCGAGAGATAGGCATCGACCACGGCGGTATCGCCGCGCCCGACCAGCTTCACCAGCGGCGAGACCTCGTGGCTGACCGAAACCTGCGGGAAGCCGATATCGCGGGCGATCCGGGCCGCGACCTGCTCATGCGCGGTGTAGCGATAGCCATGCATGAAGACGATCGCGACGGCGCGAAAACCGGCATCGTATTGCGCCTGCAGGGCGTTGCGGATCGCCACCTCGTCGGGCGCGCGCTCGACCGTGCCGTCGGCCAGCACGCGCTCCTCGATCTCCTCGACCGCTTCGTACAACGCCTCGGGCAGGATGATCTGCTTGGCGAAGATGTCGGGCCGCGCCTGGTAGCCGATGCGCAGCGCATCGCGGAAACCCTTGGTCGTCACCAGCAGCGTGCGGTCGCCCTTGCGCTCCAGCAGCGCATTGGTGGCGACGGTCGTGCCCATGCGCACCTCGCCGATGGTCCCCGTGGGGATCGGCTCGCCCGCCTTCAGCCCGAGATGCTCGCGGATGCCCTGCACGGCAGCGTCGCGATAGGCGCCGGGATTCTCGGAGAGCATCTTCCTGGCATGGAGATTGCCAGCCGGGTCGCGGCCGATCACGTCGGTGAAGGTGCCGCCGCGATCGATCCAGAAGTCCCAATGAGCCGCCGACATAGACCCTCTCCCCCTTGGACAAGTCGGGATCGCCCGACACTGACAAATCATCGATAAATCGTCGATGAGTTATTGACAAGGCGATTCTGCCGGCTACGATCCCGATTGTGGCTGGAACATGGCTGAGGGGCCGGGCCGGCGCGAAAGCGGAGGATGCGACGATGCGAGCAATCCTGGCAACCGAGCGCGCCTGCGCTCCCATCCCGTGGGAGCGCCTTCGATGATCCGTCGCGCACTCGACATCCTCTATCTCGCCGCCGGCTATATCGCCGGGCTGTGCCTGATCGTGATCTTCATCCTGATGATGCTTCTTTCGGTCGGGCGCGAGATCAACTTCAACGTGCCGTCCGGCGACGATTTCGCTGGCTGGGCCTTCGCCGCCATGGCCTTCTTCGGCCTGGCCCACACCTTCAAGAAGGGTGAGATGATCAGGGTTGGGCTGCTGATCGAGCGCCTTGACGGACCTGTGAAGAGGGCCGCAGAGCTTTTCGCCCTCACCGTCGCCGCGCTCTTCATAGGCTATTTCACCTGGCAGACCGGGAAACTGGCCTATGATTCCTGGCAGTATTTCGACATGTCCACGGGCGTGGTCTCGGTGCCGCTCTGGATCCCGCAGCTCTCCCTCGCGCTTGGGCTGGGAACGCTTCTGATCGCGATCATCGACGAATTCGTCATCGTCCTGCGAACGGGCCGACCGACCTACGAACCGGAGCCGCCGAAATCGGTCGAGGAACTGGTCGAGCGAGTCGCCCAGGGCGGAGGCGTCTGATCATGAGTCTGCCTGTCCTCTCGCTCGTCCTGCTCGGCTTCCTCGTCCTCGTCCTCGGCTCCGGCATCTGGATTTCCGTCGGCCTCGGCCTCGTCGGGCTGCTCGCCATGTGGCTCGTCACCGACGTGCCGATCGGCCAGGTGCTCGCGACTACGGTCTGGAGTTCCGCTAGCAGCTGGACGCTGACTGCCTTGCCGCTCTTCATCTGGATGGGCGAAATTCTGTTCCGGACACGCCTGTCCGAGCAGATGTTCCTGGGGCTCTCGCCGTGGCTGCAATGGCTGCCCGGCCGGCTCATCCATACCAATATCGTCGGCTGCGGCATCTTCGCCGCGGTGTCGGGCTCCTCTGCGGCGACGGTCGCGACGATCGGCAAGATCTCGCTGCCGGAGCTTCAGAAGCGTGGCTATGACGAGAAGCTGAGCCTCGGCACGCTTGCCGGCTCCGGCACGCTCGGCCTGCTGATCCCGCCCTCGATCCCTATGGTCGTCTACGCGGTGACCGCGAACGTCTCCGTGCTTCAGGTCTTCCTTGGCGGCTTCCTGCCAGGCCTGCTCGTGATGGCGCTCTATATGGGCTACGTCATCATCTGGTCGCTGCTCAACCCGGACAAGACGCCCCCGCGCGACCCCTCGATGCCGTTCATGGAGAAGCTGCGGCAATCCATGAAGCTGCTACCCTGCCTCGTGCTGATCGCGGCGGTCTTCCTGGCGCTCATCCTCGGCTTCGCCACCGCGACCGAATGCGCCGCCTGGGGCGTCTCCGGTGCGCTGTTCCTGGCCTGGTGGAGCGGCACACTGACCTGGAAGACGCTCTTCGAGAGCATCATGAGCGCCACCCGGCTGACCTGCATGATCATGCTGATCCTGGCGGGCGCCGCGTTCTGCACGGCGGCGATGGCCTATACCGGCATCCCGGCCGCGCTGGCCGAGTGGGTCAAGGGGCAGCAACTCTCGACGCATATGCTCGTGCTGGCGCTGACCTGCATGTACATCATCCTCGGCTGCCTGATCGACGGCATCTCGATGATCGTGCTCACCGCCGTCATCGTCCTGCCGATGGTCAAGGAAGCGGGCTTCGACCTCGTCTGGTTCGGCGTCTACCTCGTCATCCATGTCGAGATGGCGCAGATCACGCCGCCGGTTGGCTTCAACCTGTTCGTGCTGCAGAACATGAGCGGCAAGGACACCTGGACAATTGCGAAAGCAGCATTTCCGTTCTTCATTCTGCTGAACATCGCCGTCCTCATCATCACGACCTTCCCGCAGATCGTGCTCTACCTGCCGAAGCTCGCCTTCCCGGACTGATCCTCGGCCCCATCACCACAAGCAAGAGAGAGGGAATGACATGATCAACCGCAGACATATCACGACCGCCGCCTTCGCCTTCGGCGCCAGCGCGCTGGCCTTCGCCATGCCGGCCTCGGCTCAGACCAAATGGAACCTGCCGGCCGCTTATCCGGGCGACAACCCGCACAGCGAAAATCTCGTGCTCTTCGCCAAGGACGTCGAGGCCGCGACATCGGGCAAGCTTCAGATCACCGTCCACCCCGGCGCCTCGCTGTTCAAGGCGCCCGAGATCAAGCGCGCCGTCGCGTCCGGCCAGGCCCAGATGGGCGAGGTCCTGATATCGCTGCACGAGAACGAGGATCCGATCTTCGGCATCGACGTCGTGCCCTTCCTGGCGACCTCCTTCGCCGATTCCCGCAAGCTCTACACGGCCTCGAAGGCCGCAATCGAGAAGAAGCTCGACGCTCAGGGCATCAAGCTCCTCTTCATGGTCCCCTGGGCACCGCAGGGCGTCTACGCCAAGAAGGACATCAACACGATCGAAGACATGAAGGGGCTGAAATGGCGCTCCTACAATGTCGGCACGGCCCGCCTCGGCGAATTGCTCGGCATGCAGTCGGTCACGATCCAGGCCGCGGAACTGCCGCAGGCTCTGGCGACGGGCGTGGTCAATTCCTTCATGTCGTCGGGCGGCACGGGCTACGATTCCAAGGCATGGGAATCGCTGAGCCATTTCTATGACGTCCAGGCCTGGATCCCGAAGGACGCCACCTTCGTCAACAAGGCCGCCTTCAACGCCCTCGACAAGGCGACGCAGGACGCGATCCTCAAGGCCGCCGCCACCGCCGAGGAGCGCGGCTGGAAGATGTGGCAGGAGAAGGCCGGCTGGTATCTCGACCAGCTCAAGGCCAAGGGCATGAAGGTGCAGGCGCCTTCGCCCGCGCTGGCTGCCGGCTTCAAGAAGGCCGGCGAGCAGCTCACCGCCGACTGGCTGAAGAAGGCCGGCGCCGAAGGCCAGGCCATCGTCGACGCCTACAAGAAGATGTAAGGCGTCGGCGTCGCCACAAGACCCATCAACATCACGGTCATCCCGGATCGGCGCCGCTGACGCGGCCTGTCCGGGATGACCCAGTGCTTCTGTATCCAGGATAATCGAGCGCGATGACCTCCCCGTCTCCCGACGACCTCGGTCCGATCGTCTCCTCCGGCCATCTCGCCTCGGGAGCCCTGCCGGCTCTGTCGGAGTTCGAATTCGCGCTGAGCATGACCGTGCACGCCTTCCAGCGCTGGATGGTCCGCTGCATGGCGGCGGCCGGCATCGCCGATCTTTCGCCGCTCGACGTGCTCGTGCTGCACAACGTCAATCATCGCGGCAAGGCCAAGCGCCTCGCCGATATCTGCCTCGTCCTCAATATCGAGGACACGCATCTGGTGAACTATTCGCTGAAGAAGCTCGAACGGCTGAAGCTGCTCAAGGGCGGTCGCAAGGGCAAGGAGAAGACCGTCGAGGTCACACCCGCCGGCGAGGAAGCCTGCCGGCGTTATGCCCAGATCCGCGAGCAGCTCCTGGTCAAATCCGTCCGCGCAGCCGGCGCCGACCCGGCCCGTCTCTCCGAGATCGCCGCCGCGATGCGCTCGCTCTCCGGCCAGTACGACCAGGCGGCGCGCGCGGCGGCGAGCCTCTGATCAGCCCTGTCCCGGCTCGGGCAGGCCCGCATAGCGTGCGGCATAGTCCGCATCGAGCGCCGCGAAACGCGACCAGAATCCGCGCCGCGATGCGCCCGTGAGCAGGTCCTCGAGCAGGCCCAGATGCATGTGCCAGCCGCCGGAGACGCTGGTCATCTCCGCCTTGCTGGGCAGCTTGCGATGCGTCAGCACCAGCAGGACCTTCTCGCCCTTCGGCACGAGCTCGAACTCGACCTCGGATTCCGGCTCCGCGCCACCGCCCCAGGTGAAGGCGATGATCCGCGGCGCCTCATAGCGGGTGATCGTCCCGGTCGAGCGCACGCCGCGCTCGTGCACCTTGCGATAGGCCTCCGGCGGCGCCTCGTCGGTGATCTCGGAGTGCTTGAACAGCATCTCCGTATGGCCACCGACCCTAAGGTCGAACACGCCCGAGGCCAGCCATTGCCCGCGCTTCTCCGACTCGGTGAGATAGGACCAGACCCGCTCCACGGGCCCCGGCAGCAGGCGCTCGAAGCGCACCGCGCCACTTTCCAGCACGACGCCATATTCGCTCATCGGGTATCTCCCTCGCCCTGCTCGGGCTTCGCAAGTTCCTGTTCCAGGATATCGAGATGGTGCCCCCAGAAGCGCCGGACCTTGCTAAGCCAGGCGTCGAACGCCTCGAGCCCGGCCGGATCGAGCCGGTAGATCCGTTGCTGCCCCCGGACCTCCACCGTCACCAGCCCGGCCTCGCGCAGCACCTTGAGATGCTGCGAGATCGCCGGGGCGCTGGCGCTGAATGCGGCACCGACCTCTCCCGCCGATAGCGGCCGCTCGCCCAGCATTTCGACGATGCTGCGGCGTGTCGGGTCGGCAAGGGCGGCGAAGCGATCCATGGCCCATAATTTTGCCATTCACTTAATTAAGTCAACACTTAATATTAAGAGGTCATGGCGGCATGCGGAAACGCGGATTGCCAGGCGCCCCGGACTCCGCCAGTGGTGGCGCGCCTTTGGAAGCCTTTCGCCTGACATGACCACCCGCAACGCCTCGCTCGCCGGCATCGCCATGATGGTGCTCGGCATCCTGCTGTTCTCGCTCAACGACGTGATGGGCAAATGGCTGGTCGCCACCTACACGGTCGGCCAGCTTCTGGTGGTGCGCAGCCTGGCGGCGCTCACCGTCATCCTGCCCTTCGTCTTCAAGCAGGGCGTGCAGCGGACATTGCGACCGGAGCGTCCCGGACTGCAGGCCCTGCGCGTGCTGTTCTCGTCGGGCGAGGTCGCGCTGTTCTATCTCGCCGTGACCTATCTGCCGCTCGCCGATGCGATGACGATCTGGCTGGCTGCGCCGGTCTGGGTCGTGATCCTTGCCGCGCTCGTGCTTGGCGAGCGCATCGACGGCCGGCGCTGGCTCGCCCTCGCGCTGGGCTTCGCCGGCGTCGCGGTCTCGCTGAATCCGGGTGGCGCCAGCTTCTCCATGCCGGCCTTGATCGCCGTGCTCGGCAGCTTCTTCTTCGCCGCGATGATGATCGCCGGCCGCCAGTTGCGCGGCACGCCGGACGTCACGCTGGTCACCTGGCAGACGCTCGGCGCGCTCCTGATGGGGCTTGCGCTCCTGCCCTTCGGCTGGGTGACGCCGAGCCTGAAGGACACCGCGCTGCTCGGCCTGCTCGGCATCGTCGCGATGGGCGCGCATATCTGCGTCACCCGTTCGCTCAAGCTGGCGGAAGCCTCGGTCGTGGTACCCTATCAGTACACCCTGATCGTCTGGGCGCTGGTCTTCGGCTGGTTCATCTTCGGCGACTGGCCGACGCCTGCCATGCTCTGCGGCGCAGCCCTGATCGTGGCGGCGGGCCTCGTCCTGCTCATTCTCGAACGCAGGGCATCCCCGGCGCCGGCGGTGCTCGAAGCGACCGGAGCCGGCGCGCCCTGATACGCCCCGGCCTCAATAGAGGCGCGTGCGATAGGCTTCCTCGAGATTGCGATCGGCCTCGTCGCCATCGACCGCCTTGGTCTGGTCGGCGATGATGCGGCCGAGCGTCGGGAAGGAGTGGCGCGGCACCTGCGAGGCCGGATCCCACAGCTTCGAGCGGATCAGCGCCTTGCCGCAGTGGAAATAGGCCTCCTCGACCGAAACGATGAGTCCGGTCACCGGCACGCGCTCCTGCATGATGGAAGGCGCCAGCAAGGCGGCATCGCGCGTCGCATACGCCTTGCCGTTGACGCGCAGGGTCTCCGGGATGCCCGGCACCATGAACACGAGCCCGACGCCAGGCGACGAGAGGATATTGCGGAAGGAATCGATCAGGTTGTTGCCGCGCCGATCTGGGATCAGCAAGGTCTTGTCGTCGAGTACGCGCACGAAGCCCGGCCCGTCGCCGCGCGGGCTGGCATCGGCATTGCCCTGTGCATCGCAGCTCGCAAGCACGAGGAAAGGCGAAAGCGCGATGAAATCGCGGCAAAACTGATCGAGTCGGCGCAGCATCTTGCTGGCCGCCAGCGGCGATACCGGCCCGATATGGCCGCGCAAGGCATCCGCATCCTCGATGCGAGCCGTCGGGTCGTCGAAGCAGTCCGTCATGCCGTTTCCCCGTGTTTCCTGCCGACAATCTGTCCGATCGCAGTTTCCCGCGCCAGCACCAGCGGCTTCTGCCGGGCAACCTTTGCCCGCATGGCACCACCCGGTTCGCATGCGCCTTGACCCGTGACCGGCACATCGCCATCGTGCGCGTCATATTCGCCCTCCCAAACGAGGCCTGATTCGATGCGCCGCGCCCTGCTGCGAACCGCCCTTGTTTCCTTCGCCTGCCTCACGGCCTTTGCCGCCGGCGCCGCGAACGGCCGTGTCGTTCACCCGCTGGACCGGGCGGAGAACCGGACCTTCGCGATGTACGGCAATCTTCCCGGCTGCGACGATCCGGCTGTGCTGAGCGAAGTCACCAGTCGTTTCAACTCGCGCGAAAGCACCTATTGGGGTCCGCTTCAGGCGCTGTCCTATGACCGCATCGGGCAGATCGGCTTTCGCACTTGGGGTGCGGACTTCATCCCGCGGCGCTTCTGCAGCGGCCGTGTTCTGCTCAACGACGGCAAGTTCCGTCGCGTCGACTATTCCGTGCGCGAGAATCTGGGCCTCTTCGGCCTGACCTGGAACGTCAACTGGTGCGTCAACGGCCTCGACCGGCAGCGCACCCATGCGCCCGATTGCAAGATGGCGCGCCCCTGAGCGCAGGTCGTCCGATGATGAAACGGCTGGCGATCGCGGCCCTGGTGCTGTTCGGCTTCGCCGGTGCCGGCCATGCGCAAGGCTTCGGTCAGCGCGGCGGCACGCCGGGCGATTTCGACTTCTACGTCCTGGCGCTGTCATGGTCGCCGGGCTTCTGCGAACTGGACGGCGACCGGTCACGCAACCGCGAGCAATGCGGTGAAGGCGCCGGCCTGCGCTTCGTCGTGCATGGGCTCTGGCCGCAGAACGAGCGCGGCTATCCCAGCGAATGCGGCCCGTCCGGTCGCACGCCCTCGCGGATCGCGATGGAGCAGGCCGAAGGCCTGTTCCCGAGCGAGGGCCTCGCCCGCTACCAGTGGCGCAAGCACGGCACCTGCACGGGCTCCAGCCCGAGCGACTATTTTCGCGACGTCCGCCGCGCCCGCGAGAAGGTGGTCATCCCACCGACCCTCGCCAAGGCCGAGCGCGACCAGACCTGGACCGCGATCGACCTCGAGCGCGCCTTCGCCGCCGCCAATCCCGGGCTGCGCCCCGATATGATGTCGGTCGCCTGCAAGCGCGGCGTGCTGCAGGAGGTCAAGATCTGCTTCTCGAAAGATCTCCGCGATTTCCGCACCTGCCAGCAGGTCGACCGCTCCGGCTGCCGTGCCCGCGAGTTCACCGTCGTCGCGCCGCGCTGAAAGCGCAATGAGGTGGGACTTTGCCGCTTCCGGTCAGGAGCGCCTTCCTCTACCAACGGCGGCATGAACTATCGCCATGGCTTCCACGCCGGAAACTTCGCCGATGTGCTGAAGCATGTCGTGTTGACGCGCATCCTGCTGCACCTCAACGCCAAGCCGACGCCCTACCGCATCATCGATACCCATGCCGGCAGCGGCCGCTATGATCTCGAATCGGAAGAGGCTCTGCGGACGCATGAATGGAAGGACGGCGTCGCACGAATCGACCGCTCGCCCCTCGCTCCCGCCGTCGAGGCCCTGCTTGCTCCCTATCGCGCTGCGCTGGATGGCGCCCGCGCGCTCCACGGTGCCGGCGCCTATCCCGGTTCGCCCTGGCTCTGCCGCCATGCGATGCGGCCCGACGACCGGCTCGTCGCCGCCGAACTCCATCCCCCGACCTACAAGAAGCTCACCGAAGCCATCGGCCGCGACAAGCGCTGCATCCCGCTCGCCATCGATGGCTGGACGGCACTGCGGGCCAATGTGCCGCCCAAGGAGCGTCGCGGCCTCGTCCTGATCGATCCGCCTTTCGAGGAGAAGGACGAGTTCGCCACGCTCGCCGATCAGTTCATCGCGGCGCATCGCAAATGGCCAACCGGCATCTATGCGCTCTGGTATCCGATCAAGGATCGCAGCGGCATCGAATCCGTGATGGACGCGGTGCTCGATGCCGGAATCGGCCGGCTCCTGCGCCTCGAAATGGATGTCGACCGGCCGGAAGCCGCGGGAGGGCTCAGCGCCACCGGTCTCCTTGTCGTCAACCCGCCCTGGCGGCTGGCCGAGGAGGCGGAAACGCTGCTGCCGGCGCTGACCGAACGTCTCGCCCAGGGACCGCGACCGCGCTATCACTGTGAGGCGATCCGCCCCGACGGCTGATCGATCTCTCTGCACCGCCCCGAGGATACCGCCGATGCTCGTCCTGCGCTCTTCCCCCGCCTCCCCGTTCGGCCGCAAGGTCAAGATGGCGGCTCTCGAACTCGGGCTGATGGACAGGATCGAGATCGTCGCGGCCGACACGACCGATCCGTCGGAGGTCCTGCGCCAGCAGAACCCGCTCGGCAAGATCCCGACGCTGGTTCTGGAGGACGGCACGACGCTGTTCGATTCGCGCGTGATCGTCGACTATCTCGACCATCTCAGTGGCGGGAAGCTGATCCCGGCCGGCGAGGCGCGCTTCGCCCAGCTGCGCCTGCAGGCTTTGGCCGACGGCATCTGCGACGCCGCTTTGCTCAAGGTCTATGAAGGGCGCTTCCGTCCGGAGGAAGGCCGCAACGCCAACTGGGTCGCGCATCAGGACGGCAAGGTTTCGCGTGGGCTGGAAGCACTCGAAGCTGCGCCGCCCGCCTTCCCGGACCGCCCGCGCATCGGCGAGATCGCGGTCGCCTGCGCGCTCGGCTATCTCGACCTGCGTTTCGAGGGACAATGGCGCGCGGGCCATCCCAAGCTCGTCGCCTGGCTCGACGATTTCGCCGCCCGCGTTCCCGCTTTCGAGGCGACCCGCTTCAAGGGTTGATCGGCGCGGCGGCACCGATCGCGCCGCAGACAGCGAAGAACATTCTGGAGCCGGCGGCCTTGGTCGCCGGCTTTTTCATGCCCGCTGCCGCGGAGGCACTGCGTTCAGGCAACAAAAAACCCGGTGGCCGAGGCCACCGGGTCCGTTCTGTCTCCGGGAGGAGAGGATCAGAACTTGTAGCTGAGGCGGGCGCGAACGACCGAGAAGTCGGTGCCGACCTTGGTGTTGGCGCCAAGGATGTTCTTCTCGCCGAGGTCGACGTAGAGGTACTCGACGCCAGCGATGATGTTGTTGGTGACGGCGTACTCGAGGCCGCCGCCGACGGCGAAGCCGCCGGTGTGGCTGCGGTCGGACGAGAAGCCGATCGCCGGGATCGAGGACTTCACGTTGCCGTAGGCCCAACCACCGGTGATGTAGGGCATGAACCGGTCGAAGGCGACGCCGACGCGAGCGCGGACCGTGCCGAAGTAGTCGGTCTTGACGTTCAGGAGACCGAGGTTGTTGCCGCTGCTGAGGTCAGCGCCCTGCAGGTCAGCCTCGAGGCCGAGAACGAACTGGCCCATCTGGTAGTTGTAGCCGATCTGGCCACCGCCGACGAAGCCGTCGAGATCGCCGACATTGGCCCAGCCGTTGGCATTCACGTTGCCCCAGCCGTAGCCGGCGTTGGCGCCGACGTAGAAGCCGGTCCAGGAGAACGCCGGCGGCATGTAGACGGGAGCGGCAACCGGGCCCTTGCGCGACGGCAGGTCAGCAGCCGAGGCGGCGCCAGCGGCGACGAGGCCGAGCGCGGCAACGCTCGCAAGCAGATACTTCTTCATGACAAACTCCTTAGTCGTCGCTGTCGCCGGAAAACCCGGCGGTTGATTTCGATGAACTCGTTATAAGACGGGGAGCCGGCTTTGTCTGTTGCATCGGAAGCACATCTGCCTTGCAGACCACGGCAGAAATGCGGCACGAATGCGATAACTGAACTCAAATAGGTAAAGCCAGGTTAACCAACCAGCGACTAGCCACCATGGTAAATCGAATACTAACAGTATTTCGACCCCATGCCGACCTAGGAACATGGCCCGGCCTAAAAACGCCGCTGCTTTCTGAAGGTTCCCGCCGCGGGCATGGCTTTTTTCGCTTGTCTTGCCGCTCCGTCCCGCGCGTGCTTAAGCCTTGAGACGACAGGAACCGAAGAAGAACCGTGCCGCCCCTCTCGATTTTTATCATCGCCCAGAATGAGGCAGACCGGATCGGCCGTACGATCGAAGCCGCGCGCGGACTGAGCGACGACATCGTCCTCGTCGATTCCGGGTCGACCGACGGCACCCAGGCCTTGGCCGAGGCGCTCGGCGCCCGCGTCATCTTCAATGCCTGGCCCGGCTATGGCCAGCAGAAGCGCTTCGCCGAAGAGCAGTGCCGCCACGACTGGCTGCTGAATCTCGACGCCGATGAGGTCGTCCCGCCCGATCTTGCTGCGGAGATCTCCGCCCTGTTCGCAGCCGGGACGCCGCCGAAGGACGCTTACAAGGTGAGAATCGCCGAGATCTTCCCGGGCGAAGGCGCGCCCCATCGATTCGCCTACGCGCTCGCGCCGGTGCGCCTCTATCGGAAGAGCAAGGGCCGCTACTCGGCCTCACCCGTGCATGACCGGGTCGACCTTCTGCCGGATGCCCGAATCGGGCGCCTGCGCGGGACGGTGCATCATTTCTCGGTCCGCTCTCTCGGCGAACAGATTGACAAGCTCAACGCCTATAGCGATGCGCAGGCCGATGATCTCGACGCGCGCGGCGGGACGCTCTCCGTCTTCCGGCTGGTCGCCGAATTCCCCGCCAATTTCCTCAAGGCCTATATCGGGCGCCGCCACGCGCTTCGCGGCATCTATGGTTTCATGACCGCGATGAACTACGCCTTCTATCGCTATCTGCGCGTCGCCAAGCATTGGGAGCGTCGCCTGCAGCGGCGCGCCTCGGCCGAGGCCCCGCTGCTTCCGGCGAATCGCGATGGCCGCAATGACTGAGGTCGCTCTGGTTACGGGCGGCGCCCGCCGAATCGGCCGCGCCATCGTCGAGAAACTCGCCGACGCCGGTTATGCGGTCGCGATCCATCACGGCGACAGCGGTGAGGAAGCGGAGACGCTGGCTGCGAAGCTCGAAGCGAGCGGTGCGAAGACCTGCCTGCTCAGCGCCGATCTCGTCGACCCGGCAGCCGTGGCAACGCTGATTCCCGCGGCCGAGAAGGCGCTCGGCCCGGTCACGCTGCTGGTCAACAATGCCGCGAGCTTTGTCGCCGACGATGTCCGCTCGCTCGACATCGCCACCTGGAACCGTCAGTTCTCGATCAACCTGCGCGCCCCCTCCCAATTGGTCGGGATTATGGCGGAGCGCCTGCCCGCCGATGCCAAGGGCGCGGTCGTCAATATCGTCGACCAGCGCGTCTGGAAGCTGACGCCGCAATATTACTCCTACACCCTGACCAAAGCTGCCTTGCTCACTGCGACCCGGACCATGGCGCAGGCGCTGGCTCCGCGCATCCGCGTCAACGCGGTCGGTCCCGGCCCGACCTTTCCGAACAGCTATGACGGCGCCGACCGGCTGGAGCAGGAAGCCGCGGGCACCCTGCTCGGGCGCAGGATCGCGCCCGAAGAGATCGCCGAGGCGGTGCTCTATCTCGCGCGGGCCAGTTCCGTGACCGGCCAGATGATCGCGGTCGATGCCGGCCAGCATCTCGGCTGGCGCACCCCCGACATCATCGGCTGATCCTTAGACAGCGCCGTCCGCCCGATAGGGCGCGCGGCCGCTGGCCAGCGCCGAATCCAGCAGGTCGAGCCGGTCCTGCCCCCAGAACACCTCGCCTCCGAGAACATAGCTCGGCGCGCCGAAGACGCCGGCTTCGACAGCCTGGCCCAGTGTCTCCTCATAGCGAAGCTTGACCGAAGCCCCCTCGGCTGCGTCGAGCAGCGCCGCCCCGTCGAAACCGGCCCGCACCGCGCAGGCCAACAGCGCCTCGGAGCGGCTCATGTCCTCGTCCCGCGCCCACAAGCCGGCCATCACGTCGCTGATGAAGGCGAACGGATCGCCGCGCTCGGCCAGGATTGCGATCGTCATGCGATCGGCAAGCGACGGGTCGAAGGGAAAATGCTTCGGCTGCAGCACGAGCGGCAGGTGACGCGCCTCGCGCCAGCGCTGGAGATCGAGCAGCCGATAACGCTGCCTGACCGGATGTCGCTTCGGCAGCGGCAGGCCGCCCGTCTCGTCGAACACCGAGCGCAGCGGCATCGGCCGGTAGTCGATCCCGCAACCGTGACGACGGGCGATCTCATGGAAGGCCGCATTGCCGAGATAGGTCCAGGGCGAATGCAGCGAGAAGTAATAGGTGATCGAACGGGACAAGATCGCCTCGCGGGCTTTTACAGACAGCGCAAGCATCGCCGCCGCGCGCCCCATCGCGCAAGATCATGGCCGTGCGCCATGCGCAGCCCAGCCCCGCCAGGAGCCGGAACCGCGTGGAACCCTGCAGAGGCCTGTCAGGCCGCCTTGTTCTTCACCGCGCCGATGATCGCGGTCAGAACCGCCCCGCCGGCGCCGCCCGCGATCAGATTGGTGAGAATGCCGCCGATGCTGAGATTGCCTCCCTGCGCCGCTGCACTGATCGCGGGCAGCAGGATCGGGATCAGTTGCCCGAGCACGCCGCCGCCGACGAGACCGGAAATCGTGTTGCCGAGCGTCCCGAGATCGAAGCTCGGACTGGCCTTGCCAGCCGCATTGCCGCCGATCGCACCCGCGATCAGGTTCATCAGGATCTGTTCCATCTCGGCCCCCTGCATCTGAATGCATCGCCTGAAGGACACGCGCCTGAAGGAAGCGATGCGTTCCCCGCGGCAGCCGGAACGATGCTCCTGCTCGAGCGATGCGACAAGCCGTCGCACCGCTTCATCAACCGCTAACGGTTCAGTCGAGCGCGATCGCCGCGATCAGGCGGCCGTAATCCCGCTCGCCGCGATGGGTCGTGCGCCGATAGCTGAAGAAGCGCTTTTCGTCGCCATAGGTGCACAGGCCCATATCGACGAAGCGGCCGATCCCGGCCTCCTGCGCCTTGAGCCCGATGAAGGCCGGCAGGTCGAACATCGCGTGCGCGGCACGCTCGGACGGTGTGAAGAAACGCGAATAGGTCCGGTTCTCGGCCTTGAAGCGCTCGATGAATTCCGGCCCCACTTCATAGGCCCTGGCGCTGATCATGGGGCCGAGCACGGCGGTGATGCGCTCGCGGCGGGCGCCGAGCTTCTCCATTGCGGTCACCGTCGCGCCGACGATGCCGGTGAACGCGCCCTTCCAGCCGGCATGGGCGGCGCCAATCACCCGCGCCTCGCCATCGGCGAAAAGAATCGGCCCGCAATCGGCGGTGGAGACACCGAGCGCGACATGCGAGGCAGTCGTCACCATCGCATCGGCTTTGGGGCGATCGCCCGGCCACGGGCCCGTCACCACTTCCACATCGGCGGAATGGACCTGGTAGAGGCTGATCAGGTTCTCGGGAGCAACGGAGAGATGGCGCGCCATCCGCGCCCGGTTCTCCGCGATCGCCGCCGGATCGTCTGAGGAGCCCAGCCCGCCGTTCAGCGACGCGTAGATTCCGGTCGAGACACCACCCTCGCGCGTGAAGAAGGCGTGACGGATGCCGGCTTCTCCGGCGAGTTCGCGGGCGGTGATGAACATGGGCGTGGTCCGACTAGAGCATTTTCGAGCGAAGTGGATACCGGTTCGCGTAAAGAGAATGCGATGAAACAACTGTGGCGCAAGGCCGCAACCGGCCCCGCTGGGTTCAGCCCCGATCTGGCAGCCGATGAAGGTCAAATCCGGGCAGGGGCGGCAGGTTCCGCTGCGATAGCGCGAGAACCTTGAACAAATCCCCCATGCCGGTCTCGCCCGTTTCGATCAGGCGGTCGAAGGCGGCGGAGATCGCAGTCCGCTGAGTCGCGTCTGCCTTGAGCGACAGCGCCTGCGCCCGCTGCGGCAGCCCCAGCGCCAACAGGAAATCGCGTTGCGTCGCCGGCCCGTGCAGCGCGGCGCCGGCCTTGAGCGCGGCCTGCCCCATCCGCTCGAAATCGACATGGACGGTGAGATCCGCCTCGCCCGGCTCCGCCAGCGGAGCGACGAATTCATGCCGCTTCATCGCCTGCAGCGTATCGCCGAAGCCGGAACGCGCCGAGCCGTAATCGATGAGCAGCGCCGCCCCGCCTGCCGAAGCGAGATGGCCGGCAAGCTGCGCGACGATATCGAGCGCGATCGAAGGCTGCTCGAACACAGTGTCGACAGGTGCCGCGATCTTCAGCGTGCCCTCTCCCGCAGCCGACAACCCGAAGGCGAGATCGCCGTCATCGTCGAGCCCGACCAGCCGCTCGCGCCAGCCTTCGGGCGTCATCACGAACTGGTCGAGCGGCAGGGCGTCGAGGAACTCGTTGGCGACCGCGATGACCGGGCCGTCGAGCGCGCCGGCCACCGTATCGTGCCAGACCGGTTCGAACCCTTTCAGCGCCGTCGCCTGCCGGCCACGCAGGACGGGGCTGGTCTCGACGAGATGAACGGACAGCGCCGCATGGAAGCCCGGTACGATCCGCGTCGCCCTCAGCATATCGGCCATCAGCGTGCCGCGCCCCGGCCCGAGCTCGACGAGGCGGAACCGGGCCGGCGCGCCCATCGCCTGCCAGGCATGGGCCGCCCAGAGCCCGATCAGCTCACCGAACATCTGGCTGATTTCGGGCGCCGTGGTGAAGTCGCCCCCGGCCCCGAGAGGATCGCGCGTCATGTAATAGCCGTGGCGGGGATGGCCGAGCGCCAGCGCCATGTAGCGGCCGATGCCGATCGGCCCCTCCTGCCGGATCAGAGCGATGATCTCGGCCTTGAGCGTGGTCACGCCCGCGCCTCGCCGGGTGCCTCGCGCTTGCTGCGCAGCACCAGCCACAGACCGGCGAAGAACACCGGCAGCGAGAGCAGCATGCCCATGGTGATACCGCCCGAGAGCGCATCGACCGAGGTCCCGAACAGGAAGCCGAGCTGCGGGTCGGGCTCGCGGAAGAACTCGCAGACGATCCGCGCGACCGCATAACCCATGCCGAAGACGCCGGCGACGTAGCCCGGCCTCTTGAAGCCGCCGGCCCGGACCAGCAGGTTCACGAGAATGAAGAGCAGGAGGCCTTCGCCAAAGGCTTCATAGAGCTGGCTCGGATGACGCGGCAGCGGCCCGCCATTCGGGAAGACCATGGCATAGGGGAAATCGGGCGCCGGCCGGCCCCAGAGCTCGCCATTGATGAAATTGGCGATGCGCCCGAGCAGGAGCCCGATCGGCACCACTGCCGCCGCCAGATCGAACACCGACAGCGCCGGATAGCCGCGCCGCCTGGCGAAAAGCCACAGACCCAGCGTCGCGCCGATCAACCCGCCATGGAAGGACATGCCGCCCTGCCAGATCGCGAAGATGTCCTGCGGGCGCTCGAGATAGCGCGCGAGATCGTAGAACAGCACGAAGCCGATGCGCCCGCCGAGCACCACGCCGAAGGCGACGAAAAGCAGCATGTCGTCGAGCTCGATGGCTTGAGGCCGGGCTCGCCCGCCCCAAAGCCCATCAGCAGCGACGAGCTTGCGCGCATACCACCAGCCGCCGAGCAGGCCGACGACATAGGCAAGCCCATACCATTTGATCGAGAGCGGCCCGAGCTGCACCGCGACGGGGTCGATCATCGGGAAGGGAATCGCGAAGACGGGCATGGCAAGATCCGATGGCGGGCGCGGCGAGATGGCCGCGCCCCCGCTGAATGGTCAAGGAAAAAGGCTGGCGCGTGGCGCCCCTCGCTCAGAGCTTGACGATCAGTTTGCCGAAATTCTTGCCCTCCAGCAGGCCGATGAAGGCCTCCGGCGCATTCTCCAGCCCGGTGACGATGTCTTCCTTGTACTTGACCGCGCCCTCGGCGATCCAGCGCGCCATCTCCTCACGGAAGGTCGGCGCCTGCGCGGCAGCGAATTCGCGCTGAATGAAGCCGCGGATCGTCAGACTCTTCGAGAGAACGTCGCGCATCATCCCCGGCAGCCTGTCCGGACCCGGAAACGCTCCGCTGGCATTGTATTGCGCGACGAGGCCGCAGACCGGGATGCGCGCGAAGGTATTGAGCAGCGGGAAGACCGCATCCCAGACATGGCCGCCGACATTCTCGAAATAGACGTCGATGCCGTCCGGGCAGGCGGCGGCGAGCTTGGCCGCCATCTCGGGATCGCGGTGGTCGATCACCGCGTCGAAACCGAAGGTGTCGCGCACGAAGGCGCATTTCTCGGGCCCGCCGGCAATGCCGACCGCCCGCGCGCCCTTGATCCTGGCGATCTGGCCGACCGCCGAGCCGACCGGCCCGCTCGCCGCCGCGACCACGACCGTCTCGCCCGGCTTGGGCTGGCCGATGGTGAGCAGACCGGCATAGGCGGTGAAACCGGGCATACCGAGCACGCCGAGCGCCGTGGTCAGCGGCGCGGCTTTCGGGTCGAGCTTGCGCAATTGTGCGGCATTGGCCACCGCATGCGACTGCCAGCCGGAATGGGAGAGCACGATATCGCCCGGCTTGAAGGCGGGATCGCGGCTCTCGAGGACCTCGCCGACGGTCCCGCCTTCCATCGGCTGCCCGATCTCGGTCGCGGCGGCATAGGATTTCGCCGCACTCATCCGGCCGCGCATATAGGGGTCGAGCGAGAGATAGAGGATCTTGAGCAGTACCTGCCCCTCGGCAGGCGCCGGGACGGCGGCATGCTCCAGCCGGAAGTTCTGCGGCGTCGGGCGCCCCTCGGGACGGGAGGCAAGAACGATGCGAACGCTGTCGGACTGGGACATGGGTTTCGATCCTCGGTCGTGAATGGCGCGGGTGCCGTTCCCTCATATTGGTTCAGCCCGAAGCGAGCGGCAGTCCCCTCGCCCTGCATTCGCAGCCGGCGCAAGCGCGTCGATGACATGGCAACGCGATCGCCGGGCCTTGTTCAGCCGCGATCACGCCGCTCGCGCAACCTTTCGAAAGCCGCTGGTTTGCGCCGCTCCCGCCACGCGGCGATGACGGCGTCGGCATTGGCATCCCGCTCCTGCATCGCATCCACCTCGACATCGTAGAGACAGTAGGAATGGATGCGGTGGAAGTCGCGCCGGGCGTCGCCGATCGGCCTGTCCCCACGCTCGCGCTCGCGTCGCTCCAGCTCCTCCAGCGCGCAATGCACCCCGACGAAGAACACATCATGGCCCGCAAGCGTGTCCGCGAGACGCAGCAACCAGGCCTCGCTCTCCATGATGTGCTCGACGATGAGGTCATTGCCGGCCTCGACATAGGCGAGGAGCGAGCGCTCGAAGCCGAGGAAGAAGGCCTCTCGCATCGTCCGCCAGTCGAACTCGCCGCTCCTGATCCGGGCCGTCGGCAGCACGCCGGCATCGCGCAGGTGATCGATCGAGATATGCCAGAACGGCGCGTCGATCCGCGCCTGGATGGCGCGCGCCAACGAGGACTTGCCGCTGCTCGACGCGCCGTTGAGCAGGATGGTGCGGCCGGGCCTGGCGGGGGTCATCCCTCCTGCTCCGGCCGGGCTTCGCTTTCGAGCGTCGCCAGAAGCTCCCTCAGAAGCTCCGCAAGGGCCATTCGCTTGGCCGGGTCCAGGCTTGCGAGGAACTGCGCCTCGCTCGCCATGTCGGCGCGGAGCGCGTCCTCGGCCCGCTGGCAGCCCAGCTCCGTCAGGACGACCAGGAGGCTGCGCCCATCCTCCGCCGATTTCTCGCGGCGCACCAACCCGGCCTTCTCGAGCCGCCCCAGCCGGTGCGTCAACCCGCCGGAGGTGATCATCAGCGCGCGATAGAGCGCCGTCGGCGCCAATCGATAAGGCGGCCCGCTGCGGCGCAAGGTGCTGATGACGTCGAACTCACCGCGATCGAGCCCGAACCCGGCGAAGGTCTCCTCGATGCTCGGCCGCACGAGATTGGACAGGCGATAGGCCCGCCCCAGGATCGCAGTCGGCGTCGTGTCGAGATCCGGCAATTCGCGGGCCCATTGCGCCCTGACCCGCTCGACATGGTCCATCTTCGTCATAGCCTGCCCTTCCCCGGCCTCTCCTCTGCCCCTGAGCGAGCCTCGCGCCAAGAGATATCTTGATACAAAGATATTTCTCAGGAATTATCTTTGCACAAAGGTAACTAGAGGGCATCATGGCGGCGATAGCGATCGACAGCGACATCCTGCGCAGCGGCGCAAGCCGGACGGCACGGTTCGAAGGCGGCGGGTACGGCTCGCAGGTCTCGTTTTTCCTGGTCGACAACGAGCCGGGACAAGGGCCGGGCCTGCATGTCCACCCCTACTCGGAAACCTGGGTGATCCGATCGGGCGAGGCGGAATTCACGGTGGGCCGCGAGACGCTGCGCGCCAGCGCCGGAGCGATCGTGGTGGGCCCGGCCGGCATCCCCCATAAATTCGTCAATATCGGGCCCGGGCGGCTGGAGCTCATCTGCATCCATGCCAACACGGCTATCGTTCAGGATTGGGTCGAGGACGAAGCCGCGGCCTGAGCGTCGACGGCGGCTGGGCGGACCGATGCGCTGGCGATGGCAGGCTCCACCTGGCCTCAAGGCCTGCGCGGTCGTGGGAAAAACGCGGGGCGCGGCGCATGGGCGCCCAGCCCCGGCAGATTCGTCAGCGCAGAATCAAAGCACCTTCGCGGCAGCGCGGCTCGGGCGCTTTGCGGCCACCTTGCGAACCGGGGCCGCCGCCTTGGCAGCAGCCTCCTCGGCGTCCCTGGCCAATCGCAGGGCGCGCAGCTTCTCCGTCTTGAGGCGGGCCTGGCCGGCCTCGTCCTCAAGCGCCTGCCACGCGTCGAGCGCATCCTGGCGACGCTGCTCGGTCGTCTCGAAAGCCGCCTGCGCCCGGGCTTTGATCTCGTCCAGCTTCATGTTGCGGCTCGACATGCGAAACTCCTACTCGACTGACGCGGGTCGGCCGTTGCCGCTCAGACGGCGGCCGGACGAGGCGCTCCGGCTCCAGGGCCGGCTCCGGGACGGCCCTTGCCGACGGGCAGCTTGCGCTTCGGCGCCGGCAGCAGGCCTTCGCGCTGCGCCTGCTTGCGGGCGGCCTTCTTGGCACGACGGACCGCCTCGGCCTTCTCGCGGGCGCGGCGCTCGGACGGCTTCTCGAATTCGCGGCGCTGCTTCATCTCGCGAAACACGCCTTCGCGCTGCAGCTTCTTCTTCAGGACGCGCAGCGCCTGCTCGACATTGTTGTCCCGAACGAGAACTTGCATGGTCATCCTTTCCAGAAAGCACAAAGGGCCGGGCTTGTAGTCCCGACCCTTCACTTAACCGTTGGTGCGAAACGTCGTGTCGTGGCGCCGGTACATCCGCGGCGGCCTCAAGGCGGCGTCGTTCCGCTCCGGAACGATTACTCAGCGCGCAGGTTGTCGGCCGAGCTCTTGCCCGAACGCTTGTCCTGAACGATCTCGTACGAGATCTTCTGGCCGTCGCGCAGATCGCGCAGACCGGCGCGCTCGACAGCGCTGATGTGGACGAAAACGTCCTGGCCGCCATCGTCAGGCTGAATGAAGCCGAAACCCTTGGTGGCGTTGAACCACTTAACCGAACCAGAAGCCATGAAAGCCTCCCGCAAACATGTTTATCCAAGCCCCATGGAAAACATGCGGCGGTGAATTCGATCAGAGGAAGAAAATCATCAGCATGTCGCGCTCAAGCGGCGCGAATGGCCAAGTCATCAGGCCTAAATCGAAATTAACAAATAGGCCATGACAAGGCCGATGTCAAATCGAGACCAGCCCGACGATTTCTGAAAAACGAAACCGGGCAACGTCGCCAGCGAAAAAACACCTTGAACGAATACCACCGATTCTTCTCGAAATCGATCGCGTCGAGAAGCAGGCAGCCGTTGATTCAGCGTTGAATCAGTGCCTCTCCTGACATGACGAAGCCGCTGCGGCATCCTACATGCAGGCCATGAGTCGCGAACGCCAGGACGATCTGCCCCAGGACGAATTCGAGGACGAGGAGGACACCCTCCCCGGCGCCGAGCCCGCGCTCGTCCTCGCCGAAGCCGCGCCCGGTGCGCTCAAGGCCGGCATCGAGGTCATCCAGCAATTCGCCAAGCACCTGCCGAACCGGCCCGGCGTCTACCGGATGTTCGATCGCGCCGGCGAGGTGCTCTATGTCGGCAAGGCCAAGAGCCTCAAGAATCGCGTGACATCCTATGCCCGCGGCATGGCGCATACCAACGCCGTCGCCCGGATGATCGCCGAGACGGCGAACATGGAGTTCGTCACCACCGGCACCGAGACCGAGGCGCTGCTGCTCGAATCGAACCTGATCAAGCAGCTCCGGCCGCGCTACAATGTGCTGCTGCGCGACGACAAGTCGTTCCCCTATATCCTGCTGACCGGGGACCATGACGCGCCCGCGATCCTGAAGCATCGCGGCTCGCGCCAGCGCAAGGGCGATTACTTCGGCCCCTTCGCCTCGGTCTGGGCGGTGACCCGCACCATCGACGCGCTGCAGAAGGCCTTCCTGATCCGCACCTGCTCGGATTCCTTCTACGAGAACCGCACGCGCCCCTGCCTGCTCTTCCAGATCAAGCGCTGCGCCGCCCCCTGCACCGGCGAAGTCTCGATCCCCGACTATCAGGCACTCGCAGGCCAGGCCCGCGACTTCCTCTCCGGCCGCTCCTCGGCGGTGAAGCAACTGCTCTCGGCCCGGATGCAGGAAGCCGCGGAGGAGCTCGAATTCGAGAAGGCGGCACGCTATCGCGACCGCCTCGCCGCGCTGTCCGCCGTACAGGCCGGGCAGGACATCAACACGCAAGGCGTCGAGGAGGCCGATGTCTTCGCCATCGACGAACAGGCCGGGCAGTTCTGCGTCGAGATCTTCTTCTTCCGGAATCACCAGAACTGGGGCAACCGCGCGCTTTTCCCGCGCGCCGACCGCTCATTGACGCCGGCCGAGGTGCTGGCCTCCGTCGTCGCCCAGTTCTACGACGACAAGCCGCCGCCGCGCCTCGTGCTGCTCTCGCACCCGGTCGAGGAGATCGAGCTGATCGGGCAGGCGCTCTCGGCCCGCGCCGGCCGCAAGGTCGAGGTCGCCCACCCCAAGCGCGGCGAGCGCGCCGACCTGATGGCGCATGCCGTCAAGAACGCCCGCGAGGCGCTCTCCCGCAAGCTCGCGGAAAATGCCGGGCAGCAATCACTGCTCGTCGCGCTCGGGGCCGCCTTCGGCATGGAAACCGCCCCGCGCCGGGTCGAGGTCTACGACAACTCGCACATCATGGGCACCAACGCCGTCGGCGGCATGATCGTCGCCGGGCCGGACGGCTTCGTGAAGAACCAGTACCGCACCTTCAACATCTCGACCGACACCATCGCCGGCGACGATTTCGGCATGATGCGCGAGGTGCTGACGCGACGGTTCGCGAAGCTGGCGAAGGAGAGTGGCACCGACCTGGACCCGATCGCTCAGGAAAGTACACCTGTCGACGGCGAGGCCGGGAAGATCACTTTCCAGGATGCGCCTGCGGAGGAAGCCTCACCGAAGAAGGCCCGCAAGGCGCCCAAGCCGCGCAAGGACGAGGACGGCTTCCCCTCCCGCCCCGATCTCGTCATCGTCGACGGCGGCAAGGGCCAGTTCACCGCCGCGCTCAGGATCATGAAGGAGCTCGGCGCGGCCGACATTCCGCTCGTCGCCATCGCCAAGGGGGAAGATCGCAACGCCATGCGCGAGACCTTCCACATGGAGGGCAAGGAGCCCTTCAAGCTGCAGCCGCGCGACCCGGCCCTCTATTTCATCCAGCGTCTGCGCGACGAGGCGCACCGCTTCGCCATCGGCACCCACCGCGCCAAACGCAAACGCGAGACGATGAAGAATCCGCTCGACGAGATCCCGGGCATCGGCCCCTCGCGCAAGCGGGCGCTGCTGCTGCATTTCGGCACGGTGAAGGCGATCCAGCGCGCCAAGCTCGACGACCTCATGCGCACGCCGGGCGTCAATGCGGCCACCGCCAAGGCGGTCCATGATTTCTTTCATGACGCGTAGAGCGTTGCGCGACACAGCGGAAACCGGTGTTTCGCGGGAGCAATGCTCGATTGCTTCAAAAGCGAGCACGTTTTTCGCTCTCGGACGCTCGCGCCCGAAAGTGACGTGGCCGCGAAGTTCTGCCACATTCACGCTGTTGCGTGTTGACGCTACTGCTGCCGCCTTGCTTTGGTGCATCCCGTGACGATTCTTCCAGACGCCATCAGGCGGCGCGGCCCTTGGTCGCTGCCGAACCTCCTCACCTACGGGCGGATCCTGGCGATCCCGGCCCTGGTGGCGATCCTGTTCTGGCCGCGCGACGACTGGATGCGCTGGCTCGCGCTCGGGATCTATACGCTCGCCGCCATCACCGACTATCTCGACGGCTACATCGCTCGCGCCTGGAGCCAGCAATCCGCGATCGGCCGCATGCTCGATCCGATCGCCGACAAGCTGCTCGTCGCCGCCCTGCTGCTGATGCTGGTCTATACCGGCCAGATCGAAGGCTGGACGCTCTGGGCCGCGATCGTGATCCTCTGCCGCGAAATCCTGGTCTCGGGACTGCGCGAGTTCCTGGCCGATCTGAAGGTCAGCGTCCCCGTCAGCAAGGTCGCCAAGTGGAAGACGACGGCGCAGCTCTTCGCCCTCGGCTTCCTCGTCGTCGGACCGGCCGGAGACAAGATCCTGCCCGGCAACACCACGATCGGCATCGTCCTGCTCTGGGCCGCCGCCGGCCTGACGATCTATACCGGCTGGGACTATTTCAACGCCGGCATCCGCCATCTCGTCGCGGAAGACGAGCGCACGCCATGAGCACCGCATCCGCCATGGCCGCGGCGGGCACGCGCCCCGTCCGCATCGTCTATTTCGCCTGGGTGCGCGAGCGCGTCGGCCTGCCCGAGGAGACGCTCGACATCCCCGCCGACCTCGCCACCGTCGCCGATCTCGTGCGCTGGCTGAAGGCGCGCGGCGAGGGCTACGAGATGGCCTTCGCCGACGAGGCCGTCGTGCGGGCCGCGCTCGATCAGGTCCATGCCAAGCCTCAGGCCCGGCTGGGCCAAGCCCGCGAGATCGCCTTCTTCCCGCCGATGACCGGCGGGTGACGGCCATGTTGCGACACCCTTGTCATTCCGGGGCCGCGCACCGCGCGGAACCCGGAACCCACGACTGGGCGTGCCGGGAATGGCAGTCTGTTGCAGTCCGCTCACCCCGTCGTGGGTTCCGGGTTCGCGCCTGCGGCGCCCCCCGGAATGACAAGGGGGACCAATGACGCCCCTCGTCCGCATCCAGCGGGAAGATTTCTCGCTCCAGGACGAGATCGACGCGCTGTCGGCCGGCCGCGCCGATATCGGCGCCGTCGTCTCCTTCACCGGGCTCTGCCGCGACGAGGCCGGCACGCTCGCCGCGCTCGAACTCGAACATTATCCCGGCATGGCCGAGGCCGAGATCGCTCGCGTCGCCGCTGAGGCAACCACGCGCTGGCCGCTGTTCGGCCTCGTCGCGATCCACCGCTACGGGCTGGTCAAGCCGGGCGAGCAGATCGTGCTGGTGCTGGCGGCTTCCGCCCATCGCCGCGCCGCCTTCGAGGCCGCCGATTTCATGATGGACTATCTCAAGACCCGTGCGCCGTTCTGGAAGCGCGAGCATCGCGCCGACGGCACGCTCGGCGGCTGGGTCGAAGCCAAGGCGGATGACGACGATGCGGCAAAACGCTGGGAACAGGCTCCCTGAATACCTGAAGGGCGCGGCACTCGGCGCAAGCCTCGCGCTGGTCCCGGCCCTCGCCGTCGCGGCCACGCCAGAGCCGAAGACCTTCCGCGACTGGATGGCCGGCTGCGACAATCTCAAAAGCTGCACCGCGCTATCGCTGCCGGCCGAGGCGGCCGACCCGGTCGCCTATCTGCGCCTGACGCGTTCGGCCGGACCGGACATGCCCGTCGAACTGACCTTTCGCCTGCGCGGTGACTGGAAGACCCCACCCCGGTCGGTCCAGCTGAAGCTCGATGGCGCCCCCTTCCCCGCCGGCGGCAAGGCGATGCCGGCGGAGACCGATGGCGACATGCTGTCCCTGACCTTCAAACCGGCCGAGGTCACGGCTCTTGTCGAGGCTGCCCGCAAGGCCACGAAGCTCTCCATCGCCGCTCCGCAGGTAAAGGCCGAGATTTCGCTGTCGGGCTCCGTCGCGGCCCTGCTCTGGATCGACGAGCAGCAGGGACGCCTCAACACGACCTCCGCCCTGATCCGCAAGGGCAGCGGCACGAACGTTCCCGCCGCCCCTGCTCTGCCGGTCGTCATCGCGAAGCCGGCAAGCGGCACGCTGTCGGAGAAGGACGGCAAGGCGCTCGCTGCCGCGCTGCGCAAGGAAATCAAGCAGCGCGACCCCGATGGCTGCGACGACGACGAGACACTGCTCACCATAGACGAGGCCTGGTCGCTCGACAGCGCGCGCAGCCTCGTTTCGCTAGCCTGCTCACGCGGCGCCTACAATGTCTCGAACGCCTTCTGGATGATCGAGCGCAGCGACGCGAAGACGGCCAAGCCAGTGGTCTTCCCGCAAGGCGACGGCGACGCGAAGAATACGCTTGTGAATGCCGGGTTCGATCCGAAGAGCGGCCGCATCAATTTCTTCGCCAAGGGACGCGGCATCGGCGATTGCGGCGCCTCGGGCGGCTATGCCTGGACCGGCAGTGTCTTCGCCCAGACCGAGTTCAGCATGATGGGCGAATGCCGCGGCATCGGCTCCGATGACTGGATCACGCTGTATCGCAGCGAGATCAAGTAGGGAGCGGCATTGCCGGGCGGAGCAAAGCTCAGGACTGAGAACGGGCGTTCAGAACCGCGATGTGTCATTCCGGGGCTTCGCACGGCGAAGAACCCGGAACCCACGACCGGGTGACCCGCCTGCAACCGGGCATTAGGAGATTTACCCAGTCGTGGGTTCCGGGTTCGCGCCTGCGGCGCGCCCCGGAATGACAGAGGCGGAGTCTGAAGCCGCGATGTCGCGCCTTACGCGGCCTTCGACGGCGAGCGGACCGCGGCCGAATAGTCTTCCATCACCACCTTGCCCATATTGCCGGTGATGAAGTTGTACGGGCCGATCTCGGAGACCAGCGTCACCTCTGCGGCCGAGCCGGTGATGAAGCACTCGTTGAAGCTTTCCAGCTCCTCCGGCCGGATGCGCCGCTCCACCACCTCGAAACCGCGCTGGCGGCACAGGTCGATGACCGACCGGCGGGTGATGCCGTTCAGGAAGCGGTCGGCCAGCGGGGTGTGGATCACGCCGTCCTTGATGAAGAAGATATTGGCGCCGGTGCATTCGGCGACATTGCCTTCCCAGTCGAGCATCATCGCGTCGGCATAGCCGGCGCGCTCGGCCTTGTGCTTGGAGAGCGAGCAGATCATGTAGAGACCCGCCGCCTTGGCATGAACCGGCGCACAGGCCGGGTCCGGCCGGCGGTAATCGGCGACGTCGAGGCGGATGCCCTTCAGCTTCGCCGCCATGTCGAACATGCTCGGCCATTCCCACACGGCGATCGCAGTGTGGATGGTGTTGTTCATGCCGGAGACCGCCATCATCTCCGAGCCGCGCCAGGCGACCGGGCGCAGATAAGCATCCTTCAGGCCGTTCTCCTTCAGGCAGAGATACTTGGCCGCGTCGAGCTCGGCGACCGAATAGGGGATCGTGAAATCCATGATCTCGGCCGACTTGTGGAAGCGCTGCGAATGCTCGGTGCTCTTGTAGATCACGCCGTCATAGGAGCGCTCGCCCTCGAAGATGCAGGAGCCATAGTGCAGCCCATGGGTCAGTACGTGAATCCGGGCGTCCTTCCACGGCACGAGCTTGCCGTCGAACCAGATGACGCCGTCGCGCTGGTCGAAAGGAATGACTGACATGGACCTTCTCCTGGGTGCTTGTTTCCGGAACTCGGGCACAGCCTTTTTCGGAACGCAAGCGAGAGTCTAAAGCTGCGCTGCAGCGAGACGTTTTGAAATAATCGTTCGCTCAACGCCCTTGACCGGTAATCTTGCGTCTGAGATATGTCAATAAGGCTGACCCAAATTTTTGGAAGCGTGTTTTGGCCCCATCCTCTTCCGACGTCGACGACCTGCCGCTCAGCCCCTCTTCCGAGGCCGTCCCGCATGACCTGATCGAGCTGCTGTTCTTCGCCTATCGCGACTTCGTCGGCGACCCCGACCGCATCCTCGCCGATTACGGTTTCGGCCGGGCGCATCACCGCGTGCTGCACTTCGTCCAGCGCCGCCCCGGCCTGACCATCGCCGAATTGCTCGACATCCTCCAGATCACCAAGCAGAGCCTGAATCGCGTGCTCAAGGAGCTGGTCGAGAAGGGCTATATCGAGCAGCGCACCGGCCGGCAGGACAAGCGCCAGCGCCATCTCCACACCACGCCCTCGGGCCAGGATCTGGCGCTGCGCCTCGTCCGCCTCCAGGCGAAGCGCATCAACCGCGCACTCGAAGGTGCGACGCCGGAGACCGCCGCCATCGCCGCGCGCTATCTCGCCGCCCTGATCGACCCCGCCGAGCGGCCGAAGGTGGAGCGCCTTCTCGACAAGCCTTAGTGATCTCGGCTGTATCGCCCTTGTCATTCCGGGGCTTCGCGTAAGCGAAGAACCCGGAACCCACGACCGGGCGAGCTGACTGTAACGGGCCCCCAGACCCAACCCGGTCGTGGGTTCCGGGTTCGCGCCTGCGGCGCGCCCCGGAATGACAAACGGTGGAGCTGAAGGTTCCGTCTCCTCAGAACCTCCTTAGCGGCGACCGGCTCCCTACGTTATGCTATGGGAGCCCAGCACCGCGAGCGCGCCGACCAAGACCGGCGCAGGAGAAAGGCGCGAGATGATCGCAACCGAGACCCTGGCGAAGCCGGCCCGCAAGCCCCTGCCCGACGAGGCCCCGCATGTCCTCGTCGTCGACGACGACCGGCGCCTGCGCGAACTGCTGGGGCGTTTCCTGGGTGACAACGGCTACCGGGTCACGACCGCTGCCAACGCGGCCGAGGCCGATACGCGGCTGGGCAATCTCGTCTTCGACGCGATCGTGCTCGACGTGATGATGCCCGGCGAGAACGGCTTCGACTTCGCGCGGCGCTTTCGCGGCGGCTCCGCCGTGCCGATTCTGATGCTGACCGCCCGCGCCGACGGCAAGGACCGCATCAACGGCCTCGAGATCGGCGTCGACGACTATCTCTCCAAGCCTTTCGAGCCGCGCGAATTGCTGCTGCGGCTCGGCAACATCCTGAAGCGCACCCTGGTCGTCGAAGCCGCGCAATCCGGCACGCGGCCGGATTTCGTCCGCTTCGGCCCCTTTATCTACGGGCTGGCGCGCGGCGAGTTGCGCAAGGGCGAGGAGACCATCCGCCTGACCGAGCGCGAGCGCGAGATCCTGACCGCGCTGGCCGAACGCGCCGGCGAGGTCGTGCCGCGCGAGGAATTGGCCGCGCAGGGCTCCGCCGCCAATGACCGCACCGTCGATGTCCAGATGAATCGCCTGCGCCGCAAGATCGAGCGCGACCAGGCCGACCCGCTCTATCTCCAGACCGTGCGCGGCGTCGGCTACAGGCTGGTGACGGACCGGACGTGACACCGCTGCAAACCGGCAGGAAAGGCCTCTCCGCGCTGCGCTCACTCGCGCGTACGATAACGCGTGGCTCCGCCGGGCTGGAACAGGCGCTCGAAAGCCTCGGCAAGGTCGTGCGGCCGATGGCCAAGCGCATCGGCCGCCCCTTGCAGGTCGTGGCGCGCTACATGCCCAAGGGGCTTTATCCACGCGCACTCGTCATCGTCATCGCGCCGGTCGTGCTGCTGCAATCCGTCATCGCCTATGTCTTCATGGAGCGGCACTGGCAGACGGTGACGCAGCGCCTCTCGTCCGCCGTTTCCGCCGACATCGCCATGCTGATCGATGTCTATGAGAGCTACCCGCAGGATGCCGACACCGCGACGCTATCGCGCATCGCGGCCGAGCGGCTCGGCATGGACCTCGACATCATCCCCGATTCCGACCTGCCGGCACCGGGCCCGCGCCCGTTCTTCTCGTTGCTCGACAATGCGCTCTCGACCGAGCTCAGCCAGCAGGTCGCGCGTCCGTTCTGGCTCGACACGGTCGGCCGTTCCAGCCTGATCGAGATCCGCATCAAGCTCGGCAAGAACGTGATGCGCATCCTGACGCGGCGCAATTCTGCCTATGCCTCGAACAGCCATATCTTCCTGCTCTGGATGATCGGGACATCGCTGATCCTGCTTACCATCGCGGTTTTGTTCCTGCGCAACCAGATCCGCCCGATCCTCAAGCTCGCCGACGCGGCGGAGGCCTTCGGCAAGGGACGCGACGCCGATTTCAGGCCGCGCGGCGCCCGCGAGGTCCGCCGGGCCGGCAATGCCTTCATCGAGATGAAGCGCCGCGTCGAACGCTCGATCGGCGAGCGCACGACGATGCTGAATGGCGTCAGCCACGATCTGCGGACGATCCTCACCCGCTTCAAGCTCTCGCTCGCCCTGATGGAGCGCACCTCCGAGATCGAGGCGCTCGAGAAGGACGTCGACGAGATGAGCCGCATGCTCGAGGACTACCTCGCCTTCGCCCGCGGCGATGCCGGCGAGACCGCGGTCGAGACCGATATCCGCTCGCTGCTCGAGGAACTGAAATCCGATGCCGAGCGGCAGGGCCACCAGACCGAACTGACGGTGGTCGGCGATCCGCTGGTCGTGATCCGGCCGGACGCCTTCCGCCGCCTGCTGACCAATCTCGTCTCCAACGCCGCCCGCTACGGCGACCGTATCGCGATCCGCGCGACCCATGACGCGCGCTACCTGATCGTGATGGTCGACGACGACGGCCCCGGCATCCCGCCGGACCAGCGCGAGGACGTCTTCCGACCCTTCTTCCGGCTCGACGAGGCCCGCAATGTCGATGGCGGCGGCACGGGCCTGGGCCTCGCCATCGCCCGCGACATCGCCCGCGCCCATGGCGGCGACATCATGCTCGCCGATTCGCCGCTCGGCGGCCTGCGCGCGACCGTCAGGCTGCCGGTCTAGAGTCACGCGGTTTCGCTCGACAGCCGCGAAAATCGAGCGCTAGTCTCACGATGACGCGAGGGGAGGCCCGGCATGCGGTTCCTGAGACGATCTCTGGCTTTCCTCGCAACGGCACTGCTGCTGGCGGCATCCGCGGCGCAAGCGGAGGAAGTCGTCGATCTCGGCGGCAGCTTCCTCGGCAACGGCCGGGCCCTGCTGAACAAGCCCGCAGGCAAGGCTCGCGCCGGGCTCGTGCTTCTGACCGGAGGCGACGGCTATGTCGGCATCGGCGCCGATGGCAGCGTTGCGCGTAGCGGCAACTGGATCGTCCGCACCCGGGGCGCCTATGCCCGCAGCGGCATTGCCAGCATCACGCTCGATGGCGGCGCCGATCCGGCCAAGGCAGTGGAATACATGCGCGGAATCGCACCGCGCGTCATCGTCGTGGCAATGAGCCGCGGCGCCCTGAAGGTCGCCGACACGCTATCGGCACGGCCGGATGGTGTCGTCTTCGCCTCCTCCATTCTGGACGGCGCACGCGGCATGATCGGCGATCCCGGGCGCCTGCCGCCGACGCTGATCATCCACCATCGGCAGGACAGTTGCCGCCTGACGCTGCCGGACTCGGCCGTCACTTTCCAGCAATGGACCGGCGGCAAGGCACGCCTCGTCTGGATCGACGGCGGCAGCTCGACCGGCGATCCCTGCCAGACCCGTGCCTATCACGGCTTCATCGGCCGCGAGGGCCAGGTCGTCTCCGCCATCACGAGCTTTGCGGGCTCGCTGCGCTAGCACCGGGGCCGATTGGAGCGAGTTCGGGCAACCGCACCACTGCATGGTCGATGAAGGCCCGCACGCGCGGCGCCGGCTGCCGGCCCCCCGGTACCACGAGCTGCACCGGCAAGGGCGGCGGCTCGAACTCCGGAAGCAGACGCACCAGCGTGCCCGCAGCGAGGTCGTCCGCAGCCTGATAGGACAGCACCCGCGCCAGCCCCCGCCCGGCCCGCGCCGCGATCAGCACCGACTCCACCTCGTTGACGATCAAGCGCGGCGTCAGCACGACGGCGCTGCCTGAGCGCGGCCCGCCGAAGCGCCAGGTCAGCGTCTGGTTGGCGGCAACGCTTGCAATCGTCTCATGCGCCGTGATGTCGGCAGGCCGCCGCAAGGACGGACAGCTTGCGAGATAGGACGGTGCGGCGACGAGAATGCGCCGGACCTCCCCGACCTTGCGCATCAGCAGGCCGGAACTCGGCAACGGCCCGATCCGGACGGCGAGCTGCAAGTCTTCCTCGATCAGGTCGAGATTGCGATCCGCCAGCACGATCTCGACCTGAACCTGCGGATAGCGATCGAGGAACTCGCTCACCAGCGGCGTGACATGCCGCCGGCCGAAGGAGAGCGGCGCCGTAATGCGCAACAGGCCGCTGACCGGCTCGCCCGCAGCGACGCCGAGGGCCGCCTCATAGTCTGCGAGCAGGCGCCGGGCCGTGGTCGCAAGCTCCCGACCTGTATCGTTCGGGGTCAGGCGCCGCGTCGTCCGCGCGATCAATTGCGTCCCGACCCGCTCCTCCAGCCCAGCGAGCGCCCGCGTCACCGCCGGTCGCGATTTGCGCAGCCGCCGTGCCGCACCGGCGAGGCTGCCGGCGTCGACGATCGCGACGAAGATCGCAAGCTCGTCGATCCGGTCCATCGCATCATTCCGAAAATTGAAATTCTGAGTTCAATCGATAGCAGATTTCGCCACTTCTGCGAAACGATCATGATCTCCGGGATCAGCAGGAGCATCGCCATGCCATCGTCAGAGATCGTCCTCCACGGAACGCCCCTCTCGGGCCACGCCCATCGCGTCGAGCTGCTGCTGCTCGCGCTCGGCCTGCCCTACCGCACCGAGCCGGCACCGGCAGACGTCCGGCAGAGCGCCGCCTTCCGCAGGCTCAACCCGCTCGGCCAGATACCCGTCCTAGAGGACGGCGACCTTGCCTTCGCCGACAGCAACGCGATCATGGTCTATCTGGTCAGGCGCTATGCCCCGGACAGCGCCTGGTTGCCACTCGACCCCGTCGGCGCAGCCCATGTCCAGCGCTGGCTCTCGATCGCCGCCGGCGAAGTCATGCACGGTCCTTCCATCGCACGCCTGATCACCCAGTTCGGCCTGAACGACGACAAGGCCCGCGCCAAGCGCATCGCAACCCGTCTGCTCGCCTTCATGGAGGAGCATCTGGCAGCGCGCGACTACCTCGCCGCCGCCCAGCCGACGATCGCCGATCTCGCCTGCTATTCCTATGTCGCCCATGCGCCCGAAGGCGGCATCTCGCTGAAGCCCTATCCGGCGGTGCGCACCTGGCTCGCTCGCATAGAGGCCCTGCCCTTCTTCAAGCCGATCCCGCCTTCGCCCCTGCCATCGGAGCTCGACGACGATGCTGCCTGACGGCCCCTTCCACCCTGGCGAACTGGCGGCGCAGGCACGAGCCGGCGTCGCTTCGCGCGGCGCCGGCATCCGTCCGTTCATGCCGGATCAGCACCGCATCTTCTTCGGCCAACTGCCCTGGCTCTTCGCCGGCGTGCTCGACCGGGATGGCTGGCCGCTGGCGACGGTCATCGCCGCCGCGCCCGGCTTCGTCCAGAGCCCGACCCCGACCACACTGTCCGTCGCGGCCCTGCCAGCCGAAGCCGACCCTGCGTTCGGATCGTTCCGGTCGGACAGCCCCATCGGCCTGCTCGGGCTCGAACTGGAGACACGTCGCCGCAATCGGGCGAATGGCCGGATCGAGACCGTTGCGGCAGATGGGTTCACGGTTGAGATCGCGCAGAGCTTCGGCAACTGCGCGAAGTACATCCAAGTCCGCAATCGGGCTCAGGATGGAAAAGAGATCGCCTCGCCAGCCACCAGCCTGTCGGGTCTGGATGCAGAGGCCCGCGCGCAGATCGCTCAAGCCGACACGCTGTTCGTCGCCAGCGCCGCGGCGCTTGAGGCAGAAACCGGCGGCGCCGACATCTCGCATCGCGGCGGCCGTCCCGGCTTCGTCCGCATCGACGGCGACACGCTCACCATCCCCGACTTCGCCGGCAACAACTATTTCAACACCTTCGGCAACCTGCTGCAGGAGCGGCGCACTGCGCTGCTCTTCGTCGATTTCGCGACAGGAACGCTGCTGCAATTGCAGGGCGAAGCGGAGATCGTCTGGCAGGGGCCCGAGCTGGCGCGGCTCGACGGCGCAGAACGCCTATGGCGCTTTCGTGTGAAGCGCGGCTGGCGCCGGCCCCGCGCGCTCAGCCTGCGCTGGTCGGCACCGGAATTCGCGCCGACCACCTTGCAGACTGGCCTGTGGTCGGTGGCGGCCTAGAAGAGCCGCCCGCCGATCGGCACCGCGTGCCCCGGCCCGATCAGGACGACCTCGCCCTCGGCATCGGGAATGCCGAGGGTCAGCACTTCCGACATGAACTTGCCGATCTGGCGCGGCGGGAAATTCACCACCGCGAGGACCTGCCGGCCGGGGAGATCCTCCGGCCGGTAGTGCTTGGTGATCTGCGCCGAGGATTTCTTGCGGCCGATCGTGCCGCCGAAATCGATGACGAGCTTGATCGAGGGCTTGCGTGCCTCCGGATAGGCCTCGGCCTCGACGATCGTGCCGATACGGATGTCGACCTTCAGGAAATCGTCGAAGCCGATCGGCACGGCCGGGGCGGAAGGCTCGCTCAAAATTCCGCCCAGCCGTTGTCGCGTGCGTCGGCAGCTGGCTTGTGGGCCGCAGCGCCGCCGCCGCCAGGGGCCTTGGCGCGCGGAACCGCCGGACGCGGCGGCGCAGCGACGGCTGCCCGCATGGTCTGCGAGATCGCCTTCAGCCGGGCGACGTCGCCGCCAAGCTGGAAGCGGGCAACCAGCGACGAGAGCCGGTCCGCCTCTTGCGACAGCGAATGCGCGGCAGCGGTCGACTGCTCGGCCATCGCGGCGTTCTGCTGGGTGGCCTGATCCATCTCGCCAACAGCGGAGTTGACCTCCTGGAGACCGGAGGCCTGCTCCTGCGCGGCGCCGGCGATCTCGGCGACGAGCGAGGTGACGCGCGTGATCTCGGAGGCCATGCGCTGCAGCGCCCCGCCGGTCTGGCCCACGAGCGTGACCCCCTTCTCGACCTCGATGGTCGAGGCGTCGATCAGCGTCTTGATCTCCTTGGCCGCGGCGGCGGAACGCTGCGCCAGCGCGCGCACCTCGGAGGCCACGACCGCGAAGCCCTTGCCGGCATCGCCGGCGCGCGCCGCCTCGACCGAGGCGTTGAGCGCGAGCAGGTTGGTCTGGAAGGCGATCTCGTCGATGACACCGACGATCTGCGAGATTTCCTGGGCCGATTTCTCGATGCCGCCCATCGCCGTCACCGCATCGCGGACGATGCTGGTCGACTGCTCGGCCTCGGACTTGACCTGCTCGGTCGCCTGGTTGGCGAGGCGAGCGCTCTCGGCGGTCTGGCGCACCGTGGCGGTGAGTTCGTCGAGCGCCGTCGCGGTCTCCTCGACCGAGGAGGCCTGCTGCTCGGTACGGCCTGCGAGATCGTCGGCCGCCTGGCTGATCTCGGTGGAACCGGCCTTCATGCTGTCCGTATTGGTCGCGATCTGGCGCATCGCGTCTTCCAGCTTGGCGATGGCGCCGTTGAAGTCGTCCTTGAGCTTGACGTATTCGGCCGAGAAGCCAGCCTCGATCCGATAAGTCAGATCGCCATCCGAGAGACGCTCAAGGCCCTGGCCGAGCGCATGGACCACATCGGCCTGCACGCGGGCATGCTCGGCGCGGTCGGCCTCGTTGCGCCGGCGTTCGCCATCGGCGGCGCTGCGATGGTCGGCAGCCTCCTCCTCCATCCTGAGCTTGTCAGTCTCCATCGCCTCCTTGGCGAGGGCTGCGTCGCGGAAGACAACGAGCGTGCGCGCCATCGCGCCGATCTCGTCGGCTCGCTCCTGATGCGCAATCGTGGTGTCGAGCTGGCCCGCAGCCAGGCCCTCCATCGAGCCGCGCAGCGAATGCAACATGCCGGAAGCGCGCCGGCTGAGGATGATCACGAGGCCGAGCATGACGAGGCCGAGCGGCACCAGCACCTTGGCGACGCCGCCGACCATGCCCATGAAGGCCGCGTCAACATCCTGGACATGCAGGCCGGAGCCGACCAGCCACTGCCATTCCGGGATGCCGATGACATAGGAGATCTTGAGCGAGGGCTCCTTGTCGCCGGCCTTGAGCCAGCCATAGTCGACGAAGCCCTGGGTCTTCGCCTTCACCAGCGAGATCATCTCCTGGACGAAGAACTTGCCGTCAGCGTCCTTGAGCGGGCGCATGTCGGTCGACTGGATCTTCTTGTTCGCGTGCAGGACGCTGATGCCGTCATAGTTGACGAGGAAGTAGTAATTCCCGTCGTCGAAGCGAGCGCTGCCGATCGCGTCCATCGCCAGCTTCCTGGCGTCCTCTTCCTTGAGCTCGCCGCTCTGGACCCGCGCCAGATAGCCCTTGACCGTCGTCGCCGCGGCCTCGACCGAATTCTTCATCTCGGCCCGCTTGAGCGTGATCATCTCGTTGCGGGCGGCATTCAGCGTATAACCGACGGCGCCGACAGCGATCAGCACGGCCAAGGCTGCGATCAGGCCGAAGGAACGGCTGATCGAGAGAGTCGCAAGCTTCCTGGTGAACGACATTCGCGTATCCTGCGCGATGGGGGATTCCCCTCATTCGCGCAGAATTGGCTAAGGCACGCTTAACATTGGCGCAGTTCCGCCACATTTTGTCGCAGGCGGCCGCGAGGCCGCCCGGCGCTCAGATCGCCGGCGCGTAGTCCTCGTTGTCCTCGCCGCGCTCGGAAGCACGCTCGCGCCGGCGCGCCTTCAGCGGCCGCCCCGAACAGATTGCGCGCGCCAGCCCGCGGAACGGCGCCGTCAACCGGTGGACATCCTCGACGCGGGCCATGATCCGCCCCGCCGTCTTCAATTCGCGGTCGAGCCGCGCCATCGTCTTCGACAGCTCCGGTTCGTCATCGTCGAGCCAGGCCTCGGAGACCCGGGCCATCAGCAGCACGGCGCCCTGCACGCGCACAGCCCCGAGCGCGTCCTCGGTCGGGATGCCGGCCGAGGCCAGCATGTAGCGCCAGGAATTGACCGCCCCGCGATTGAGCGCCGCCAGCGCCAGCGGATCGCGGCGGATGACCGGTGCGATCTTGCGCAGGCTCGCCTTGTAGGGCGCCATCGCGTCGAGCCGGCGCATGACGAGGTCGAACAGCCGCTCCTTGACGGGCTCGCCGGCGAGATCGTCAGAGGAACCGGCGAGCACGGCATCGTCGACGATGCGGGTCACACCGCCGAGCATGGCGAGCTTTGACGGGAACAGCCCGCGCAGCTGCGCCAGCGTGAGCTCCGCTTCGGCGGCGATATCAGGCAGTTCGATCTGGTCCCAGGGCCGCTCGGCTGCGAGCTTCATCAAGGCATCAACGGCGCGCTTGCGCGGGTCGACCGGCTTTGCCGCCGGCGGCGCGGCCTCGGGCGGGGTGGAAACGGGTTTGCGGGCCATGGGACAGCTCCTCTCGCTTCGCGTCGAGAGGAGGTTAGGCCGCTATCGTGGCAGGTGGAAGGCCACTCAGCCTGAAAGCTCGCCGGCGCGACGTTTGGCAGCAGCCACCGCCTTGCGCATCAGTGGCTTCATGCCGTCCTCCGCCATCAGGACCTCGAGCGCGGCCGCCGTCGTCCCGCCCGGCGAGGTCACGTTCTGGCGCAGCGTCCCCGGAGGCAGCGGCGACTGGAACAGCAATTCGCCCGCGCCCTCGACCGTCGCCCGCGCCAGGCGCTCCGCGACATCGGCCGGCAGGCCGGCTTCCTTGCCGGCGGCGGCCAGACATTCGACGAGATGGAAGACATAGGCCGGGCCTGAGCCCGACACGGCCGTCACCGCATCGATCAGGCCCTCGTCGTCGAGCCACTCCACCTTGCCGATGCTGCCGAGCAACGCATCGGCAGTGGCGCGCTGGGCAGCGCTCACGCCCTTGCCGGGCGCCGCAGCGGTAGCGCCGCGCTGCACGGCTGCCGGCAGGTTCGGCATGGCGCGGATGATCGCGCTGGCATTGGGCAGGCGCGCGGCGAGATCGCCCAGCGTCTTGCCGGCGAGGATGGAGATCAGCAGCGTCCTGGGATGGATGAAGGCCTGCACGGCAGGCGCCGCCGTATCGAGCATCTGCGGCTTGGTCGCGAGGACGACGACCTCGGCCACCGGGATGTCCTTGGCGGAGGGATTGAGCCGCATGCCCTTCTCCTGGGCGAGCGAGACCATCTCGTCCGACGGCTTGGGATCGATCAGGCTGATGCCCCGGGGATCGATGCCGATGCGCAGCCAGCCCTCCAGCATGGCGCCGCCCATCTTGCCGGCGCCGATGAGGACGAGCGATTGCGGAAGGGAATTCGACATGACGGCCTCTCAAGGCTTGGCGTTTCGCGGGCCCCTGCCCGGACGCTCACGGCCGGGAGCCTTCCCGACCCGTGGCCACCCGGTCAAGCCCGCCCGAGCAGTTTCGGCGGCTCAGGCCTCGCCCACAGTCTCCAGGATCGCGCCCTCCATGCCTTCCTTGGCGGTCTTGCCAGCCCAGACGACGAACTGGAAGGCCTGGTAATAGCGCTCGCAGGCCTCGACAGCCGCCTTCACCAGCGCCGCCGCCTGCTCTTCGGTGGGCTCGGCTCCGCCGGAGAGCAGCAGGGCATGGCGATACATCACCACGCTCTCGCTGCTCCAGAGGTCGAAATGGCCGAGCCAGAGCTGCTCGTTGACGAGGCTGACGAGCTGCAGCACCTCGCTGCGCCGCCGCTCCGGCACCTTGAGGTCGAAGGCGCAGGCGATATGCAGCGCCTCCACCTCGGCAAGCCAGGTGATCGCGACATGATATTCCGACCAGCCGCCGGTGACGGAGACCGAGAGCTCGTCCTCGCTGTCGCGATCGAAGGACCAGTCATTGAGTGCGGCGAGGCGTTCGAACAGGTCGAGCGGGTTGGAAGGCCGATCCAGCTCGGCATCCATATCGAGGTCTATCATGCCCTAGGGTCCACCTTCCGGATGCTGGCGCATCCGGCGCGTTCGAGAAGAGGAACACGGCGACTGGAAAGCCGAAGGAACGCAACACACCTCCGGAACCCCTCTGAGGAGGCGCTCCCATCCGGCGCGGCAGGACGAATCCGCGCGACGAATCAATTCTTTCCACCGACGATAGCGCAGGCGCTGTGACGCTCCCAACACGGCGCCAAGCTCCGCGGATTCGGCCGGCGGGCTCAATCCCCCCGGAGGGCTGTCCACAGCACATGGCTGTGGACATGACCTCAGGGCATTCAGGACTTGCCGAGCTTCTCCTCGAGCGCCTTCAGCCGCGCGGCGAGCTTGTCGTTCTCCTCGCGGGCGATCAGTGCCATCTCGCGCACCGCCTCGAACTCCTCGCGGGTGACGACGTCGAGATCGCGCAGCAGCCGCTCGATCTGGGTCTTCACGACCGTCTCGACCTCGCGCCGCACGCCCTGCGCCGCGCCGGCCGCATCCGTGGCGAGGCGGGCGATGTCGTCGAGGATGCGGTTGCCGGGGTTCACCATGGTTCTCTCCCTTAGAGCATCGGCCCGAAAAGTGTGACGCGGTTTTTCGGGAAAAGCCGATGCAAATTCAAAGATCTGGAGCATCGGACTGAATACGATATTCAGTCCGATGCTCCAGAGGCGCGAAACTCTCTGGACACAGCCTATAGGCAGCCCGCGCGGGCGCCGCAATTGCGACCGGATGTCGGGCTTGCCCCTCGGCGACCGGCGCGCTCACATGGGCGACCGTCCGGAGGATCTGCGCCATGGCCCTGCATTTCACGCCCGCCGAATTCGCCCGCCGCCGCGAAACACTGCTCGCCGCGATGCAAGACGGGCGCCTCGATGCCCTCTTCCTGTTCCAGCAGGAATCGATGTTCTGGCTGACCGGCTACGACACCTTCGGCTTCTGCTTCTTCCAATGTCTCGTCGTCAAAGCCGACGGCACCATGGCGCTGCTGACCCGTTCCGCCGACCTCCGGCAGGCACAGCAGACCTCGAACCTCACGGATATCCGCGTCTGGAAGGATGGCCGTGACGCCGATCCCAGCGCCGACCTGCTCGCGCTGACTCGCGATCTCGGCCTTGCCGGCAAGCGCATCGGGGTGGAGTTCGAAGCCTACGGTCTCGTCGCCTCGAATTACCGCAAGCTCGAAGCCCGCTTCGCCGGGCAGGCCGAGCTTATCGACGCTTCGCTGATCGTCACGCGCCTGCGCGCCGTGAAATCGGCGGAGGAGATCGCCTATGTCCGGCGCGCTGCCGTGCTCGCCGACGCGGCCGACCGCGCCGCGCTCGCCGCGATCCGGGCCGGCGCCGACGAGGGCGAAATCCTCGCCGCCCAGCACAATGCGATCTTCGCGGGCGGCGGCGACTACCCCGCCAACGAGTTCATTATCGGCTCCGGCCGCGACGCCCTGCTCTGCCGCTACAAATCCGGGCGGCGCCGGCTCGATGCGAACGACCAGATCACTCTCGAATTCGCCGGCACCGACCGGCATTACCACGTCGCCGCGATGCGCACGGTCGTCGTCGGCGAGCCCCGCCCGCTCCACCGCCCCTATCACGCCGTCGCCCGCGACGCGCTGCTCGCCTGCGAGGCCGAACTGAAGCCCGGCCGCACCGCGGGCGAGGTCTTCGCCGCCCATGCCCGCATCTTCGACCAACACGGCCTCGCGCAGCACCGACTCAATGCCTGCGGCTATTCGCTGGGCGCCAAGTTCACGCCGTCATGGATGGATTGGCCGATGTTCTACGAGGCGAATGACTGGCCGATCGTGCCGGGCATGGTGATGTTCGCCCATATGATCCTGATGGATTCCGCCAGCGAAACCGCGATGTGCCTGGGCCGAACCTATCTGGTCGGCGAGGGCGGCGCCGAGGCGCTCAACCTGCCCGATCTGGACCTCGTCATCCGTTGAGCCTAGAAGAAGCGCGCAGGGAATCTCGAAGCAGTCCACAGCCCAAAGGGCGGGAGGCGTCATGATCAACCGTTTTAGCGGCCTCGTTCTGGGGCCGGTTTTGGCGCTGGCTGTCGCCGGCTGCCAGGAAACCACCCAGACCGCCGCGCGGCCGCGCGTCGATGCGCCCGGCGTCCCGGTCTCGGTCCAGAGCATCTCCGGCGCGCCGGAAAACGTCACGACGAGCTTTGCCGGCCTGCTCGGCGAGGCCGCGGCCGAGCGCAAGATGGAGATCGTTCCCGGCAACAAGCCGGCGCGCTTCCGCGTGAAGGGCTATCTCACCGCCCAGCCGACCGAGGACGGCCAGACCGCGCTCGCCTTCGTCTGGGACGTCTACGATTCGACCAAGCAGCGCGCCCAGCGCGTGCAGGGCGAGAGCATCGGCAAGCGCAGCGGCGGTTCCGATCCCTGGGCCGGCATCGACCAGACGATCGTGGCCAAGGCCGCGTCCGACTCGATGGATGCCATCGCCGGCTTCCTCGTCACCACGCCGGGCGTCGAGACGCTCACGGTGGACGACAAGGCCAACAAGCCCACCGCCCGGACGGGTACCCGCGTCGCCGCGACCGCCGACAAGAAGAGCTGAGCCACGGACCGGCGCCGCCCCGCCGGCGACGCTGCGGCAGTGGTTTCCGGGTCACGGCGCGACGCCCCGCGCTTTTTACTCGTCGATATTGCACTGCAGCAGTCGACTCCGCCCGACCGCGCTGTTAAGAGCCGTTCGAATTGAGCCGGCAACGCCGGCCCTCCCTGCTCAGCCTTACTGCAACGGTGCGCTACGGCATGGCCTCCCATTTTAAAGTCGTCGCCGGCAACTCCAATCGCCCGCTTGCCGAGGCGATCTGCAACCATCTCAGCATTCCCCTCGCCAAGGCCTCCGTCCGGCGCTTCGCCGACATGGAGGTTTTCGTCGAGATCCAGGAAAACGTGCGCGGCCAGGATGTCTTCATCATCCAGTCGACCTCGTTCCCGACCAACGACCATCTGATGGAGCTCCTGATCATCACCGATGCGCTGCGCCGCTCCTCGGCGCGCCGCATCACGGCGGTGATCCCCTATTTCGGCTATGCCCGTCAGGACCGGCGCGCCTCGGGCCGCACCCCGATCTCGGCCAAGCTCGTCTCCAACCTGATCACCCATGCCGGCGTCGATCGCGTACTGACGCTCGATCTCCATGCCGGCCAGATCCAGGGCTTCTTCGACATCCCGACCGACAACCTGTTCGGCGCCCCGCTGATGGCGCGCGACATCAAGGACCGGCTGGAATGGAAGAACGCCATGGTCGTCTCGCCGGATGTCGGCGGCGTGGTCCGGGCGCGCGCGCTCGCCAAGCGCATCGACGCGCCGCTAGCCATCGTCGACAAGCGCCGTGACCGGCCGGGCGAGTCCGAGGTCATGAACATCATCGGCTCGGTCGAGGGCCGCTCCTGCATCCTGATCGACGACATCGTCGATTCCGGCGGCACGCTGGTGAATGCAGCCGACGCTCTGCTCGAGCAGGGCGCCAAGGAGGTCTTCGCCTATATCACCCATGGCGTGCTCTCCGGCGGCGCGGTGGCGCGCATCGCCTCGTCCAAGCTCAAGGAGCTGGTCATCACCGACTCGATCATGCCGACCGAGGCCGTGAAGGTCGCCCGCAACATCCGCGTCATCTCCATCGCCGGCCTGATGGGCGAGGCGATCGAGCGCACCGCGAGCGAGACCAGCGTGTCGAGCCTGTTCGACTGAGAGGTTCGGCTTGGGTACCTCCCGCGCCCTCGTCCTGTTCTCCGGCGGCCAGGATTCGACCACGACCCTGGCCTGGGCTCTCGACCGCTTCGACGCGGTCGAGACGATCGGCTTCGACTACGGCCAGCGCCATCGCATCGAGATGGAATGCCGCGAGACCATCCGCGCGAAGCTTCCGGCGCTCTCCGCCCGCTATGCCGAGCGGCTCGGCCCCGACCATGTCGTCGACCTCAAGGCACTCGGCGCGATCTCCGAGACGGCCCTGACCCGCGAGACCGAGATCGCCTTTGCCGAGACCGGCCTGCCCACGACCTTCGTGCCGGGCCGCAACCTGATCTTCCTGACCTTCGCCGCCGCGCTGGCCTATCGCCGCGACCTCAAGCACATCGTGCTCGGCGTCTGCGAGACCGACTATTCCGGCTATCCCGATTGCCGCGACGACACGATCAAGGCGATGCAGGTCGCGCTTGGCCTCGGGCTCGACCGCAGGCTCGTGCTGCACACGCCGCTGATGTGGCGCGACAAGGCGCAGACCTTCGCGCTGGCGCGCGCCATCGGAGGGCAGGCCCTGCTCGACCTCGTGATCGAGGAGAGCCATAGCTGCTATCTCGGCGACAGGACGACCCGGCATGACTGGGGTTACGGCTGTGGCCATTGCCCGGCATGCGATTTGCGATCAAAAGGCTTCGCGGCCTATCTCGCAGCCCCCGATGACAGCGGACCTATTCCATGACCCGTGATCGCCAGCGCCTGACGGAAGGCGTTATCGCCCTCGTCCTGTTCGGCCTGACCATTCCCGCCGCCAACTGGCTGATCGGCAATGCCGGCGCGGTCTGCGTGCCCAATGGCCCCTGCCTCGTCCCGGTCTGGCCGGGCATCATGGCGCCGAGCGGCGTCCTGATGGTCGGTCTCGCCCTCGTCCTGCGCGACATCGTCCAGCGCCGCCTCGGCCCGCTCGCCGGTCTCGGCGCCATCGCGGTCGGCGCGCTGATCTCGGCGACGCTCGCTCCCCCCGCCATCGTGCTGGCCTCGGTCGCGGCCTTCCTGTTGTCCGAACTCGCCGATTTCGCCGTCTATACGCCGTTGCAGCGCCGCCGCTTCGTCACGGCCGTCTTCGCGTCGAGCGTGGTCGGCCTCGTCGTCGACAGCCTCGTCTTCCTGCATCTCGCCTTCGGCAGCCTCGACTTCCTCGCCGGCCAGATCATCGGCAAGGCCTGGATGGTGCTGCTCGCCCTGCCGCTGATGCATCTCCTGCGTCGTCGCGACGAACGGTTGGGCCTCGTGGCCGCCTGAAAGCCGGAAAGCGCGGCGCCGCATAAACTTTGCAGCCGCGCCTCAATCTGACCTTAAGGCATTTGCGATAGGGAACGGGTTCTTCGACGAGCATTCAGTCGGATAATCCGTGATCAGACCTTCGGGCCGCCTGCAGGCTCTTCAGAACGATATTCTTGAAGACATCGCGCGCGGCGAGCCTCTGATCGCGTGCATGGAGCGTCTTTGCCATCGTGCCGAGGCGATCTCGCCCGGTGTCATCTGCTCCGTCGTCACCGTCGACGACCAGGGTTGCCTGCAGCCTCTCGCCTCTCCCAGCCTGCCGGCTCATTATGTGAGCTGTATCAAGGGATTACCCGCCGGCCCCAATGTCGGCTCCTGCGGAACCGCGGTGTTTCGCGGTGAGCCCGTCGAAGTCACCGACATCGCCACCGATCCGCTTTGGGCGCCCTATACCGGCCTTGCCCTGCCGCTCGGCCTGCGCGCCTGCTGGTCGACCCCGATCAAGGCCCGCGACGGCCGCGTCGTCGGCGCCTTCGCCTTCTATTTCACGCGCCCTCGCCGCGCCCGCGAACTCGAACGCCAGATCGTCGCGACCTGCGTCCATCTCTGCGCCATCGCGATCGAGCATGACGAGGTCCGCACCCGCAATCACCGTCTTGCCTATTTCGACACGCTGACCGGACTGCCGAACCGCAGCCAGTTCAACGGCGCCATTGCCGAGATGAGCGCCACCGGCCGCCGCTACGGGCTGATGCTGATCGACATCGACCATCTCAAGCGGGTCAACGATACGCTCGGCCATGCTGCCGGGGACGCGTTGATCGCCGAGGTCGGCATGCGGCTCGGCACGACGCTCGCCGATTGCCTGACTTGCAGGATCGGCGGCGACGAATTCGCCGTCCTCGTCCGCGATTGCGAAGGGCCGGCCCACATGCGCGCCCTCGCCTCGGCCGCGCTGGCAGCGGTCGCGGTCCCGCTCGACCATGACGGCCACAGCATCGTGCCGGGCGTCACCATCGGCGGGGCGCTTGCCGGTGAGGATGGGCTGGACAGCGTCATCCTGCGTCAGAATGCCGACCTCGCGCTCTACCATGCCAAGGAAACCCGGCGCGGTCGCTATGTCCGCTTCCGCCGGCAATTGCGCAGCGCGATGATGCAGCGCATCCGGGTCCGCCGCGATGTCGACGGCGCGCTCGGCGACGAGCGCATCATCCCCTATTACCAGCCGGTCATCCGCCTCGAGACCAGCGAAGTCGTCGGCCTCGAGGCCCTGGCCCGGATGCGCCTCGACGACGGCCGCATCGTCACCGCCGGCGAGTTCCAGGACGCGCTGCGCGATCCGAAGATCGCCCATCGCACCACCACCCAGATGCTGACCGCGGTCGCCGCCGACATGGCGGAGTGGCGAGCCGACGACCTGAATTTCCAGCATGTCGCGGTCAACGTCACCTCGGCCGATTTCCAGAAGGGCGACCTGGTCCAGCGCGCGAGCCGGATTCTGGAACGGGCTGCCGTGCCGATGCGGCAGCTCGTGATCGAGGTCACCGAACAGGTCTTCATGGGCGGTCGCAGGGACGGCGTCGCACGCACCATGGAAGCGCTGCGCGCCTGCGGATCGCCAGTCGCGCTCGATGATTTCGGGACGGGCTTCGCCTCGCTCACCCATCTGCTCGATTTTCCGATCGACATCATCAAGATCGACCGCTCCTTCGTCGGCTCGATCGATAGCGGCGCGCGCAGCGAGATCATCATCGAGGCGTTGCTGACGATGACGCGCCGCCTCGGCATGAACATCGTTGCGGAAGGCATCGAGAAGCAGACTCAAGCCGAACGCCTCGCCGAAATGGGCTGCCGCCTCGGCCAGGGTTACCTGTATTCCCCACCGGTCCCGGCCTCGGTCATCCGGGAGTGGCTGCTGCGCTTCGCCCAGCCCAGGCAGGCGACAGCGCCGGCCGCCGGGCGCGTCGCGAACGCAGCCTGAGAGCTTCCGGAAAAACCTGCGAGCGAAGCCGGACTTGAGATCGCGGCGGTTTTCGCCTATGAGCCCCCCTGCGTTCGGCTGACACCCTTGGAGGCTCTGAACGCGCAATCCGATGGCCGCCACGAGGCGGCCTTGTCATTTACAAGTCAAGGACATCCAACATGACCGCCGTGAAGCAAATCGAGGCTTCGGCGCGCGCACAGGTCGGCAAGGGGGCCGCTCGTGCTGTTCGCCGCCAGGGCCAGACGCCTGCCGTGATCTATGGTGGGGGGGCTGCTCCCGAAGCCATCGCGCTCGACGCCAACAAGACCCGCCAGCTGATTTTCGGCGGCCACTTCCTGACCACGATCTTCGAGATCAGCGTCGCTGGTAAGAAGCAGCGCGTCATTCCGCGCGATTACCAGCTCGACCCGGTCAAGGATTTCCCGATCCATGTCGACTTCCTGCGCGTCGCCAAGGGCCAGACCGTCACGGTCCAGGTTCCGGTGCACGTCGTCGGTCAGGAGCAGAGCCCCGGCGTCAAGAACGGCGGCCTGGTCCAGATCGTCGAGCACGCCCTCGAAGTGACTGTCGAGCCCGACAGCATTCCGGAGTCCATCGACGTTTCGGTCGCTGGTCTGAACATCGGCGACTCCGTCCATGCCGACGCGATCAAGCTCCCGGCCGGTGCCAAGCTCTCTGTCGGCGCTGACGCCACGATCGTCACGGTCTCCGCGCCGACCGTCGAGGCCGCACCGGCCGCCGACGCCGCCGAGGCTGCTCCCGAAGCCAAGGCCTGATGAAACGGCGCCAGCCGGCGCCGCTTCCATCTGGAACGATCACGAGACGGCCGGGCCAGCCCCGGCCGTTTTGCTATGGCATCGGACCAGTCCAATGCTGCACTGACAAGTCTGCCGGAGTCCCGCCATGCTGATCTTCGCCGGCCTCGGCAATCCCGGCGCGCGCTATGCCCGCAACCGCCACAATATCGGCTTCATGGCCGTCGAGGAGATCGCACGCCTGCACCGTGCCTCGCCCTGGCGCGTCCGCTTCCAGGCAGAGGCCTGCGAGGCGACGATCGGGGCTGAGAAGGTCATCCTGCTCAAGCCGCAGACCTATATGAACGAGTCGGGCCGCGCGATCGGCGAGGCTGCGCGCTTCTTCAAGATCGCGCCGGCCGATGTCGTCGTCTTCCATGACGAGCTCGATCTCGCGCCCGCCAAGCTGCGCGTGAAGCTCGGCGGCGGCAATGCCGGGCATAACGGCCTGCGCTCGACCACGGCCGCCATCGGCAACGACTATCGCCGCGTCCGGATGGGCATCGGCCATCCCGGCGACAAGGCGCTGGTCCACGCCTATGTGCTCAACGATTTCGGCAAGCCCGAGCAGCCTTGGGTCGAGGATCTCTGCACGGCCTGCGCAGACCATGCCGCCCTGCTCGCAGCCCATGACGACACGGGTTTCCAGAACAAGGTCCATCTCTTCATGGACGCGCGTGGCCATGCCGCAGTGAAGCGCCTCGGCGAAAAGAGCGACGGCTGATTTCCCTGGCATAAAAACGCGGGTCATCCCGGACGCAGCGAAGCGGAGATCCGGAATCCATGCCTGAACGTTGATCGGAAGCGCTCCGGAATGGATCCCGGGTCAAGCCCGGGATGACACTGGTGGTTCCGGAGTTATAGCGGCAGCTTGGCACCCGCCTTCGCCACTGTGACGCGGCTGGTGCTGTAGCTGCCATCGGCCTGCCGGCTCGCCGTCATCGCAACCTGCGCGCCGGGCTTGAGCTCGCTCGCTTCCGCCGGCGCCGCCATCAGGATCGTCGCCTCCGGGGTGATCGCGACCTTCTGCTCTCCGCCGGGATAGCTCAGCACCAGATTGGCGCCGTCGACCTTGGAGACGGTCTCGGCCACCGTGGCATTGGTCATGGTCGCGTCCGGCAGAACGCCCCAGGGGCGATGCCCCTCGCCCGTGCCGCGCATCGCCTCGGGGAAGATCACGACCTGCACGGCAAGCAGCGTGCCGTCGGCCTGCGGCTTCGCACCGACACCGATGAAGCTGCCCTTGGCGACATCCGAGGCCTTCGCCGCGACCATGCCACCGACCGAGAAGCCCGGCGCGAGCGCGACCTTGATCTCCCGCCCGTCCGCAGCCTTGAGTTCCAGCGTCGCCCCCGCCATCCGCTCGACCGTGCCGCGTAGCCGTGTCCCCGGCGCCTGGGCGACGGCCATGCCACCGACAAGGGCAAAGGCCGGCAGGGCGAACGCGAGGCGGATACGGTTCATGGCGAGGCTCCGAACGATGCGGGCAGGCACCCGGCCCGATCCAGCACCCGCGCCAGCCACGCCGCCATGCACGTTCGCGTGAGGCACACGGCCGCCATAAGGCGCGCGGCTCTTGTCTTTATCGCGCAGGCCCCCCAATAAGGCCGCAACTTTCAAAGCTTCACGCCCGGCCACGGTTATCCGCCACGGGCAACGGAACAGGCGATCATGGGTTTCAAATGCGGAATCGTCGGCCTGCCGAATGTCGGCAAGTCGACCCTCTTCAACGCGCTGACGCAGACGGCCGCGGCGCAGGCTGCGAACTACCCGTTCTGCACGATCGAGCCGAATGTCGGTGACGTCGCCGTGCCGGACGAGCGGCTGGAGAAGCTCGCCGCCATCGCCGGCTCCAAGGAGATCATCCCGACGCGGCTGACCTTCGTCGACATCGCCGGCCTGGTGCGCGGCGCCTCGCGCGGCGAAGGGCTCGGCAATCAGTTCCTCGCCAATATCCGCGAATGCGACGCCATCGCCCATGTCGTGCGCTGCTTCGAGGATGGCGACATCACCCACGTGGAAGGCAAGGTCTCGCCGGTCGACGATATCGAGACGATCGAAACCGAACTGATGCTCGCCGATCTCGACAGCCTCGAGAAGCGCGTGCTGCCGCTGGAGAAGAAGGCGAAGTCCGGCGATAAGGAGGCCAAGGAAGCGGTCGACCTGATGAACCGCTGCCTTACCCTGCTGCGCGACGGCAAGCCCGCCCGCCTGGTCCAGGTCTCGGCAGAAGAGCGCCGCCCGTTCGAATTGCTAGGCCTGCTCTCGTCAAAGCCCGTGCTCTATGTCTGCAATGTCGAGGAAGCCAGCGCCGACAAGGGCAACAGCTTCTCCGAACTGGTCAAGAAGCGCGCCGCCGAGGAAGGCGCAGTCGCCGTCGTCGTCTCCGCCAAGATCGAGAGCGAGATCGCCGTGCTCCCGGCCGCCGACCAGAAGGATTATCTGGAAGCCGTCGGCCTGGAGGAGCCGGGCCTGAACCGCGTCATCCGCGCCGGCTACGCCCTGCTCCATCTCGTCACCTATTTCACGGTCGGCCCGAAGGAGGCCCGCGCCTGGACGATCGAGAAGGGCACCAAGGGGCCGCAGGCCGCCGGCGTGATCCATACCGATTTCGAGAAGGGCTATATCCGCGCCGAGACCATCGCCTACGAGGACTACATCGCCAACAAGGGCGAGTCCGGCGCGCGCGAGGCCGGCAAGTTCCGGCTCGAAGGCAAGGACTATGTCGTCGCCGATGGCGACGTGCTGCATTTCCGCTTCGCGAACTGAAGAGCCTGCCGGCGATGTCGTTTTTCGAGGATTTCGTTCCGGGCCAGAGCGCATGTTCGCGCAGCCTCGACGTCTCGCAGGACGATATCGTCGCCTTCGCCTCGCGCTATGACGCGCAGGATTTCCATGTCGACCCCGAAGCGGCCAAGACGAGCTTCGTCGGCCGCCTGATCGGCTCGGGCTGGCACAGCTGCGCGCTGCTGATGCGTCTGATGGCCGAGGATTTCCTGCTCGACGCAGCCAGCATGGGCGCACCGGGCATCGAGGAGGTGAAGTGGTTGCGCCCTCTCCTCCCCGGCGACAGCGTCAGTGCCCGCCGCACCGTGCTCGAAAGCAAGGCCTCGCGCTCGCGCCCCGAGATGGGCCTTGTGCGCTTCCGTCTCGAACTCCTGAATCAGCGCGACGAGCCGGTTCTGGAGCAGACCAACTGGATCATGTTCGGCCGCAGGGGCTCCGGCATCGGCAAGCACCCTGCCGGTCCGTGGCTCGACCATGCACCGATCTATCAGCGCCCGGCTGTCGAGAGCCCGCTGGACGCGCCCGTCGAGCCGCCCGGCCCGCCGCGCTTTTTCGAGGAGCTTTCGGTCGGCGACAGCCACGAGCTCGGCAGCTTCGTCTTCACGTCCGAGGAGATCGTCGCCTTCGCCCGCAGCTTCGACCCGCAGCCCTTCCACATGGACGAAGCCGCGGCCCGCAACAGCTCGTTCGGCAGGCTCGCCGCCTCCGGCTGGCATACGGCCGCCGTCTGGATGGCCTGCATGGTCCAGCACCGCAGGCGCCAGCTCGCGGTGGCACCCGACCGGCCCGCGCGCCTTGGACCCTCCCCCGGCTTCAAGAACCTGCGCTGGACGAAGCCGGTCTTCGCCGGGGACCGCATCACCTATCGCTCCGAGGTCATCGACAAGCGCGAGAGCGCCTCGCGCCCGCAATGGGGGCTGTTCTTCCACCGCAACACCGGCGTCAACCAGAACGGCGAGGAAGTCTTCAGCTTCGACGGCTGCGTTTTCGTCGAACGTATGCCTCGATAAATCCTTTTTAAAACAATAATCTACGGCGCAAGAATCGAACGCCGACTTCCGCCAATCTACGTAGCAGCTACAAACCTGGAGGCTCAATTGCTCTTGGTTTCGGGGCCTGCTTGCGCTGCACCAGTCACGCCTGACGATCCCGAATCGTCCAGCGCAGCGGCCTCATCGGCGATCAGATCGGCCACCCGTACGCCAATGGCATTGGCCAGCTCATAGAGCGAGATGATCGTCGGGTTTCGCCGACCGCGTTCAAGGCTGCTGATGTACCATTGGCTAAAGCCCGAGCGCTCCTCGACCTGTTCCTGAGTCAGGCCGCGCTCTTTCCGTATGCCATCGGCCGCTCGATCGACGTCAGGCTGACGCTGGCGGCCCTGCGCTCAGCCATCGAAAAGCGAAAACCGCCGCCCGGCTGCGTGCATCACGGCGATCGCGGATCGCAATATGCTGCGAGCCGCTACCGGCAAGCATTTGCCGAACATGGTCTCGTCGGATCGATGGGGCGCCGCGGCAATCCGTACGATAACGCCAAGGCCGAGAGCTTCATGAAAACGCTCAAAGTCGAGGCGGTTTATCCAATGGCCTACGAGACCTTCGAGGATGTCGCCGCCGACCTTCCGCGCTTCATCGATCAGGTCTACAACGCCAGCCGACTGCACTCAGCACTCCGCTATCTCAGCCCGCAGCAGTTCGAGGATCGACACGCCCGGCTTACGGTCAAATCCGCAGCCTGATCCTGTCTACCCGCCGGGGCTCACTCCACCTCATGTCCTATTACGGGCACCGCGAGTTGCAAAAGCGGAACGCCAAGGCGAGATCAGCGGCCTAGCCGGCTGCGCCAGAGAGATGGCGTCCGCCTCGGCCCTTGTCGACGTGAACGCCCGGCCGATACGGCTGGCGGGGAAAACGAGCCTTCGGCGCCGCGTAGGCCATTGCTCAATGAGCCACAGATCACATGACGCCTGTCAAGTTCGTCCCGGCATTCCCGTAGTACGGCGGCATGCCGTCGCTTGAGCCCGCACGAGGGCGGGGCGACAAGGCGTGGGAATGTTATCGCGATCACGACGTGCAATTTCAGATCAAATAAAACTTCTGATTGTATCGGGAGTTGAGTGACATGTTGTTCAACTCTCCTCAGTTCATATTTCTGTTTCTTCCCAGTGCGGTCTTGGGGTTCTTTCTGCTAGGGCGCAGCGGAAAGCCAAGCTTGGCCCTGAGTTGGCTCGTCGCGGCATCCTTGTTCTTCTACAGTCAGGCCAATCCCTGGCTCATCTTCGTGCTTCTGGGCTCGCTGTTTTGGAATTTTGCGGCCGGCCTCGTGCTCGCTCGCAGGAAGTCGCGGCTCCTTCTCGGTCTCGCGATAGCCGGGAACTTAGGCGCGCTGGCCTGGTTCAAATATGCCGGCTTCTTCGTTGGGCTCGTCGATTCGCTGACCGGTGCCGCACCATTCAATCTGGCGAACGTCGCAGTACCGCTCGGCATTTCTTTCTACACCTTCCAGCAGATCTCCTACGTCGTCGACGCATATGACGGGGTCAGTCGTGAAGACAGTCTGATACGGTATTTCGCATTCGCGTCGTTCTTTCCGCAGCTTCTTGCTGGCCCCATCGTTCGCCATAGCGAGATCGTCAGCCAACTGCGCGACCCCGCGACTTACGCCCCGCAGGCTCGCAACATCGCCCTCGGGGTGTCAGCATTCGCCATAGGATTGTTCAAAAAGATTATCATCGCGGACAATCTCGAACCGGCAGCCAATGCCACGTTCGACCTTGCGGTTCATGGAGCGTATCCGCCTATCGATTTTGCGTGGATCGGAGCAACCTCCTACGCCTTGCAACTGTACTTTGACTTTTCGGCCTATTCCGACATGGCGATCGGCCTTGCCCTGATCTTCAATATACGGCTGCCATTCAATTTTTCATCTCCTTACAAGTCTGCAAGCATCATCGAATTTTGGGAGCGTTGGCATATCACGCTGACCCGATTTCTCACGACTTACGTCTACAACCCAATCGCTATGCGCCTCACCAGAGCTCGTATCAGCGCAGGGAAACCAGGGCTGCGCCGATCATCCTTCGAGCTGAGGCCCTTCCTTCACTTGATCGCGACCCCAACGATCCTAACCATGGCCTTGTCCGGTCTCTGGCACGGCGCCGGTCTTCAGTTCGTCGCGTGGGGGCTCCTTCATGGCCTCATGCTCGTGGTAAACCGGGCCTGGAGAAGCGCCACGGCGACGCTGCGGAGCCTGCAAGGGATACGAGTGCCTCGTGCGGTTGGAATTCCGCTGACCTTTTTCTGTGTGACCGTTGCCCTCGTGTTCTTCAGGGCGAACGGCCTCGATCATGCTTTCACCGTCTTAGGTGGCCTGTCCGGCTTGGCGAGCGGCCCTAACCCCGCGGCACTCGATGCGGACGGAGGCCTCAAGCTGCTCGTTCTTGGGCTGTTTATCGTCTGGTTCCTGCCGAACACCCAGCAATGGCTCGGCCTCGTCGAGTGTAAAATGCTCGCAGGATGGACGAGTCTCAGGGCGGCTTTCGATCCGGGAGATCGGAGGCTGCCCAGATTCCTGCACGGCGCTCTTGCTGGGGTGGTCCTGAGCGTCGCGCTGCTGCGCCTTATGGGCGAGGCGCCGGCCGAATTTCTCTACTTTACGTTCTAGGTGCGCACATGAAAGCCTACCTGCTCGGACTGCTCGTCGGCGGCTTCTCAGCCCTGGCTCTCGTTGCGGGCGGGTTCATCGCTGTCATGACCTTCAAACCGCAAAACCTCATAGCGCCTGCCATATCCAGCGTAGAATCGGTCAACGAAAAGTTCCGGTTCATTCGCCTTCATCCTGGTCTGAACCCTGAAGTTGTCTTAGTCGGGTCATCCGTCGCTTGGCGGCATATCGACGGAGCCGCTTTCTCGGCCGGGACTGGCGCAACATTTCTGAACGGGGCCACGGCCCTGCTCGCGGTTCATCAAACGCGGTATCTGACGAAGTTTTATACGGAATTATTCCCGCGCGCCTCCACCTTCGTCATGCTCACCAACCTCACCGATTTCGGCGATTGCAGCCAGAACCGTAATATCTTCAAGCCCGACGACGCTGAGAAGTATGTGCGAGGAGAGTGGCCGGAGGTTTTCTTCTACATGAAATACCTGACGCTCGCTCGATATTACTCCGCATACCGCATTTGGCCGAAAATGACCGTGCCGTTTGCTGGCGACCGCTGGCAAGATGAGTTCGGGTCCAGCCCGCTGCAGGTTGCCGATCGCGGCCTCCGGTATGGTCCGCTGAAGTTCGACCCGACCTGTATCGAGGAACTCAAGCAGTTTTCGGCTGAGCTTCGGGCCGGCGGACGTCAGCTTGCCGTCGTCATCACGCCGGTCCGGCCAGGATATCTTGCAAACTATCCCGATGCCCGCTCGCAGCTCGAGACCATCGTCTGCGAGATCGATCCGCAACTCCATAAAGACGGCAACCTGCTCGTGGACTTGCGTGAGGCCGATGTCCAGGAGTCGGATTACTGGGACGCCTTTCATCTGCAATGGTCGGCAGTTCAGCGGCTCACTGTCGGACTGAGCAAGGAGCTGGCGCCGTTCGTCCGGCGCGGAAACAAGGCGCACGAGATGCAGATTGCGAGTTGCAGATGCGGGATCAACGAGCCTCGGAGCGGAGATGATGCTTTCCAGCTTCCCCTTGAACAATAGCTGCCTGGCCGACACCGGGCCGGCATCGGATGGGACGCTCACCTCCGTGCTCGCCAGGTCGGCGCAGCTCTTTCCGGATCGACCTGCGGTGTGGGCGCGGGGAGAAACCCGAACTTTCGATGAGTTCTGGGGTGCGGCCGGCACGCTCGCGGCGGCATTGATCGATGCTGGAGTCGAACCGAACGATCGGGTTGCTCTTCTCTGCTCCCGCACCATCACGGCATACACGGCGATCGCGGCTGCCCTGCGTGCGGCCACAACGTATGTTCCACTCAATCCGCGTTACCCACTGGAGCGAAACCGAAGCATCCTGACGGCCTCCGGTGCGAGCGCGCTCATCATCGACCGCAAATGTGCCGCGCTGTTCGAGCACCTCCTGGAGGCTCCTCCGCCCAGCTTAAGGGTGGTCCTGGCCCCGGAGCCCGATACACGCCGTCCTGTGGCAAATACGCTGTTTCTCGACTCGAAGGACCTGGATCGGAGCGCAACGAAGCGCGCCCAGTGGCCCTCGCCCGCGGCTGAGGACTTCGCCTACCTTCTGTTCACCTCGGGGTCTACGGGGGCCCCGAAGGGTGTCCCGATTACGCATGGGAACGTCACATCTTACCTTGCCGGGATCTCGAACGTCGCCCCGGTGAGTCCGGAGGATCGTCTCATTCAGCTTGTCGACCTCACATTCGACCTCTCCGCTCACGACATGTTCATGGCCTGGACGAACGGTGCATCGATCGTGAGCGTCCCCGAGAATGCGACTCCGCTGGCTCCTCGGTTCGTTCAGGAGCAACAGGCGACGATGTGGCTATCTGTGCCATCCGCGATCGGCATCGCGCATCAGGCTGGCCTCCTGGGACCTGCCACGCTGCCGAGTCTTCGGTGTTCGCTATTCTGTGGCGAAGCCTTTCCCACTGCGTTGGCTCAAACTTGGGCCCGTGCTGCGCCAAACAGCGTGATTCATAATCTCTACGGCCCCACCGAGGCCACGATCGCCATCAGTTACTTCACCTATCAGCCGGGTGATGCCTCAACGGTCCTGCCCATTGGCCAGGCCTTCGAGGGACAGGGGATGGCTCTGTTCGACGAGCTCGGGCAGCCGGTTGCGCCCGGTGCGGTCGGAGAGGTGCATTTGGCTGGATCACAGCTTACCCGCGGGTATTGGCGACAGCCAAAGCTCGACGAGGACAAGTTCCTGACAATCGACGGGACACGCTGGTATCGAACCGGCGATCTCGGACGATGGAGCGAGAGCGATGGCTTCCATTACCTCGGCCGTATTGATCATCAGATCAAGATTCGAGGGTATCGGGTCGAACTCCTTGAGATCGAAGGCGCTCTGCGAACGGCAACCGGGCGCGATCTCGTAGCCGTCATCCCTTGGCCGCAGGCCGTCGACGGAGTGGCCGATGGCGTCGTCGGCTTCATTGTCGGCGAACCACTCGACCCGGGCATCATCCGCAAGCGCCTGGAGACATGCCTCCCCGATTACATGCTGCCCCACTCATTGCTCTTTCTCGAAGCACTTCCGCTGAACTCGAACGGAAAGATCGATGCGCGTGCACTCGCGGAAAGCCCCGCACTCCATGCACTGCAAAGCAGGGGCCGGCATGAACCGACCGACCCGGCATGAGGCGCGCCTGCGTCGCCGGCCGAAGATGCATCTTCACCCTCAAGACATGAGGACCAGTACATGAACGTACTCAGTCGTCTGCAGGAGACCGCAAGGAGCGTATTCGAGAACGAGCACATCGTGCTCGGACGAGAATCAACGGCGGCCGACATCGCGGAGTGGGACTCCGTCTCGCATATCTCCCTGGTGCTGGCTGTTGAAAGCGAGTTCGGCATGCGGTTCGGCACAGCCGAGATCGGGTCTCTCGAAAATGTCGGCGACTTTGTCGACCTGATCGAGAGGAGGATGACGAACGCTGCCTGAGCGAGCGGCCATGGCACGATCCCGACGGCTCGGGCAGCGTTTCGCAAGGGGGCGCTGCGCCAGGCCGTGTCGATAGGCTCGGAGGAGTCCGGTGATGCCGATACGATTTTTGGTGCTCGGCGAGGGCTGGCCCGCGAAGAGGTGCGTTCGGACGATCCAGGCCCACGCCGACGGCCACCTCGCAGCGTGGATCAGTCCGAATACTGATAAGCACGAGTCGGAAATCGAACTAAGCGATTTCAATTCAGCTCGTGGCGCGGAGTATGTACGGAAACTGCACGTCGATTGGATTGTCAGCGCGAACAACCTACAAATCGTAGGCGAGGACGTTTTAAGGGAAGTTGACTATAAAGCGATCAACCTTCATCCAGCTCCCCTGCCTGAGTACGCGGGACTCCATTGTCATCAATGGGCTATTCGTAATGGAGAACAACTCTTCGGAGTATCGATCCATATGATAAGCGGTAGTGTCGATTCTGGCGACATTATCGCTGAGCATAAGTTCGCGCTGTCAGGGGAGGAGACCGGGCTTAGCTTATTCATCAAATGTATGGGGGAAGGGGCATCGTTGCTTGAGTCAGTGCTTAATAAAATCCTGTCAGGACGCGACCTAGATCGCTGGAAACAGGATTTATCCAAGCGACGAGTTTATCGGAACAGCGACGCCATAACGTCAGAGTTGAATTGGCAAGAACCGGCCGATCGCTTGATCCGGTTCATTAGGGCGTGCAACTACGAGCCATTCGCATCTCCTACCTATAGCGCAAGGCTAAAACTTTCTAATAATGACGAAATTACTATATTGTTGGCAATTATTGGAGGATTCACTACGCAAGAACCTGGCGATTTTGTAAGAATATCGGAGAGTGGCATTCACTTTGCCGCAGGTGATCGCAGAGAAGTGGTTGTCACGAAAGCCAAACACGCGGGAGTCGATATGTCCGGCCATGCCCTTGCCGCGCTTTTTGGATCGTCGGTCGCGCAGCTTGATGGACCGCAAGGGCGTCGTCCGAGCTCGACCAGGTTGTTTAAGTAGGTGCTCGCCTGGGCATTGTTGGCGGCGGAGCTGAACCACTATCCCGGCCCGATCGATGCACTCCAACTGGCGCGTGAGCTGGAGCTCTCGACCGAGCGCCGCAACGGATTGGAAGCATAAAGGTCGCGCATGTTGGCTGTCGTCGTCAGAGTCTCGAAATTGTGCTGGGGCTGACATTGTAGCTGCGAGCGATCTCGCGAACGGGCTCGCCAGTGGCTTTCCTGGCCAGAGCCTCCTGTCTCTGATGATGGGTCATCCCGAAGGGGGGGACTGTCCGAGATTTTGTGTTGCGGGGCCATAGTGACGCCGATGGAGGGCGCATATGGTCATCAAGAAGGACACACTGGATCAGTTGCTTGCCGGGCGTGACCCGCGGGCTGTTTTCGCAAAGGACGGGCTGGTCGACGAGCTGAAGAAGGCTCTGGCGAACCGGGTTCTGTCGGCGGAGCTGGACGATCACCTCGACGGCGAGGCGGCAGCGGGCAAAGCCAACCGGCGCAACGGCTATTCGAAGAAGACGGTTCTGGGCGAGAGCTCGAAGCTGGAGCTGCGGATCCCGCGCGATCGGGAGGGCACCTTCGATCCGAAGCTGATCGCGAAGTATCAGCGTCGCTTCCCCGGTTTCGACGAGAAGATCATCTCGATGTACGCGCGCGGCATGAGCGTCCGGGAGATTCAGGGGCATTTGCTGGAGATCTATGGCCTGGACGTTTCGCCCGACCTGATCTCGACGGTGACGGACGCCGTACTGGAGACGGTGAGCGAGTGGCAGAATCGGCCGCTGGAGCCAAGTTATCCGCTGGTCTTTTTCGACGCGATGCGGGTGAAGATCCGCGACGAGGGCCTGGTCCGCAACAAGGCGGTCTACCTGGCGCTGGGCGTCCAGGCCGACGGCACCAAGGACATCCTCGGCATCTGGATCGAGACGACCGAGGGTGCGAAGTTCTGGCTGCGCGTCATGAACGAGCTGAAGAACCGCGGCGTCGAAGATGTGCTGATCGCCGTCGTCGACGGCCTGAAGGGCTTCCCCGAGGCGATCAACGCGGTCTTCCCGCAGGCGATCGTCCAGACCTGCGTGGTTCACCTGATCCGGCACTCGCTGGAGTTCGTCTCCTGGAAGGATCGTAAGCCCGTCGTGCCGGCGCTGCGCATGATCTACCGGGCCAAGGACGCCGAGGCCGGAATGGCCGCGCTCGAGGCCTTCGAAGCCGGATTCTGGGGCCAGAAATACCCGGCCATCGCCCAGGCCTGGCGCCGGAACTGGGACCGCGTCATCCCGTTTTTTGCCTTTCCGGAAGCCGTGCGCAAAATCATCTACACCACGAATTCCATAGAAGCTTTGAACGCAAAATTGCGCCGGGCGGTCCGAATTCGAGGCCATTTTCCGACGGACGAGGCTGCGACGAAGCTCATCTGGCTGGTCTTGCGCGATGCCACGGCAGAGTGGAAAATGCCACCGCGCGAATGGGGGGAGGCAAAATCCCAGTTCGCCATTCTGTTCGAGGAGCGCTTCATCATCGCGTGAAGCTCAACCCGCCCCGGACACAAAAATTCAGACACTCCCCGAAGGGGCGGCCCAGTTTCACGCCGCGAGCTTTGGCCCGGCTGATCCCCTCGCTTGGACGACTAACCCAAGAAGCTTCAGAGCCTCCGTTCGCGCATTGTCTGGCGTCCAAGGCGATCCGTGACGACCGATTGTGATCCACTTTGGCCGCCCCTTAACGGTGGTTTTCAGGACATAGGACTTGCCCCTCACCTGGCATCTGACGCCAAAGCCCTTGATCTCTGAATCCCAGACATCTTCGCCGGGAGCGAGATCATCGACCACTCGTTTTGTGATCCGGATCGAGCTTCGCTTTGCCACATCAATCTCCTAGCAGCTACGGAGTAGCAACATTCCTATCGGGAACTCGCAAGGGCTGATGGGGCTTTACGCGCAAATATCACTTAAATTCGGGTGTTTCGTGGGGCTCCTGGGGCTCTTCTCTCTTATGTATTATGTTTCGACGGCTGCGTTTTCGTCGAGCGCAAGCCAGCCTGATTTCAGCCGGCCCTGAGGCCTGTCGCCATGGAGAGATGTGCGGTCTCGATCCGGTCGCGGCCATTGCGCTTTGCGGCATAGAGCGCTGCATCCGCCCGGGCATAGAGCGCATCGCCGTCGAGCGGTCCGACGCCGCAGCACAGCCCGATCGACACTGTCGCGCCCTGCAATTGCGCATCGACCGCCCGCCAGGGCGCCTGCGCCAGCGCCTGCCGGATCGCCTCGGCGACGGCCATGGCCTCGCCCGATGTCGCATCCGCAATCAGCACGCCGAATTCCTCGCCGCCCAGCCGCGCGACAATTCGTGCCGTGCCGGTCGGCGGACCATCGATGATCTGCGCCACCAGCCGCAGGCAGGCATCGCCGGCAATATGGCCGAACTGGTCGTTGATCGCCTTGAAATGATCGACGTCGACGATCAGCAGCGCGAGCGATTGCGGGCGCGCCGCCTCGCTGGCGAGGCATTCGATGAAGCGGCGGCGGTTGGCAAGCCCAGTCAGCCCGTCCGTCTGCGCCAGCTTCACCAGCTCGGCATTGGCCTGCCGCAGCGCGTCCTGCGCACTGATCAGTGCGGCCTGCTGGCGCTTCGCCGCCGTCGTATCGGCATGGATGAAGCAGCTCAGGCCCTCGAGCGTGTGCCGGGCGACGACACGCCGCCAGCGCTGGCCCGGCAGTTCGATCTCGAAGGGCGCTCCGTCATAGCGCAGGCCGTTCAGGATGCTGGCGCGCAACCCGGCGACCGTGGAGACGCCTCGCCAGCACTCGCTGACGATCTCGTCGAATCTCAACCCGACGACCATGGTGTCTGCCGGGATGTCGTAGAGCTTCCGGAAGGCGTCGTTGGTGGCGATGATCCGATCCTCGCCATCGAGGAGCATGGCGCCATCGGGAATGAACCGCAGCGCCTCGAAGGCCGGCAGCAGCGCCTCGGCGCCTGCTCCCGCGCGGCGCGGCGCCTCGAGCATCTGCCACATCCTGACACGGCCGCCGCAGGGCGCCTGCAGCGAGGTCGCGCGCAAGCGCCGGCCGTTATGAAGGAATTCGAAAGCCTGGGTCTGGTTCTCGTGGCGCGCCACGCCCTCGGCGATGTAGCGCTCGATGTCGTGCATCTCCTCGGGAGCGAGCCGCAGCGTGTAGAAGCGCCGGAGATTGTCGACATAGGGCTCGCCGGGATAGATCAGCCCGTCATCCTCGGGAAAGAAGTGCAGGAACGTGCGATTCCAGCCGACGGCACGATGCTCCGCATCGTACTCGCAGACGCCGACCGACAGCACATCGAAAGACTCGTGCAGGTAGCGCGAAACGATCATGAGCCACCTTAGGGCGGCAGTGTTTAACGCAGCGTAAGACGGATGCGGTCAGATCAACCGACCTTGCCGTAGCCCGCGAATTTGGCGCCGACGCGCTCCATCTCGGCCGCATCGAGAATGACCGGCTCGATCCCCGCCGCGAGGATGTCGAGATACTGCCCGGCGAGGTTCTCGACCTCCGCGACGATGGTATGCGCACCGGCCAGCGTCTGGCCGAGCGCGATCACGCCATGGTTGGCCAGCAGCACCGCCTTGCGTCCTTCCAGCGCCTTCACGGCGTTGTAAGCCAGCTCCGGCGTGCCGAATGTCGCATAGTCGGCGCAACGGACATCGGCGCCGCCGCAGAGCGCGATCATGTAGTGGAAGGCCGGAATGCCGCGCCGGGTGCAGGAGAGCGCCGTGGCCCGCGGCGAATGGGTGTGGACGATCGCCTGCACATCCGGCCGCGCCTTGTAGATCGCGACATGGAAGGGCCATTCCGAGGAGGGCTTGCGGTTGCCGCCGAGAACGGTGCCATCGAGCCCGAGATGAATCAGGTCTTCCGGCTTCGTCTGCGCATAGGGCAGACCCGACGGCGTGATCAGCAGGCCATCGCCGAAACGAGCGGAGACATTCCCCGATTTCGACGGACAGAACCCCGCCCGGTCGATCGCCTGCGCGACCGCGACGATCTCCTGCCGCAGTTCCGTTTCGGTCATGCCGTGCCCCTGTTCGTCAGGTCGGGAAAGAGCTGTGCGAGCCCTGCAGCGCTGGCGGCGCAGACGCCGCGCTCGGTGATCAGCCCGGTGACGAGCCGCGCCGGCGTCACGTCAAAGGCCGGGTTGGCCGCGCCGCTGCCCGGCGCGACGACGCGCACGGAGCGCACCTCGCCGTCATCGGCGAGCCCCGAGAGATGCGTCACCTCGCGCGCGGCGCGCTCCTCGATCGGGATATCCGCGAGCCCGTCGCTTATGCTCCAGTCGATCGTCGGCGAGGGCAGCGCCACATAGAAGGGCACGCCATTGTCATGCGCCGCCAGCGCCTTGAGATAGGTCCCGATCTTGTTGGCGACATCGCCGGTCGCCGTGGTCCGATCGGTGCCGACAATCGCCATGTCGACCTGCCCGTGCTGCATCAGGTGTCCACCGGCATTGTCCGCGATCACGGTATGCGGCACGCCATGGGAGCCGAGCTCATAGGCCGTCAGCGCCGCGCCCTGATTGCGGGGCCTAGTCTCGTCGACCCAGATATGGACGGGGATGCCGGCATCGTGAGCGAGATAGATCGGCGCCAGCGCCGTGCCCCAATCCACCGTGGCGAGCCAGCCGGCATTGCAATGGGTGAGGATATTGACCGGCTCTCCGGCCGGCTTGCGCGCCGCGATCTCCGCGATCACAGGCAGGCCATGCTCGCCGATCGACCGGCACAGCGCGACATCCTCGTCGCAGATGGCGGCCGCCTCGGCATAGGCTGCCTCTTCACGCGCTTCCGGAGCGAGCGGGGCAATGGCACCGCGCATCCGTTCGAGCGCCCAGCGCAGGTTAACCGCGGTTGGCCGTGTCGCGCCAAGCAACGCAAGCGCGGCTTCGAGAGCAGGATCCGAGGCATCGGCCCGCATCGCCAGCGCCACGCCATAAGCCGCCGTCGCGCCGATCAGCGGCGCCCCGCGCACGACCATGCTGCGGATCGCGTCCGCCGCCTGCTCGGCCGAACCCAGCGCCACCGTCTCGAAGCGAAAAGGCAGCCGCGTCTGGTCGATCACGACGACGCGCCAGCCATCCTGCGCGCGCCAGATCGTCCGGTAGTGCTGGCCGTTGATCTTCATAGCCGCTCAATGCCCGCCGAACGAGACCAGCGTCCGCACGGGCACGCCGAGCCGGCGGATCTTGTCGGCGCCGCCGAGCTCCGGCAGGTCGACGATGAAGCAGGCCGCTACGACCTCGGCGCCGAGCCCGGCGAGCAGATTGACCGCCGCCTCGGCCGTGCCGCCGGTGGCGATCAGGTCGTCGACCAGCAGGACACGCTCGCCCGGCTGCACCGCGTCGCGATGGATCTCGATCTCGTCCGTGCCGTATTCGAGCGCATAGGTCGCGCGCAGCGTCTCGAGCGGCAGCTTGCCCTTCTTGCGGACGGGAACGAAGCCGGCCGAGAGCTGATGCGCCACCGCGCCGCCGAGGATGAAGCCGCGCGCCTCGATCCCCGCGATCTTGGCGATCTTCAAGCCCGCGAAGGGCTGGACCAGCTCGTCGACGGCTCGGCGGAAGGCCCGCGCATCGCCGAGCAGCGTAGTGATGTCGCGGAAAACGATACCGGGCCGGGGATAGTCGGGAATCGCGCGGATGCTGTCGGCGAGGTTCATGGGCACCGTCTCTGAGGCCAGGGCGGACGCCTTGGTCCGACGCCGGGCCGGCTTCGTCAAGGGCGCCGTCATCACGCCGCCTTGAGCACGCGGCCTGCGACGGCATCGAGCTTCGCCAGCAGGGCCGGATCGCGGAAAGCCGGCGCGGTCACGATGGCGTTGTCGAGCGCGTTGTGGGAGCCGGCCGGGCACGCTTCGCGCTGCGCCGGGAAATCGGCCGCGAGCCGCGCCACGAGGCGCTGCGCCTTGTCGGCATTGTCGTGCAGCACGGCGATAACCGAGGCCACGTCGACGGCGCCGTGCAGCTCGTGCCAGCAATCGTAGTCGGTCACCATCGCGACGGTCGCGTAGGTGATCTCGGCCTCGCGGGCGAGCTTGGCCTCGGGCATTGCGGTCATGCCGATCAGGTCGTAGCCGAGCCCGCGATAGGTCGTGGATTCCGCATAGGTCGAGAATTGCGGCCCTTCCATCGTGACCAGCGTGCCGCCGCGCACGAAGGCGAGATCCTCGGCCTCAGCCGCCGCCGCGATCCGCGCCTGCAGGGCCGGCCCGACCGGATGAGCGACCGAGACATGGGCGACGCAGCCCCGGCCGAAGAAGGAGCTTTCGCGCCGGCTCGTCCGATCGACGAACTGGTCGACCAGGACGAACAGGCCCGGATAGAGCTCGGCCTTGTAGGAGCCGCAGGCCGAGAGCGAGACGAGGTCGGTCACGCCCGCCCGCTTCATCACATCGATATTGGCGCGGTAATTGATCTCGGATGGCGGGATCGCGTGGCCGCGTCCGTGCCGCGGCAGGAAGACGATCTGCGTCTGCCCGATCCTGCCGGTCCGCAACACATCCGAAGGTTCGCCCCATGGGCTTTCGATGCGCATCTCGCGCAGGTCGGTCAGGCCCGGCAGATCATAGATGCCCGATCCGCCGATGATTCCGAGAACGGCTTCGCTCATGGTCGATTCCTTTTTTCGGCGCGGAAAGGACCACCTTTCGATGACGGTCGCAATACGCCGCCGCTAGCCCCCGTCATGCTCAGGCTTGACCCGAGCATCTCCTCCCGAAGAAGCCTCCGGAAGCTTGTCCTGCCCGAAATTCTCGGATCTGCGCTTCGCTTCGTCCGAGAATGACGGCGCGCGAAACGAAAAAGGCCCCGTCGCCGGGGCCTTTTCCTAGAACGATATCGAACCGATCAGTGGACCGGCGAGCCGTCCGGCATGCGCGACCACACCTTCTTCTTGGTGTAGTAGAGCAGCCCCGCGAACAGCACGAGGAAGATCATCACCTGCAGGCCGATGCGCTTGCGCTGCTCCAGATGCGGCTCCGCCATCCAGACCATGAAGGCGGCAACGTCGCGCGCATACTGGTCGACGGTCTCCGGCACCGGCGACTTGCCGTCCGCACCCTTCGGATACTCGACCTGCCCGTTGGAGAGCGGGTTCGGCATCGCGATCAGATGGCCGGGCATGTATTCGTTGTAGTTCTGACCCGGCAGCAGGGTGACGCCCGCAGGCGGCTCCTTGTAGCCGGTCATCAGGGCGTGGATGTAGTCCGGACCCTGCTCCTGATACTGCGTGAAGATGTCGAAGACGAAGGTCGGGAAGCCGCGGGTATAGGTGCGCGCCTTGGCCAGGACCGAGAAGTCCGGCGGATAGGCGCCGCCCTGCGCCGCGCGGGCGGCCTGCTCGTTGGCGAACGGTGACGGGAAGCGGTCGGCCGGGCGGCCGGGCCGCTCGAACATCTCGCCGGCCTCGTTCGGGCCGTCCTTGATCTGGTAGGTCGCGGCGAGCGCGGCGACCTGGCCGGGCGTGAACTCGGGGCCGCCGGGCTGCGACAGGTTGCGGAAGGCAACCAGGCTCGCGCCGTGGCAGCTCGCGCAGACTTCCTTGAAGACCTTGAAGCCGCGCTGCAGCTGGGCCCGGTCGAACTTGCCGAACGGTCCGGAGAACGACCAGGTCAGCGCCGGCGGCTTCGGGCCGGCCTCGGCGGCCTGCGCCGCCGGCTGGAGGAGCGCCAGCGAGAGGCCGGCAGCGAGCCCGGTCAGGGCGAGACGAAACGCGATTCTGCTCATGGTTCCGTCAGCCCTTGACGTTCGGTTCGGCAGCGGTGGCGGTCGCGACGCGCGCCGCCGACCCGCCCTTTGAAGCGAGCACGGCATCGGCAATCGAGGTCGGCAGTGCCTTCGGCCGCTCGAACAGACCGACGACGAAGAGAGCCACGAAGAAGCCGAAATACAGCACGGTGAAGATCTGCGAGGCGATGACGTAACCGCCTTCCGCCGGCATCGCGCCGAGATAGCCGAGGCCGATGCAGACCACGACGAAGGCCCAGAACAGCTGGCGCCCGATCGGACGATAGCTCATCGACTTGACCTTGGAGGTATCGATCCAGGGCAGGAAGGCGAGCACGACGATGGCCGCGCCCATGGCGAGCACGCCGCCGAGCTTGTCGGGAATGGCGCGCAGGATCGCGTAGAACGGCAGGAAGTACCATTCCGGGACGATATGCGCCGGGGTCGAGGCCGGGTTCGCCGGGATGTAGTTGTCGGCATGGCCCATGAAGTTCGGCTGGTAGAACACGAACCAGGCGAACAGGATCATGAACACGACCATGCCGAAGATGTCCTTCACGGTCGCGTAGGGCGTGAACGGCACGGTGTCCTTGGCGACGTTCTTCACCTCGACGCCGGTCGGATTGTTCTGGCCGACGACGTGCAGCGCCCAGATATGCAGCACGACCACGCCGAAGATCATGAACGGCAGCAGGTAGTGCAGCGAGAAGAAGCGGTTCAGCGTCGGGTTGTCGACCGAGTAGCCACCCCACAGGAAGGTGACGATCGTCTCGCCGATCACCGGCAGCGCCGAGAACAGGTTGGTGATGACGGTCGCGCCCCAGAAGGACATCTGGCCCCAGGGCAGCACATAGCCCATGAACGCCGTCGCCATCATCAGCAGGAAGATGACCACGCCGAGGATCCAGAGCACCTCGCGCGGCGCCTTGTACGAGCCATAATAAAGCCCGCGGAAGATGTGCACGTAGACGGCGATGAAGAACATCGAGGCGCCGTTCGAGTGCAGATAGCGCAGCAGCCAGCCGTAGTTCACGTCGCGCATGATGTGCTCGACGGAATTGAACGCCATCGACGCATGCGGGGTGTAGTGCATCACCAGAACAATGCCGGTGATGATCTGCGCCACCAGCATGAACACGAGGATGCCGCCGAAGGTCCACAGGTAGTTCAGGTTGCGCGGAACCGGATAGGACACGGCCGAGTCATGGGCGAGCCGGATGATCGGCAGGCGCACATCAAGCCAGCGCTCGATGCCGGTCTTCGGGACGTAGGAACTGTGACCACTCATGAAGAATGCCTCAAGGCTGTCTCGTCTTGGCAGGAAAGCGTCGAGCGCATGCTCAGCCGATCTTGATCTTGGTATCGCCGTTGAAGGCGTAGGGCGGCACCGGCAGGTTGAGCGGCGCGGGGCCCTTGCGGATGCGACCCGAGGAATCGTAGTGCGAGCCGTGGCAGGGGCAGAACCAGCCGTCGTAATCACCCTTCGATTCGCCGGGCGCGGTGCCCAGCGGGATGCAGCCCAGGTGGGTGCAGTTGCCGAAGATGACGAGGAACTGCTCGTGCCCGGCCTTGGTGCGCTGGGCATCGGTCTGCGGGTCGCGCAGCGTGGCGACGTCGACCGCCTTGGCCTCATCGATCTCCTTCTTGGTGCGATGGCGCACGAAGATCGGCTTGCCGCGCCAGAACAGCTTGATCGCCTGACCTTCGGCGATCGGAGCCAGATCGACGTCGACCGGGGCACCGGCAGCGACCGTCTGCGCGTCGGGCGCGAGCTGGCTGATCAGGGGGATGACGAGTGCGCCGACACCGACCGCACCAGCGGCGCCGGTAGCCAGCATCAGGAAATCGCGGCGGGTTGTTCCGGTCGATGTATCGGTCGCGTGCGCCACGATCCAATCCTCTTAAACGTCTTGCGAGCTGGAACAGCTCGAAATTGTCGCCTCTCGCCCTCATAGGGGCGCGCCGCTTCCGCCGCAATGCGGCGGTGCGTCACCTTCGGCTCTTTGACATGCAGATTGGACGAAGTCTACTGTCGCGAACGCCCCGGCCATGCATGGCGCACAGGCGGCGGGGGAAGACCTCAGATGGCGAGCTTTTCCGGATCGGCAGCGGCCAGGAAACCGCCCGACTGGCGCGCCCAGAGCCGGGCATAGAGCCCGCCCCGCGCGATCAGTTCGTCATGGCTGCCGATATCGGCGATCCGGCCCTGGTCGAGCACGATCAGCCGGTCGAGCGCCGCGATGGTCGAAAGCCGGTGCGCGATCGCGATCACGGTCTTGCCCTGCATCAGGGCGGCGAGTTGCTGCTGGATCGCCGCCTCGACCTCCGAATCGAGCGCCGAGGTCGCCTCGTCGAGGATCAGGATCGGCGCGTCCTTGAGCAGCACGCGAGCGATCGCGATGCGCTGGCGCTGACCGCCCGACAGCTTCACGCCGCGTTCGCCGACGCGCGAATCGAAACCCTTTCGGCCGTCCTGGTCGCCGAGACCGAGGATGAAACCATGTGCCTCCGCCTGCTCAGCCGCACGCGCGATCTCGGCCTCGCTCGCGCCGATCCGGCCATAGGCGATATTGTCGCCGATCGAGCGGTGCAGCAGCGAATTATCCTGCGTAACCATGCCGATCTGGGCGCGAAGCGTATCCTGCGTGACATGGGCGATGTCCTGCCCGTCGATCAGGATGCGCCCGCCCTCGAGCGGGTAGAGCCGCAGCAGCAGGTTCACCAGGGTCGACTTGCCGGCGCCCGACGGGCCGACCAGCCCGACCCGCTCGCCCGGCTTGATCTCGAGATCGAGCCCTTCGAACAACCCCTGCGCCCGGCCGTAATTGAAGCGGATATTCTCGAAGCTGATCGCGCCCTTGTCGACGACGAGCGGCACGGCGTCGGCCGCATCCGGCAGGTCATGCGGCTTGGCGATCGTCTCCATGCTCTCCTGCACCGAGCCGATATTCTCGAAGATACCGCGCACGAGATGGATCAGCCAGCCCGACATCTGCACCAGCCGGAGCACGAGGCCGATGGCGGCCGCGACCGCGCCCGGCGTCATCTCGCCCGTGCTCCAGAGCAGCAGCGCGAGCCAGGCCGTGGCCACCACGAGCAGGCTGTTCATCGTCTGCAGGATCACGCTCACGCCGGTGATTAGCCGCGACAGATTGAGGAAGGAGGCGTTCCAGCGCGACAACGAGTCGCGCACCGCCGAGCGCTCGGCATCGGCCCGCGCGAACAGCTTCACCGTCAGGATGTTCGTGTAGGAATCGACGATGCGCCCTGTCGTCGTCGAGCGCCCCAGCGAATTCGCCTCCGAGCGCTGCTTCGCCCGCGGCACGAAGTAGATCAGCAGCGCGACATAGGCCGACAACCACAGGATCACCGGCAGTGCCAGCCACAGGCTGGTCTTGCCGAAGAAGCCGATCGCGACGGTCGCGAAGACCAGCGCGTACCAGAGATCGTCGATGACCTCGATCGTTGCGCCGCGGATCGACTGCCCGGCCTGGATGACGCGGGCGGACAGGCGCCCTGCAAAGTCATTCTGAAAGTATCCCAGCGCATGGCCGAGCGTGTAGACATGATTGCGCCAGCGGATCTGGTTGGTGATCTGCGGCACCACGACCTGGTCTACGATGGCGTGGTTGGCGAAGTAGATCAGCGGCCGGACGACCACGAGCAGGAAGGCGGCGCCTGCCAAAAGCCAGCCATGGTCGCGGAAGATCGTCTCCGGCGACTGCGTCGAGAGCAGATCGACGAACCAGCCGACCATCAGGTACATCGCCGCCTCGATGCCGCTGAAGCCCAGCCCCGTCAGCATGATCAGGGCCATCCAGCCCTTCACGCCCTTGATGTGATGCCACATGAAGGGCCAGACACCGCGCGGCGGCGTCTCCTGCTCGTCGAAGGGAGCAAAGACGTCGATTCGGCTTTCGAGCCAGCGGAAGAGCGGGGCGAACATGTCTGCCTTCCTAGAGGCTGCCAGAGGCTATGGGATAGGTTTGACGCTGGCGATTTTGCGCGAATGCAAGGAGTTCAAGGACGCAAGCCTTCCGGCTTGCTACGAAGAACGACACCGCAGTCGCGCAAAAGCGCCGTGCCCTGCGGGTGAGGTGAAAACGCGGGAGCTGCAGCGTCGCATTGCTTGCCGATACGGACGTATCGGCGGCGCAGTGCTCCTCCCATCTCCCGCGTTTTGACCTCATCAAACCCATCCCATAGCCTCTGGCAGCCTCTGAAGCGGCATCGCGACGGTTTCGAGGCATATGGTCCGCGCCGGCGCGCATGACCAGCCTGCTTGACGCATATCCGGGCGTCACCGCATGACAGGGCCATGCTTCGCCTCGCCCTCTTCCAGCCGGACATCCCGCAGAATGCGGGCACGATGATCCGCATGGCCGCTTGCCTGGGCATCGCCGTCGACATCGTCGAGCCGGCTGCTTTCGACGTCTCGGACCGGCATTTCCGCCGCTCGGGCATGGACTATCTCGAACGCGCCGCCGTCCGGCGTCACGACTCCTTCGCCGCCTTCGAGAACTGGCGCCGGGCGCAAGGCCACCGCCTCGTCCTGGCCGAGACCGATGGCGCAACCCCCCTGCCCGAATTCGCGTTCCGCCCAGACGACATCGTGCTGGTCGGCCGCGAATCGGCCGGCGTGACCGCCGACGTGCAGGTCGCGGCCGAGGCCAGCCTGCACATTCCCATGCGGGCCGGATTGCGTTCGCTCAATGTCGCGCTGGCGGCAGCGATGGTAATGGGCGAAGCCTTGCGACAGACTGGCGGCTTTCCGGGCCGCAATGGAACAGAAGATGGTCACCCCGAAGCCCGCTGAATCCCCCTCCGCCGATCCCGCCGTCGTCGCCGCGCTGAAACCCCGCGCAGCCACATGGTTCGAGACCCTGCGCGACCGCATCTGCGCCGCCTTCGAGGCGATCGAGGACGAAGCCGCCGGCCCCTTCCCTGCCGAAACCAGCACGGCCGGACGCTTCGTCCGCACGCCCTGGCAGCGCACCAATCATGACGGTGCGCCCGGCGGCGGCGGCGTCATGTCGATCATGAAGGGCCGCGTCTTCGAGAAGGTCGGCGTCCACGTCTCGACGGTGCATGGCAGCTTCCACCCGGATTTTGCCGGCCAGATTCCGGGCGCGGCGCAGGATCCGCGCTTCCACGCGACCGGCATCTCGCTGATCGCCCATCCCTGGAACCCGCATGCTCCGACCGTGCATATGAACACGCGGCTCGTCGTCACCACGAAGCCGTGGTTCGGCGGCGGCGCCGACCTGACGCCGGTGCTGAATGCGCGCCGCACCCAGGACGATCCCGACGCGCAGGACTTCCACGCCGCGATGCGCGCGCCCTGCGAGCGCTTTCCGGCCATTGCCGATTACCCGCGCTTCAAGACCTGGTGCGACGAGTATTTCTTCCTGAAGCACCGCAACGAGCCGCGCGGCATCGGCGGCATTTTCTACGACTATATCTGGACCGGCGATGTCGAGGCCGACCTCGCCTTCACCCGCGCCGTCGGCGAGGCCTTCCTCGGCAGCTATCCCGACATCCTGCGCCGCAATATCGGCAAGCCCTGGAGCGAGACCGAGCGCCACGAGCAGCAGGTCCGCCGCGGCCGCTATGTCGAGTTCAACCTGCTCTACGACCGCGGCACGATCTTCGGGCTGAAGACCGGCGGCAACGTCGATTCCATCCTGTCCTCGATGCCGCCGACGGTGCGCTGGCCTTAAGGCCGCGCTTGCCCGACCACCGCATCGAGCAGTGCGAACTGGACTTCAGCCGAAGCCGGGCAACCGGCTTCGATCCAGCCTCGCCGGGCCGCCTCGAGGGCCTGCCCGACGCGCGGTCCGGGCGCGATGCCGCGAGCGACGACGTCCTTCCCCGTCAGCAGGAAGGATGGCGTCCGGCCAAGCTCGGCGATGAGCTGCTGTACACAGTCCCTGTCCTCGCCTCCTGCCGACGCCTTGAGCAGGACGAGCGCCGCAGCCACCGCGTCGTTCCCGGCGTCATGGGCAAGATGGCGCAGCGCCGCGATGCCGGGCAGGTCGGCCCGCCCGCCCAGACCTTCCAGCGCGCGCGCGATGCGCTCGATCCTGTCGAATTCCTCGTTCGATAGTCGCAGTCGCGCGCGCAGCCGCAATGCGTCCTCGCCAACCGAAACCGCCAGCGCCGCCAGCCGGAAAGCCGGATGGACACCTTCTCCGCCCCCCTCCACGACAGCCGCAAAGCGCGAGAGTTGTGGCACGCCGCCGATCACCGGCATAATGAGCCCGGCCCCCGCCATCGCCCCGATCGTCGCGACGACGCCGGGGGCGACGAGGAGCTTCAGTAGCTCCGCCCGCACCCGCTCGCGCGACAATCCGGCAAGCCCCTCACGGCCGGCGATGCAGGCGCGCAGGCCCTCGGCATCGGGCGCGCCGACGCCGTAGCGGGCATGGAAGCGGAAGAAGCGCAGGATGCGCAGGTAATCCTCGCGGATACGGGTCGCGCCATCGCCGATGAAGCGCACGCGACGCCGCGCGAGGTCGTCGAGACCGCCGCAATAGTCATACAGCGTACCGTCCCGGCCAAGCCCGAGCGCATTGATGGTGAAGTCGCGCCGCAACGCATCCGCCGCGAAGTCCCGGCCGAACACGACCTTGGCGCGGCGTCCGTCCGTCTCGACATCGCGCCGGAGCGTCGTCACCTCGAAGCTCTCGTCTTCGGCCACGAGCGTCACCGTGCCGTGCTCGATGCCGGTCGGCACCGCCTTGAAGCCGGCCGCCCTGCCGCGCCGCATCGTCTCCTGCGGCAAGGCGGTGGTGGCGAGGTCGATATCGCTCGCCGGCTCTCCGAGCAGGAGATTGCGGACCGCGCCGCCGACGACGCGCGTTTCTTCGCCGTCCCCGTCCAAGGCCGACAGCAGCCGCGCAAGCACCGGCTGGGCTAGAAAGCGCGCGACCGCGCCGGCACGGTCTCCACTCATTTGAAGCGGCCGGGCACCAGTACCCCGTTCTCCATATGCGGCGGCTCGTAGGCGCCCTTGCTGCGCGGCGCGATCAAGCCGCCATAGACCAGCACGGCGATGGCCAGCAGGAAGCCTGCCACCGCCAGAGCGAAGGCATGGCGGCTCCAGTGCTCGACATCGAAGGGATTGCGCCGCTTGACGACGAGATAGCCTGCAAAGATGCAGAAAGGCAGGACGAAGAGCAGGACCTCTTCGATGATCGCGCGCAGCATCGGCTTCGTCGTTCCCAGGCGCGGTGTCCGCGCAATACAGTTCTAACCCGCCAGCCGCTCGTACAGGTTGCGGATCATGCCGGCGGTCGCCCCCCAGATATAGCGACCCTCGAACGGCATCGCATAGTAGGTGCGGAAATGCCCCTTCCATTCGATGCCCTCGCGCCTGTGATTGGCGGGATCGAGCAGGAAGGAGAGCGGCGTCTCGAAGGCCTCGTCGACCTCGTTGTGATTGATCGTCAGCGAGAAGGGCGGCTCGACCAGCGCGACCACCGGCACGATCCGGTAGCCCGTGCCGGTGAGATAGGCATCGAGGAAGCCGAGCGTGCGGATATGCGATCGCGACAGGCCGATCTCCTCTTCTGTCTCGCGCAAAGCCGTGACGACCGGCGAGCCGTCGACGGCATCGACCCGCCCGCCGGGAAAGGCGACCTGCGCCGAATGGCTGCGCAAGGCAGCCGCTCGCTGCGTCAGCAGCACGGTCGGTCCTTCCGGGCGCGGCACGATGCCGATCAGCACGGCGGCCGGGACAGCGCGCTTCTCGTCGGGGATCGGCACGGATGCGGCCTGATGCTCATGATCGCCGCGCGGCCGGCTGATCACGTCGCCCAGTAGGGGCGGCTCGGCCCGCAATCGCTCACGCGCCAGCGCCGCGAAACCCTCGCTGCTCAGGTTGAGGGCGGTTTCCGATCCCATCAATGCTAGATGTCCTCGATCTCGCTCGCCGGCACTGCCGGATAGAACTGCCCTGCGGCCGCGACCCCGAACATGGCCTCGTCTTCGACATCCCGCACTTCGCCGAGCGCCAGCAGGTCATAGGTCAGCGCCCGCGTCAGCCGGGCCCAGAGGCCGCGCCGGACATGCACATAAGGTGTCAGCCCGTCCTGCGCAGCCCGCGCGAAACGCAAAGCGTGGTCCGGCCCGACGCAGACGAGATCGTCGACCTGCGTCCGGAATGCGAGCGTCCGAGCATCGCCTACGCCATCGACCTGCATCTCGACGGCCTGGAACGGCGCGTCGTCGACGGTGATCCCGACCTTCTCGACCGGGGTCACGAGAAAGTAATCGTCGCTCTCGCGCTTCAACACCGAGGCGAACAGCTTCACCAATGCCGGCCGGCCGATCGGCGTGCCCATGTAGAACCAGGTGCCGTCTGCGGCGATGCGCATGTCGAGATCGCCGCAAAAGGGCGGATTCCAGCGCTCCACCGGCGGCAGACCGCGCGCCCGGCCAGCCCCGAGCGAGGCCATCAGGCGCTCCATCGCCTGGCCCGGTCCCGTCATCTCGTCCTCCCCGGCCACCGGCATCCTGCTTGCATCGCGTTTCCGCCTTGAACTCCACATAATCGTGAAGCCGAGTTGATGTGTACCATTCCATTCGGCGCTTGAGCCGTCGTGATGGCCCGTCCACACTGAACGGCCGAACGCATCGACGGTTCGCATGGCGGCGCAACGGCTCGCGACAGTGAAGGAGATCGACATGGCGGCGCAAGCCCGGGCAAACGAGAGCAGTTCGCCGATCGACCTCGACACAGGCATCGTCGAGGCGGCCGAAGCCGCGCTCAGTGCCATCGGCGCAGCGCGCAAGGAGATCGGCCAGGTCATCTTCGGCCAGCAGAAGGTCGTCGATCTCTCGCTGGTGACGCTGCTTTCGGGCGGCCACGGCCTGCTCGTCGGCGTGCCCGGCCTCGCCAAGACCAAGCTCGTCGAGGCGATGGGCACCGTGCTCGGCCTCGCCGCGCGGCGCGTCCAGTTCACGCCGGACCTGATGCCCTCCGACATCCTCGGTTCCGAGGTTCTCGACGAATCGAGCGACGGGAAGCGCCATTTCCGCTTCATCAAGGGCCCGGTCTTCGCCCAGCTCCTGATGGCGGACGAGATCAACCGCGCCTCGCCGCGCACCCAGTCGGCCCTGCTGCAGGCGATGCAGGAGCACCATGTCACGGTGGCCGGCGAGCGCTACGACCTGCCGGCCCCCTTCCATGTCCTGGCGACGCAGAACCCGATCGAGCAGGAAGGCACCTATCCCCTGCCCGAAGCCCAGCTCGATCGCTTCCTGCTCGAGATTGATGTCGGCTATCCCGACCGCGAGGCCGAGCGCCGCATCCTGCTGGAGACCACCGGCGCCGCCGAATACAAGCCCTCCCCGGCGATGACCTCCGAGACGCTGATGTCGATCCAGCGCCTCGTCCGCCGCCTGCCGGTCGGCGAGGCCGTGGTCGATGCGATCCTCGATCTCGTCCGCTCCGCCCGCCCCGGCGAGGGCGAAGCCTCGGTCACCGACAAGCTTTCCTGGGGCCCCGGCCCGCGTGCCAGCCAGTCGCTGACGCTGGCGGTGCGTGCGCGTGCGCTCGTCGAGGGCCGTCTCGCCCCCTCGGTGGATGATGTCGCGGCGCTCGCCATTCCCGTTCTGAAGCACCGCGTCGCCCTGACCTTCGCCGCTCGCGCCGATGGCGAGACCGTCGAGGGCCTGATCGGCAAGCTCGTGGAACGGCTGGGATAGGCCGATGTTGCGCACGCGCGTCCTGGGTCCAAGCGAAAGGCGGCCGTCGCGGCCCGTCCTGACGGAGTCGCTCGACCTTGCCGCGCGCCTGCCGCGCCTGATCCTGGAAGCTCGCCGCGTCTCGGCCAGCATCCACGGCATCCATGGCCGGCGCCGCTCCGGCCCGGGCGAGACCTTCTGGCAATACCGCCCGCTGGTCGCCGGCGAATCGGCCTCGCGCATCGATTGGCGCCGCTCCGCCCGTGACGGCCATCTCTTCGTCCGCGAACGCGAATGGGAAGCCTCGCATTCGATCTGGCTCTGGATCGACCGGTCGCCCTCGATGGGCTTCGCCTCCTCGCTCGCCATGGCCTCGAAGCTCGACCGGGCGCTGGTCGCGGGCTTCGCTCTCGCCGAAACGATGGTCGAGGGCGGCGAGCGCGTCGGCCATCTCGGGCTGACGCGGGCGCTCGCATCGCGCCGCATCGTCGAGATGCTGGCGCAGGCGATCGTCGCGGATGAGCGCAACGCCGCCTCCGACCTGCCCCCGGAAGCGCCGCTGCCCCGGCTGTCGGACGCGATCATCATCACTGACGGGCTGTCGCCCGCCTCCGCACTCGCCCAGCGAATCGCCACGCTGGCTTCGTCAGGCGCACGCGGCCATGTCCTGCTGATCGCCGATCCGATCGAGGAGACCTTCCCCTTCAGCGGCCAGGCCGAACTGTTTGACCTGGAGGACGGGCTGACCCTGCGCGTCGGCGATGCCGGCGCCTGGGGCGACGAATATCGCCAGCGCCTCGCCGCCCATCGCGAGGCCATCACGGAGGCCTGCCGCAAGGCCGGCTGGACCCTGACGCTGCATCGCACCGACCGTCCGGCAAGCGAGGCGGTGCTGCGCATCGCGAGCCTTATCGCCGCGTCGCGCAGCACCTCTGGCTTCTGAGGGGAAACGCCGATGCTCAGCGCCCTGCCCTTCAGCTTCTCCGCCCCGCTCGCTCTCGCCGCGCTCGCCCTGCTGCCGGCGCTCTGGCTGATCCTGCGCGTTACGCCGCCACGCCCACGCCGGATCGACTTCCCGCCGCTGAAGATCATGGCGGACCTGATCGCCAAGCGCGAGACGCCGGCCCATACGCCCTGGTGGCTGCTGGCGCTGCGCATGGCGGTGGCCGCGCTCGCCATCCTCGCCGTCGCCGGCCCGGTCTGGAATCCCGTGCGCGATGCGGCGCCTTCGCGCGGCCCCGTCCTGCTGCTGATCGATAACGGCTTCGGCGCTGCCACCGACTGGGCGGAGCGCATCTCGGTCGCCGAATCGCGCATCGCCGCCGCAACCCGCGAAGGCCGCCCGGTCGCCGTGGTCGGCCTAGCCGAAGCCCCCGCAGCGATCGCGCTGGCCGAGCCTCGCATCGCGCTCGACCGTTTGCGCGCGCTCCCGCTGCAGCCGCACGCGCCCGACCGCGCCGCCCATCTCCCGCGCATCGAAGCCTTCCTGCAAAGCTCGCCCTCAGCCGAGATCGTCTGGGTCGCCGACGGGCTCGCCGTCTCCGACGATGGCAGCTTCCTCGCCCGTCTGAAGCAGGATGCCGAGGCCCGTCGCCTCGCTGTTCATGCCGGCCCGCCCGCGCAGCTCGCCCTCGCCGCGCCCGAGAACCTCGCGGGAGCCCTCACCGTCAAGGTGCTGCGCCCCACCACGAGCGCCGCCGCGACGGGGCAGGTCCGCGCGCTCGATCTCAAAGGCCTGCCGCTTGGCAACGCCCCCTTCATCTTCGAGGGTAGCAACCTCGAAACGACCGCGCGCCTGACTTTGCCGATAGAGGTCCGCAACGCCGTCTCCAGGCTGGAGATCATCGGCGAGCGCAGCGCCGGCGCCGTGGCGCTGCTCGACGACCGGGCCAAGCGCCGCCGCGTCGGTCTCGTCTCGGGCGCGACCGCCGACACCGCGCAGCCCTTGCTCTCGCCGACCTATTATCTCTCCCGCGCCCTCCAGCCCTTCGCCGAGATCCGCGAACCGCGGCAGGGCTCGACCGATCCGATCGGCGAGTTGCTGGCACAGAATCTCTCTGTGCTGGTCCTCGCCGATATCGGTGCGCTCGATCGCGAGACCGCCGAGAAGGTGACCAGCTTCGTCGAGCGCGGCGGGGTGCTGCTGCGCTTTGCCGGAGCCCGCCTCGCGGCTGCCTCCGACGAACTGACACCGGTGCGCCTGCGGCGTGGCGGCCGCACGCTTGGCGGCGGCCTGTCCTGGGAGACGCCGCGCAAGCTCGCGCCCTTCACCCGCGAGAGCCCCTTCTTCGGCCTGACCATCAGCGACGATATCCGCGTCAGCCGCCAGATTCTGGCCGAGCCGGAGCCCAACCTCTCCCGCAAGACCTGGGCGGCGCTGGAGGACGGCACGCCGGTCGTCACCGGCGAGCGGCGCGGCGACGGCCTCATCGCCATGGTCCATGTCACCGCCGACACCACCTGGTCGAACCTTCCGCTCTCGGGCCTCTTCGTCGACATGCTCCGCAAGATCGTCCATCTCGCCGGCAACGGCCCGGCGGTCGAAACGCAGAGTGATGAGACCCGCGTCGAGACCCTGTCGCCCACCCGCCTGCTCGACGGCATCGGCCAGTTCCGCTCGCCGCCCGCGACCGCCCAGCCGGTGGCACGCAACTATGCCGGCCGCGCGACTCTCGCCCATCCGCCCGGTCTCTACGGCCCCGCCGACGGCTCGCTCGCGGTCAACGCGCTGACGCCAGCTGACACGCTCGCCGCCCTCGACCTCGCCAGCCTCGGCGTCGCCGTCCTGCCGATCGATGAACCGATCGCGCGCGACATCCGCCCGTTGCTGCTCGTCCTTGCCCTGTTGCTGCTCGTCGCCGACACGCTGGCAACGCTCTGGCTCGGCGGGCGTCTCAACCTCGCCCGCCTGCGCAAGGTCGCCGCGCCGGCCGCGATCCTGCTCGCGCTTGGCGCCTCCTTCGGCCTCGCCCCCGATACTGCCCGCGCCCAGCAACCCGCCCCGAACGCGCAGGCCGACACCCGCCCGCCGATCCCGCGCGCCCTGCTCGCCAATGGCGCGATGACGCGGCTGGCCTATGTCGTGACCGGCGACAAGCCGGTCGACGACATGTCCAAGGCGGGCTTGACCGGCCTCAACACCGTGCTCGGCGCCCGCACGGCGCTGGAGCCGGGCGAGCCTGTCGGCGTCAGCGTCGAGCGCGACGAGCTCGCCTTCTTCCCCGTGCTCTACTGGCCGATCGTCGCCGGCCGGCCGGTTCCCTCGGCCGAGACTTTGCGCAAGCTCGAAGCCTATATGAAGGGCGGCGGGCTCGTGATCTTCGACACGCGCGACGCGATGAGCGCGCGGCCCGGCGGCGGCACCACGCCCGAGGGCGACCAGCTCAAGCGCATGCTGCAGACGCTGGACATTCCCGAGCTGGAGCCGCTGCCGCGCGACCACGTCCTGACCAAGACCTTCTACATCCTCGACGAGCTCGTCGGCCGCTACGACACCGGCACGACCTGGGTCGAGACCCTGCCGCCAGCCGATAGTGACGGTCGCCGGCCGGCGCGGGCCGGCGACAATGTCTCGCCCATAGTCATCACCGCCAACGACCTCGCGGCCGCCTGGGCGATCGACCGGCGCGGCGAGGGGCTGGTGCCGCTTTCCGGCGGCGATCCGCGCCAGCGCGAGATGGCGCTGCGTGGCGGCATCAACCTCGTGATGTACGCGCTCACCGGTAACTACAAGGCCGATCAGGTCCATGTCCCGGCCCTGCTCGAGCGTCTGGGACAATAGCCATGTGGAGCGTCTCCCTCGCCCCGATGGTGCCCCTGCCGCTGCTGATCGGCCTGGCCGTGCTCGCGGCTCTGGCTGCCGGCGCGGCCATCGTGCTGGCCGGCCGCAGCGCCATCCTGCGCGCTCTCGCCCTCGTCGTGCTGACGGCGGCGCTGGCCGATCCTTCGCTGGTCTTCGAAGATCGTGAGCCGGTCAAGGATGTGGTCTCGGTCGTGGTCGACCGTTCGGCCTCGAACCGCCTTGCCGACCGCACGGCCCAGACCGACGCCGCCGTCGCCGAGATCGAACGGCAATTGCGCGGCATCCCGAATGTCGAGCCGCGGATCGTCGAGCTGCGCGACGCGCAGGGTACGAATGACGGCACACGCTTGTTCGAAGCGCTGTCGTCGAGCCTCGCCGATGTTCCCTCCGAGCGCGTCGCCGGCGCCATCGCGATCACCGACGGTCTCGCCCACGATGCGCCTGCTAATGCCGAGACGCTCGGCCTGCGCGCCCCGCTGCATGTCCTGACCACCGGCCGCAATGCCGAGATCGACCGCCGCATCGTGCTGGTCGACTCGCCTCGCTTCGGCATCGTCGGCAAGGACCAGATCATTCGCCTGCGCGTCGTCGACAAGGGCGGCCCCGGTCGCGCCGGCTTGACCATCCGCCGCGACGGCGAGATCGTCGCCCGCCGCGAGGTCGCGACCGGCCAGACCGTGCAGGTCCCCGTCCGCATCGACCGGGGCGGACCGAACGTCGTCGAGATCGAGGCGCAGGCCATCGACAACGAGCTGACGCTCGCGAACAACCGCGCGGTCATCACCATCGAGGGCGTGCGCGACAAGCTTCGCGTGCTGCTGGTCTCGGGCGAGCCGCATCCGGGCGAGCGCACCTGGCGCAACCTTCTCAAGGCCGACGCCAATGTCGACCTCGTGCATTTCACCATCCTGCGCCCGCCGGAGAAGCAGGACGGCACGCCGATCAACGAGCTCTCGCTGATCGCCTTCCCGACGCGCGAGCTGTTCCAGGTCAAGATCAAGGAATTCGACCTGATCATCTTCGACCGCTACGCCAACCAGTCGATCCTGCCGCTGCTCTATTTCGAGAACATCGTGCGCTATGTCCGCGACGGCGGTGCATTGCTCGTCGCGGCGGGCCCCGAATATGCGGGCTCGCAGACGCTGGCGCGCACCCCGCTCGGCCAGATTCTGCCGGCCCTGCCCGATGGCAGCGTCATCGACGAGGCTTATCGCGCCCAGGTCAGCGAACCCGGCAAGCGCCACCCCGTCACCCGCGACCTGCCGGGCTCGGAAGTCTCGCCGCCGCGCTGGGGCGAATGGCTGCGCATGGTCGGCGCCCAGGCGCGAGCCGGCGGCGCGCCCGTCATGACCGGTCCGGGCGACCGGCCGCTCCTGATGCTGGCGCGCGAGCAGAAGGGCCGCGTCGCGCTCTTCCTCTCTGATCATGCCTGGCTCTGGGCGCGGGGCTTCCGCGACGGCGGCCCCTATCTCGACCTGCTGCGCCGCCTCAGCCACTGGCTGATGAAGGAGCCGGAGCTTGAGGAGGAGGCCCTGCGCGCGACCGTGCGCGGCGCCACCGTCGAGGTCGAGCGTCAGACGCTGCGCGACAATCCCGGCCCCATCACCATCACCGGCCCCGACGGCCAGTCGCGCACGGTCACGCTTGAAGCCGGGCGGCCCGGCCTGTTCACCGCCCGCATCCCGACCAGCGATCTCGGCCTCTACCGCCTGACCTCCGACAACCTCACCGCCTTCGCCAGCGTCGGGCCGGAGAACCCGCGCGAATTGATGGAAGTGGTCAGCGATCCCGGCGCTCTCCAGACGCTGGCGCAGGCCACCGGCGGCTCGTCGCGCCGCATCGGCCGCGAGAGCGGCTCGGCCGTCAATGTGCCGCGCATCGTGCCGGTGCGCTCGGGCAGCCAGTTCGCCGGCAATGACTGGATCGGCCTGAGGATCAGCGATTCCGGCATCGTGCGCGGCGTGCGCATCTCGCCGCTCTTCATCGGACTGCTCGGCTTGGCCGTGCTGTTCGGCGCGCTGGTCGCGGGCTGGCTCGGCGAGAGCGGCAGGCGCCTCAGGCGTCAGAGCTGACGCGCATCGAGGTCACCGCCCCGCTGCGCTGCTTCAGCACGCCCTCGACCAGCTCCAGCGCCAGGAAGCGCGCCGGATCGACCGGCCCCGGCAGCACGAGCTGGCCGGGCGGCAATACCTTGAAGCCGAAGCGGGCGTAATAGGGTGCGTCCCCGATCAGCATGATCAGGTCGTGCCCGGTCTCGCGCGCGGCCTCGATCGAGCGGTTCATCAGCGCAGCCCCGATGCCCCGGCCCTCGAAGGCGGGGTCGACCGTCAGCGGCCCCAGCATCAGCGCCTTGTGGCCGCCGGCCAGCACGGTCGTCACCTTCACCGAACCGACGAGGAAGGTGCCGACATGGGCGGCGAAGGACAGGGCGTGGTCGGGCGGCACGCCCTCGCGCAGACGGAAGGCGGTGCGGGCGAAGCGGCCGGGGCCGAAGGCGCGCTCATGCAGGCGCTCGATGGCGGCAGCGTCCACGGGGAGTTCGTGGCGGATGGTCAGAGGCAGGGATGTCATGATGATCGACGTGTAGCGCGGGAGGCGGATCGGCTGAGCGAGGGCAGGCGCGTGCGGGCGCTCTACCGGAAGGGCGCATTCAGCGCGCCGGTCGTCGCAGGTCTCGCAGGCTCAGCCGGATCATCATGGACAGCGCGTCTAGCAGAGCACCCGAGCGGCGTCCATCCATCTTGTGTCGACCCTCAGCGGGGACTTGTCGGTCTTGCCGCTTTGGTCTCAACTCGGGCCTCCAGCGGGGGAACAGGCCACGGAAGCCGCAGGCGATCTCGCCTGTCGGAACGGAGACGACCGATGTCCGGATATAAGCCGCTCGCCGCCGCCCTGCTTCTGGTGGCGATTGCCATGCCCGCTCACGCCCAGCAGCCGGCGCCGCCGAAGGAACCCCTCCGGGACGAGTTCTTCTGGCTCGGCGAGATCAACAAGGCGAGCACGGTGATCAATGCCGAGCAGGGCCTGCTCGACCGGGCGCTGGCGCCGAAGCTGGCTCAGGGCATCGCCAAGGTCATCGAGGCCGGCAACCAGCCCGGCGCGAGGCGGCCTTCGACCGTGATCAGCTTCGAGCCGTTGATGATCAAGGAAGCCGGGGTCGAAGTCACACTGATCCATGCCGGCCGCTCCAGCCAGGACATGCACGCGACCTATCGCGCCGCGATCATGCGCGACCGGCTCCTGACGCTGGCCGGTGAGCTCAACCGAGCGACGCGGACGATGGTCGAGCTCGCCGCAGCGCATCGCGACACGATCGTGCCCAACTACACCAACGGTGTTGCTGCCCAGCCCAACAGCTACGGCCATTACCTGCTCGGCCTCGTGGCCGGGCTTGACCGCGACGCGCAGCGCATCCGCGAGACCTATGCCCGCGTCGACCGCTCGCCGATGGGCACCACGGTGCTCAACGGCACGAGCTGGCCGCTCGATCGCCAGCGGATGGCCGATTATCTCGGCTTCGCCGGCCTCGTCGAGAACGCCTACGACGCCTCGCAGATCGCCGCGGCCGATCTGCCAATCGAGGTCGGCGGTATCGTCACCGGCATCGCCTTGCATGTCGGCGGCTTCATCGAAGACGTGATGACGCAATATGCGCAGTCGCGGCCCTGGATCATCCTGCGCGAGGGCGGCGGCAATACCTATATCTCGAGCGCCATGCCGCAGAAGCGCAATCCGGGCCTGCTGAACGGCACCCGCGAGGACGCTTCGACCGCGCTCTCGCTGGCGATGGGGCCGGTCTTCCGGGCGCATAACATCCCACCCGGCATGCCGGACGCCAAGGACGCGAAAACCAACAGCGCCATGACCGACAGCGCGACCAAGGCCCTGCAGGGCCTTGACCGCATCCTGAAGGCGCTCGCCATCGACCCGGAACGCGCGCTGGAAGAACTCAACAGCGACTGGACGGCCTCGCAGGAGCTCGCCGACGTACTGATGCGGAAGTACAAGCTGCCCTTCCGCGCCGGCCATCATTTCGCGTCGGAGGTGGTCGACTACGCCAAGCTCCACAACATCAAGCCGACCGAGTTTCCCTATGCGCAGGCGCAGGCGATCTACCGCAAGGCGGCGCCGGAGATGGGCCTCGCCGCGGCCGATCTGCCGATGGGCGAGGCCGAGTTCCGCGCGACGCTCGATCCCGTCGCGATCATCAAGAACCGGGCGACCTCGGGCGGCCCGCAGCCGGCCGAGATGGACCGGATGCTGGCGGAGGCGAAGCAGCGCCTCGACCGACAGGATGCCTGGATCAAGGACCGCCGTGCCAGGATCTCGGCAGGTCTGGCGAAGCTCGACGCCGATTTCGGCACGCTGGCGAGAAGCGCGAACTGACAAGCCGGGTCGCGGCCGTCACCAATCCACGGTTGGCGGCTGCCCGGACAGGATCTCCGCCAGCCGCCGCCGCGTGGCGGGTGTCGTGCCGTCCGGCAGACGATCGAGCGGAAAGAAGCCGGCCTCGGCGATCTCGCGGTCGGGCTGCTTGATGCGTTCGACCCGGAACTGGCGGAGGACATAGACGGCGACATGGTCTCGCCGCGAGATCCTGCGGTTGAAGAACAGCCCATGCAGGACGGGCCGCCCGGTCGGAACGATGCCCGCCTCTTCCGATAATTCGCGCTCCAGCGACAGTTCCGCTGTCTCTCCGACCTCGACCCCGCCACCGGGAAAGTGCCAGCCGGGCACATAGGTGTGGCGGATCAGGAAGACCTCGCCGCGATCGTTCAGGACGACGGCACGCACGCCAAAAGTCATGCCCCGCGCGAAGCGGAAATAGACATGCAGCAACCGCGTCACCGCGCGCTGCGCGAGTGTCCGTTGCTGCTCGGGGTCGGCCACTGGCTGCGGATTTGACGATTGCATCCGATCGAGTCTCAAGGGTGAGTTAATTGTCTATGCAAAAACCGCATGACGGACCGTCAAGCAGATCAGTTGTTCCGCCACAAACGCGCCCCAAATGAGGCAGATACCGCAGCGCAACATCAGGACCCAGGAACCATGCTTCTCTCTTTCATCATCGCTCGCTTCAAGGCCAAGCCGGCCTATGTCTGGAAGCCCGCCGTCACCATGACCGATTCCCGCATCGTGTCGGAACTGACCGGCGCCGCCAACTGAGGTCTTCGGACCCTTCCGCAGTCCAGGCGCGCCACGGCGCGCTTGACTGACGGCCTCCTGCGGGGGCAAGCGCTAGAGCGTGTTCAAGCTCGCGCATCTGTCCGACCCGCATCTTGGCCCGCTCGCCGGGTTTTCGCTGCATCAGCTCTTCGGCAAGCGCGCGACCGGTTACGTCAACTGGCGACGCAAGCGCCGGCACGCCCATGACATGGATATCCTGGCGCGCATCGTCGCCGACATCCACGCGCATGAGCCCGACCATATCGCCTGCACCGGCGATGTCGCCCATATCGGCCTGCCCAACGAGTTCAAGACCGCGATAGCCTTTCTCGACGAGCTCGGCCCGCGCGAGAGGGTGAGTTTCGTGCCGGGCAATCACGACGCCTATGCACGCTCCTCGCTGAAGCCCCTGGCGGGTCTGCTCGCGCCCTGGATCGCCGATGACGAAGGCAAGGCCGGTTATCCCTGGTATCGCCGCCGCGGACCCGTCGCGCTGATCGGCGTCAACAGCGGCGTGCCTACCCTCCCCCTGATGGCGACCGGCCGCGTCGGCAGCGAGCAGATCGCCCGGACCGAAGCCCTGCTCGACCGTGCCCGTGACGAAGGGCTGATCCGCGTCGTGCTGATCCATCATCCGCCCTATCTCGGCGGCGCCAAGCGCGGCCGCGAATTGGTGGATGCCGCCGCCTTCGAGGCGATGCTGAAGCGCAAGGGCGCCGACCTCGTCCTCCACGGCCACAATCACAGCTTCTCGCTGGCCTGGCGCCCGGGCCTCGGCCGCGACGTGCCGATCGTCGGCGTGCCCTCGGCCTCGATCGGCCCGCGCGGACACGGCGAACTCGGAGCCTGGCATCTGTTCCGCATCGAGGGCGACGCCAGCGCCCCACGGATCACGCTGGAGCAGCGCGGCTTCGAGCCCGACGGCACCGTCATCCTCCGCCAGAAGATCGCGCTGCACGCGAAGCCGGCCTGACGGGTCTCGCAGCGGATTCCACCATACCCGTTTACCGGTCTTTCACGCGCGAACCGTAGAATTCCCTAGCGGAAGGAACGTGTCATGTTCGCAGGGACGCTGGGCAGGAGCCAATTCTTCGTCAGATCCTGCATCGTCGGTATCGCCGAGACGATACTCCTGCTCATCTGTATCGCCGTGCAATACCAGGCCTTCATCGGCCCGCCCGGTGCGGGGCGCTACCAGCTCGCCATGACCGTGTTCCTGGTCAGCGGCTTTTTCTGCTTCAAGCGCATCGGCTTCGCCATCAGGCGCAACCGCGACGCGGGCGGCGGCGATCTCCTGCCCGGCCTCTACGCCATCGGCATCTGCGCCGCGCTCCTCCTGCAGGTCCAGGCTCTGATCGTGCGGACCAATGACAGCCCGCTGAATGGCCTGGAATATGCCGGGTTGCTCTATCTCGCCCTGACCGGCGCCTGGCTTTACCTGCTGCTCGCTGCATCCGAACCGGGCGGAGCCCGGTTCGGCGATGCATCCGCGACAAGCCGGAGCCACTTCGGCAATGGCGACGCGGCAACCGCCCCTTCGCAGCTCTCGCTGGCGATGGAACAGGCGATCGCTGGCACGAAACCCATTCCGGCTGCGCCGATGCCGGCCCAGCCTCAGGGCTTCCTCGGATCGGTCCGGCGCGCGCCACCGCCGCCCCAGCGTACCGAATTCGGCCGGCGCGGCGTCAAATAGGAGCCTCCCGGCTCAGACGCAGCGACCGCCGTCGACGGCGAGCACCGAGCCCGTCACCATGTCGGCCTCGTCCGAGCACAGGAACAGCGCCGCATTGGCGATGTCCTGTGGCGTCGAGAACCGGCCCCACGGAATCGAGGCGGTGAACTGCGCCCGACGCTCCGGCGTGTCCTCGCCCATGAAGGTGGCGAGCAGCGGCGTCTCGCCCGCGACCGGCGCGATGGCGTTGACGCGGATCTTGTCCGGCGCGAGTTCGACCGCCATGGACTGGGAGATCAGGTTCGCGGCGCCCTTCGAGCCGTTGTACCAGGTCAGGCCCGGACGCGGACGCAGGCCCGCGGTCGAGCCGATGTTCAGGATCACGCCGCCGCCATGCTCGCGGAAATGCGGCACGGTCGCACGCGCCATCAGATAGATCGACTTCACGTTCACCGCGAAGATGCGGTCGAACTCTTCCTCGGTCACCTCGGTCATCGGCTTGTTGCGATGGGTGGTGCCGGCATTGTTCACGACGATGTCGAGCCGCCCGACCTTGGCCAGGATCTTCTCCACCGCCTTGTCGACGCTCTTGGCCTTGCCGACATCGCAGGTCACGGCGAAGGCCTTGCGGCCGATCGCCTTCGCGGCCTCCTTGGCCTTGTCGCCGTTGATGTCCAGCACCGCGACGCGCGCGCCCTCGCGCACGAAGGTCTCGGCGATGCCGAAGCCGAACCCCTGCGCTGCGCCGGTCACCAGCGCGGTCTTGCCCTTCAGTCTCATGGTCATTCCCTGTGCTCTGCGATTGCGCGATGTTTGAAACGATTGAGCTTGGCCGTAAATGCGCTTTCGTGCGCGGGCGGGTGCGAAAATCGGATAACGGAACCTTCCCTTCTCCCCTTGCGGGAGAAGGTGGCGGCGCGAAGCGCTGACGGATGAGGGGTCGCGCCATCCTCAATCGCTAGCGATCGGCCTCGCGAGACCCCTCACCCTAACCCTCTCCCGCAAGGGGAGAGGGAACAGGTTTACGCTCCGATCTCCTCACGCAGCATCTCCAGCTCCAGCCAGCGCTCCTCGGCCTCGCCGATCTCGCGCGCAACCTCCTCCAGCCGCGCCGTCGCCTTGGCGAAGAGTTTCGGATCGCGCGTGTAGAGGTCGCCCGCCACGGCGGTATTGAGCTTTGCGGCCTCGGCCTGCAGTGCCTCGATCTTCTTCGGCAGCGTCTCCAGCGCATGCTTCTCGTTGAAGGAGAGCTTGCGCTTGGAGGCGGATGCGGCCAGCACCGCAGTCGCCGCCTTGGGAGCGGCGGGTGTCGTCTTCTCGACCGGCCGCGCCTTGGCCCCGACGCCGCGCCCGCGCTGCGCCAGCATGTCGGAATAGCCACCGGCGAATTCGGTCCAGACGCCGTCGCCATCCGAGATCAGCACTGAGGAGACGACGCGGTCGATGAAGTCGCGGTCGTGGCTGACCAGCAGAACCGTGCCCTGGTAGTCGGCGAGCAGTTCCTGCAGCAGGTCGAGCGTCTCGAGGTCGAGATCGTTGGTCGGCTCGTCGAGCACCAGCAGGTTCGAGGGCTTGGCCAGCGCGCGCGCCAGCATCAGGCGCCCGCGCTCGCCGCCGGAGAGCGCGCCGACCGGCGTGCCGCGCTGGATCGGCTGGAACAGGAAGTCCTTCATATAGGAGATGACATGGCGCGGCTGGCCGCCGACCATGACCTGGTCCGAGCCGCCACCTGTCAGCACCTCGCCGAGCGGCGTCTCCGGATCGAGGCTCTCGCGGCGCTGATCGAGCGTCACCATCTCCAGCGCCGTGCCGAGCTTCACCTTGCCGGAATCCGGCGCGAGCGCCCCGGTCAGCAGGTTGATCAGCGTGGTCTTGCCGGCGCCATTCGGCCCGACGATGCCGATCCGGTCGCCGCGCGCGACGCGCAGCGACAGGCTCTTGACGATGGTGTTGTCGCCATAGGCCTTGGCGACGTCGATCGCCTCGATGACGAGCTTGCCGGAGGCCTGCGCCTCGCTCGCCTCCAGCCGGACATTGCCCTGCGCTGCGCGGGCGGTGCGACGCTGGTCGCGCAGGGCATGAAGTTCACCGAGCCGGCGCTGGTTGCGGGTGCGCCGGGCACTGACGCCATAGCGCAGCCAGTCCTCCTCGCGGGCGATCTTGCGGTCGAGCTTGTGGCGGTCGAGCTCCTCCTGCGCCAGCACCTCGTCGCGCCAGGCCTCGAACTCGCCGAAGCCTCTCTCTGCCCGCTTGGTCACGCCGCGGTCGAGCCAGATCGTGGCGCGCGAGAGCGAGGTCAGGAAGCGACGGTCGTGGCTGATCAAGACCATGGCCGAGCGCAGCGACTTCAGCTCCTGCTCCAGCCATTCGATCACCGGCAGGTCGAGATGGTTGGTCGGCTCGTCCAGCAGCAGGATGTCCGGCTCCGGCGCCAGCACGCGCGCCAGCGCCGCCCGACGCCCCTCGCCGCCCGACATAGAGGCCGGGTTCTCCTGCCCGGTCAGGCCGAGCTCGGTCAGCAGGTATTGCGCGCGATAGGCATCGTCGCCCGGCCCCAGGCCGGCCTCGACATAGGCGAGGGCCGTGTCGAAGCCGGTGAAGTCCGGCTCCTGCGGCAGATAGCGAATGGTCGAGCCCGGCTGGACGAAGCGCTCGGCATGGTCGGGCTCGACGAGCCCCGCCGCGATCTTGAGCAGCGTCGACTTGCCCGAGCCATTGCGGCCGACGAGGCAGACGCGCTCGCCGGCCGAGACCGCGATCTCGGCGGCTTCAAGCAGCGGCTGTCCGCCGAAAGTGAGCGCGACGTCGCGCAGATGCAGCAAGGGGGCCATGATCCGTCCTGTGTTCGGCCTGCGGGATAGACCGCCACTGCTCCGCTGTCACGCCTGACAGAACCCACCTTTGTCATTCCGGGGCTTCGCGCAGCGAAGAACCCGGAACCTACGACCGGGCGAGCGGCTAACAACCGGGCATTGAAGGCCTCACCCGGTCGTAGGTTCCGGGTTCACGCCTGCGGCGTGCCCCGGAATGACAAGCGTCTGGCTCGAAGCGGTGTGATCAAGTGCCATGGCACGGCCCTTGCCAGCTCCTTCCCGCCCCTTATCGTGATCGGGAGCGAGGCCTGATGAGTCCACAAGCGATGCCCAGCGAACGCCCGATCGGGATCGGCCATAATGGCGGCCCGCCGCTGAAGGAGCGCAAGCGCCGCGCCTCTACCGGCTCAGGCAGTATCGGCCGCTATTTCGACTGGCGCTTCGCCCATCGCAAGGCCTGGAAAAAGCCGCGCGAGATCGCGCTCAGGCGCGAGGAGAAGGCCTCGGCGCTGGGACTGACCTACGAGGAATATTCGCTGGAGATCATGGAGCGCGGCTATTTCCCGCAGCCCGAACACGTCGACAAGATCAAGTCGAAAAGGGCCCAGCGACGCAAGGACGGCGGCGTGGTCGGGCAGTCTCTGAAGGGCATGAAGCTGAGCTGAGGCCTCGTCGTCTCAACTGCCAAGCCAGCGCCGGGCCAGACGCGTCGCCGGCTTCTCGAAGAAGCGATAGAGCAGAAGCGCTGCGATCACGGAGCCGGCGAGCGCCAGCGCAACGTAGAGCGCGGGGGAATACAAGCCGAGCCGCAGCACGACCTCGCGCATTCCTCGGATCACGAAGGGATGGACGAGATAGAGCGCGTAGGAGGCATCACCGACCGCGGCCAGAGCCTTCACCGGCGGCAGCGGCACGATGCCCTCACGGCCGCAGCCGGCAGCCAGCATCAGCAGGACAGCCGCCCCGCCGCGCCACAGCACGCTGCTCCACGGCCCATCCGTGCCCGGAACATGGGCAGCAGCGACCAGGAGAGCGGCACCGGCCATCGCGACGGCGATCCGCAATGCCCCGTGCAGTCGCAAGCCCTTCTGCCGGAGCACCGCGATGCCCATCCCGGCTGCGAATTCCAGCACGATCGGCTGCCCCCAGAAGCCAAAGGGCAGCGACAGCGGGCCCCTCAGGTTTTCCACCCCAACCAGCAACGCCAACAGGGCGGCTACCGCCGGCAAGGTCCAGCGCCGCGGCAGCATCAGCCCGGCACTGAACAGGGCGTAGAACAGCATTTCGTAGTTCAGCGTCCAGCCCAGCGAATAGACCGGCTGAACGAAGCCTTGGGTCGAGACCACCGGCCAGAACAGGTAGGAGCCGAGAATCTGCTGGAAGTTCGGCACGCCGGAATTGAGCACGGCCGGAACCGCGAGACCGACCAGCAGAAACAATGTCGTCATCGCCCAATAGAGCGGCACGATGCGGGCGAGCCGGCGCTTCAGGAACAGGCGCCATGCTCCTTCCTGGCCGAACAGGTCCTGCGAGGCATGGACCATGATGAAGCCGGAGACGACGAAGAAGATGTCGACGCCCGCCATCCAGGGCAGGACGTCGCTACGCGTGAAGCTCAGGCCCGCACGGGCCGCGACCACGGCCGCATCCGGCTGGACATGGTGGATCGCGACCATGAAGGCCGCGAGCGCGCGCAGGACCTGGATCGAATGGATGGGCTGCACGCGGACCTGTGCGACGTGGTGAGAAGGCCGCTCAGCCAAACCACAGCCGCCTGGGATCGTCGAGCCCGAAGCGATGGAGATTGGCGGCGATCGCCGCGAGCCCCTGCTCGGCTGCGTCCGTCGCGGTGATGACATGCAGGGCGAAACGCTCCGCCAGCTCCTCCATCGGCGGCTTGTCCGCGAAGGCTGCGCGAATCGCCGCCTTGTCCGCGAGCGGCAGCAGATGCGGCGCGATGCCGCCGGCGATGAAGACACCACCGGTCGCCTTGAAGACCAGCGCGAGATCGCCGGCGACACGCGCCAGCAGGCGCCAGAAGCAGACGACGGCCATCAGCGCCGCCGGATCGCCGTCATGCGCGAGGTGGGAGACATCGGCTGCGCTGACCTCGGCCTCCAACATGCCCGAGGTCCGGGCCACTGCCTTGTGCAGGCGCACCAGCCCGTCACCGCTCAGAAGATGCTCGACGGTGAGGCGCGGGATGCCCTCGCTCAGCGCCGGCCAGATTTTCTGCTCCGTCTGATCCTCCGGGCCGATGCCGATATGGCCGGATTCGGTGGGTATCAGCATGCCGCGCTCGCCACGCATCAGCAGTGCTGCCGCGCCGAAACCGGTTCCCGGCCCCAGCACCAGCCGCACGCCATCAGGCTCGGGATCACCCTCGACCAGTGTCGTGAGATCGCTGGGCTTCAACACGGCGAGCGAGGCCGAGAGCGCCTCGAAATCATTGACCATCAATCCCTGGCTCAGGCCGAGCGCAGTCGCGATCCGCGGGCCATCGAGATGCCAGACCGCATTGGTCAGTTGCGCCTCCCGCCCGTCGAGAGGGCCGGCGACGGCGAGCACGGCCGAGCGCGGCTTCTCCTGGAGATCAGCGAGCACGGCAGCGAAGGCGGACTCCGCCGTCGGATAGCTGCCCGTGCCGATCCGCGCGAGCGGCCGGTGCGCGCACTCCGAATCGCTTACCAGCGAGAGGCGGCAATTGGTGCCGCCGATATCGGCGACCAGGACCGGATAGGAGATCGAGGGCGGGCGCATCAGAGCGGCTTCCGCCAGGGCGCGAACCAGCCGAGCCCTTCGAGCGTGCCGGCCTCCGGCCGGTACTCGCAGCCGACGAAGCCATCATACCCGAGACCGTCGAGTTCGTTGAACAGCGTCGGATAATCAGGCCCCGAGGCATCGGGCTCATGCCGGCCATCGGCGCGGGCGATCTGGACATGGCCGACGAGCGGGTAGAGCGCCTTGAGCTTGGCCGATACGTCGCCATGGATCAGCTCGCAATGATACATGTCGAATTGCAGCCGGACATTGGGCCGGCCGGATTCGCGGACATAGGCCGCTGCCTGGCCGAAATCGTTGAGGAAATAGCCCGGCATATCCTTGCCGTTGATCGGCTCCAGCAGGAGATCGATGCCGTGCTCGCCGAGCTTGTCGGCGGCATAGGCGAGCGAGGCCCGATAGGTCTTCTGCGCGACGGGGTCGTTGGGATCGGCGAGCCCCGCCATCATGTGCAGGCGCTTGACCCCGGTCTCGTGGACATAAGTCAACGCGGTATCGACCGCGGCCCGGAACTCGTCCTCACGGCCCGCCAACGCCGCGATCCCGCGCTCGCCCCTGCCGAAATCGCCGGGCGGCAGGTTGTAGAGCGCCTGCGTGAGCCCGCTGCCCGCCAGCGCAAGCCCGATCTGCTCGGGCGTATGCTCATAGGGGAACAGGAATTCGACCGCCTCGAAGCCCGCCTCGGCAGCCGCCCTGAAGCGGTCGAGGAACTCCCATTCGGTGAACATCATCGACAGGTTGGCGGCAAAACGCGGCATGGGTCTCTCTGCAGGCTGGGCGGTATCGGTCGCCGCAGGCTAAACCGATGCGCCCGCCGCGTCATGGCCAAACGCGGCAGGGAGGCAATGCGTTCCGCTACACCATCAACCACAGGGCAGGTCATCCCGGGCGGAGCGAAGCGCAGACCCGGGATCCAACCCGGAACGGTTCAGGCATGGATCCCGGATCGGCGCGGCTACGCCGCTTGTCCGGGATGACATCACCTTGACGCCGCAGCCCCTTTAAACCTCACTTCTTCTCCGGCTTCGGCGGCGGGTTCGGATCGGTCGAGAAGCGTCGGAACACCATGTCGGGCGAGGAGGTGTTGTGGCGCGAATGCGTCGTGCGCCCCATCCAGATATCGGTCGCCTTGCCGCCGGGATAGGACATCAGCGCCTCCTCGCGCCAGCCCTTGGCGCCGGGCTCACGCAGCGCGATGCGGGCGACGTCGTTGTTGAACTCGGTCACATACATCGAGCGCAGCGCCAGGAAGCCCTTGCCCCCCGTCACCGGCTTGTCGAGCACGGCATCGAGCACCATCCGGTTCTCGTCGACGCTGTCGAGCTTGAGACTGCCGGACGAGCCGTCCTTGAAGTTCAGCTTGAAGGTCAGCGTCTTCGGGTCGAATTCGATCTCCTTGATGTTCACGACCGGGCGGCCCTCCTGCTCGATCGGGCCGAACAGGAAGGACGAACCGTAGGACGAGAAGCCGAGATGCTCCGGCGGCAGCGGCCGTGCCCGCCAGTTGCCATCCTGCGGATAGACGACGAGCACCTCGTGCGACTTGTCCTTGCCGAGCTTCCAGAGCTGGACCAGATGCAGGCCCTTCTCGACGCGATCGCCCACGCGGAAGGTCGCTTCCGCCGGACGCCAGAAGCTCGGGAAGGTGTAGCCGACCAGCCAGTAGTCGATCGATTCATAGAAGGTGACGCGGCGCGGCGGTGTCGGCGGCGCGAAGGACGGATCGCCCTTCATGTCGCAATTCGTCCAGTCGGCATCCCAGTTGTCGCGCACGAGCCCGGCGACATAGGCTGGATGCGCCACCTCGATCTGGAAGCGCCGGACCTCGGGCGAGACCGCCTTGATCGTGACGTTGTCCTTCTCGGCGCAGAGCACCGGCTCGGATTCGTTCTTCACCTCGACGGCGACGTCCCCTGCTGCCCGCGCGACCGTCAGCGAGGCGAGGAGAGCGAGCGAAACCACGAGCGGGCGAAGACAACGAGCCATGATGATCCCTGATGATGAGGTCTAGGCAGCCTGAGCGCTGCCAGATGAACCGCGGCTGACCGGCTTGTGGCGAAACCGCGGCAGCCGCGACAACGAGCCCGCTTCCGGCGGCCGATACAGCACTGCTAAGAACGGAAGCCGCAAAAGTTCCCATCTCCGCAACCGACGGAGCGATCGATGCAGCCGCTGCTTTTGGGTGCTGGGGTGGTGATGGCGTTGACGGCGCTGGTCCATTCGGTCGTCGGCGAGTTCCTGATCTTCCGGCAACTGCGCAGCGGCGGCATCGTTCCGACCGAAGGCGGTCCGCTGCTCCGGGAGCGCCATGTCCGGATCCTCTGGGCGAGCTGGCACCTCGTCAGCATCCTCGGCGGGGCACTCGCCGCGATCCTGATCGCGATCGCGCAGGCGCCGGCTACGCCTCTGCCGAATGCGTGGCTGCTGAAGGTCGCGATCGCAGCCTCGCTGGCGGGTTCGGCGCTGGTGCTGTTCGCGACGCGCGGGCGCCATCCCGGCTGGTTCAGCCTGCTGGTGGCCGCGATCCTCGTCTGGCTCGGCGGGAGCAGCCTCTAAGGCTGCCTCAGCCGGTCAGGATGGCGTAGACATCGCCCGAATTGGCCTCGTGCGGCAGCCCGCGCAGGTAATCGCCCATCGCGTCCGCACTCGCCGGCTCGCCGAGCTCAAGCATCTGGCTCTCGCCGATCGCGACATTGAAGCGATAGGGGCCGAGCGTCTCCAGCAGCGCGAGACAGGCTTCGGCAACCTCGCGCTGGATCGTCGTGAATTCGAAGGAAATCACCGGAACCGCCTTGGTCAGCCCCGCCAGCACATGCGCCTCGAACCCCTCGACATCGATCTTGAGCAGCTTCGGCAAGCCGTAGCGCAGGATCAACCGGTCGAGCGTGGTGCAGGGCACCGCGATCTCATGATCCCAGACCTGCCCCTCCCAGCCGCCCGCCCCCGCGGCAGCGCCAATGAAGGCGGCCGAGGCGGTCGAGACCGTGGGATTCTCGCTGTTGATCCGGAGCGCGATCGATCCCTCATGGTCGCCGCAGGCCGCCTCGACCAGCGTTACCAGCGGGTCGCGCCGGTGGATCAGGCGGATGACGCGGGCCGGCCCGGGCTGCGGCTCCAGCGCGACGACACGCGCGCCCAGACGGCGGAAGGAGGAGATCCGGTCGCCGACATGGGCGCCGATATCGAAGGCGAGATCGCCCGGCGCCAGGAACGCCCCGTAGAGCCGGTCCATCGCCGCGTGGCGCTCCTTATCGCCGTGATAGATGCGCAGCGAGCGCGACAGCGCCTTCACCGTCCCCCTGGGATAAGTGACGGCGTTCATGCCACCTCCTTGTCGCGGATCGCGGCGAGCACCGGCGGCAGGTCGAAATCCTCGGGGATGCCGCAGAGCCCGCGCCGCAGCAGCCAGGCGCCGCAGGCCGGCGCCGCCGTCAGCACGGCGAAGGGGATCGCCAGCACATAGCCCGCGGTGAGCGGCAGCGACCAGACCAGAACCGCCGGGGCCATCAGGCCCAGCGTGAGGAAGAGATAGGCCCCGAACAGCAGATGCGGCCACAAGCCGGCGAAGGCTGTGGCGAAGGACAGGGCATGGGCGTCGCGCGCCTGCCCGTTCCAGCCGATCCTCGCTCGGCCGAAGGCGAGGCCGATCATGAACAGCGTCGTGCGGAAGCTCGAGACCGCGCCTTGCAGGAACGAAAACGCAAGCTCGATCGCCGCCGAGACGAGGAACCGCGCCTTGCCGCCATAGCGTGCGACGCCGCCGCGCGTCAGCAGGATGTCGGCAAAGCCCGCGAGCTTCGGCGAGAGGTACATCGCCAGGAACAGCAGGTAGAGCCCGCCGGCCAGCACGACCGGGTAGTCGGCAATCGCCCGATCCTCGAAGACCTTGAGAGGGAGAAGCGCGATCATCAGCGTCCAGGCCGGCAGGCCGAGGAACATCAGGATCGCCCAGATGAGCTGGAAGCGGCTCATCGGCTTGAGACCGGGGAGATCGATCAGCCTAAGATATTGCAGGTTGCCGAGGCACCAGCGCAGGTCGCGCTTGGCGAATTCCAGCATGGTCGGCGGGTTCTCTTCCCAGCTCCCGCCCTCGACCGGCAGCACGCGCACCTCGTAGCCGGCGCGGCGCATCAAGGTCGCCTCGACCTGATCATGGCTCATCACCGCGCCGCCAAGAGGCGGCCCGCCCGGCAACACCGGCAGATGGCAGTGATCGCGGAACGGCGCGATCCGCACCAGCGCATTATGTCCCCAGAACGGCCCGCAATCGCCGCCCCACCAGGCCGAGCCCATCGTGTAGGGCCGCATGCCGTGGCTCATGCCGAACTGGAAGATGCGGGCGAAGGCCGAATTGCTGGGCATGCCGACCACGAGACTCTGCAGGATTCCGAGCTTCGGATGGGCCTGCATCATTCGGGCCATGCCGAGGATCGTCTCGCCCGCCATGACGCTGTCAGCATCGAGCGGCAGCATCAATTCATAGCGCTCACCCCAGCGCTCGCAGAAATCGCGGAGATTGCCGGCCTTGAACCCGGCATTGTCGTCACGGCGGCGATAGGTCAGCCGCGCCGGATCGCCGAGTTCGCGCGCCCACGCTTCGGCCAGCGTCTGCTCGGCTGCGGCAACGGCGGGATCGTTGGTGTCCGACAGCACGAAATAGTCGAACCAGGCGCCCTCGCCGGTCGCATCGAGGCTGTCCTTGACGACCTTCAGCCGCCGGAAGGCCCGCGCCGGGTCCTCGTTGCGCAGCGTCATCAGCACAGCAGAGCGCAAGGTCAGCGGCATCGTGTCCTCGCCGGCCGCAACGAAGGGCGCAACTTCGGCAAGCCCATCCGCCTTGCCATGCAGGAGCCAGAGCCCGATCGCAGCGTTCCAGAAGCCGAGCACGGTCCAGGGCGCGCCAAACAGGAAGGCGATGAAGATCGCGACGTCCGCGACGCTCCAGCCGCCCGCGCCCAGCACGCGCGCCAGCCCGGCGAGCAGCAGGGCCAGCGTGACGAGATTCAAGGCGAGGACGAGGAACCGGCGGCGGCTCAGCACCGTTTCGGCCTGTAGCCCGGCCGGCGTCAGACCGTTCGGCCCGGCCTCTTGCGTCGCCCGCCGGAACGTGGTCGGAGCGGGACGCTGGTTCATGGCGGTCTCTGTCATGGTAGGCAGACAGGCTCGGACGGACGGGATCGGACGCGAATGGCGCGGGAGCTAAAGCCTGCAAAATCGACTGACGCAAGGGCAAAGGCTCTTGCGCTTTGGTATACAGCGCCCCGTGAATGCAACCTGAATGAAGTCGCCTTGTCCACCCTCGGCCCAGATGACTGCCTCCTCACCACGCTCTGGAGCGGTGTCAGCCGCGGCACCGAGCGGCTGGTCTGCGAAGGCCGCGTGCCGGTCTCGGAGCATGAGCGCATGCGCGCGCCATTCCAGCAGGGCAGCTTTCCGTTCCCCGTCAAATACGGCTATTGCGCCGTCGGCCGTGTCGATGCCGGCCCGCAGGACATGCTCGGGCGCATCGCCTTCTGCCTGCATCCGCATCAGGATCGCTTCGTTGCGCCACGCAGCAGCCTTGTCCCGGTGCCGGACACGGTGCCGGCCCGGCGCGCCATCCTTGCCGCGAACATGGAGACGGCGCTCAACGCCCATTGGGATGCCGGCTCAGGCCCCGCTGACAGGATCGTGATCGTCGGCGGCGGCGTTCTCGGCCTGCTCGTCGCCTGGCTGGCCGCGGGTTTGCCGGGAGCCGAGGTCACGCTCGTCGATGTCGAGCCCAGCCGGGCCGCTCTTGCCGCGACACTGGGCTTTGGCTTCGCCCTGCCCGATGCCGCCCCGCGCGACGCCGATCTCGTCTTCCACGCCAGCGCGACGGCGGCGGGCCTCGCAACCGCCATCGCGGTAGCCGGTACCGAGGCGCGCATCGTCGAGCTCAGCTGGTATGGCGAAGGTGCCGTGCCCGCCACGCTCGGCGGCGCCTTCCATGCACGCCGCTTGCAACTGATCTCGTCGCAGGTCGGCTTGGTATCGGCCTCGCGACGCGCACGCTGGGATTACGCCCGCCGCGCGCAAGCCGCGATGGCACTGCTCGCCGACGACCGTCTCGATGCGCTGATCACCGACGAGATCGCCTTCCGCGAGTTGCCCCAGCGCCTGCCCGGCCTGCTCGCGCCCGGCGCCGCTGGCCTGACCGCCGCGATTTGCTATGAAACGCAGCCCTGACCGGGCCGCATTGCCAACCCATCTCCGGGAGATCGCATGTTTTCCGTCGAAGTCCGCGACCGCATCATGATCGGCCATTCCCTGCCCGATCCCTTCTTCGGTCCGGCGCAGAACATGCACGGCGCCACCTTCGTGGTCGATGTCGCCTTCTTTCGGGAGACGCTGAACAAGCAGAACGTCGTCGTCGATATCGGCGCCGCGCTCGACACCCTCGCCGAGACGCTGAAGCCACTGAAGTATCAGAACCTCGACGCCCTCCCGCAATTCGCGGGCGTGCTGACCACCACCGAGTTCCTCTGCAAGCACATCTTCGACGCCATGGCGGCGGCGGCGAAATCCGGCGCGCTCGGTGCCGACGGCGCGGGCTTGGACAGGATTCGCGTGACCCTGCACGAGACCGACCTCGCCCGCGCCAGCTACGAGGGCGCGCTGGCGTGAGCGGCATCGTCTTCGCCATTCCCGGCGACATCGATGCGCCCACTGGCGGCTACGGCTACGACCGGCGCCTTCTGCGCGAATGGCGGGAGGCCGGCATCGAGGCCCGCCACCTCGCCCTGCCCGGCTCCTTTCCTTTTCCCACAAAAGCCGACCTCGCTGCGACCGAACAATTGCTCGCCGCGACTGGGGCCGGCGACCTCCTGCTCGTCGACGGCCTCGCCTGTGGCGCCTTCCCGGGAGCGCTCGCGGCGCGTTTCGCGGATCGGCTGGTTGCGCTGGTGCATCACCCGCTGGCGCTGGAGACGGGGCACAGCCCGGAGATGGCCGAAACGTTGCGGCGAAGCGAAACGCTGACGCTGCGCCATGCGCGCGCCATCGTGGTCACCAGTCCCGCGACGAAACGGATGCTGGAAGCGGAGTTCGACGTCTCGGCCGGCAAGATCGCAATCGCTATCCCCGGCACTGACCCCGCACCGCGTGCGAAAGGCTCCGGCCGCAGTGATACGCTGCACATGCTCGCCGTCGGGTCCCTCATTCCCCGCAAAGGCTATGGCGTCCTCATCGAGGCGCTGCGGGCCATCGCAGACCGCTCCTGGACCCTGACCATCACCGGCTCGCCCGATCATGCTCCGGGAACGGCGGCGGAATTGTGCGACGGCATCGCTCGCGCCGGCCTTGCCGAACGCATCGTGCTGACCGGTGGCGTCGGCACCGAAAAACTCGCGCAACTCTATGATGAAGCCGATCTTTTCGTGATGTCGTCGCTCTACGAGGGCTACGGCATGGTGCTGACCGAGGCGCTCGCGCGCGGCCTGCCGATCGTCACGACGCTGAGCGGCGCCGGCGCCGAGGCCCTGCCGGACGCCGCTGCCCTCAAGGTGGCGCCCGGCGACGCCGCGGCACTTGCCAAGGCCCTTGCGAGACTGATTGATGCGCCGGCAGAGCGTCGGCAGCGTGCCGATGCCGCGTGGGCCGCCGCCGGCGAGCTGCCGCGTTGGAGCGAGACCGCGCGCATCGTCGCCGAAATGTGCCGGCGCGACGACGGCCGAAAGGTGGGGTGATGGCTGGTTTCTCTCCGGAATGGCTCGCCTTGCGCGAGCCGGCCGACCATGCCGCGCGCAATCCGCAGGTTCTCGCGGCGGTCGGCAGCTATTTCGCCGACAGGGCCTCGGTCTCGGTGCTCGATCTCGGCTGCGGCGCCGGCTCAAACCTACGCGCAACCTATGCCGCCCTGCCCGATCGCCAGCACTGGACGCTGGTCGACCACGACGCCGAACTCCTCGCCTTCGCCCGCCAGCGCCTCACCGACTGGGCCGACGAAGCACGCGAGCAGGGCGAGGAGCTCGTGCTCGCCAAGGGCGACAAGACGATCACAGTCGACACCCGCAAGGTCGACCTGAACACCGATCTCGAATGGGTGCTGGGCTGGCAGCCCGACCTCGTCACGGCCGCCGCGCTCTTTGATCTCGTTTCGAGGCGCTGGATCGAACGTTTCGTCGCGGCGCTCGCCAGCCAGCATCTGCCGCTCTACGCCGTGCTGACCTATGACGGCCGCGAGACCTGGCAGCCGGAGCATCCGGCCGACACCGGCATCCATGCCGCCTTCACCGATCACCAGCACGGCGACAAGGGCTTTGGGCCGGCCGCCGGCCCGAAAGCCTGCGAGATCATGGCCGAGGCCTTCCGCAAGTCGGGCTTCGCCGTCTCGAGCGGCGACAGCAACTGGCTGCTCGACGCCAAGCGCCGGCCCTTGCAGGAAGCGCTGGCGGAAGGCATCGCCGCGGCCGGCGGCGAGACCGGCCGTCTCGATCCCAAGGCAATCGCGGACTGGCTCGCGGCGCGCCGAGAGGCTCAGTCGGCGATGATCGGCCATCAGGACCTCTGGGCCCGGCCAATCTGAACTTGACGTGTCTCCACGGAACCGCGCCGTCTTTCCGGGGCATTGCGCAGCAATGAGCCAGGAATGCGTGAACCCAGCGTTCCCGTCATGGTCGGGCTTGTCCCGACCATCCACGTCTCCTTTCGTGCCGTGCGGTGTCCAAGACGTGGATGCTCGCCACAAGGGCGAGCATGACGAGCTGCAACAGCGCCGTGTTCAATGGATTCCAGGCTCAGGCCCGCGGCCTCTCCCTCCTGGAAATTCTATTGCAGCCAAGGCAGCATGCGCCGCATCACACCATCCTTGAGGATCAGGTAGTGGTGCAGAGCCGCGCCAATATGGATCAGGGCGAGCGCTCCGATCGCCAGCGCGAGCTTGCCATGCACATCGAGCACGCGCTTGGCCGCTTCCTCATTGGGCTTCGCCAGCGCCGGCAGGTCGAACAGATCGAAGATCGTCAGCGCCGGGAACAGTGAGACGCCGATCCAGCCGAGCAACGGCACGACAAGCAGCAGACCGTAAAGTAGCCAATGCACCAGATGCGAGGCTGCCTTCTGCCACCAGGCCAGCGTCGGCTCGTCCGGAGGAGCACCGTGCAGCAGGCGATAGGCGAGTCGGCCGGCCATCAGCCACAACAGCAGGAAGCCGGTGAGCTTATGCGCGCTGTAGAGGCCGTTGGTCAGCCCGTCCCAGATATTCAGCACATTGCCGCGATAGCTCATCGTGAGCCCGACCGGGATCATCACGAAGACCGCGGCCACCGTGATCCAGTGCAACGTCCGGGCGACCGGGCTGTAGACGCGGGTAGCCGGCATTTCGCCTTGCATTGGAAAGTCTCCTCACCTTCAACCGGGACGCCATTCATCTCACGTTCAAGCGGATGCGCCCATAGGACGGCGATCCGCTGCGAAGGTTCCCGCTCCCGCCTGCCGACAGAAGCCATCTGACGTGGTTTTGATCGTGGAACCGGTTCCGTGCCGGCCACGTTGCTGGTGGATCGGGCAGCGAGGCCCTATATCGAGACCCGATGGTGCCCTGGATGCCCCTCGGCCGGTCGCCGGCCCAATCTGACGGACTTTTCGATGCCTGAGTCGCGTACGCTCTTCGGCCCATCCCTCAAGACAGATCTGGTGAAGGTCGAACGGGTGATCGCCGAGTTCCGCGCCGGCCGCCCGGTCCTGTTCCGAGATGGCGAGCGCCTTGCGCTGGCCCTCTCCGCCGAGCTCGCCGACGCCGACCTCGCCCGTCGCTTCGACACGCTGGCGCAGGGCCGCGGCCATCTCGTACTGAGCGCCGCGCGCCTGCGCCGCCTCGGCGCCAAGGGGCGCCTGGAGACCGGCATCTTCGCGCTGCCGACCATCGATACCGGCCGCATCGAGACGCTCGCGCTCAAAATCGACAGCCGCATGGATGCGCCCGTAGCCCCAGCCTCCACCCTCGACGAAGCCGCGCTTGAGCTGGCGCGCCTCTCGCTCGTGCTGCCGGCTGTCATCATCGTCCCCGTGAGCGCTGAGACTGTCGCCGGCGAGCCGCTGATCGAGATCGGGATCGCCGCCGTGAACGGCTACCGCGCCGAGCAGGCGGCGACGTTGAAGATCGTCGGCCGCGCGCCGGTGCCGCTCGAAGGCGCGCCGGAGACCGAATTCGTCGTCTTCCGCGGCGGCGAAGGCCTGCGCGACCAGGTTGCGATCATCGTCGGCAAGCCTGATCTGTCGGCTGCCGTACCGGTGCGCCTCCACTCGGCCTGCCTGACCGGGGACCTGTTCGGCTCGCTGAAATGCGATTGCGGCGACCAGCTCCGCGAGACCGTGCAGTGGATGGCCGAGAACGAAGGCGGCATTCTGCTCTATCTCGACCAGGAAGGGCGCGGCAACGGCATCTCCAACAAGATGCGCGCCTACAAGCTGCAGAGCCAGGGCTGGGACACCTATGACGCCGACGAGGTGCTCGGCTTCGATCTGGACCAGCGCCATTTCGACTTCGCCGCGACGATGCTGAAGCAGCTCGGCGTTTCCAGCGTCGTGGCCCTGACCAACAACCCGCAGAAGATCGGCGCGATCGAGGCTGCCGGACTCGAGGTCGCCGCGACGCAGCGGGTTCTCGGGCGCCCGAATGCGCATAATGTCCGCTATCTCGCCTCCAAGCGCGACCGTGCCGGCCATTTCATCGACATGGACGCGCTGATGGCGCGCGCCGCCCCGACGGATTGACCGCGTTCCCGCCCGTGATCAGGCCAGGCTGATGCCCGCGCCCGAAAGCACCTCGCCCGACAGTCCCGCACGCTGGCCGCTCGCCAGCGTCTGCGCCATCGTGTTCATCGCCTGGCTTGCCCTGTCCTGGCCGTGGCTGTCGGGCACGCTCACCATTCCCTGGGATGCCAAGGCGCATTTCCACCCGCAGCTCCAGTTCCTCGCCGATGCCTTCCACAAGGGCCTCTCGCCGTTCTGGACGCCCTATGTCTTCTCCGGCTCCCCGCAGGTCGCCGATCCGCAATCCCTGATCTTTTCGCCGTCCTTCGCCCTGATCGCAGCGCTGAACCCGGCCCCCGACTTCCGCTGGAGCGACGGCGCCGTGCTGGGCACCTTGCTGCTCGGGGCGCTTGCCATCGTCCTGATCTTCCGTGACCGCGGCTGGCATCCGGCCGGTGCCGTGGTCGCGGCCCTCTCCTTCGCCTTCGGCGCGGCCGCCGCCTGGCGCATCCAGCATGTCGGGCAGGTGCTCAGCCTCGGCTATTTCGCGGTGACGCTCTTCCTGCTCTCGCGGGCGCTGGAGCGCGGCTCGATCGGCTATGGCTTCGCCGCCGGCATCATCTCCGGCTTCATGGTGCTGGGCCGCGACCAGGTCGCGCTTCTAGGCGTCTATGTCCTCGCGGGCTTGACCATCGCCGCCATCCTGATGGCGCAGAGTCCATGGCGCGCCTTCCGCGCCAGTTTGCCGCCGCTCATCGCCGGAACGCTTGGCGCGATCCTCGTCGCGACGGTGCCGATCCTGCTGACCGCCTTCATCGCGCAGGAATCGAACCGCCCCGCCATCGATTTCGTCGAATCGGGCAAGGGCTCGCTACACCCGGCCGCGCTATTGACCGGGCTCTTCGCCAATCTCTATGGCGCCACCGGCCCGCTCGACCATTTCTGGGGTGCGCCAAGCCCGGCCTGGGAAGCGCGCTTCGGCCCGCTCGGCCTCTTCCTCGCCCGCAACATGAGCCAGCTCTATCTCGGCCTGCTGCCGATGGGCCTGATCCTCACGGTGGGCCTCGTCCGCGGCGCGCTCTGGCGGCGCGAGATCGTCCCGCTCACCATCGCCGCGATCATTATCCTGCTCTTCGCGCTTGGCCGCTACACCCCGGCCTTCCGCGTGCTGTTCGAACTGCCCGGCATCAGCTTCTACCGCCGCCCGGCCGACGCGCTCTTCATCCTCGGCGCGCTGCTTGCCCTGCTCGGCGGCTACCTGACCCATCTCGTCATGACCGGCACTGCCCCGAAGGCACGGCCCTGGCAGATCGCGCTCGAAGCGCTGATCTTTGCCGGCGCTCTCGCTCTCGCTCTCTGGCTCGCCTGGACGGTCGAGCGCATCCCGGTCGCGACCGTGCCGCTCATCATCGCGGCGCTCTGCGGCATGCTCTCGCTTGGCGGCCTCGTCGCTGCGCGCGGGCTCGCGGGGCGAGGCTCGGCCCTCGCAGCCACCCTGGTGCTGGCCGCGTCGCTGACCGTGGATCTCGCCGTCAATAACGGCCCGAGCGAATCCACCGCCCTGCCCGCATCGACCTATGACGTGCTGCGCCGGGACAGCAGCAACGACACCATCGCCCTGCTGAAGCGCGAGACCGCTGGCACCATGGCCCCCGACCGGCGCGACCGGATCGAGCTAGCGACCATCGATTTCCATTGGCCGAATGCCAGCCTCGTCCACGATCTCGACAACACGCTGGGCTACAACCCGCTGCGGCTGGGCCTCTACAGCAAGGCGACCGGCGCCGGCGATCATGTCGCCCTGCCCGATCAACGCACCTTCTCCCCGCTGATGCCGAGTTACCGCTCGCTGCTTGCCGACATGCTGGGCCTGCGCTTCATCGCGACCGGAGTGCCGGTCGAGCAGATCGACAAGCACCTTAAACCCGGCGACCTCAAGCAGATCGCCCGGACCAAGGACGCCTTCGTCTACGAAAACCCGCGCGCCCTGCCCCGCGTGCTGCTGCTGACCGATGCCCGGAAAGCGGATTTCGACGCGATCCTCAAGACCGGCGAATGGCCTCAAGGTTTCGACCCGCGCCGCACCGTCCTGCTCGACCGCGATCCCCCGCCCTTGCCCACCGGGCCGCTCGGGCCGAACAGCGTCGCGATCCGCGACTACGGCACCACGACCGTGACGCTCGCGGCCCAGACGGCACGGGGCGGCTATCTCGTGCTCAACGATGTCTGGCATCATTGGTGGCAGGTCGAGATCGATGGCCAGCCGGCCGAATTGCTCCGCGCCAATGTCCTGTTCCGGGCCGTTGTCGTGCCGCCCGGCAAGTCGACGGTGCGCTTCGTCTTCCGCCCGTTGCAAGGGCTCTGGCACGACATCGGGGCACATCTGCGCAAGCCTCCGGCAACGCAGCCCGGTTAGCCCGCCGGCCCCAGCGAGAGGCGAGAATCGCCTCTCCTGCCAATTTCCACCGCGCTGTCGTGGCAGAGAGCCCGCCTGACAACCAGACTTGCGAGACGACGATGACGACGGCATCCGCTTCGACCCGAGGCGAGAAGGCGACACGGCGCGAATGGCTCGGCCTGATCGCGATCGCCCTGCCCTGCATGATCTATTCGATGGATCTGACGGTGCTGAATCTCGCCGTGCCGACGCTGACGCGCGAATTGAAGCCGAGCGCCAGCCAGCTCCTCTGGATCATCGACATCTACGGCTTCATGGTCGCAGGCTTCCTGATGACCATGGGCACGCTGGGGGATCGCATCGGCCGGCGTCGCCTGCTGATGATCGGCGCCGCCTTCTTCGGCGTGGCCTCGACGGTCGCCGCCTTCTCGAACAGCGCCGAGATGCTGATCGCAATGCGCGCCGTGCTCGGCATCGCCGGCGCGACGCTGGCGCCCTCCACCCTCTCGCTGATCACGGTGATGTTCACCGACGAGAAGGAGCGCACCTTCGCGATCTCGATGTGGATCGCCAGCTTCTCGGCCGGCGCCATCATCGGCCCGGTCGTCGGCGGCTTCCTGATCGAGTATTTCTGGTGGGGCTCAGTCTTCCTGATCGCCGTGCCGCCGATGCTCCTGCTGCTCGCGATCGGGCCGATCCTGCTGCCGGAATATCGTGCTCCCAATGCTGGCAGCCTCGATGTCTTCAGCGCGCTGCTTTCGCTCGCGGCCGTGCTGAGCCTCGTCTACGGCATCAAGCACTGGGCAGCCGAGAGCTTCGACTGGCTGGCCGCAGCAGCCATCCTCGTCGGCCTCGCCTTCGTCCTGATCTTCATCCGGCGCCAGAAGCGGCTCGCCGACCCGATGGTCGATCTCGCCATGTTCCGCATCCCGGCTTTCCGGGCGGCGCTGGCGATCAACCTCGCCGGCATCCTCTTCATGTTCGGTAGCTTCATCTTCCTGGCGCAGTATTTCCAGCTCGTCGCCGGTTTGACGCCGCTGCAGGCCGGGCTCTGGTCGCTGCCTTCGGCCATCGCCTTCACGCTCGCCTCCTTCGTGACGCCGGCTCTGGTCGGGCGCTACAAGCCGGCGACGCTGATGGCAGGCGGCATGGCGCTTTCGGCGCTCGGCTTCGTCTGGCTCGTCTTCGCGCCGAGCCTGATCCAGATCGTCGCGGCCTCGGTCGTGTTCTCGATCGGCTTCACGCCCGTGATCACGCTGACGACCGGCATCGTCGTCGGCTCCGCTCCGCCCGAGCGCACCGGCGCGGCCTCGGCCATGTCGGAGACGTCAGCTGAACTGGGCGGCGCGCTCGGCATCGCCGTACTCGGGAGCCTGGGCGCCGCGCTCTATCGCAGCCGCATGGCGGATGTCGCCGTGTCCGGCGTCAGTACGGATGCGCTGGCTCCCGCACGCTCGACTTTGGGCGGTGCGCTGGCGCTGGCTACGGGGCTTTCGTCGGATCAGGCCGGGCCGATGCTGGCGCGGGCCAGCGAAGCCTTCATGGTCGGCTTTCGCGCGGAGGCGATCCTGTCGATCATCGGCATGCTGCTCTGCATCGTCATCACGCTGACGACCCTGCGCGACGCCCGCACGGGCGACGCGCACTGAAAACTGGTCTTAGGCCAGCGCGCCCATCGCCGCGATCGGCTGGACGGGCAGTCCGTCCAGCACCTTGGCGAGGCCGGGCGCGTCGACCTCCCCGCCGCGCATCGTTTCGTCGCGGTGGATGCCACCGGCGATGAACAGGCTGTCGAAGCCCATCAGGCGCGCCCCGGCGAGATCGGTGCGAACCGCGTCGCCGATCACCAGCACCTTGGCGGGCTCGACCGAACGGCCGCCACGCGCATCGGCAGCACCCGCCAGCGCAAGGTCATAGGCGGGGCGATAGGGCTTGCCGGCCCAGGCGACGGAACCGCCGAGCTCCTCGTAGATCGTCGCGAGAGCACCGGCACAGGGCAGCAGGTCCTCACCGACATGCACGACGAGATCGGGATTGCCGCAGATGAAGGGCAGGCCGCGCCGGGCGAAACGCTCGAGCAGCGGCCGGTACTGCTCCGGCGTCTCGGTGCGGTAGTCGTTGAGTTCGGTCGCGACGACGACATCGGCCTCGTCCTCATCGACGAGCGTGACATCGAGCCCGTCGAACACGGCCCGGTCGCTCTGCCAGCCGATATGATAGGCTTGGTTGTGGTGGCTCTGAGCGATCAGGGCGCGCGTGACGTCGCCGGAGGTCACGAGCCGGTCCCAGGCCTCACGCGGTACGCGCTTGGCGTCGAGCAGCCCGGCGACCTGCTGCGACGGCCCCGGCGCGTTCGAGAGCAGCACCACGGCGCCCCCTCGCTCGCGATAGGCCATCAAGGCCTCGCAGGCCGGCTCCAACGCCCAGAGCCCGTCATGCACGACGCCCCAGACATCGCTGATCAGCACATCGTAGCGGGCGAGGAGATCGCCCGCCCGCTTCAGAACCGGAACACTCATCAGGAACGCGCCTCCGCGGCGATGCGGGCCTCGACATCGGCACGGCGCGGCAGCGGCGCGACCGCGCCATAGCCCAGCGTCGAGAGCGCCGCCGCGACATTGGCGTAGGCGCCGGCGGCGAAGGCATCACCCGTCCGCAGGTATTCGGCGAGGAAAGCGCCGTCATAGCAATCGCCCGCGCCAGTCGCGTCGATCGCATCGACCTTGATCGGCCGGAAGCGCTCGCGCCGCACCGGCGTCGCCACCAGCGAGCCCTCATGGCCGAGCGTCAGCGCGACCACGCGCGCACCGAGCCCGAGATAGAAATCAACGATGGCATCGGGATTGTTCAGGCCGGTGAGCTGCGTCGCATCGTCGAGGCCGGGCAGGATGATATCCGCCGTGGCACAGGCGGCATGGATGATCGCCCTGGCGCGGGTCAGCGGCCAGAGCTTCAGGCGGAGGTTCGTGTCATAGGCGGTCAGAACGCCGGCCTTGCGCGCGGTATCGAAGGCGTCGAACACGGCATCGCAGGCGCTGGCCGAGATCGCCTGGCTGATGCCGGAGGCCTGGATGATCCGGGCGGAACGGATCAGCTCGCGCGGCAGGTCGCGCGGGCCATAGAGGCTCGCGGCCGAACCGGCGCGCAGATAGGAGAAGACGTGTCCGGAGGGGCCGTGATCGACGAAATAGAGGCCTGTCGGCGCGCTCGGATGGGTCGCGACATGGCTGTCGTCGACGCCCTCGCGCTTCCACAGGCCCCGGATCGAATGGCCGGCGCTGTCATCGCCGAGCGCGCCGAGATAGGCGACCGACATGCCCTGGCGCGCGGCGGCGACCGCGCAGTTCGAGGTGTCGCCGCCATGGCCGAACAGGAAGGCGCCGCTCTCGGCGCGGGTCGCATTGAACTCGCCGAGCGGTTCGCCGAGGCAAAGAAGATCGAAGCGGCTGTCGGTCACGTTTCAAACCATTCAGATGGCGCGGGAACGCCGGGAGCACCGTCTTCCTAGAGCATCGAATGGCAAAGTGAAATCCGGTTGTCGGCGAAGAGTTCGGCAGCCGGGAATGCCCGGCCTCAACCACCTACTCCGCCGCTTCCCGCTTCGGGGCCGCGCTCATGAGCCTGTCGGCCAGAGAGACGATCTCCTGGCGCAAGGCCGCGTGATCGAGCCCTTCGCCTCCGGCACGGCGCAGGGCCGAAATCTCGTCCATGAGTTGGGTGCGATCGGCGCGGGCCTGGGTCAGCGCGCCCTGAAGCGTCTGAAGCTCGGCCCGCAGCATCTCGACCTGGCTCTCGCGTTCATTCTGGGCATCCTGCAAGGCCGTGACCTCCTCCCGGTTTCGCCGCTTGGCGGCCTCATGGTCATCCTTCGCCATGGCCAGCGCTTGTTCCAGCGTCTCTTGTGCGTCCCTGGTAACGGCGTGTTCGGCCTCTTCCTGCCGAAGCCGCGTTTCGAGCTGCTGCGCCGCCGCGCCCGTCGCGCTGGCACGGGCATCGGCCGCGGCAAGTCCAGCCTCGGCCTGTGCGGCTCTCGCACTGTAGGCATCGGCCCGCACCCGCTCGCCATCGCGCTCGCCGGTCATCGCACGAAGTTTCGCCTCGCTGCCGGCGAGACGCTCCTCGGTCGCCGCGAGCTTGCCGGCGAGTTCGTCGCCCTTGGTCTGCAGCACCATGATGCGGGTTCCGTCCTCGACCTGCGCGACGCGCAGCTTCTCGGCGTCGCTGCGGCTTTCGGCCAGTTCCCGCTCGCGCTCGGCCAACAGGGTTTCGATCCGCCCGACGGTCTCGCGCTCCCGATCCAGTTCGCCGCTCCGCGCCACCAGATCGGCGCCGGTGCCGGTCAAAGCCGAACGGGTCTCTTCCAGACTGCGTTCGAGGCTCGCGAGATCCGCCACACGCTTTTCCAGAGTGGCCGTCGTTTCGCCATGGCCACTGCGCTCGCTCGCAAGCGCGGCCTTGGTGTCGGCAAGCTCGCTGCGTGTCGTCGCCAGATCGGTTTCGAGCTCGCCGATGCGGCTGTCGCGCTCGCCGAGTTCGCGTTCCTGCCGGCCAATCGTCATGTCGCGCCGGCCGACCTCCTGCATCGCGCCGGCCCTCGCGGCGAAGCCGCGCTCGGCATCCTGCTCGACTGAGCGCATGCGCAGGGCAAGCTCGGCGCGCAGATGGTCGCGATCGGCGGCAATTTCGGCAAGCGAGAGCGGGAATGCCGCTTCGGCCCGCTTGCGCGCCAGCCTGTCGGCCCGCCGCGCCAGCGCCGGCACGGCCGCCAGGGCCAGCAGAGCGGCGCAGAGGAAGCCGAGCGCGAACAGCATGGCGGCTTCGATCAAGTCTCAGAACTCCCGGCTGAGGGCTGAGGTCGAATCTGCCATGGCAGCGGCGTCATGGCCAGAGAGCGTCGCCCGAACGTGACGGCGCTATGTCCTGCCCAAGCAATCGCCGCGACTAGAACGGGTTCCAGGTCGCCTGCGGCGTGAACTTGAGATAGCCGAGATTGACGCCGAGACGCCAGCCGACACCGGTGCGGATCGGAACGACCATGATGCCGCCCGCCGTCAGCGCGGTGAAGCCGAAGCCGCCGATGAAATAGGCGGAGCCGTCGATGCCGGCGAAGCGCTGATAGAGCGCATCGACCACCGGCAGGTTATAGACCAGCATCATCGTGCGGGCGCCCTCGCCGCCGAAATCGAAGCCGATCGAAGGTCCCTGCCAGAAGACGCGGCGGTCGCCGGCATTGCGCGTGTAGAGCTGGCCCTCGCCGTAGCGCAGCCCGCCGACGAAGGCGCCGGAGGCTTCCTGGCCGAGGACATAGCCGTTCGGCTCGCCCCAGCGGCGCACCGCCTCTTCGATCGTCAGCGCGAGACCGCGCGAGACGTTGCCGAAGAACTTGTGGCCGGAGCCGACGAGTTCGTTCTGGCTGAACGACTGCTGCTCGTTGTATTTCTGGGCGAGCGCCAGAAGCGGCATCCCGCTCAGGCTCGCGCCGGCCACGGCGAGACCGCCCGTGATCAGGTTGCGGCGGGTCTGGGTCATCAGCGACATCTCCAGGCAGGGCGCCAGACAAGGCAGAGCGCCGGGGCGGTTCGATCGTCCGTCCGCTCGGCACCGGTGGCGGCTGCACGGCAGCCGGCTCGGGATGGATGCGATACGGGCCGGGGGGCAGGCCGATCCTGGGCCATCCGCCGCCCGACCGAACGTCGAATCACGACGATCGGCGAATGCGAATCAATTCGGTAACGGATTTGATACGCCGCAAATCTATCCAAGGCGTGAAGATTCCGGAGAGCCGTTCGGCCCGGGATGGGACCTCAATGAGGATTTGATGCGATGAAGGCCGCAACAAGGCAGCGTTGGATCTCGCTTGCCGCCGCCTTCCTCTCGCTCTCCGTGGCTGGGCAGGCTGCCCGCGCCAGCACGCCTTCGGCGGTGCCGGCTGCGGCGATACCCGTGCCCTTCCCGGCCATGCCGGACCTGCCCTCGCTCGGCGAGGTGATGCAGCGGGACCTGCACAACGGGCTGGCCATCAGCGGCTTCGACCCGGTCTCCTATCGGCTCGGCGCGCGTCCCATGGCCGGGCGCGCCGAATACGAGCTGATCCAGGATCGGTTCGTCTGGCGCTTCGCTTCGCAGGCCAATCTCGAAGCCTTCCGCGACGCTCCGCAGGTCTACGCGCCCGCTTTCGGCGGTTTCGACCCAACCGGCGTCGCCAATGGCGCCGCCGTCGAAAGCGATCCCAGCCAGTTCGCGGTGATCGGATCGCGGCTTTATCTGTTCCGCTCGGCCGAAAACCGCCAGCGCTTCCTGCGGGAAACCGGCTTGCTGGCTCAGGCCGAAAGCCGCTGGAACGCGGTGCTGCGCTTCGTCGCCCGCTGACTGCTCGGCCTCAGCCGCCGCAATCCCCGGCGATGGCCTGCCGCGCCAGCTTTTCGCTCGAAGCCGCCACGAAGGGCGGGTTGCGGAACTGCCGCTCGCTGCGGCCGTAATCGGGCAAGGCGCCGTCCAGAGTGAGGATGATCCCGCCCGCCGCGGAAAGGATGGCGTCCCCGGCCGCGATATCCCATTCCATCGTCTGGCCGCAACGGACATGGATATCGGCCTCGCCCGAGGCGATCATGCCGAACTTCACCGCCGACGAAACCGGAATCCCCTCACTGCAGCAGAGCACCGCCGCGATGCCGTCGCTGCGGCCGTCGCCGTGGAAACGGCTGACCAGCGCGACCGGCCCCTCGTTCGGCACCGCGCGAACGCTGGTCCGGCGCGCCTCGCCCAAAAGGCTACCGTCCGGGGCGAAATCCTGTTCATAGGCATGGCTGCCGGAGAACCAGAGCCGCCCTGTGGCCGGTGCCGCGATC
>Ga0209368_1000143_pt1 | contig 113741 bp, 110 predicted proteins | sample EBPBio242008_DNA_FD_185862 | JGI IMG/M metagenome (GOLD analysis project Ga0209368, IMG submission 185862) | Wastewater treatment Type I Accumulibacter community from EBPR Bioreactor in Madison, WI, USA - Reactor 1_4/24/2008_ DNA (SPAdes)... | ecosystem: Engineered > Bioreactor > EBPR >...
GGAGTCTTTGCGCAGAAAAAGAAAAATTGAATAACACTAAATTTTTGACTTCTTTTGTAACAGCAATCAATGATTAACCAACTAAAAAATAACTGCCGTAAAGTAAGGGGTCAATTTGCTCCGAAAATAGGGGGTTCCTTTGACTGGATTTTGCAGTTATATCACAATTCAAAAAATCAGCGATTTCATTAAGTCTTAAAATTGGAGGCTGGGCAACATTAGAACACCATTGGCTTACCGTGCTTTTTGCCACGTTTAATGCTGTGGCAAGTTCAATTTGCTTGACCCTTTTCTGCTGAAGAACTTTAAGAATGCGATTCATTTGAATACGATAATTAGGCAGGAAAGATACGCAAAAAGTTCATAATAAATGAACATGTATTGCTCAAGGTTTTATATCAACAGACATTGTGTTCGAACTATTCCCAATGGTACAGGAGAAACAGTTTCATAAACATTACATAAATCACATCAAACCAAATAATATAATCCTAAAATCAATTATCTAAACTATACCATAATGTTTCACCATTGTTCTAAAGGTGTTGAATAATAATGGTTTGGTAAATTATAAGGGTTTATAAATGTGCTTGACTTTGAAACGATTTTTGTTTACTATTGATTAGGAAACGATAAAAATATGAAAATACAAAATAGTTTAAGGTTACCAATTGAAATTACAAGAGAAGGCTTGCGAAACGCCTTAATAAAATTCAACAAAGAGACAGAAGCAAAGAGAAAGAAGTAGATTGCTTCAAGACAGCATCATAACCAGCTTTATTGCAAACCAAGACCCTAATGGCGTACTTGTAGTTTTCCTACTATCGGTGCCGTATTGTGCCCAATGATTTTATACAAGTAGATACCGCTTGCATAATCTTTGACGGATAGGGATAACCTACCTTGTAGTGGGTAAGTAGCAATATTTTCTCCTGTGATGTTTGTTATGACTAGTTGTGTACAATTAAGTGGAATATGATCAAAGCTCACCCAATCTGCACTTGGATTGGGATATACAGAAATTTGGGGTGATGCTGACAAGTTTGCCACGCTACTTGAGTTACATAAATTGCAGTTTTTCAAGTAGCTAACGCTCGTATCAGCAGCCAATAAATTGTTGAATTGTAATCCTGAAGTGCAGGATGCCTTGAGCGTATAATCCAGCCAAGGCAACAAATAGGAATCAATGATTTTGTGTTGAGTTGCCCGGGAAATAGTAGGTGCAGGTGAACAAGTTGCCTCGCCAAAGCTACAAGCAACATTGCTTTCTGCCATTTGACAATGGCTTCCACCCTTGATGCCAATATAGTGCTTGCAATCAGACATGGCAGCTACGTACATTGGCTGCTGATTCGATACGGGAGGCGAAACACAATCGTTGACCCCTGCGAAAAATAGCGCTGGAATTTTCACAGCTGAGGAAGCTGCTATTGCTGAAGGTGTGGTTTCTGCTGCCGCAAACGTAACAATTGATTTTATGCTTGGGTCTGATTGTACCGCTAAAAGAGATGCCCCACCGCCCATGCTATGCCCCATCACACAATTAAAAGTATCGACCTTGCCGTACAATATAGAAGAGCTTAACAAACCTTGTTTATTGATTGATTTTAAGACAAATGATAAATCCTTTCCAAAATCTGAATGGCTGGGAGATAAAGAACCTTCCGTTTTAGGGAATGCGAGGATATAACCTTTGGGAACTAATAAATCCCGAAAATTAAAATAGGCATCATAAGTCATAACAAAACCGTGTCCAAATGAAATAACAGGCGCAACTGCCAAGGTGCTGGCAAAAGCTTGATTATCCCCGGCCACATCCGCGGGGTAATAGATTTCTGTTGCTACGGCTCTGTTGCTGCGCGAACTATCAACAAACGTGACCGTTATATGCCCAATTTGAAAAGTTTGTCCAGAGGCGCAGAATTGAGCAAAGGTTAACAGTATGATGAATAGTTTCTTGATCATTTTTTAAATTTTGATTGAAATTAATTACAAAAACTCAAATAAAACAATACTAGAAAGCCAGTCGCAATACAATCCAATCACAAACTTCGGTGAACTCAATATGTAAACTTGTGCAAAGACACTTTAAAATCAAAAAAAAATCAGTGTTGCAATAATTCGTTTAGACGAGCCGATACAACACCTGAATCACTCAACACCATAAAATGTCCTCCATTCGCTATTTGTTCGTTGGCTTGTACAAATCGAATGGGCAACAGATGGTCAGATTTTCCGTGCAAATGATACAGGTTTTGAGGGATAAAGGTATTTTGCCATCGAAGCACTTTGTGAATAGCCCATTTTAAAAATACGGGGTTCATTTCTTTGAGCACTTGTTTTAATAGCTGTTTTTCAAAATTTCGCTTAACGCCAAAAAACCAATTGACTATAAAGTTGGACTGCCTTAAAACAGCGACAGGAACTAATTTGTCAATACCAAAGAAACCTAAAAACTTGAGATAGTAAGGGATTTCATGTTTTGTTTTGGCCGAGGAAAGCAGGATGATTTTTTCGGTTGCTATGAATTTTGAAATTTCAATGGCCATCATTCCGCCAAAAGACAGGCCTATAATGATGGGTTTAGGGCTAGTAATTTGAGGTAGTAATCGCTCGGCATAATGTTCTATGCTTTCATTTTGCTCTGGTAGGATCCATCTAATATATATAACTTCATAAGCCGACAAGTCGAGCAATTGAAATACCCGCTCGTCGGCACCAAGGCCGCTGATGATGTAGATTTTTGGTTTCATAATTTTGTTATTCGCAGCCTGTTCCCAGTGTAAAGGGATGAAAAACTAAATAAACACTTCCCCTGCCATTATCATTGCCTCGGCAAAAGCATCTTGGTTTAAGCCCAAATCAATTTGTTTTTCGGCACACCATTGCAAGATATTCTCGGTGGCTACATTACCCACCAATTCATCTTCGGCCATTGGGCAACCGCCAATTCCTTTGACAGAACTATCGAAACGCCAACAACCATTGCTATAAGCGGCTTCAAATTTCTTGCGCCAAGTGGCAGCCGTAGAATGAAAATGAGCACCAATAGCCGTAGTCGGAAATTCAGGAATCAAATGTTGATAGATGTATTCAATAGTATCAGGTTTTGCTACACCCACGGTATCGGCCATAGCAATTGTTTGAATTCCCATTTGGGTCAGTTTCCCTACCCAATCAATAGCCACTTGTGCCGAATATTCATCGCCATAAGGATTACCAAAACCCATAGAAATGTATACGACCAATTGCTTGCCATGTCGCATACATAGGCTTTGCATCTCTTCGACTTGTGCCAAAGATTGAGCAATCGTTTTGTTGGTATTGCGTAATTGAAACGTTTCAGAGATAGAGAAAGGAAAACCGATATAAGTGATTTCGTCATATTGCACCGCCTCTTCTGCACCGCGTGTATTGGCTACAATGGCCAGTAATTTTGTCTTACTGTTAAGTTTTAATTGCGGAATCACTTCTTTAGTATCTGCCAATTGTGGAATCGCTTTTGCCGAAACAAAAGAGCCAAAGTCGAGCACATCAAAACCAACTTCGAGTAATTTATTGAGGTATTTTACTTTTTGTTCGGTAGGTATAAAATGTGCCCAACCTTGCATGGCATCGCGTGGACATTCTACTAAAGATATTTTGGGAGAGGTCATTTCTTAAGAATTTTGTGTGGTACTGATTTTTTGCAAAAACAAAGCTAAACCTTTCTTTTCGGCCTCGCCCAAAAAGAAGCAAACATTATCTTTATAGTAAGTTTTGAGGCTGTAATAGGAAATATGGTTGGCTTCGGCTATCTCGTCTAAATGCGCTAAACCCACAGCGTTGGCGGCATTAAATTCTTCTAAAAAATCAAGGGGCAAATCTTTATTGGACACCCAAGCTGCAAATACAAAGGGTAAGCCTGTAAAAGATTTCCAAGCAGAAGATAAATCGTAATTGTATTTAAAATTGGGTAATTGTTCTAATGCTCTATCGCCGATAATTACTCCAGCCTTTTTTCCTTTAATTTCTTGGATAAAATTGGGTCCTGCGGGAAGAAATTTTACATTTATTTTCCAATACTCCTGACACAATAATTGTGTTAAACGGACAGAGGTTCGCGACTGATAATCAAGGATAATCGTATCAATATCTTCGATGGGCAATTCACTAAACAAAGCCACAGAAACTACATTTCCGTCGGCTGCAATCCCATAATCGGCTACAATTCTTGCGCCTTCAATTTCTTGCATTGCAGCAATAGGCATTAAGGCAATATCGATACTACCCTCTTTTAACTGCTGCGCCAACTGGGCTGGATATGCCAAGCTTAATTCTATATTATCTCTAATTGCCGAGGCTTCGACGCCATACAACAAGGGTTTTGTATTCAAATAACTTACAGCACCAACTTTTATTTTGCTCTTCAAGGGCTTACATTTGTGCGCAAATATAGCGCAATAAGAAGATTCACATTATGTCCGACAAACTCCTCATATATACAGATGGTTCATCACGAGGCAATCCCGGCCCAGGTGGCTATGGAGCAATACTGATGTGGGGTAATAAGCGCAAAGAGTTGTCGCAAGGTTATCGCCGTACCACCAACAATCGAATGGAACTAATGGCAGTAATCGCCGCATTGAAAGCATTAACTAAAACTGGAGTTAATATAGTCATCCATTCCGACAGCAGTTACGTAGTGAATACTGTCGAAAAAAGATGGTTGCAGGGTTGGTTACGCATCAATTTTAAAGGAAAGAAAAATGCGGATTTATGGCGAGAGTATCATCAATTGTCCTTGGCACACAATATCAAATTTGTTTGGGTAAAAGGTCATGCTGATAATCCCTACAACAATCGCTGCGACGAATTGGCCACTGCAGCTGCTGATAGCCGCCAATGGCTGATAGACGAAGGTTTTGAACAAGAAGAAGCTCACCCCACACTTTTATAAAAAGAAATGAAAATAGCCATAATCGGTGCTGGAGCTGCGGGTTGTTTTGCTGCTGCTAATATTCCTTATCATTCAGATAATGAAGTGGTGGTATTTGAAAAGTCGGCCCGTGCCATGCAAAAAATAAAAGTGAGCGGCGGCGGAAGATGCAATGTAACACACGCTTGTTTTGAGGTCAACGAATTGATAGAGAAATACCCTAGGGGCAAACAACTGCTTCGTAAAACTTTTCATCAATTTGGGCCAAAAGATACCATTGAATGGTTTGAGCAAAGAGGCGTAAAAATTAAAGAAGAAGCCGACGGGCGTATGTTTCCTATTTCAAATGATTCGCAAACCATTATCGATTGCATTTGGGCAGAAATGATGCGCCAAAAAGTGAAGGTAAATTTTAATAAAGGTGTATTGAAAATAGAATCTAAAGGTGCACAACACCTGATTCATTTTGCGGATAAAAGCACCTATTTAGCCGATAAACTATTAATTGCAACAGGAGGATTTCCAAAGTTAGAGCAATACCATTGGATAGAATCTTTGCCCCAAAAAATTGAAAGGCCTGTTCCTTCCTTGTTTACCTTTAATTTGCCCAAACATCCTATTACTGAATTGATGGGCGTAGTGGCTGAGGCTACGGTAAAAATTGCGGGCACAAAATTTAAAGAACAAGGTCCTCTTCTCATTACTCATTGGGGTTTTTCTGGTCCGGCCATTTTGCGTTGTTCGGCCTGGGCAGCAAGAGTACTCAGTGAAAAAAATTATCATTTCAACATCAGTATCAATTGGCTGAAAGAAGCTAAAGACAATGATTTGAAAGAGCAAATCAATTCTTTAAGACAATACGAGGGTAAGCAACAGTTGCACCATAAAAATCCTTTTGGCTTGCCCAAAAGACTGTGGGAATACTTTATGCAGCGGATTGGTATTAGCGAAAATACCCGTTGGGGCGACCTCCCGGCCACACAACAAAACAAGCTTATTGAAACGCTTTTGCGCGATACGTATGAGGTAAAAGGCAAAACCACCTTTAAAGAAGAATTTGTGACCTGTGGTGGCGTACAACTCAAGGATATTGACCCTCAAACTATGGAAAGCAGAAATCAAAAAGGCATTTACTATGCCGGTGAAATCACAGATGTAGATGGCATAACAGGAGGATTTAATTTTCAGAATGCATGGACAAGCGCTTGGATTGCTGCCAAAGCGATGGTTATTGTTTAATAGTTAATATTTGAAATTTTCATGAACCTTCTAGGCAATCTTATTTGGATCATCTTTGGCGGACTCTTTACTGCAATGGGTTATCTTTTTGGCGGTATTATTTTATGCATCACCATTTTAGGTATTCCATTTGGGGTACAATGTTTTAAGATAGCTGGCATGGTACTCGTTCCTTTTGGCCGTAAGGTGGTGACGACCAAAAGCTCTTCGGGTTGCTTGACCTTGTTCGCCAATATTATCTGGTTGCTTTGCGGAGGATTATACACGGCCTTGATGCACTTGGCTTGGGGAATAGTGTTGGCCATCACCATTGTGGGGTTGCCATTTGCCATTCAACATTTCAAACTCATTGAATTGTCCTTAATGCCTTTTGGCAAAAAAATCGTTTGAGATTTGGCCCAATAAACTGCTCACAAAATTGATACTATCAATCTGCTAAAAAAATATAGACCATCACTATTTGTGTCGGGGCATTCCTTACATTTGCGCATCTTTCAAAAAAAAAATCCTAAAACAATCTAAATCAATGCCACAGCACATTAAAATGGGAACCAATGGAAAAGTTATAGTTCCCGACAATCCGATTATTCCATTTATAGAAGGTGATGGTATTGGCCCCGAAGTGTGGGCTGCCAGCAAAATGGTATTAGATGCAGCCATTGAAAAAGCCTACAAAGGGAAAAGAAAAATTGAATGGAAAGAGATACTTGCTGGTGAAAAAGCCTTCAATAAAACAGGCGAATGGTTACCATCTGAGAGTCTTGATGCTTGTAAAGAGTATTTGATTTCTATAAAAGGACCTTTGACCACACCTATTGGGGGCGGTATTCGCTCCTTGAATGTGGCTTTGCGTCAAGAGTTGGATTTGTTTGTTTGTCTTCGACCTGTAGAATGGTTTCAGGGAGTGCCTTCGCCAGTAAAGCATCCAGAAGATGTGGATATGGTAATTTTCCGCGAAAACACTGAAGATATTTATGCCGGAATCGAATTCAATTACGACAGCCCAGAAGCAAAGAAACTGTTGGATTTTCTCACCAACGAATTAGGTGCTGGAAAGAAAATCCGTTTTCCCGAGTCAACCTCTTTTGGCATCAAGCCCGTTAGTGTTGATGGTTCGGAGCGTTTGGTGCGCGCAGCGATTAACTATGCTATTGAGCACAAAAAACCATCTGTTACTCTTGTACACAAGGGCAACATTATGAAATACACTGAAGGTGGTTTCAAAAAATGGGGTTACGAAATGGCTGTGCGTGAATTTGGCGATAAAGTCTTTACTTGGGAACAGTGGGAAAAAATCAAAAAAGAACAAAATGAAGATGCGGCTAATGCAGCATTGAAAATTGCAAAAGCTGAAGGCAAAGTAATTATTGATGATGCCATTGCCGATAACTTTTTGCAACAAATATTGTTGGCACCCAAAAATTATTCTGTTATCGCTACCCTCAACCTGAATGGCGATTATATCTCTGATGCCTTGGCAGCAGCGGTTGGTGGCATTGGCATTGCACCCGGTGCCAATATCAATTACAACACTGGCCACGCGGTTTTTGAAGCGACACATGGTACAGCACCACGTTTTGCCGGAAAAGACATGATGAATCCTGCATCACTATTGCTAAGCGGCGTAATGATGTTGGATTATATGGGTTGGGATGAAGCTTCTAAAATGATTGTAGAATCATTGAAATTAACCATCAAACGCAAACGTGTGACCGTAGATTTCTACAATTTGATGCAGGATGCTACCCTACTCAAGACCAGCGAATTTGCTTTGGAATTGGTGAAGAATTTGTAGACGAATACCTATTTTATTCAGAAAGCGACAATCATTTTGGTTGTCGCTTTTTTTTATCACTAAACTTACGCTTGTTCTTTAATTTAATTCCTAATTTTACTTTTTGAAAATTAAGTACCAATGTTGAAGCTCAAAGAGGAACTTAAAGACTATTATTTCAGGATAATTTTTTCAACAACAATTCTTTTTATCATTATTTGCATAGCAAATGGAAAATTTTATTCTAAAACTTTTATTTTACAAGTCATTTTTTACGGATTGTATTTTATTGCTTACAAGCCGATTAAAGCTTACCTAATCAGAAAGAAAAAAGGTAGTTTTGATTAGATGATAATCAACTCTTTAAAATCCAACTTGTCCAATTTGATTAGCATATTGAATAATTTTGTAAAAAGAAATGATTATGACCATATCGACCATCAGACAACAACTTTACGATTATATCAGGGTGGCAGAGGATAGAAAAGTAAAAGCCTTACATACTATGCTTGAAGATGAAATAGCTGAAATCTATGATCATTGGAATGATGTTCAATTTACCCAGCAGATTGAAGAACGAAGTGAAGAATATAAAAGTGGCAAAGTAAAAGGCGTTTCCTGGGAAACGGCACGAACCAATATTCTTAAAACGAGCAAAGTCGGCAAGAAATGAGTTTTCAAGTCGAACTTCATCCTGAGGTTATAAATGAACTTCAAGAATCCTTTGAGTGGTATGAAATGCGAAGTGAGGGTTTAGGAAAACGATTTTTATCAGCAGTAAATAAAAGGATGAATGAGTTGGCTCTAAACCCTGAGCAATACGCCAAAAAGAAAAAGAATTACCGTGCAGTTGCAGTTGATACTTTTCCATATGTAATTGTTTTTGAAATATTGCAAAAAGAAAAAATCGTTTTTGTTTCTTTTGTTTTTCATACCAAAAGAAATCCACACTTAAAGTATAAACGGTAAAGAACATTGTTTTTGAATGATTAATAACCCTTTCAAATCCTTTTTCCAATATTCCCGCAAAGAGCGCTACGGTATCATCGGTATCTCCTTATTAATTTTGCTCATTTTTTTGATTAGTTTTTTTATCCGAAATTATAGCCAACCAAAAGTAAATCTTGAAGAAGAAAAACTTAATATCGCCTGGCAGAAATTGCAAGCTGCTCAGAATAAAAAAGCTGAAGAAAGTACAGTAGTTTCAGAAAACACTACTTTGTTCGTTTTCGACCCAAACACATTAGACAGCGTTGGTTTTTTAGGCCTTGGCTTATCCCCCAAAACCACCAAATACCTTTTAAATTGGAGAAGAAAAGGCAAACATTTTTACAAAAAAGAAGATTTAAAAACACTCTATTCGCTGAGCGAAACTGAGTACAACAGATTGGCTCCTTACATACAAATAAGAGAAAGCGAACGCAGCCCTAATTATAAAACTTATGAAAATCAAGCGCCACTACCCAAGTTTATCAACCTCAACAAAACCGACTCGGCAACCTTAGTGCGACTTGACGGAATTGGAGCAATTTTAGCACATAAAATATTGGAACGCAGGCGTGGTTTGGGTGGTTTTTTAAGGCACGAACAACTTTTAGAGATTTACAAATTCCCCGACAGCACATACGCTTATCTCAAAGAAAAACTAATCATTAACCCCGCCGAGGTAGAAAAGATTAAACTCAATTCTTGCAGTGAAGAACAATTGGCAAGACACCCTTACATTGGCGAGAAAATGGCCAAAAACATACTTTTATTACGCAAAGGGTTAAATAATTATGAAAATATAGCCCAACTCAGGCAAGTTCCTTTGATGAATGAGGAAAAATATCGTAAAATTGCAGTCTATTGCACAATTGATTAAATATTCATATGAATTTTACACAAACAGAAACCCAAGCGCAAATCACTGAGATGATTCGCGATTTTGCGAATAAGCACATCCGCCCAGATATGATGGAATGGGACGAAACTCAAAAATTCCCAGTTGAAGTGTTCCGTAAATTGGGTGAACTAGGTTTGATGGGCGTTTTGGTTCCGACGGAATATGGCGGAAGCGGCCTTGGCTATTTTGAATACATCACGGTAGTGAGCGAAATTGCTAAAGTTTGTGGCTCAATTGGCCTTTCAGTAGCAGCACACAATTCTTTGTGCACAGGCCATATTCTATACTTTGGCAACGAAGACCAAAAGAAAAAATACCTTCCCAAACTTGCTACCGGCGAGTGGATTGGTGCTTGGGGATTGACTGAAGCCAATACTGGTTCAGACTCCGGAAATATGCAATGCGTAGCCACAAAAGATGGCGACGATTGGATTATCAATGGCACAAAAAACTGGATTACGCACGGTATTACAGGTGATGTAGCAGTGGTACTTTGCCGTACAGGTGCACCACGCAGCAAAAATAATGTAACCGCTTTTATTGTTGAGCGCGGAACGCCAGGCTTTGCTGCAGGTAAAAAAGAAAATAAGCTGGGTATGCGTGCCAGTGAAACTGCTGAATTAGTATTTGACAATTGCCGTATTAGTGATGCACAGCGTATGGGTGAAGTGGGAGATGGATTTAAACAAGCCATGAAAATATTGGATGGTGGCCGAATCTCTATTGCTTCATTGGCATTAGGAATTGCTAAAGGTGCATACGAAGCTTCTGTAAAATATGCTAAAGAACGTCATCAGTTTGATCAGCCGATTGCTAATTTCCAGGCTATTTCTTTCAAATTGGCCGAGATGGCTACTAAAATTGAAGTAGCTGAAAATTTGATTTATCAAGCTGCGGATTTGAAAAACAAACATTTGCCTATGACTAAAGAATCGGCCATGGCTAAATATTATGCATCGGAAGTAAGTGTACAGGTATCAACTGAAGCAGTACAGATTTTTGGTGGATATGGTTACACTAAAGATTTCCCTGTTGAGAAATACTATCGTGATTCTAAATTGTGTACGATTGGTGAAGGAACCTCAGAGATTCAAAAACTCGTTATTTCAAGAGCAATTCTTTCTTAGAAAATTCGAATCAATTACAATAGAAAAGCCGCTGCAAATTTAAATTGCAGTGGCTTTTGTTTAAATACACTTCTGTAAAAATTCAACCTGTATATTAGTTAAATCTTTAAATCTAATCTCAACTTTTGTTCTTACGGGTGTTCCGAAGCCAATTGAGAATTCTCCCTTTTTATTGAACCACATTCGGTCAATTGTTTCAATAATTGCTACCGGAAACTTTGTCATTAATCCGGTGGTGTCTTTGGAGATAATAATAGGTTTGTAAATTTGTCGTGAAAACTTGTATGTTGGTTTCCCAATTATAACAATATAATCTTGCATAATATACAAATCGCATTTGCGAAAAAGTAGGCTGAAATTTTTAGAACCTAATGTTGATGTAACACAATTTATTTCAGGGATTTTAAGAATTTTCAATCCATTTATCTCTGATAAAAATAAATGAATTTTATTTCTAAGATTCCAATTTCGTAAAAAAACAATAGATCCAATTACAAATATCCATATAAAAGGTATGACTACTCCCATGTCACTTTATAGTTCTTTGTATACTCTTCCCAAGGAGTGGATTTATAGAGGTTTTCACCCAGATATTTCAAAATGGGTTCAATCGCTTTCACATCCTGATAACCGGGAATGATTTGTGGATTTTGAAAATTTTCTTCCATAATTACTGTCGTGGGATAGGACATTTGCCCGCGTAATAATTGGATGGCGAATTGATTGGTACGACCTTCCATTCCATAATGCCCACCCATAAAATGGATGCTGTCCGTTTGCTCAGCGTCCAGTTTTACAGCATAAAAATTCTTATTAATATAGCTGATAACATTAGGGTTGGTGAAGGTTTTTTGGTCCATCACTTTACACCAGCCACACCATCCTGTGTACACATCAATGTACACTTTTTTGGGTTTTATTTTCATTTGCTTTTGTACTTCATCGAGGCTGATCCAATTGATTTCTTTGTCAGAAACTACGCTTTCTTTGGTGCTTTTAGGTGCAGATTTGGTGGTCTTTTTTTGAGCCAATACAGCTGAGGAAAATACCAATAAAGAGACTGTGGTGCAGAGTATTTTTTTCATAAAAATTTGCGATTTCAAAAACGAATTTACAATTATTTTGCGTGTAGCTTTGTTCCTGTTAACAAATGATTCATAAAAATGAAAATTGCGGTTGCGATTAGTGGTGCAAGTGGTTCTATTTATGCTAAAGTGCTGTTAGACAAGCTCTCTGCAATTGCCCAATCTACCGACGAAATCTACTTGGTGTACAGTGATAACGCCAAGGATGTCTGGTTGCACGAGTTGGGCAATACCATTTACCAGGATTATTCATTCCCTGTAAAAGAAAAGAATGATTTTTATGCACCTTTTGCTTCGGGTAGTGCAGGCTTTGATGCCTTAATCATTTGTCCTTGTAGTATGGGTACTTTGGCTAGAATTACAGGAGGTATCAGTAATGATTTAATTACCCGCGCTGCAGATGTGATGCTGAAAGAAAGAAAGAAATTAATTTGCGTGGTAAGAGAGGCTCCCTATAATTTGGTGCACTTACGCAACATGACAAGTCTTGCCGAGGCAGGTGGAATAATTTGCCCCGCAACACCCTCATTTTATAGCAAGCCACAAACGATTGAAGAAGTAGCGGCAACAGTAGTAGACCGTGTATTACAGTTGGCCGGAATCGACATTAAAACTTATCGTTGGGGAGCAGAATAAACAAATATATATTTTTCAATGAACGCATTATTCGAAGAATTTTCGGCAAGCATCGCCCAAAGCTGGAAAGAGCGCTTAGCCAAAGACCTAAAAGGGATTACTTTTGAAGACTTATCGGTACAAGATAGAAATGGTATGAATATTTGGCCTTTTTACACCGCCGAAAACGAGTCAAGCATCGACAAGCCGATTTTTCATCATAAGGACTGGACTATCTTTTCGGCGATAAATGTCGTTGATGAAAAAAACGCCAATGCCAAAGCTTTAATGGAATTGGAAAGTGGCGCCTCTGGTTTGGTGTTTATCATCAACAAAAATGTCCAACTCGAACTCTTACTCCAAGGCATTCAAATACAATATATCCAGACCCGATTTGTTGTTGCTCCCCAAGTTTTGGACTTTAAAGAGCTATGGCAGCAATATTTATCTGCACAAAACTTAAGTGATATTCAAGCAATCATCATTAATGATGTTATTGCAAGGTCTCTGAAAACAGACGAGTGGGATGTAAAAAAGGATAAAGTAATTTGGTTGAATGAATTCAACTCTACCCTATCTATTGATGCTACGCTGTATCAGAATGCAGGTGCAAGCAGCGCTTACCAGATAGCCTGCACTTTGGCACACGCTAATGAATATCTGACTTGGTTGAGTGAAACAAATGATATTATTGAACTAAAAGAAATCAACATAAGCATTGCCACTGGCACCGACTTCTTTGAGGAAATAGCCAAACTTCGTGCTTTGCGCATCGCCATTACCAACCTTGCTGTTGCTTACAATTTGAACGTTCAAGTTTGCCTTCACGGCGAAAGCAGCGATACTTATCGTTCGCCCTTTGATGCCTACAGCAATCTTTTGCGCGATGCGATATCCGGAATGGCAGCAGTTTTAGGCGGTTGCGATTCCTTATTGATTCATCATTTTGACCAAAACAAAAATGAGGAAACTAGCTTAAGCAAGCGTATGAGTCGCAATCAGCAACTCATTCTGAAAGAAGAATCTTATTTCAATCAATTTGCGGATGCCGCCTCAGGGTCTTTTTATTTGGAACATTTGACCCAGCAATTGGCACAAAAAGCTTGGGAACAATTCAAAGAAATAGAAAAGAATGGTGGAATAATCGCAGCCAAAGAGGTGGTAAAAGATGAGATAGAACAACAAGCTTATCAATGGATTGAAGAGTATAAATCTGGCAAAAAAGTGTTGATTGGCGTCAATAAATTTATCAATGGAGACGATAAGCCTCAGCCTTTTTATACCGAAAAACAAAAAGGGATTCAAACAGTTTCACTGACTGAATATTTAACGCAATAAAATATTGTAAGTTGTGAAACTATTAGAAACTGCAAGACTTTTGATAAGGGTTGATACATTGGAAGAATATATTGAAGAATTTAATTCTCACAATGATAAAGAGTTAAAGGAGATTTTTGGTTTTGTGAATGATGATGAAATTTTGGTGCAAAGAAACAAACTCTTCGGAGGGATGAAAACCTATCGTTCTACTTGTATTTTTTTTCATTTGATGCTAAAAGAAAATCAGAAAGTAATCGGTGCAGCATCCCTTCACAATTGGTATCCTTCTCATCAGCGAGCAGAAATAGGTTATAATATAAAGTTTGAAGAGTACAGAGGCAAAGGCTTGATGAAGGAGGCGGCAAAAGCAATTGTTGATTATGGATTTAACGAACTCTACCTCAACCGTATTGAAGCCATCATTGCACCAGAAAATATTTCTTCAAAAAGAACAGTTGAACGATTAGGCTTTGTACAAGAAGGCTTATTAAAAGAACACTATATTGAAAATGGCATCATAAGCGATTCTTTAATTTATGGATTATTGAAATCAAAGTATCATCACAAGTTTGTTTAAAAGACATTTTAAGAAGTAATGCGTAAAGATTTTTCCAACATTGATTTGAATACTCAATTGATTGCAGCCCCTCAACAATCAAAAGAATTATTTGTAACAGCAGAAGGCATTGGCATTAAAAGTAGTTATAGCGCTGATGATATTGAAGATAAAAAGCAATTACATTTTGCTGCGGGCATAGCTCCATTTTTGCGCGGACCCTACAGCAGTATGTATGTTCAAAAGCCGTGGACAATCAGGCAGTATGCAGGTTTCAGTACAGCCGAAGAAAGCAACGCCTTTTATCGTAGAAATTTGGCAGCAGGCCAAAAAGGACTTTCAGTTGCTTTTGATTTGGCCACCCATCGGGGTTATGACAGTGATCACGAGCGTGTAGTAGGCGATGTGGGCAAAGCTGGTGTGGCGATAGATTCTATCTTAGATATGAAAGTCCTTTTCGACCAAATTCCATTAGACGAAATGAGTGTTTCGATGACCATGAATGGTGCTGTGTTACCTATTTTGGCATTTTATATTATTGCCGCCGAAGAGCAAGGCGTTTCGTTGGATAAATTGAGTGGCACCATTCAGAACGATATTTTGAAGGAATTTATGGTGCGCAACACTTATATCTATCCACCAGAGCATTCCATGAAAATCATTGCAGATATTTTTGAATTCACTTCACAAAAAATGCCGAAGTTCAATTCAATTTCTATCAGCGGGTACCATATGCAAGAGGCGGGCGCCACAGCAGATATTGAATTGGCCTACACATTGGCTGACGGAGTAGAATATATTCGTGCAGGAATAAAAGCGGGTTTAAAAATTGATGATTTCGCACCACGCTTATCTTTCTTTTGGGCTATTGGAATGAATCATTTTATGGAAATTGCCAAGATGCGCGCTGGCAGAATGCTTTGGGCTAAACTAGTCAAACAGTTTAATCCTGAAAAAGAAAAAAGTATGGCCTTGCGTACCCATTGTCAAACTAGCGGATGGAGTCTGACAGAGCAAGATCCTTTTAATAATGTTACCCGCACAGCTATTGAAGCCTTGGCGGCAGCAATGGGCCATACCCAAAGCCTACACACCAATGCATTGGACGAAGCCATCGCCTTACCTACAGATTTTAGTGCACGCATCGCCCGAAACACACAAATTATTTTACAACAAGAAACTGATATTTGCCGTACAGTTGACCCTTGGGGCGGTTCTTTTTATGTCGAATATTTGACGGAGCAATTGGCACAAAAAGCCTGGACATTAATTGAAGAAGTAGAGAGTTTGGGCGGAATGGCGAAAGCGATAGAAACTGGTGTGCCTAAAATGCGCATTGAAGAAGCCGCTGCTCGGAAACAAGCGAGGATTGATGGCGGTAAAGACATCATTGTAGGTGTCAATGAATACAAAACAGAGGAGCCTTCAAATATTGAGATACTTGATGTTGATAATGCAAAAGTTCGGCAACAACAACTAGAAAGATTAGCCTTATTGCGTAGAGAAAGAAATCAAGAGGAAGTGGATACGGCATTAAATGCTTTGACAGAAGCAGCTAAAACTGGAAATGGCAATTTACTGGAATTGAGCATTAATGCAGCTAGAGTGAGGGCAAGTTTGGGTGAAATTTCACTAGCCCTCGAAAAAGTTTATGGTCGTTATCAGGCACGCATTCGCTCGATTTCGGGGGTCTATTCAAAAGAAATAGCGATGGATAAAGATTTTCAAGAAGCAAGAAAACTGGCAGATGAATTTGCAGAAATGGATGGTCGTCGGCCGAGAATAATGATTGCTAAAATGGGGCAAGATGGCCATGACCGTGGAGCCAAAGTTATTGCAACCAGTTTTGCCGATTTAGGATTTGATGTGGATATTGGTCCTTTGTTCCAAACGCCCGCAGAAGCGGCCAAACAAGCTGTAGAAAATGACGTGCATATTTTGGGTATCTCTAGCCTTGCTGCTGGGCATAAAACGCTTATCCCACAGGTCGTTGAAGAGTTGAAAAAATATGGCCGTGCTGATATTATGATTGTGGCAGGAGGTGTGATTCCACAGCAAGATTATCAATTTCTCTTTGACAATGGCGTGTCCTTTGTTTTTGGTCCTGGGACTATAATTGCTAAAAGTGCAATTGAAATACTCAGGAAGCTAAAAGATGCCTAAATGTTAGAGTTGGAGTGATACAACATACAAACAAAAAACCTCGACAATTAGTCGAGGTTTTTTGTTTCAAAAAATCTTGCAATTATGAATTAAGCAGCTTTTTTGTTTTTTGCTTTCGCAGCTTGCAAAGGACGTGATAAGCGGCTAACACCGAAACTTCCTTTTGTACGCTTACCTTTTACGGTACGTTTGTCTCCTCTTCCCATTTTGATTTATTTTTTATTAAAATTTAAACTTATTAATTTCTAAATAAAAAAAGCAAGCAGCTCATTAGCAGCTTGCCTTTTTGTGAGTAACAGTAAATTATTTTTTACCACTAGCGATTCTTGTAGAAAATTCTTTACCTGCCTTGAACTTTGGTACTTTACGTGCTTTGATTTTAATCACTGCACCTGTTTGTGGGTTACGGCCATTACGGGCAGCACGGTCAGATACAGAGAAAGTACCAAAACCTACCAAAGTAACGCGGTCACCTTTTTTTAGGGTAGCAATTACAGTGTCAGTAAAAGAATCTAATGCAGCATTAGCTTGAGCTTTAGTGATGTCTGCATCTTTCGAAAGTTTGTCAATCAAATCAGCTTTGTTCATAATTGTTTTTTGTTTTTTTTTTGAGAAAAAATATTGTTTGTGTGTGAAGCAAATATACAGCCTATTGCGTCATTTCAAAGTTTTGGGTAAAGTTTTTTTTTCTGCAAAACCTTTACCACAGCGGAATTCATTTTGTTCAGAACTGAAGAATGCTTTCTAAAGCAACTTTTGAGTTTCAAAAATATTGAAAAACAGTCTAATGGCAGTTTTCAGAGTCATCATTTTAAGATTGCACCTGCATTAAACTTCTAAAAGCAACAAATTTGCCATTCCAATGTTTTTGTGTTTCGGCTCTCATTTTCTCTGCGAAATTATCGATATAATCATCGTACTGCTCGCGAGAATCACAAAAATATTGAGCACAAAACGTAGGCCCATCAGTATCATCCTGATCTAGAAGTCGGAATAGCTTGGCGTCTGAAAAACATTTTGTTTCCAATACCATTGGTATATGCTCCTTAAGCATCCATTGGCGCCAATCGGCAGCTATGCTGTGTTCTACTTTTATAGTTACGTTGTATATGATATTCATGTTGCAATTTGAGCTATTTTTTCTCTAAAACAATTTGTCTTTGCAAAGCAAAAGTGTTTTTGGATATTCCAATTAGTACATTGTCGATAAAATTAAAAAAGTTGAGTGCTACCTTGGGCAACTGTATTGTTTTTGTTTTGGCAGTCACTCCTCCCGACAATGGGAAAATAGTAAATTCGGTGTGTTTTAGATGAGTGCATTTAAACTTAAAATTGGCCTCAAACTTTTTAATATCGTCGAAAAGCAAATTCGGAATGGCATTATTGCCCGACCATAAATCGTTGGGGTCGTTACACACACAATTTTTGTCAAAAGGGTCTACATTGTAATTGTAACCTTCATGTTTCATTAATTTTAAAATCACTCGAAGAAATAAAGAACAGTTGATTTCTTGTATTAATAAAACACCATTTGGCTTTAACACACGGTAACACTCATCAAAAAATAAATAAGGCTTAGCCAAGTGATGAATCATATTACTACTTACAATAAAATCCAAACTTGCATCTTCGTAAGGCATATTTAAGGCATCTACTTTTTTATCAATCCACTCAAAATCTGTAAAATCAGTTAGTGAGTAGTTGTCTGATTTGATAAAAAATTCCGAAACCCCATTGCCGCAACCTACTTCTATACCAATATCATTTGGTTTGATATAGTTATTCATCCATGAATATCTTTTGTCTAAAAGATAAACAAGATTTCCTGGCCTATTTTGGATAAAATCAGCTCTTGAAGCGGCAACATTATCTACATCTTTCATCTTGTTGAGAGATGAATCAGGCATAAATGTTTTGTTTAAAAAAAGAGGTTTCATAATTTAAAATATAGCATTAATACGCTTTAATTATCTATTGATTTTTTAATTGCATTATAAGTGTTCAGTATCCCTGCTTCAATGGGTGTAAACGAAAAATCAGCATCCATTTTGGAAATAATTTTACTATTGTCTAAAACAATTTTTTTGATATCACTAGAGCGAGAATCTTGATATTTTAGTTCAAAATTTGAATGAATTAATGACTTAAACAGTTCAATTATTTCATTTAAAGAATATACTTGTGTAGAGCCTAGATTATAAATTTCAGATTGCTCTAGGCCATCAGAAATCCCAACGTACATTAGTTTAACTAAATCATGTATGTAGATATAATCTCGAATATTTTCGCCATCACCAAAAATGACAATAGGTTTTTTATGTACTATATTTTGGAGTGCCGTGTTGATAAATCCTAGTCCTTTACTTACATTTTGTCCTTCGCCATAGACATTTGAAATCCTAAAAATGGTATAATTTAGATTCGATTTCTTCTTGAAATAATACAGAAAGTGTTCCATAGCATTTTTGATAATGCCATATGGCGAATAGGGAAAATTAGCGGTATTTTCAGTAAGAATATTATGTTGCAAACCATATACTGTTCCGCCGCTGGAAGCAAAACAAACTTTTTTTACATTCAAATCACTAGCGATTTGTAAAAACTGAATAAAAGGTAGTAAATTTTGATTGACTTCATCATTGGGCTCAAACCAGCTACTTGCTGGGATAGTAGCAGAAATTAAATGATAAACGACATCTTGGTTTTTCATCACTGCTATTAAATCTTCCTTATTACAATAATCACCTTGGATTTGGTGAACCTGCCTTGGGATAAGTGGATTTAAGTTTCTACTCAATATGGTTATCTGCAAATTCGAATTTTGCAAAAAATAATTCAATAGATGTTTACCAATAAAACCATTGTGGCCTAAAATCAAAACTTTAATCATCAGCCTATATATTTATAGTTTCGCCTACAATACTGTGCGGACGATTTTGAGTTTCGTCATAAATGCGGACAACATATTCGCCTATTATACCTAAACAAATTAGGGTTAATGAACCAAAAAATGAAATGAGCAAAATGATGGTAGCATAGCCTTTTTCGGGCAGTTCGCCCATTAACTTTAACGTGATGACAAAAACACTGTAAATTATTGCAATAATTAACCCCACTACTCCCAAATATGTAATGAATCTGATGGGGATTTTAGAAAAAGAGAAAATTCCATCAGCTGCAATTTTCAATAGCTTACTAATGGTGTATCCAGATTCTCCTTCTAGCCTGGCCTGTCGCTCATATTGCACACCAATTTGTTTGTAACCAACCCAGGCTCTAATACCTCTCAAAAAGGGATTTTTTTCATTTAAAAGCAACATTTTATCGACAACAACTTTTTTCATGACGCAAAAATCGCCTGTGTCTAAAGGAATTTCAATGTTGCTTAATTTCTGTAAAATTCTATAAAATGCATTGTAAGAAAACTTTTTGAAAAAACTTTCTTTCCTTTTACGTCGCACACCATATGCTACATCATACCCTTTATCTAAATATTCAAAAAAGCCAGGAAGTATTGATGGTGGATCTTGAAGATCATCATCAATGATGGCAACATATTCTCCAGAAGCATATTGCAACCCAGTCCTTACGGCTACTTGGTGACCAAAATTTCGGGATAACTTAATGCCCTTAATGTATGAATATTGTTTTTGTAATTCAATAATTTGTTCAAAACTATTATCCTTACTACCATCATCTACCAAAATGAGTTCCAAATTCCAATTACTGATTATTCTTTGCTCGTCAATAGCGAGAAGCAATTTTGGCAAAAAAGAGCAGGAATTAAAAACGGGTACAATAATGGATATTTTTGTGTTCATGGGTTTTTAATAGTTAGACTAATCTTCAATTTAATGTCAAAGGTGTAATTTTCCTTTTTTTGATGTCAATCAATTAAAATTACAATAAAAAATTAAAAACCAATTGTTGCCGACATTGATTTGTTTTTTGGAACATAGTTCGTGTCCATTCCCATTACGCGGCAAGCTTCTGCAGCAATTCTTATTGAGTTGTTTACACCTCTTTCGTCTGGATAAACATGGCTCATATTGGCCATATACAAATCTTTAATCGGTGTTTTGCAATCAAGTATTTTATCCGAAAAATTAAAATCACAAACAGGCGCGGCAGTCATTGTTTTGAAAACAAAGCTGTTGATGACAGAGGATTCATCGAAATCAGGATAAATGTCTTTCAGACGGCTCATCATCAATTTTTTAATCTCCTCATTAGGCATAGCTGCCAAATCCTCTTCGTGAGCAAAATATCTTGAGAGATAAGCAATATGCTTGCCTTGATAATTATCAGGAGTTACAAAATTAGTATGCTCAATAACACCTCCAAATGGGTATCCATCATCAGCAATATTAAGCCAATAAATATCACTTAGTTTTTTTGACATTTCTAAAATCACACAAACGGCACCAAAATATTTTATTTGGTTTATTGCTGTTGCATAATCGGGAAGTTCATTTTCTACAAACGAAGCAAAATAACAAGAAGGCAATGTAAATAAATATTGTTTTGCGTGCAGTTTGCTTCCGTCTTTGAATTGTAATTGCTTTACCTCTTTGTTTTCAAATTCTATTTTTTCGAGGTGGGTGTTGTTGAGCAAACAAACATTATTCTTGCGCATTGCTTCCAACAATGCATCTAACATAATTTGCAAACTACCTTCTAGATAGCCCAAACGTTCATCCCCTTTTTTTCTTGAGCCTAATCTCTGCCTCATTCTACCCACCATCCATGCTAATGGAACAAGTGGAGCATAAGGTCCAAATTTGATATTAAGCATTGGTGTCCACAATGATTGTGCAGTACTTTTGCCCGACCATTTTTCAAACCAAGTTTTGGCACTTATCCTCTCATTATTTTTCCAAGTAGCTAGTTTGCCCAAATACATGGAAGTCAAACCAAACTTGATTTTATCAACCCAATTAATAGGCTTGAATTTAAAGAGGTCTGTAATATTATTAAAAGGGTATATTTTTTTATTTCTAAAAACTCCCATTGTCGTTGGCCTGAATATCAACTTATCATCAATCTCAAGCTCCTTAATCAACCAATTCAGTTCTGCGTCGTGGGTAAAAAAGTGATGGTAAAAAAATTCTAGTCTTGTCCCGGCAATTTCGAAGGTATTTAGTAAGCCTCCAAAATTGTTTGAGCTTTCTACAACAGCTACTTTTTTACCTTCTCTGCTTGCAAGGTATGCACTTACCAAACCAGTAATGCCACCACCTACAACTATTAAATCATATTGATTATTATCAGCGCCGTTCATTATATATTTATAAATAAAGTACAATGTAAGAATTGTACTTTATTGATTTTATAATAAAAAAATTAGAGTATAATTTCTAAGCATTAAGCATATTACTTAGATTTTCAATTATTATAGGGTACGTTTGGTTTCTACTTCTTCATAACCCTCCACAATATCACCTACACGGATGTCGTTGTAATTTTTGATCATCAAACCACATTCGTAACCATTGTTCACCTCTTTTACATCATCTTTATAGCGTTTCAAAGAAGACAATTCGCCAGTGTGAACTACTATACCATCGCGGATAATGTTCAACTTAGTTTGACGGGTCATTTTTCCATCAAGCACATAACAACCAGCAATTGTACCTACGCCACCAATTTTGTACACTTCGCGTACTTCAATGTTGCTGACGATTTTCTTCTCCACTTTGGGTTCAAGAAGCCCTTCCATCGCACTTTTAACATCCTGAATGGCGTCGTAAATGATAGAATAATTACGGATTTCAATGTTTTCTTGCTCAGCCAGTTTACCCGCTTGGGCAGACGGACGAACTTGGAAGCCTATAATAATAGCATCAGATGCTGTAGCCAACAATACATCGCTCTCTGTAATCTGACCAACAGCTTTGTGCACGATATTTACTGCAACTTCTTCGGTAGATAGTTTTTGTAAAGAGTCGCTCAATGCTTCAACAGAACCATCAAAGTCTCCTTTAATGATAATAGCCAATTCTTTAAAGTTGCCCAATGCCAAACGACGACCAATTTCATCCAGTGTGATGTGTTTACGAGCACGAATACCTTGTTCGCGTAAAATTTGAGCACGATGGGTGGCTATATTTTTTGCTTCATTTTCATCTTCATATTGTTTGAATTTCTCACCTGCTTGTGGCGCACCATTTAACCCTAAAATTTGTACTGGTGCTGAAGGCCCTGCCTTTGTTACTCTCTGACCCCGCTCATTAAACATCGCCTTGATTTTACCATAAAATTGTCCGCAGAGAATCATCTCTCCTTGCTCAAGAGTACCATTTTGCACCAAAACAGTAGAAACGTAACCTCTACCTTTATCCAACGAAGCCTCAATAACGCTACCAGTGGCGTATTTATCAGGATTCGCTTTTAACTCGAGTAACTCTGATTCCAAAACTATTTTTTCAAGCAATAAATCAATGTTCAATCCTTTCTTGGCCGAAATTTCCTGACTTTGGAATTTCCCGCCCCAATCTTCAACAAGGATATTTAGGCCAGCTAATTGTTCTTTAATTTTTTCCGGATTGGCTCCATCTTTATCCATTTTGTTGATGGCAAAAATCATAGGCAAACCTGCTGCCTGAGCATGCGAAATGGCCTCACGAGTCTGTGGCATTATGGCATCATCTGCTGCGATAACAATTACCGCCAAATCAGCTACCTTAGCACCACGAGCACGCATTGCCGTAAAGGCTTCGTGACCTGGAGTATCCAAGAAGGTGATTTTTTTGCCTGTTGGCGTCACCACTTGATAAGCTCCAATATGCTGCGTGATACCACCGGCCTCACCTGCCACTACATTAGCCTCACGAATATAATCCAGCAAAGAGGTTTTACCATGGTCAACGTGACCCATAATAGTTACAATTGGTGCGCGTTCTAATAAATCTTCAGGCGCATCTACTTCTTCTACTTCTTCTTCTTCATTCTGGTCAAGATTGATAAACTCTACTACATAGTTCAGTTCACTTGCAACCAATTCAATAATCTCAGCATCCAAACGTTGGTTGATAGAAACCATGATGCCCAAACTCATACATTTACTAATAACGTCCGTAAAAGGTACATCAAGGATGTTTGCAAATTCACTTACCGAAATAAATTCAGTTACTTTTATGATTTGTCCATCCTCGTGTTCGGCAGCAGCACGCTTTTCTGCCATCAATTCACGTTTATCTCTACGATATTTGGCTTTTTGTGCTTTATTGGCACCACGACCAGTTGCACCTGCTAACTTGCTCTGTGTTTCGTGGATTTTCTTTTGAATTTGTTTCGCATCGATTTCCTGAGGCTGTTGCTGTTGTTGTTGGAATCTTCCACCTCCTGCATTTTGCCCTCCGCCTCTACGATCGTTTTGGCCTCCTTGATTTCTGTTATTATTGGCATTGCGATTGCCCATTGGACCAGTACCACTTTGTCTTGGGGCTCCACTAAATGGTGTACCTGTATTTCTGGGCGAACCAGCGCCAGAATTTGCTGCACCAGCACCGCCTCTTTGCTCGGGACGGAAAGATTCAGGTTTTTTCTGTACTGGAATACGCTTACGATTGCGTTTTTCACGGTTATCGCGGCTATCATTCCCATTATTAACTGGCAATTCTATTTTACCAATAATTTTAGGCCCTTCAAGCTTCGGAGCCTTCATTTCGATATGCTCTTGCTTATTATCATCAGCAACTTCGGGAGCGCTTGCAGCAGGTGACACCACTTCGGACTGAGTTGTTTCTACCACTGGAGCTATTACAACTTCAGGTTTTTCAATGAACTCTGGCTCATCAACTTTCTTTTCCGTCTTTGCTTTCTTGGCTAAAACTTCTTTTTCAGTTTCAACTACTTTGTCTTTGGTCGCTTTCTTGGCCGATGCTTTCTCTACTTTTGCCGCCGTTTCATCTTCTTTCTTCTTGGTAGTTTTTTTCGGGCGCGTAGATTGATTTAACTCATCAAGGTTGATTTTGCCTAGAATATTAGGACCGTCAACCTTTTGAGATTTAACGACAATATGCTCAACAGGATCTTCTTCTTTAGTAGCAGCCTCTTTTACTGTTGGCACTTCTACAGGAACTTCAACAGAGGAAATTTCTTCTTTTGTTACAGTGGGTTCGATTGGTTCAACAGTTTTTTTAGCAGCTGCCTTCTCTACCTTTTCTTCTGCTTTTGTTACTTTCTTTTCTTCCAGTTTACCAACAACCTTAAGTTCTACTTTAGGTGCAGCAATGACAATTTTTTCTTCCTCTTTAACTACAGGGGTTTCTGTCTTTTCTGCAACTGCAGGCGCAGCAACTTCAGCTGCTTTTTTGCGTGCTTCGGCATTTTGCCCCTTAGGCAATGCAATTTCGTCGCTCTTCTTTTTGACAAGTTTATCTTTTGCAAACTCGGCTTGGAGCGCAAAGTACATCTCTTCTGTGAGCTTGGTATTAGGATTACTGGCGTTGATTTCAAACTTTTTATTGGTCAAAAACTCAACAAGAGTTTCTTTACCAATATTGAATTCTTTGGCTGCGGCCAGTAATCGTGGTGTAGTATTTTCTGTACTCATTCGTTATTTTAGTCAATAAAAAATTGTCTTATTCCTTCTTTTTTTGTTGGTTTTTGACTAGTGTACAAATCTACACATTTTAGACCAATTGCAATGGAATTGTCTCAACAACAAAAGTTATTAAATTGCATGCTATGCTTCACCTCTGTCAAATTCTTCTCTTAAAATACGCTGTACGTCGCGGATTGTCTCTTCTTCAAGGTCTGTACGGCGAGCAAGTTCTTCTACACTTGGCCCAAGAATACTCAAAGCGGTATCGTAACCCACTTTCTTGAATTCGTCAATTACCCACTCATCTATTTCGTCACTAAATTCTTCAAGGTCGATATCAAAACCATCAACCTCTTCTTCGACAACATCGCGATAAACATCAATGGTGTACCCTGTAATTTCTTGTGCTAGTTTAATATTTACTCCTTTCTTTCCAATCGCCAATGAAACTTGGTCGGGCTCAAGATATACGTCTGCGTGATGCTTTTCGGTGTTTACGTCCATACGATTGATACGGGCAGGTGTCAACACACGCTGAATCATCAAGTTGATGTTATTGGTAAAATTAATCACATCAATGTTCTCATTTTTCAGCTCGCGCACAATACCGTGGATACGGCTGCCTTTCATACCCACACAAGCACCAACAGGGTCAATACGATCGTCAAAGCTTTCAACAGCTACTTTGGCTCTTTCACCTGGCTCACGCACTACTTTTTTAATCGTAATCAAGCCATCCAAAATCTCAGGAACTTCAATTTCTAAAAGTTTTTCAAGGAATGATTCGTGTGTACGGCTCAAGATAATTACCGGAGTATTGGCACGCATTTCTACTTTTTTCACCACTGCACGGACTGTTTCTCCTTTTTTGAAAAAGTCAGAGGGGATCTGTTCTGTTTTGGGCAAAACCAATTCGTTTCCATCTTCGTCTAAGAGCAACAATTCTTTTTTCCAGATTTGATACACTTCGCCATTGATGATTTCACCGATACGATCGGCATATTTTTTCATCAGGCTTGTTTTCTTCAAATCACCAATACGAGCGGCAAGTGTTTGTTTGGCTGCAAGAATAGCTCTGCGACCAAAGTCCAAAACGTCCATTTCTTGATACACTTCTTCACCCACGCTGTAGTCGGGTTCTATCTTGATGGCTTCAGAATACTCGATTTCAGCATTATCATCTTCAGACATTCCATCTTCAACAATTATCCTGCGTCGGAATATTTCTAAATCACCTGTTTGGTCATTTACGATAACATCAAAGTTTTCGTCGCTGCCATACTTTTTGCGCAGCAAGGTTTTGAAAACGTCTTCCAAAACCTTCATCAGGGTAGGACGGTCAATATTTTCCGCCTCTTTAAATTCCTGAAACGATTCGATGAGATTGATACTAGACATGATTGAACATTTTTTTTAAGGGATTCTATTTTTGTTTATTAAAATGATATTTGTACTACTGCTTGCTTAATGCTATTAAAAGGGATTTCTACAGTGCTGGTCTCTTTCTTTTTGGGAGACGCCAATACTTCCAAAACCACTTTTTCGTCATCTGCCGAAGTCAATTTGCCTATTACGGTTTCGCCTTCTATTGGAGTGATTTCAATATTTCTGCCCACATTTTTTTGGTATTGACGGACAAACAACAGCGGCTCATCGACACCAGGGCTGCTTACTTCAAGGCTATAATCTCCTTCCGGAAACATGCCTTCTTCATCAATCAAGCGGCGTAGCTTTTTATTGACACTCGTGCTTTTTGATATCGGAAAACCATCATCTGCATCCAGAAAAATCTTGATGTTGTTGGTAGGCTTTACTTTGATGCTGATGACAAATATGTCTGTACCCTCAATTATGGGCATTAACATTTGTTCTATTTTTTGTATAAGTTCCATAGTAGGTATAAAATAAGGGGACACTTTCTGTGTCCCCTCCTTCCAAATCTGATGCAAATATAGGTCAAACTATTAGTATGAAAAAATTTATTTTAGTAGAGATTACTACAAATACCTGAATCATTTCAAACCCACTTTTCTTTTAAAAAACATCCCGGTGAATATTCCTATCAGGATACCCATAGTTCCACCACAGATGATGTCGAGCGGAAAATGCACTCCAACATATACTTGGGCATAGGCTACCGAAAAAGCCCATAAAACTGCGGGTAGCCACACCCATTTGTAATATCGGTGCAGCGTTATGAGCATAAAAAAAGCGAGTGCAAAATGATTGGTGGCGTGCGATGAGGGAAAACTGTAGCCTACCCCACAGTCGATTAATAAATGCACTTTGTGCTTGAGGTCGGGGTCGTTGCAAGGGCGGATACGCTGCACCAAAGGCTTAATAATAGAGGCGCTCGTATAATCGCTGAGGGCAAAAGTGATAAGAAAACCGAGGCACCAATAAAAGCCTTTCCGCCCAAACTTGTAAGGGATAAAAATGGCCAAAAAAACATAGAGGGGTATCCAAGTATTGGGGTTGCGCAAGATGGGAGCAATGGCATTGAGGCTATCATTTTGCCACAACACATTGACCTGATACCACATTTTTTGATCCCATTTTTCGAGGGTATTCCACCATCCTGCTGCCATCATTTATTTTTTAAATTCCATAATAAGCCTTGGAGAAAGTTGGCTGTCAAAAGGGGCTAAATGATAATCTCCAAAAGTGGACACTAGTTTCAGCCCGGCTCGTTCAAAAAGTGAGGTAAAATGCTCTAAAGAAAAAGCGGAGACACGCTCCGTATAATGCCTCTTGACACCATCGGCATCTTCAAAACGAATGTGCTTAATGATATGTCGGCCATCATAATCTTTTTGAATATCAAATTGAATACCATCTCTTTCGATGATGGCATAGGGCTGCAATTGTTGCAATACCCAATCTCTGTTGAGATAATCTAATATCAAGCGACCATCTTTTTTAAGGCCCATTGCAAAGGAATTTGCAGCCAATTGATTGTCTCTATCTGTATTGAAATAGCCAAAACTAGTGAACAAATTAAAGGCATAGTCAAAGTAATTGATATAAAAAGGCAAACGCATATCGTGCACCATAAAGTGCAAATTTTCGCGTTGATGCTCAAGAGCCTTCTCGATACGATTGGCGGCAAGGTCAATACCCGTTACATCATATCCCTGATTGGCAAACTGAATGGCAAAGCGCCCTTCGCCGCATCCAATATCCACCATCTTGCTACCCAATTGAGGTTGAAGGTGCTTTAGTAGTGCTTCTGTAAAATCTTCGGCTTCGGTTTCATCTCTATCTCGGTACAATACCTTGTAATAAGGAGAATTAAACCAAGATTCAAACCACGTTTCGTTTTTCATAACTTGGGCGAAAATAGTCTGTTTTTGGCACACAATAATCTAGGAATGGACTTAAAAAATGAAATTTTCAAGAAAAACACCAAAGTAGTAATCCCATACTTTAATACACTTGCAAGCTTTATTAATAGATTTTGTAACTATTAACTGCTATTTTTTCGAGGAAAATGAAAATGAATACCATATCCGAAAACGCAGCCGTACTTTTGCCTTTCTTTAATCCAATATTTGAGTGATTCTTTTCGGAAAAAATTTAATCAAGCAATTCGGTCTTTCGGCCAAACTATTAACAGCCAACGACCCTTTGAGGCTGGCTGGCGCAACGGCATTTTTCGCCACTTTTGCTTTGCCTTTTATATTGATCATTCTTGTACAGGTATTGAGCCTCATTTTTAATCAAAGGGACGTAAATCAGGAAATTTTCATCAGAATTTCAGAGATTCTGGGCAAAAAAGGAATGATACAATTACTGATTACGATTAAAGGTTTTCGGGGATTGGTAGATAACAAATGGGACATTGCTATTGGTTCTGCATTTATGCTTTTTGTAGCCACCACGCTTTTCAGAGTTATCAAAAATTCGATGAATCAATTATGGTTGATTCGCCTGAAACCAGAAAAACGATTACGCACCTCATTGGCAGGGCGTTTTCGCTCTGTAATCTTAATTTTATTTACCGGAATTTTATTTGTTGCTGGGGGGCTTTTGGAGAGTTTACAAATCCTCTTTGGAAAAAATCTAAATGAAATACTACCGATAAACCCCATCGTACTTTCGGGATTTTTTTCATTTATTATTTCAACACTCATTACCACCTTGTGGTTTGGCACTTTATTACATTTTATTCCAGACGGTCGCCCGCATTGGAAAGTAAGTGCAACGGGAGCATTGTTTACCAGTTTGCTTTTTGCGATTGGCAAATTTTTACTCAAAATTTTATTAGTAAACAGCAATATTGACCAGATTTTTGGCGCTTCTGGTTCATTTGTTTTGATTTTACTATTCGTATTTTATTCTGCTATCATTCTTTATCTCGGGGCGGCTTTTACAAAGGTGTGGAGTGATTACCTACAATTACCCATCAAATTATTGCCTCACGCTGTTTTCTATAACCTCACAAATATTGAGGGCAATGAAAAAAATTACTAAATCGGCAGTAAAGCATCAATTCTTTTTGCTAAGTCAATATCTTTATCAGTAACGGCATTTTCGCTGTGCGTATTTAAGCGGATATGAACTTTATTGTACACATTGCACCATTCGGGATGGTGATTATCTGCTTCGCAGAGAAAAGCAACTCTTGTCATAAAAGCGAATGCTTCGCTAAAATTAGCAAAATCAAATTCCTTCTCAATACCAATATTCTTGTAAGTCCAGCTCACAAGATGTTGTTGAATTTGAGCTTCATTGTAGTGCTTCATTGGTCATTAATTTTTGTCCAAATTAGCGACCATTTTTCATATTGTGGCAAAAAAAAATGGTAACGAAACTCGTTACCATTTTTAATAAAAGGATATTAGATAGAAATTAAGCAACTTCTACTTCAGCACCTGCTTCAATCAATTTTGCTTTGATATCTTCAGCTTCAGCTTTGCTTACGCCTTCTTTGATTGCTTTTGGAGCACCATCAACTAATTCTTTAGCTTCTTTAAGTCCAAGACCAGTTAAGTCTTTAACTACTTTTACTACGTTTAGTTTAGAAGCACCTGCATTTTTCAAGATAACATCAAATGCTGTTTTCTCTTCTGCTGCTGCTGCTGCACCACCACCTGCAACTGCTACTACTGCAGCTGCTGCTGGTTCGATACCGTAATCTGCTTTCAAAACGTCAGCTAATTCTTGAACGTCTTTCACGGTCAAGTTTACAAGTTGTTCTGCTAATGATTTAATGTCTGCCATTGTTATGTTTTTTTAATGTTGTTTGTAAAAATTGTTTTGTAAATATTATGCGAGCTTGGAAGCCAAATTTGTGTTTACTGACAGCAAAATGCTACTATCAGCAGGCAATTGCAAAATTATTCTGCCGTTGCTGTTTCTCCTTTGCTTTCTGCATTGTGCAACAAAGCAGCAATAACGCGACGTGCAGGAGATTGAAGTAAGCCAATAACTTCGCCGATAAGCTCGTTTTTGGTTTTGATATTTTTAAGTGCTGTTAACTTATCATCACCCAAGAAGATATCCTCACCGATAAAGGCTGCTTTCAAAACAGGTTTTTCTTTCTTTTCTTCGCTGCGGAAAGCGCTGATAATAACCGCCGGTTCTTTTGGAGAATCAGAGAACATCAATGCAGTAACGCCGTGCAAAGATTCGTAGATACCTGCATATTTCTCATCATTAAGCGATTGTAACGCTTTTTTGATAAGGGTATTTTTAGCTACTTTCATTTCGACATTTTTTTCGAAACAAACGCGACGTAGCTTGCTTATTTGTGCTACAGAAAGTGATTCTGTATTGGTGATATAAAAGTTACTGTATTGAGAAAACTTTTCTTTCAACAGTTCTATTGCTTCAGATTTTTGAGCAGTATTCATTGCTTGAATTTTTTAAATGATTTAGGAAAAAATTAATCGCTGGCTTAGGCTACCGTTTTAGTATCAACCATTACACCAGGACTCATTGATGTAGCCATACTCACACCTTTAAGGTAAACACCTTTTGCAGTAGATGGCTTCATTTTGATCAATGTATTCACTAATTCCTGTATGTTTTCTGCAAGTTTTGCAGGCTCAAAAGAGATACGACCAACCGATGCGTGTACGATACCTGCTTTATCAACCTTAAATGCAATTTTACCACCTTTTACCTCAGTTACAGCGTTAGCAACATCATTGGTTACTGTACCAGTTTTAGGGTTTGGCATTAAGTTACGAGGACCTAACACTTTACCTAATTTACCAATTTTAGGCATTACAGATGGGGTAGCGATGATTACATCGATATCAGTCCAACCGCTTTCGATCTTTTGAACGAATTCGTCTAAACCAACGAAATCAGCACCTGCAGCTTTAGCTTCAGCTTCTTTGTCAGGAGTACACAATACCAAAACGCGTTTTGTTTTACCAGTACCGTGAGGTAATGATACAGTACCACGCAATGCTTGGTCTGCTTTTTTAGGGTCTACACCTAGGCGGATATGCACATCAACAGAGCTATCAAATTTGGTGCAGTTTAATTGTTTTACCAAAGCGCTAGCTTCGGTAAGTGAGTAGAATTTATTTTTATCTACTTTAGCCTCAGCGGCTTTTCTATTTTTAGTGATTGCCATTGTTACAATGTTTTTGAAATAAATGAAATGCCTGTGGATTAATTATTCATCCAAGGAGCGTTGCCTTCAACAGTAAGACCCATACTGCGTGCTGTACCAGCTACCATTTTCATAGCGCTTTCTAGCGTAAAGCAATTAAGATCAGTCATTTTGTCTTTGGCTATTTCTTCTACTTGAGCCCATGTAACTTTACCCACTTTCATGCGGTTTGGCTCTTTTGAACCCTTAGCAACTTTAGAAAGTTCCATTAATTGAACTGCAGCTGGGGGTGTTTTGATAACAAAATCAAATGATTTGTCAGCATAAACGGTAATCAATACAGGAAGAATTTTACCTGGTTTGTCTTGAGTTCTGGCATTAAATTGCTTACAAAACTCCATAATGTTTACACCTTTAGAACCCAATGCTGGACCGATTGGAGGTGCTGGATTTGCTTGGCCGCCTTTACACTGCAGCTTTACATAGCCTGTGATTTCTTTTGCCATGTTTTTTTAATTTTTTGGTGTTAACGAATTGTATGAAACAAATCTTCCAAATGCAAACTTAATATAAGAGCAATCTTAAGAATTGGAGCGCAAAAGTAAGGCTTATATTTTATTCACCAAAAAAATATTCTTAATTAATCATTTCTGCCTGAAACTGGCTTTTTCGATGAAGGAAATTTCAATTCAATACCCACTTGCATAACTATGCCTCGGTAGCGCTGCTTGAAGGTCTCTTGGCTTTTTGTACTGTTTTGATTAAAATAAGATTCTGATTTAATCATGTCCAATTTCAGTGTAGTATGCGTGTATTGTATTGCACTCAGTAGATATAGATTATTGAAAATATTTTTGGATATGCCAATCCCCAGAGTAAAGAAGGATGGATTAAGTTCAAAATAAACTGCATCTTCAACCTTTATTGTTGGCTCCCATTTTGTATTTTTATAATTATGATCATTCTGTGTTTTTTCGTAAAAATCAATATTATTGAGAGTGCTTGTAGCTGTAATTATCCGGCTCATTAAAAAAGGTTCTAGTTGAAATTTTTTAAAACGAAACAGATACTTAAGCTCGAGAGCCAAATAGTTATTGTCAACAGCAAAGCGATTGGGGTTAATGCGTACCAAGGAATTACTATTTACTAATGTTTCTTTCCCTATTTTTTCTTTGAAATTACTTTTATTAACACTAAAAACATCTATTCCAAAAAGTGCAGACAATTGAATCCTATTACTTATTTGAAACCCCATTCCCAAGTTGGCACCATTCGACGTATTTATAGCCCCCAATAAAAAATGATCTTCTTTTACTTTTTGGCTCATTATCGGCAGGCCAAAATTGCCATTAAATTTCAAACTCATAGTACCTTTCTGAGCATGGGTATTAAAAGGAACACCTACTATAAGTAACACATAAAGCCACTTTGTCATTTAAGTAGTTTTAAGGGTTGTGAGCTTGCTGTAAAAAAAGTATCGTTTTTTTGCGCTTCATTAAAATAACCTTTCTCAAACGTAAAAGTATAGGTTTGACTGGTATCTTCTGGAGCATTGACTAGGTAAAAAGTATTGCCTTTAACAACAAACAAATCTCTTAGGTCTGAACCGGCAGGATGCAAAGAATCAAAATCATTGTTTGTATAAATTCGAAAAGACTTTTCGGACAAAAATGGCCTTACATGTTTTTGTTTGCACAACATAGCAAAGGCTGTGTTCATGAATAGAGGGGAAATTTCCGAACTACAAAACTCTTCTGCATCATTGATGTTGAGCCTAAATAGTAATGCTTTTGCATAAACACTGTTATTAATAACTGGCTTTTCGTTCAATCCTCCATTATCAATGGTTTCGATACTGATACCATAAATAACGTAACACCTATTTCTATCGTCTTTACTACAACTACAACTTGATAATAATACACTTAATAAATTGAAACAAGAAAAAACAACTAATAGCTGGAAAGACTTTCTGAACATACGAGGCTATAGTCTAGTACACTATGTTATAATCAAGTAATACATCTCCATATTCTTTTTTAACCAAGGAAACACCCGCTGGTGAAATATCGATATTTCCTTTATCTTTTATGATTCCTACTCCTTTTTTAAACCAAACCTCTAATGTGCCGCAATTGACATAAGCGGGCATCACCGAAGATTTTGCCTTCAGGTAATTATATACGTGAATGATACTATCGTAGCTTTTTCCATTAATGGTCATTGTATCATTAATAGATAATACTTCACTTTCGATAAGCATATCCACGTTCCAACCTTGAATTTTTTTTCGTTCAGTATTTATCCAAGTTTGCTTTACAATGGGGTTATCCTTTAATATTACATAAGTGATATAATCTTTCTGACCTCCGTCGAGGTCAATTAAGGAAATATATTTACCATCATTTTTTCCAAAGTACTCAGGAATTTTTTCCTTCATCACAGAGGTGGTGTCTATACGATAAAAATAATCATAGGTAAGACCAGCGACAAATGAATCTTGGCCAGTTGCATACCTATAAAACACCGATCCATCATCTGCTTTGTACAACCACCAAGAACCCGCTTTGGTAGACATAATATCAAATGGCTGCTTGTTTTTTTCATCCAAGCCACAGTTTTCACAACCTTTCTTTTTACAGGCCGAAATACCAATAAACAACAAGAATGCAAGTAGACTTATTTTATGCATGATGATGAATTTTTGAAACTAATATCTATTTCAATATTACAAATTTAGCTTGCAGTTTGGGCATATTTTGGTCGGCTGATTGTACAGAAATGAAGTACACACCATTTACAAATGCTTTAGTATCAATCTCTGTCTGTGCATTGTTTATTAACTGACGATATAACTCTCTACCAGAAATATCTTTAATACTCATCATTGATGTTCTTACTTTTTCGGATTCAATCTGAACTGTAATTTTATCAATAGCTGGGTTTGGGAACACTCTTAATTGTGATTCTACAGAGTTGTTGATATGTTGGATTCCGGTTGGACTTCCAATTCTGAAATATTGTGAAAATCCACAACCAAAATCACCGCCGAAATAACCTCTCAAAGTGTAAGAAGTAAACAAGGTTGGTTTTACTTGTATTATACCAGAACCTGCAGCTGTATTTGCCCACCAACTTAATCCGTCACAGCCAGCATCAGTAAATGTGAGTTTGTATACTCCTGTTGGCAACTTTAATGTGTCCACATATTTTGTTTCAGGTGCATTATTCGTTCTACTCTTTACAACTAAGCCTGTAGCCATATCTGTAATTGTCCATTCTGTTTCACTAACTCCAGCAACAGTTGCTTTATTCGTAGTGAAATCAATGTAAGTATTTGCAGTCATCGGTAATACAGGTGTAAATACAGACGTTAATTTATTGTTGGTAGCGTCATTATCGGTGGCCCCATTAACTTTCAAAATATTAACTTCATAATTGAGGTTGGTACCTGTAGCTTTCAACAAAGATTCGGCAAAGGGTAAATCGATAACGGTATCAGTTAATGGCTCTAGATTTCCTGCCCAAGTAGCAACTGTAAGTGGCTGACCAGTAACACCGTATTCAAATTGCACATTAGTGATTGGAGTACTACCCGTATTTCTAATTTTAATGGTTGTAAATCCAATTCGGCCATTTTCTCTAAAGTGATTTTCATCATTTGTTGGGGCAATGATATCATCAAGCGATGCGTCTAAAGTTTTATTAATAGGACCATAAAATACTACATTACCAAAAATTGTGTAAGATCCTTCGCCTGTAGAAGTGTAAGGCTCAAATGCCATTGACAAATTAAAAGTACTGCCCGAGCTAACTGATGGAATAGGATGAAAATTGGTATTTACTCCTGCACCTGGGCACCAATTACCACGATTATAAATCCAAGTCCCTGACTGAGGATAAAGGTTATTGAAGCCGCAATTGTCTCTCCAAATACTTTTTTGCTTAACAAGTGTACCGTCTTTAAGTACTTGATAATATTTTTCACAAAACTCTGAACAACCATTTGGGTCAGAGCCATGGCCAGTAATATTCAACCGATAAACTGCCGCGTTGGTACCTGTTGGTGCCACAAGGCTTTTGGCAGAAACTTTGCTATCAATAGGATTCGAGGCATTACCGAATGCCCAGCTACCAGCCCAAAGTTTTTGAACACCCAATACGTCACGTTCAGGAGTTCCTTCAATCATAGCAAATTTGATATTGGCTGTAAAACCACCTGAATAACCTGAATAATGAATTCTTATTTTATTAGAATCTTTTAAAACTGTTGCAAAATCAGTCACATCAAAATAATAGTTTTGATTCCAACTTGCAGGCATTCTAGAACCTTTACCATAAGGAGTTATCAAACGCCCCAGCTCTACAGTATCTCCAACCTTATTCATGGCATAAGTCTGAACAGTATAATCCCAATCAGAACAATATGTTGGTGAACCAGGACATACATATTTACCCAAATTAAAAATCATAATGATTTTTCGGTACTTGGTTGCACCATCCGGAAAATTGACTGTAGTGTCATAATTATTAAAGTTGGTTAACCATTTGCCATTGTGGGCTTGCACCCAAGTTGTATCGCCAGGTGCTGCACTTGCCCCAAAAAACAAACAAAAAGAAACAATAATAGGTAGTAAATATTTCATTGAATTTATTTTTTATAAAAAATACTTTTTTGTTTAGATTTAATTGCTAATTAGTTATTTCCCGTCACCCATTATTCTTTTTCGGTGTTCGGTACCCCACAGTTTTAATTCATCTAATAATTTGCGAAGGGTTTTGCCATAGTTTGTCAAACTATATTCAACAACTACAGGGCTACTATCATATACGGTCCGGCTTACCAAATCATTCAATTCAAGACTCTTTAATTCTTGCGACAACATTTTAGCGGTAATGCCGTCAATGTCCCTTTGTAAATCCTTAAAACGTTTATTCCCTTGCAATAAAGAACCAATTATATGAAGCTTCCATTTGCCATTGATTACATCAAGTGCATCTCTGATAGGTAATAATGATTTGGTACATTGTTCTTTGGTTAAATCTTCCATTCTAAGGTCCAATTTTTTATATAACGCCTAAAATTACAGTAATTTAACTTTATTACAAAAGTCAAATTTTAACCACTGACAATTATCTTTGACTGCACAATACTAAAAGCTATGAATCAATCAAAAATGATTAAGGAAATTGAAGAATTTGGTTGGACAGTCGTAGCACTTGACGCCACTGACTATTTACCTTCTTTTGCTTATACCTTGGGGCTTTGGAAAAACTATCAACATCCTGAAATTATTGCTTTTGGATTGCCCGTCAATATGTTACATACTATTTTGAACGAAGCTGGAGCAATCATTAAATCTGGTCAAAGTTTGAAATTACATCAACCTTACATTGAATTTTTCGAAAATGGTAAGGCTTGTTTTTTGCCAGTAGATGAGTTGAATTTTGAGGATTATTTTAATTACGCCACAGAGTTAAATGGTGTTGCTACTTTCCCCGCCTACGAATTGGTGTGGACAGATAGAAATTTAAAATTTCCTTGGGAGGAAGGCTTTGAAGCAGAATTCAAATTCAAGCAGCCCCTACTCGACCGAAATGCCAACTTTAAATTTTTTGAAGAAAAAAACCTTGAGGTTTTATGCAGCAAAGGTTTTAATGAAGGTCAGCCAATAGTAAAGGTGATACATACTTTAGAGGGCGATTGGGAATTTCAGACAAGCGGGCATACTCTCGAGTATTCTCAATTCATGGCTCTTGAAGACTTAATCATTAAAGACCCCTCATTGAACGATTTATTCGATCTGGACTACGGCCAAAAAGCAGAAAGAAAATCACCTTCAGAAAAATGGAACAAATCCTTGTTGTAATAATCCTACTCAAAAACGATTTTCTTTTCCCTCTTGTTTTCAATCCTACCCACTTTTGCGAAGAATTGATTTTGCTGATTCAAAAATTCATCCATTTCATTTTCATTTTCGGATGAAACGCTAAACAATAGTCCTCCCGAAGTTTGTGGGTCGCAATAAGTGATAAAATCTAAGCCCGTCATCCCTTCTATTTCGGGCAATTGGGCATTATAATTTCGGGTGGTATTATCCGGAAAAACAAATTGCGCAGCAAAGCCTTTTGCGGCATCCATCACAGGTAAATTATCTTTTTGGACAATTGCTGAAAAGTCCGTTTGAGTTAGCATTTCCAATAAATGACCATTGAATCCAAAGCCTGTAATGTCAGTCATTGCATTTACAAAAGGTAATTGCCCAAGTTTTTCTCCAATAGCATTAAGACTAGTGGTTTGTTGCACAAGTTCTTTGTACTGCTCTTCATTTAGTTTACCCCTCTTAAGTGCGGTTGCCATCACACCAATGCCCAAAGATTTGGTGAGATACAAAACATCTCCGAGCTTAACACTGTTGTTTTGTTTAATATTTTCTTTATGTACCAAACCGGTAACAGCCAGCCCGAATAAGGGTTCTGGCGTATCGACACTATGCCCGCCGGCAAGCGGAATGCGTGCCTCGGCACAAATAGATTGCGCCCCTTTAATCACTTGTTGTGCGATTTCGGGCGACAACTTTTCTACAGGCCAGCCCAAAATAGCAATGGCCATTAATGGTTTTCCACCCATAGCATACACATCGCTGATGGCATTACAAGCTGCAATTCGTCCAAAATCAAAAGCATCATCTACAATGGGCATAAAAAAATCGGTGGTGCTGATGATGCAATTTCCATTGTCAATTTCATATACTGCTGCATCATCTTTTGATTCATTGCCGACTAATAAATTCTTAAAAACTTGTTCTTGTTTGCAACCATTCAAAATTTCATCAAGCACTGCTGGCGCTATTTTGCAACCACAACCTGATGCTTTGCTGTATTGGGTTAGTTTGATATTTTCAGTCACTTGTAGTTATTTTAATGTATCTATAATTTGTTTGAGAGTTTGTGCATTAATGGATGCGTCTATGGTTTCCGATGCTACACAAATAATCTTTTGCTTTTTATTTTGATATAAGTGGGCATAAGCCTTATCGTAATATTGCAAAGCACTTCTGGCCACGTCAGCTAGTTTGCCTTCATCCAAATATTGCAAACAAAGTTTGGCATTATCGCCACCTAGTTTTTCTGAAATTTTCAACACAGAAGATTTCAACGCATTTATGTCTGTTGTGGTATAATCATCTACTAATTTCTGCACGCGCAATTCAAAGGGAATTTCAAATTTAACAATGGGTGCGCTTTTCATTTGCAACCAAAGCGGATGAGGAATTTTATTAAAGCCGATGCTTTGCGATTCGTCTTCTAAAACAATTAGTTGTTCCTTATTCAATCTTGTAAAAGCATCAAAAAGCTGGTGCTCAAAATTCTGTTGTGGCCATTGCGATGGCTCGTTAATGGCACCAAAAGCGGAACCTTTATGATGGGCAATCGCTTCCAAATCTACAGACTGAATACCCAATGATGAAAGGTGTTTCAGGATTTCTGTTTTGCCAGAGCCTGTGCTGCCACCAATCAATACAAGTTTGAATTTTTGCTCGAAATATTTCAAGACATAATTGCGAAAGACTTTATAACCTCCGGTTAATATTTGTGCATCAAGTCCCGAAGTGTTCATCAGCCAGGCGAAACTATTGCTGCGCATTCCGCCCCGAAAACAATACACAAAAACTTTTCGGCCTTGCGCAATCGCCTTGACTTGCGTCACAAACTGAACCATTTTGGGCGAAACAATTTCAAGTCCTCGAGTAACAGCAGTTTCTTTGCCCTTTTGTTTGTACATCGTGCCTATTTCGGCACGTTCGGCATCTTCAAAAAGTGGCACATTGATGGCACGAGGAATATGCCCTTTGAAAAATTCTATGGGTGACCGAACATCAATAATGACGCCTTCTTTGCTTTGTTGTAAAAATGCTTCAATTGGCAATCCTTTTGCTTGCATTGGTGCAAAGTAATTATTTATTTAAACCTTATTAGGGTAAATCTATAGGGACTGAATAGGCTCTCACAAATTCGACCTTGCTAAATGATAAATCTACTTAGCAAATTATTGATTTGACTTATTGTTGCTTTTTTTGTATGTAACTATACAGGTAGAAATAAAAAAAACAAAAGCAATTACAAGAAAAATAAAAAAATTTAATTCTCTATTATTGCCAAATATTACATACAAATAACGAATTATAAAACAGGATAAAAAGAATGAAGAAATGTAAATCCATTTATTGGCTCTGTGATCATTGGCATCAAACCGCTTAATGAATGCAAATATGAATATAAGTAATAAAACAAGTTGGCAAAAACCAAGAAAGAGAGGTAAGATAATGTAATTGGGGCTAGGATCAGCATATGCAATCAAGCTAAAAAAAAGAAGAGGTATTATTAGGGCGATACTTTTTTTAAGTTTCATTGGATAAATTTAAATAAAAAATAATAAGAACCGAAACTAAACAATTAGGTTTAATAAAAGTGATAAAAAGATTAAGAATTCAATGTTTATTATTTGAAACATTAAATAAAGAAAAGGCTATCAATATTGGAGAAAATCAACATTGAACTATATAAAATAGAAATCTAATCATAAACCTTCACCACATTCTTCAGTTCATTGAGTTTCATGAGTGCCTCAACAGGTGTTAGCGTATTGATGTCCGTTTCGCTAAGGATGCGCTGAATAGAACGCAAATCGTCGGACAAACCATCGAAAATATTCAATTGGAAATGTTGCGCAGGTTTTAGCTTTTTCATTTTCTCGGTTGTGTCTTTTACGCCTCCATGTTTTTCTTCAAGTTGTGCCAAAATTTCATCAGCACGTTCAATTAATGAAGGAGGCATACCCGCCATACGAGCCACCTGAATACCAAAACTGTGGCGGCTTCCGCCCTTGGCCATTTTGCGTAAAAAGATGACTTGATTATTGGTTTCTTTGTGGGTAATGTGGTAATTCTTTACGCCCGACAATTGATTTTCCAGCTCATTCAATTCGTGGTAGTGGGTGGCAAAAAGCGTCTTTGGTTTTTCTTTGCGTTGGTATAAATGTTCAACAATAGACCAGGCGATAGAAATACCATCGTAGGTACTGGTACCACGACCGATTTCATCAAGTAATACGAGACTGCGCTCCGAAATGTTATTAACAATGCTTGCTGTTTCGTTCATTTCAACCATGAATGTACTCTCTCCCCCACTCAGGTTGTCGGAGGCGCCAACACGGGTAAAAATCTTATCAGTAAGCCCAATTGTTGCAGAAGAAGCAGGCACAAAACTGCCCATATGCGCCATCAGGGTAATAATCGCGGTCTGCCGCAACAAAGCCGACTTACCACTCATATTCGGGCCCGTGAGAATGATAATTTGTTGTTCGTTTTTGTTTAACAAAATATCATTGGCTACATATTGTTCGCCCACAGCCAATCGCTGCTCAATCACAGGATGACGACCATCTTTAATATCCAAAATTGGCTCTTCTACCAAGGTAGGCTTTCGATAATTATAGCGTTGCGCATTGTGTGCAAAACACAAAAGGCAATCCAATTGTGCAGCGATGTAAGCGTTATTTTGAATAGCCCCAATAAAGGGGTCGATGGCGGCAAGTAACTGCTGGTATAAATCTAATTCGAGTGCCAGAATTTTATCCTCGGCACCCAATATTTTTTCTTCGTATTCTTTTAGTTCTGGCGTAATGTAACGCTCAGCATTGGTCAAAGTTTGTTTCCGAATCCAATCGCTAGGCACTTTGTCTTTGTGCGTATTGCTTACCTCAAGGTAATAGCCAAAAACGTTATTGAAGGCCACTTTTAGCGAACTAATACCCGTATTTTGACTTTCTTTTTGTTGAATGGCCAACAAATAATCTTTGCCGCTTCGCGAAATATTGCGCAAAGCATCCAACTCTTCGTGTACGCCATTTTTTATCATTCCACCTTTGGCTGCAACCGCCGGAGCGGCTTCATCAATAGTGGCAACAATGCGCTCTTGCAATGCTGTACAACCCTGAATTTGCTGTGCCATTTGCACCAAAATAGAATTGCCCGAAGCGGCACATAAATTTTTTATCGCTTCGATATGATGCAAGCCTTTGGCCAATTGCAGCACTTCGCGCGGACTTACTTTTTTGAGGGGTACTTTAGAAATCAAACGTTCCATATCACCCACTTGTTTGATATGTCTGCCCAGGTCTTCGCTTAAAGTTTGTTCTATAATGAGGAATTCAACAAGGTCTAAACGCTGATTAATTTTGGGTAAATCAAATAAGGGCAAAACCACCCAACGTTTCAAAAGCCTCGCGCCCATTGGCGTTTGGGTATTGTCCAATGCTTGTAGCAGGTTGGTTCCGTTCTCTTGACCATTACTCAACAATTCTAAATTACGAATGGTAAAACGGTCCATCCACAGATAGTCGGCAGCCACAATACGCTGAATGGCATTGATGTGCTGGAGATTGGAGTGTTCGGTATCCTTGAGGTAATGTATGGCAGCGCCTGCAGCAATGATGGCCGAGCGCAAATCCTCTATCCCAAAGCCTTTGAGCGATTGGGTATTGAAATGTTTGAGTAAAATATCGTAGCAATAAGTGTCTTGAAAAATCCAATCTTCGAGCGCAAAAGTGTAGGTTTTATTATCAAAATTTTCTTTGAAATGGCGCTGCTTAGCCTTTGACAATACAATTTCTGAAGGTTGAAAACTTTGCAACAACTTATCCATATACGCCTCATCGCCTTGCGCGGTGTACAATTCACCCGTACTAATGTCGATAAAGGCAACGCCACAAATTTGATCGGTCAAATAAAGGGCAGCCAGAAAATTGTTGGTTTTATTTTCTAATAATTTGTCACTTGTAGCTACTCCAGGCGTTACTAATTCGGTCACACCACGTTTCACAATTCCTTTTGCTTGTTTTGGGTCTTCGAGCTGGTCGCAAATGGCCACACGATAACCCGCTTTAACCAACTTGTGCAAATAAGTTTCGAGTGAAAAGTGCGGGAAACCTGCCAATTCAATACTCGAAGCTGAACCATTGGCGCGCTTGGTGAGTGTAATGCCCAAAACCTGCGCTGCAATAATGGCATCGCCACCAAAAGTTTCGTAGAAATCGCCCACACGAAAAAGCAAAACAGCATCGGGATATTTGGTTTTAATTTCCCGGTGTTGCTTCATTAAAGGGGTTTCAGTTGCGTCTTTTTTGGCCATACAAACGCAAACTTAAACAAATTCAAAAGCCTTTTTAGTTCGGGTTTTCAACAGTGGGGATAACTTAAAATAATTGCTGCATTTGTTAAGAGTATGTATTTTGCATTATCACACTTTAGAATAGGAAAACAAATGAAAAATAATCAACCAAAAATACAATTGTCAATGACAGCCACAGATAATGCCTTAGAAATACTATCCGTGTTGGCAATAGCAGGGATTTGGGTTTTATTGCTTTTATTTTACTCCAATCTACCCGAAAAAATACCTGTACATTTCAATAGTGCTGGGCAAATCGATGGTTATGGATCAAAATTAACCTTAATCTTTGAACCTCTGATTGCAAGCATTCTTTATATAGGTTTAACTTTCTTAAACAAGCACCCTCATCTTTTTAATTATTTAAGTCCCATTACACCAGAAAATGCCGAATACCAATACCGTATGGCTACACGATTGATTCGATATATCAAATTGATTATCGTGCTTCTATTCGCTTTTATTATGTGGACCAGTATTCAAGCGGCAACAAGCTACAATGATGGTTTTGGTATTAAGTTTTTACCTGTTTTCTTGGCGCTGATTATTATTCCCTCACTATTTGTTTTGGCAAAATCCCTGAACAGAAAAAAACAAAATAGTTGATGGATTTATTCAACACCTTGCCTGAAATTCAAACTAATCTATTACCCAAAGATGGTCTGGCTCGCTATTATGGCAAGATTTTTTCGTCTGCCGAAGCTGAAAATCATTTTAAATATTTGCTTCATAATATTGAATGGAAAAATGACAAAGTCATCATTTTTGGCAAACAAATTATTACCAAGAGAAAAGCCGCTTGGTATGGCGACAAAGCTTTTGAATATACTTATTCAAAAATCACCAAAAAGGCCTTGCCTTGGACAACAGAGCTTCTAAAACTAAAATCACGAGTAGAGAGCGAAACAAATGAAACCTATAATTCTTGCCTATTAAATCTTTATCACGACGGCAATGAAGGAATGGCCTGGCATAGTGATGATGAAAAAGAATTGAAAAAAAATGGCGCTATTGCCTCATTAAGTTTCGGCGCTGAAAGAAAATTCGCCTTCAAGCACAAAGAAACCAAAGAAACCCTTTCCTTACAATTAGAAAATGGAAGTCTATTATTGATGAAAGGAATGACACAAAGCTATTGGCTTCATAGGCTTGCACCCTCGAAATTAATAACCCAAGCAAGAATCAATTTGACATTCCGAACCATCATTTCTTAAAACAATATTTGCTATTGGTACAATTTTTTAGCTTCAATAAAATATTACCTTTGCAGCCTTATGTCAAAAAAAGCAATGCTCATCATTATGGATGGCTGGGGAAAAGGAATAAACCCTCAAGCCGATGCCATAGCCTTCGCTCACCCCGAGTTTGTTAATTCTCTTTATTTACAATACCCAAATGCTGAACTGATTACCTGCGGCGAAGCTGTTGGTTTGCCCGAAGGTCAAATGGGCAATTCTGAAGTTGGTCACCTCAACCTTGGTGCTGGCAGAGTCGTTTATCAGGAATTACAGCGCATCAATGTTGCCATTAGGGATGGAAATTTAGAGCAAAATACGGTGTTGCAAGAGGCCTTTAAAAAAGCAATTGACAACAAAAAAACTCTTCACTTTATTGGTTTGGTGAGTGATGGTGGTGTGCATTCGCACATCAAGCATCTGGAAGCAATGTGCCAATATGCCCAAAATGCAGGTGTACCCAAATTTGCTGTTCATGCCTTTACAGATGGTAGAGATTGTGACCCAAAAAGTGGTTTGGGCTTCATTAAAGAAATACAAAATTCGCTCAGCAAGACAGGCGGAGTTTTAGCCAGTATATGTGGTAGATATTTTGCAATGGACCGTGATAAGCGCTGGGAAAGGGTAAAAAAATCTTATGATGCGCTGGTGCACGGTTTGGGAAATTTTAGCCAAGATGCCCTAAGCAGCATACAATCCTCGTATGATGCAGACATTACTGATGAGTTTATTGAACCAATTGTGCTATGTGACGAGCATCAAAAACCATTAGCAACAATACAAGCAGATGATGTGGTCGTTTGCTTCAATTTCCGTACCGACCGTTGCCGCGAGATAACAGAAGTGCTGACACAGTTTGACGTACCCGAGCAAGGAATGAAAACTCTTCCGCTACATTATGTAACTCTAACGGAATACGACAAATCTTACGATGGGGTGCGTGTTATTTTCCAAACAGACAACCTCAATAATACGATGGGGGAAGTACTAGCAGCCAACGGCAAAAAGCAATTAAGAATGGCGGAAACAGAGAAATATCCTCATGTTACTTTCTTTTTTTCGGGTGGGCGAGAATTACTATTTGAAGGTGAAAATCGCATAATGCGCGACTCTCCAAAAGATGTGCCCACCTACGATCTAAAGCCTGAAATGAGTGCTTATGAATTGAAAGATGCTGTCATTGAAGAGTTGAAACAAAAAACCGCTGACTTCATTTGCCTGAATTTTGCCAATGCAGATATGGTGGGACACACCGGCGTTTGGGATGCAGTGGTGAAGGCCGTTAAAACTGTTGACGAGTGTGTAAAAGAAATTGTGCCTGTTGCTTTGGCAAGCGATTATGCCATTTTTCTTACGGCCGACCATGGCAACTCCGACAATATGATTAACGAAGACGGCTCACCTAATACCCAGCATTCACTGAACCCAGTGCCCTTATTTTTGATTAGTAATGACTACAAAGGCAATTTACGGTCTGGAAAACTTGGTGATATTGCCCCAACAATATTGCAGTATATGGGCATTCCCATTCCCGAAGAAATGACTGGAAAAGTACTGATTGATGGCTAACATTAATCTTCTGTGCCAAAAATTTTGTCTATTATATTTTTATTTTTTTCGGCAATTATTTTTCGACGCAGACTCAGTTTGGGAGTAATTTCTCCCCCTTCTACAGTCCAAGAAGCATCCAATATATGAAAACGCTTGATTTGCTCGTATGGAGCTAATTGAGCGTTTACTTTTTTTACCTGTTCAGAAATCAGTTTTTTTGTCAACTCATGCTTTGTAAAGGCGTCGTTACTGGGCCACTGTATTTTTTGCTCTTCGAAATAAGATTTTAGATGTACATCAGAACAAATTATAAGTGCCGAAGCAAATTTTTGACCTTCGCCTATCACCATACTTTGCTCGATGTACTTACTTTCTTTTAGCTTATTTTCTAAAGCAATAGGCGCAATATACTTTCCAGCGCTATTCTTAAAAATCTCCTTCTTTCGGTCGGTAATTTTCAAAAATCTACCCTCGATAAAAGTACCTACATCGCCAGTATGAAACCAACCTTCACTGTCAATAACAGCAGCTGTAGCTTCCGGATTTTTGTAATAACCCAGCATCAAACTTGGGCCTTTCATTAAAATTTCACCATCTTCGGGTGCTATTTTTACTTCCGAATTTTCAACCACCAAACCTACAGTACCAAACATTCTATCTTTTTCATGCCATCTATTTACAGAAATTACCACACAGGTTTCAGTAAGCCCATAACCCTGAAGCAAAGGCAATTGAGCACAGGTAAAGATACGCTCCAATTTAGGATTTAAAGCCGCTCCCCCACTCACAATCACCTGAATGTTACCCCCCACAGCCATTCTCCATTTTTTATACACCAAGACGTCACAAATAGCACGCTGTATCTCATACCACCATCCATTTTTCTTTTGCAATTCAAAACGCTCTGCAATACGCATACTCCAGTCGAAAATTATTTTCTTAATTCCTTTCAAATTATCACCTGCAATGGTAATGCGCTCTAACACGCGCTCTAATACGCGCGGCACTGCAACAAACAACTGAGGTTTGATTTCACGGCAGTTTTCGCCAATGGTTTCAAAACTTTCAGCATAATAAACGCTCACGCCGTGAAAGAGATAAAGGGTGTTCAGAAAACGCTCGTACACATGATTCAAAGGCAAGAAACTGAGCGCACGCCATTGATTGGTAAAAGGTGCAATGTCTTTACAAATGTGCACATTACTCATCATATTGTGGTGCGATAACATCACCCCTTTAGGAGTTCCTGTTGTACCCGAAGTGTACAACAATGTGTACATATCGCCGGGTGTAATATTTTGTTTAATGGACTCTATTTGCTCGGGACTGTTATTTTCTCTACCCAATTGCAGCAATTCATCAAAATGGGCAACCCCTTCAATTTGGAAAAAACTATAAACAAATTTTAGTGAGGTCAGTTCAGCTTTGAGGCCCGATATTTTTTGGAAAACGGCCTTATCTGAAATGAAAATAATTTTGGCCTCGCAGTGGTTGAGGATAAATTTCAAATCCTCATTGCTGATGGTAGGATAGATAGGCACTGTAGGCATCCCCACTTGCTGACATCCGAAATCAACAAAATTCCACTGAGGCATATTACCCGACATTATTGCCACATTATCACCGGGTGAAAAACCAAGAGTCAGTAATGCTGAGGCTACAAATTGAGTATGCTCTATAAAACTATCAAGGCTATGAGCCTGCCATTGTTTGTTCACTTTGGCATTCAGAATATCCGTTTTGGGTGCATAACTTTTCAGATGTTCCAGAATATCAAATACCCGTTCAAATTTCATGACAACAAGATGGAATAATATAACGACATTAGCAAAGATTGTAGGCCAAATTTTGATTTTAAAATCACAAAACGCAAACCATTCGTTTACCAAAATAATATATTTATCAAAATGCTCTTTTAATGAAATTGCAATCTGTAACTTGTGTGTAGCAACATTTAAAATTCATACTAAAACAAAAAAAATGAAAAACAATAAATCAATTTATGCTGTGCTAATTGCCCTTGTATTCTCACTAATCACAAGTTGTAACAAAAGTGAAAAGTCGAAAACAATGAGCGATGATACTTATTACAAAGAAATTGCCTATTGCCTGAGTAAATGCTACAGCGATGTGTACAACCAAAGTTTAGCAGGAAAACCTGTGGGTTATCAAAATTTTACGACCACTGGACCAATGGGTGGTTCAATAGAAATTACGGGCAATACGACACAAGATAACACGAACAACATTACCACTACAGACTTAGTATTTGCAATGAATGATGTAAGTTATTCTACTACCAGCACAAACCTAAACCAAACAGGTTCAGTAACTTACAAAGGAAGTTTTTCGCCTAACCACAACAACACGAGTCACTTATCCAATAGCCTAAGACTATCGGGCAAAGTAACTAAAGATGGCGTTACAAGAAATGTTGATTTAAACACGACCATCAGCATCAACGTAACCAAAACAACAGTTTCTGCAACCATTGATGGGCACAATGTTAATTGGTAAGGTAAAGTACTTATCCTTAAAAAGGGAAGTCGTTCAAAACGTATTTATAAAACTAATGCCAATAATGCGCTTAAAAAACTAATTAGCGAAGATTTTACATCAGCATTACCCTTTAAAAGTTCGAGATGAGTAGTATTATTCATCTCGAACTTTTTTTATATTCTTGAGCCACAAAAAAACCGAATTAAGATTTTTCATTTATTCATCAAATGTGTATCATCAATTCATTCCTTTGCTTACATTTGCCCGATGGAAATTCAAGCTATTTTCGAAATATTAAAATACACCTTACCGGCGCTCATTGTATTGGCTGCCAGTTATTTGATTGTACAAAAATTTTTGGTATCCGAACTCCGTCGTAAGCAAATTGCATTGCTACACGAAACCCAAAACATCACTATCCGTATGCGATTGCAAGCATTTGAACGTTTGACTTTATTGATGGAGCGCGTGCATCCCCGCCAAATGATGCCTAAAGTGTACAACAGCGCCATGACGGTTTCATTGTTACAACAAGTGTTAGTCACCACTATCCGTACCGAATTTGAACATAACCTCAGCCAGCAAGTATATGTATCTCGCGAAGTATGGGAGAGTGTAAAAACTGCTATCGAACAAGAGATTGGTATGATTCATCAAATAGCCCAACGCCTTAACCCCGATGCACCAGCCAAAGAACTCAACCATTATATATCAGATTACTTGATGAGTCAAGAAGACGAATTACCTTCCGAAATAGCTTTAAAAATCATACACGACGAGGCTAGAAGAGTATTGTCGTATGGAGCCGTTTAACAAAATTTAATTATATCCGTTAAACTATTGACAAGACTACAATAGCTTGTAGTGATAAGACTATAATTTTTTTATCTTCGCCAACCTTTAATTCAAAACAAATTTTTCTTTCTCCTATTATGCAAGCTCCGTCTGCCGAAAAATCTACTTTACCCAAACATGTTGCCATCATTATGGACGGTAACGGTCGGTGGGCCAAAGAGCGAGGGCAAGATAGAATTTTCGGGCATCACGAAGGAGTATTGAGTGTACGCGAAGTAGTGAATGTGGCAGGAGAAATAGGCATTGAATACCTAACCTTGTATGCCTTTTCTACCGAAAACTGGAATCGGCCCAAAGACGAAGTAGATGCTCTTATGGAATTATTGGTAGCCACCATCCGCAAAGAAGTAGATGAACTGAATAAAAAAAATGTACGACTGCACGTTATTGGAGATTTTGAGGCTTTGCCTCAAATTTGCCAAAAAGAAATGCAGGAAGCCATTGATATTACTTCAAAAAACACTGGACTCAATTTAATATTGGCGCTTAGCTACAGTGCAAAATGGGAAATTATCAATGCCATCAAAAAAATTGCCCAAAAAGCCATTGATGGTAGCATCAGCACCAATGACATCACCGACGATTTTTTCCACCAACACTTATGCACTCACCAATTTCCCGACCCCGAATTGATGATACGTACCAGTGGAGAAACCCGAATTAGCAACTTTTTACTCTATCAACTCGCTTACTCCGAACTTTATTTTACAAACACACATTGGCCCGACTTTCGTAGGGAACAATTTTTGAAAGCAATTGCTGACTATCAGCAACGCGAAAGAAGATTCGGAATGATTAGCGAACAAATTCAATCAACAGAGCATGCTCCAAAGAAATAAGCATCTTTTTTATATTACATTATTATTCAGCGTATTTGGCTTTACCATTTCAAAAGCTCAAATTGCTATTCCAGGTACCCGAACAAGCACTGGAATCGCTTCGGCAGAAGCAACTACAGGCCCCAAAGAATATACTATTGGAGGGATCAGTACCCAAGGGGCTAATTTTTTGGATGAGGATTTATTGATTGCGGTAACCGGATTGTCGGTTGGTAAAAAAATAAAATTGCCCAATGACGAAACTATCGCAAAGGCCATAAAAAATTTGTGGAAGCAAGAACTTTTTTCGGACGTTAATATTACCGTCGATAAAATAATTGAAGATAAAATCTTCCTGAAAATAAATGTAGAAGAACGCCCAAGGTTGAGCCGTTATAATTTTAGAGGTATCCGCAAAGGTGAAGCCCAAGAACTAAAAAACAAATTGAACCTTGTTAAAGCTAAAGTGGTAACCGAAGCAGCAAAAAAAGAATCAATAGTAAGGGTTAAAAAATTTTTTGAAGAGAAAGGTTACGGAAATACACTTGTAAAAATCAAAGAACGGCCTGATACTTTTTTGGTTAATTCTGTCATCCTCACTTTTGACATTGAAGTAGGAAAAAAGACAAAAGTCAATCAAATTAACTTTTCGGGCAATGAAAGCACTAGTGAAACAAGGTTGAAAAGGACACTCAAAAGCACAAAAGAAGCTGGAAGAATTTCTTTACATCGATCCGACGACTATTCTGTATTTAATGACAGCAGCAAACGCTCTTTTGGTAAATACGTCCGGAATTTTGGATTCTTATCCGTCTCCAAAACATTGGATGCGGTGGACCCTTATTTCAGACCAAAATTCTTGAAATCTTCAAAATTTAATCAGAAAAAATACGAAGAAGATAAAGAATCTATTATCGAATATTACAACACATTAGGGTACAGAGATGCCTCAATTGCCGATGATACAATTTACACTGTACAAAACGGCAACATTAATCTTGACATAAAAATTAATGAAGGTCGTAGGTATTATTTTGGCGACATGAACTGGAAAGGAAATACCAAATACACTAATGAAACCCTCACCAAACTTTTAGGTATCAAACGAGGTGACGTTTATGACCAAGAATTACTTGCAAAGCGCATTGGCTCCATACCCGACCCTGCTGGTCAAGACATCAGTAGTCTTTATATGGACGATGGATATTTGTATTTTCGTATTGAACCTGTAGAAACTTCGGTTGTGAATGATACCATCAATTATGAAATACGAATCATAGAAGGCGCACAAGCTACCATTAACAACGTGACCATTGAAGGTAATGACCGCACCAATGAAAATGTAATCAGAAGAGAAATCACCACTTATCCTGGCAGCAAATTCAGCCGTGCAGATATTATACTTACCCAGCGAAGGATAGCGGCCTTAGGCTTTTTCAATCCCGAAAAAACAATTCCACAACCAAAACCACGCCCAGACGGTACTGTGGACATCAATTACTCTGTAGAAGAAAAATCTAGCGACCAATTACAAATGTCAATGGGCTTTGGTGGCGGTGTCAACTTTTATGGACAAGTTGGGGTAACTTTCAACAACTTTTCGCTACGCAATATTTTCAAACCAAAATTATGGGACCCCTTGCCTGTTGGAGATGGACAACGTTTTGCAGTTAACTATTCCTCAAATGGAGCCTTCTTTAACTCATTAAACGTATCATTAACAGAACCATGGTTGGGCGGTAAAAAACCAAATTCATTGACAACAAACTTCATCTACTCTAAGTTCTCTTCCAATCTTTCAGACGGAAGTAAATCTTTTATAAAAGTATTGGGTGGTGGTGTTACATTGAGTAAAAGAGTAAAATGGCCAGATGACAATTTTATTGTGAGTTATGGAATGAATTATCAAAACTACCAATTGGAAAAATACAACGGATTAATCTCAGATTTTACAAATGGCTTTAGCAACAACCTTTATTTCAAATTTTCTATTCAGCGCTATTCTTTAGACCAACCTCAATATCCGCGCAGTGGTTCGGATATCAGCTTTAGCTTCCAATTTACACCTCCATACAGCAGTTTTAGTGGAACAGATTTTGCGGGTGCTAGTCAAGATGTAAAATACAAGTGGATTGAGTACCACAAATACCGTTTCAAAGCAGATTGGTACAAAACCCTTGTCGGCAATATGGTGTTCAAATTTTCCGCCAAGATGGGCTTTTTGGGTTATTATAATCCAGATATTGGTTTGTCTCCATTTGAGCGTTTCCAACTCGGAGGCGATGGTCTTTCAGGTCAAAACTTCTTTATTGGTCGCGATGTCATTTCGCAACGTGGATATGATGTATATGCCCAAAATGCAACCATCTTCAATAAATATGTTGCTGAAATACGTTATCCATTTTCATTAAACCCTACCACTACGATATATGGATTAGTATTTGCAGATGCTGGAAATGCTTGGACCAATTTCAGTAGTTTTAATCCCACCAGACTTAACAGAGATGTGGGTGTAGGTATTCGTCTTTTCTTGCCCATGTTTGGTTTATTAGGTCTCGACTACGGTATAGGTCTCGACCGTTATCAGTTTAATCCGAATGGAACAGGCAAAACAAGTTTAAAAGACATGTCGAAAATCACCTTTATGCTTGGCTTTGAGCCAGAATAAAACTACAGTTTTGTTAAAAGAAAGTACCGGTTAAACTCATTTAATCGAATTTTGTCTGAACTTTATAACAGAGTTTTTTTAAAACATTAATTGACCTTTTTAAAAACAAATAGAATTAATATGAAAAAAATCATTTTGCCTATTTTGCTTGTATTAAGCAGCTTTTTTGCAGCTAATGCGCAAAAATATTGTATCATCGACTCTAAGTACATTTTAGAAAAAGTTCCTGATTACAAAACAGCTCAAAACCAACTTGATGCCCTCTCAAAAAACTGGCAGACCGAGGTGGATAATAAAATGAAAGAAGTAGATAGAATGTACAAAAGCTATCAAGCTGAGCGTGCTATGCTCAATGAAGATATGCGCCTAAAGCGTGAAGAGGAAATTATGACCAAAGAAAAAGCCGCTAAAGATCTTCAAAAACAATATTTTGGATACGAAGGCGAATTATTTAAAAAACGTCAAGAATTAGTAAAACCGGTGCAAGACAAAGTGTACAATGCCGTTCAAAAAATGGCCGTTTCGCGCGGGTATGATTTGGTTTTAGATAAAGCAGGAGGTGTCACTATGTTCTACGCCGACCCAAAGCTAGACCGAAGTGATGATGTGTTAAAATCACTGGGTATCCTCAAATAAAGAAACGCAAACTTTGACTTTTAATTTATACTTTCGCAAACTCTAAAACATAAATTACACAACACTCTAATGAAAAAAATCATCTTATTAGTAGCCTGCTCTGTAGCCTTCTTAACATCTGTTAATGCTCAAACCTTAAAAATCGGCCATATTAATTCTCAAGAATTATTGAGTTTGATGCCCGAAGTAAAAAAAGCAGATGCTGATCTTAAAGCTTATGCAAAATCTTTTGAAGACCAACTGGAAACAATGAGTAAAGAGTATCAAAAGAAAATGGGTGAATACCAAGCTCAGGAAAAAACAATGACTGATGCCGTAAAAGAAGTGAAGCAAAAAGAAATCACAGATTTGGGTGGACGAATTGAATCAACTCAAAAAAGTGCAGAAGAAAAAGTAGTGACCAAAAAGCAAGAATTATTCAAACCAATCTTGGACAAAGCTGAAAAAGCAATTAAAGACGTAGCAAAAGAAAAAGCAATTGATTATGTATTCGACGTTTCTACCGGTTCGGTTTTAGTAACTCGTGATGCCGATAATATGTTACCCGCTGTAAAAGCAAAATTAGGAATTCAATAATAATCCTTCTGTTCATATAAAAAGTCCCTGAAAGAATATTTCGTTCAGGGACTTTTTTTTGTCCAATTAAAAAAGAATTAAGGCAGTAATTTACGAATTCAGCCACCTATTGTAGGAAGCAAAATAATCATTTAGAGTTTGGGCGATAATATCCCAGCTAAATTTACTCTGAATGACAGAGACCCCCTTTTCGCCAACATCTCGACGAAAAGTGGCTGAAGAGAGCAGTTCGATAATACTTTGAGCGAATAAAATAGGGTCTGTTTGCATAATAGCCCCTTCGCCACTTTTGATACCTAACCCTGCAAAACCAATATTTGAACAGACAACAGGAACGCCCATAGCCATAGCCTCCAAAACTTTATTTTGGGTGCCAGCACCAAAACGTAAAGGGGCGACAACCACACTCGCCTTATTGTACTCTTCGGCAAGATTTGGAATAAAACCGGTTACTTTTACTCGTTCGTTAGCCAAGGCTAAAACTTTGGGCACAGGCCTTTGGCCGGCAATAACAAAAACAATATCAGGAAATTGCAGTTGAATGAGCGGCAATATTTCAGCAACAAAATAGCAAACAGCGTCAACATTTGGACCATAATCCATATTGCCTGTAAATAAGAGCGTATGCTGATGACTATAATCGTGCCGATGAGCCAAAAAAGTCTCTGTATCTACACCATTAGGCAAAAGTGAAATATGCTTTAAACCATGCTCCTTTTCTAAATATGCTTTATCCTCGGCCGAGCATACTAAAGCCAGGTTGTAGGATGCCAGGATGCGCTCATATTTATAAACACGCTTCTGCTCTAAGACCTCAAAAAAACGCAAAAATGGATTCTTTGTAGCCGCTTGTTTTCTTTGCCAGTACAATGAAAAGGCATCGGGCAAATCCAAAATCCTTGGAATTTCCTTTTGCTCCGAAAGGTACTGTGCCATCCTTAAATGCTGAACATGAACTACATCAAAATCAAATTGATGCAATAGCTTTTCTAAAGCCTTTTTCATCTCATTACTTCGAAAATAATGAACTTGAAAGGGAATTGTATTGAATAATCCAGCGATACAATGCAACACCGACTTCCATTTGGGCAAGTCAATAAAAGTAACGGTGGTAAATATCTTTTCTAGCTCTGCTTGATAGGTCCAATCTTCTTCACTTTGAGCGAAAGTGAGCAAATGCAACTCGTGATGCGCACAAAGACGCTTGGCAAGATTAAAAATCTTGAGCTTATCGCCCCTAAAAGGCGGATAGGGAACTCGGTTGGCTAAAAAAAGGATTCTCAAAACGAAACAAAAAAGTAAATGAAGGGCAATAATAAATCAAACCGACTTATTTCATTATTTCGTGTCCTAATTTGTCACGTTTAGTTTTCAAATAAAACTCATTATGTGGGTTTGACTTAATCTCTATGGGTACATTTTCCACGATTTCTAATCCATAACCCAAAAGCCCAGCACGTTTGCGAGGATTGTTACTCACAAGACGAATTTTTGAAACACCCAAATGCCGCAAAATTTGAGCCCCAACCCCATAGTCTCTTTCGTCATTCTTAAAGCCCAAAGCCAAATTGGCTTCAACGGTATCTTTTCCTTCTTCTTGAAGTTTGTAGGCTTTTAATTTATTTGCTAAACCAATACCTCTACCCTCTTGATTCATATACAACACCACACCTTTGCCTTCGGCATTCACCAATTTCATGGCTGCTTCTAATTGGTCGCCACAATCACAGCGCAAAGAATGTAAGACATCTCCCGTCACGCAAGAACTATGCACCCTTACCAATACCGGCTCATCCTTTTCCCAATTACCTTTTACCAAAGCTAAGTGCTGCTCGCCCGTGCTTTTTTGCTTAAAATCCACTAGTTGAAAATCACCAAATTTGGTGGGCATTTCTACCCTTACAATTTCATCTACCAAAGACTCGTGCGCCAAGCGGTATTCGATTAAATCTTTGATAGAAATGATTTTTAAATCATGCTTTTTGGCAATTTCTATCAATTGAGGCATACGAGCCATAGTGCCATCATCATTCATTATTTCTACTAAAACACCTGCAGGTTCGTGACCGGCAAGCACCGCCAAATCTACCGTAGCTTCGGTATGGCCTGATCGACGCAAAACACCTTCGGGACGGGCTCTGAGAGGAAAAATATGCCCTGGACGCCCTAATTCTTCCGGCCTTGTTGCTGGATTGATTAAGGCTTGAACTGTTTTGGAACGATCTTGAGCAGAAATACCTGTTGTACATCCGTGACCTATCAAATCGACAGAAACAGTAAATGGGGTTTGATGAAGAACGGTGTTGTTTTCCACCATCAAATTTAAATTCAGTTCGTCGCAACGTTCTGCTGTCAGAGGTGCGCAAATCAATCCCCTTCCATATTTCGACATAAAATTGATTACCTCTGGCGTAGCATTACGCGCTGTGGTTACAAAATCCCCTTCATTTTCGCGGTCTTCGTCGTCTACCACTATTAATAGTTTGCCATTTTTCAGGTCTTCGAGTGCAGATTCTATCGTATCAAGCATTATTCGTGAAGCAAATATTTATTTTGCTGTCGCAAAGGTAATTCTTTTGCCTATTAGGATTTGGAGGAATTTACAATTCTGCTATAAGCTTTTTGCATTAAACCGCATGAAAATATACAACACACAGGGCCTTAAATAAATCACGTTTTGAATCCAACTTTTAAAATTTTACAATTAGTTTTGCATTTGTCTTTTTAATAAACTTTTAGACAAAATTTTTTGTGGGTAAAAATGCAAATAAAGTCTCGGCTGCCGGTCTACTCATAGCACTCGGCATCATTTATGGAGATATAGGCACCTCGCCTCTGTACGTATTCAATGCGATTTGTAACGGAAAACACATCTCAGAGTTACTCATCATCGGCAGCTTATCTTGTGTGATCTGGACGTTGACCTTACAAACCACTATTAAGTATGTTTCGCTCACTTTGCGGGCCGACAACAAAGGAGAAGGTGGCATTTTTTCTCTGTATGCCCTTGTAAGGAGGCACAGTAAAAAGTCAGTCATCCTGGCGATGATTGGCGGGGCGGCTTTATTGGCCGATGGCATGATTACACCACCTATCTCTATCACTTCGGCGGTTGAAGGTTTGCGCAATATTCCTAGTCTGCAGTTTTTGCCTGATGGAGTTATTGTGCGTATTGTATTGATTATCCTTTCGGCACTCTTTATTTTCCAGCAGTTTGGCACCGCATGGATTGGCAAAATGTTTGGGCCTATTATGTTTGTCTGGTTTTTAATGTTAGGCGTCTTGGGCATAGCTAATATCAATATGGATTGGAGCATTCTCAAAGCATTTAATCCTTATTATGCCATTCAATTATTAACCCACTACCCCAGTGGTTTTTGGATTTTAGGTGGGGTGTTCTTGTGTACTACAGGGGCAGAGGCCTTGTATTCTGACCTAGGACATTGTGGCCGCGGCAACATTAGGGTGTCTTGGGGATTTGTAAAAGCAAATCTTATTTTAAACTATTTAGGACAAGGCGCCTATTTGCTCAACCACAAAGGCGAAGTATGGAGTTCTGCTCAATCCAATCCCTTTTACTCTATCATTCCCGATTGGTTCCTACCCTTTAGCATTGGCATTGCCACAATGGCCGCTATTATTGCAAGTCAGGCATTAATATCAGGCTCGTTTACACTAATAAGCGAAGCTGTAAAGTTGAATTTATGGCCCAAAATGCGCATCCTTTACCCAACCGTTGAGCGTGGTCAATCTTATATTCCAGGTATCAATATGTTGCTTTTTGTGGGCTGTGTAGTGATGGTACTTTATTTTGGAAAATCTTCAAATATGGAAGCAGCCTATGGTTTGGCCATTACCATTTGTATGATTATGACTTCCATCTTGTTTGCGTATTATATGTTCATTCATCGGGTCAATACTGTTGCCATAGTCGGCTATTTGCTGATATTCTTGACGATTGAATTTTCATTTTTGATAGCCAATTTGATAAAATTCCCGCACGGTGGTCATGTTACCTTAATTGTGGCAGGATTGCTTTTTCTATGCATGTTTGTTTGGTATCGTTCGCGAAAAATCAAAAATCGCTATGTAGAATTTGTTCGTCTCGACGATTATGTGGGGATTTTGCAAGAATTAAGTAACGATAAAACCATACCCAAATTTTCGACTCATTTGGTTTACCTAACGAGTGCCGATAACCCTAAGGAAATTGAACACAAAATCATCCATTCCATCTTGATTCGGAAACCCAAAAGAGCTGATATTTACTGGTTTGTACATGTCAATGTAATGGATGACCCTTATACGATGGAATACTCCGTGGATACCGTCATTCCGAATGAGATTATTCGTATCGAGTTTAGGTTGGGATTCCGTGTCGATCAGCGCATTCAAATGATGTTCCGCAAAGTGGTAGAAGACATGGTGAACAACAAAGAGGTAAATATTGTAAGCCGATACGAATCTTTGAGCAAAAACAATGTAAAGGGTGATTTTCGTTTTGTAGTGATTGAAAAATTCCTTTCGCTGGAAAATGAGTTGCCACTATATGAACGTCTGATTATGCGCGGCTATTTCTTCCTGAAAAAATACAGCTTGTCGGAAGAAAGAGGTTTTGGACTTGACCCTTCGGATGTAACTTTGGAGAAATTCCCGCTGATTATTAAGCCTTCAAGCTTCTCTAAATTAATCAGAAAAGACTAGTTGCTCGATTCATTATTGTCAGTCTAATTAATTTAATTCGGCAATAATGGCAGTTAATAATTTCAAATGCGGACAAATTGTCCGCATTTTTATTTTGGTATTTAGTTTGAAGAATAGATTGTAAACAACAAATAATACTAACAATCTAAAATTTTAAAACGATGTACAACAAAACAAGATTTCACAACGCACCAGTTCAATTAGCACAAATTTTTGAAGGCTTAATGAACCCCGAATTGACTTTTAACGACTACAAATCAAAACAGAATGCCATGGTCAACATCCGCGAAACAGCCGACCAATATGAATTACACTTGCTGGCACCTGGATTGAACAAAGAAGATTTTAAGATTGATGTGGACAAAAATTTGTTGACCATATCATTTGAACACAAAGAAGAAAGCAAAGAAACAGAAGACAAATGGATTCGTCAAGAATTCAAAATGAGCTCCTTCAAACGTAGTTTTAGCCTCAACGAAAAAATTGATGCTGCTGCAATCAAAGCCACTTACCAAAATGGCATATTGAATGTAAGCTTACCCAAAAAAGAAAAAGAAGAAGCTAAAGCCATGTCCATTGCCGTGCAATAAGCTTCGCTGAATTTTAAAAGTTTTGAAAGAGGCTGTCTCAAAAGTATGAGGCAGCCTCCTTTTTTTCGGTAAGGGGGTGGAAACGGTTTCCGATTAAGCGACTCTCAAAGCGCTCATTTTGCTTTTGAGCCGCCCTCTTTTTGCAAACACAATTTATATTACATCAAATATTCCCAATCATTTGTAGTCATTTTAATTTAATCTCCTAACGCCTACCAAAAATACCCTCAAAACTCCTTTTATCCTAACCTCCCAAATCCTATCGAAATAATTATTGAAAGCCACATATTACATCATTGCCCTATTTCAAAATCTAAACAACAGACCCTAAAATAAAGCCGCAAAAATTACCTATTTTGCAGCTCATTTTCATTAAGGCAATATGGCTCAAAAAACTACCCCAAAACACATAGCCGTGGCAGGCAATATTGGTGCCGGCAAAACTACTCTTACCGAGATGCTTGCCAAACATTATGGCTGGGAGCCTTATTTTGAGGATGTAGAACACAACCCCTACCTGTCCGACTTTTACGAAGACATGCCCCGCTGGTCTTTCAACCTGCAAATGTATTTTTTGAACAGCCGCATCAAACAACAATTAGCTATCAGAGCAGGGTCAAAAACAGTGATTCAAGACCGCACCATTTATGAAGATGCAGCCATCTTTGCGCCCAACCTCTATGAAATGGGTTTGATGTCGGGCCGTGATTTTGAAAATTATCAATCTTTCTTCAACAACCTCAAACAATTAATCAACCCACCCGATTTGCTGATTTACCTCAAAGCGTCGGTACCAAAATTGGTCGATCAAATACAAAAAAGAGGCAGAGAATACGAAGAAAACATCCGCCTGGATTATTTGAAAAGGCTCAACGAGTTTTACAATAAATGGATTGATGGCTATAAAGATGGCGCCCTTTTGGTTATTGATTTAGACAAACTAGATTTTGAAGAGAGCCCGGAGAACCTTGCAGAAGTATTAAGCAAAATAGACACCCATTTTCACGGATTATTTTAGTTGGGAATTCGTCGGTCAATATTCGGTCGGCTTGGCCATAAACCTGCTGTTTTTTAGTTGTTTTGCTCCTAATAATTTAACCGCCTATGAAGTCCATTTTTCGACAATTGAGCTTTTGCCTATTCATCCTTTTGCAAGGTAACAACTTAGTTTTTGCAGCAAAAATCAGCGGAAAAATCCTTGACGAAGATGGGCTACCACTCGCTTTTGCCAGCGTATTGGTTAAAGGTACAAGCCTTGGCACTAGCGCCAATGCAGAGGGCGTTTACACACTCAACCTTGCCGAAGGAAAATACACCTTGCAAGCACAATATATTGGCTTCAAACAAAGTGAATTCAGCATCAGCCTTAAAGCCAACGAAACAGCACAACACAATTTCACCTTAATTGCTCAGGGATACGAACTAAAAGATATTGTCATCAAATCGGGCGGCGAAGACCCTGCTTACCGAATTATCCGAAACGCCATCAAAAAGAGGAGTTTTCACCTCAAGCAATTGCAATCTTTCCAAACGAGCATTTACCTCAAAGGCGTGCTGCGCAATCGTAAAATGCCCGATAATATCTTTGGCATCAAACTGAAAGAAGAAGACAAAAAAGATATGAATGGCTCTATGGGACTTGACTCTGGCGGTAAAGGAGTTTTGTATCTGGCCGAGCAATTTGCTGATTATTACACTAGCGGCAACAAAAGCAAACTGATCATCCGCTCGGTAAAAGAAAGTGGCGACCCCAATGGCGTAGGCATGGGTAATGTACCCTCTGTGATTAATTTTTACGAAAACAATGTCAATGTGTTGGTGGGCAGTGGAGCTAATTCATTGGGGTTTGTCTCCCCTATCAGCAATTCAGCCCTAAGCTCTTATACCTACAAACTCATTGGCGATTTTAAGGAAAATGACCGCACGATTTACAAAATCAAAGTAACACCCAAAAGAAATTTTGAGCGATGCTTTGTGGGTGACATTTACATTGCCGATGAAGACTGGGCGATACATAGCGTTCAATTCCTACTCACCAAAAAACAAGGCTTGGATATGCTGGACACGCTTAAGACAGAGCAATTGTATGTTCCTTTGGGCAAAGATATTTGGGTGATCAAAAACCAGGTTTTTTATCCCACCATCAACCTGTTTGGCTTTGATATCTCGGGAAATTTTGTGACGGTGTACGACAATCAAAAAGTAAATGAAGCCATACCCGACAGTATTTTCAACAAAAAAATCACGATTTCCTACCAGAGGGATGCCACCAAAAAGGACAGTGCTTACTGGCAATCACTAAGGCCTGTGGCGCTAGAGCTGGATGAAGTAAAAAATTATGATTACAAAGACAGTGTTCACCAAGTAGAGAGAGACCCAAGACGAATCGACTCTTTGAGAAAGTTGCGCAACAAAGTAGATTTTTCGGATGTAGTGTTGGGCGGGATAGTAATCAATGGTAAAGATTATAAAACACGATTTGCGGTCACTGGTTTGATATACGACATTAATTACAACACTGTCGAAGGACTAAATTATGCCCCTACACTTTCGTTCCGTCAGCGTATCGATAAAGGGAAATTTTTAACTGCAGAAGCCCAAATGCGTTATGGATTTTCCAACACACATTTCAACGCAAAAGGATTGTTGCGCTACCTTCATAAGGACGTCAATTGGACTGGACGCGACTGGTCGGTGGCAGTGGCTGGGGGCAAATATATCAGTCAGCTCAATAACGAACAACCTGTTGGCGAGCTCATCAATTCTTATGTATCGCTGGTACAGCAGCTCAATTATTTCAAAATTTATGAACGTTGGATTGCCGGCTTTCAGGTAAAAAGACATTATGGAAATGGTTTTTCGTGGAATGCTTCCATTCAATACGAAGATAGAATTCCACTTCAAAACACAACTCAATTTTCCTTTGTACAAAAAAGAAACACCAATGAATTTACAGATAATCTACCGACAGAGTTTGCAGGGAATCCTATGATACGTCATCAAGCATTCATTGCCAATGCTCAAATTTCATTTCAGCCAGGCCTGCGCTACACACAATTCCCCGACCGAAAAGAACCGCAGGGAAGCAAAGCGCCAGTATTCACTTTATTCTATCAAAAAGGCATTCCGAATTTGTTGAACAGCACTGTTGATTATGACAAATGGCATTTCAAAATTCAGGACGAAGTAAATATCAAAAGGCTGGGCAGCTTTGAGTATGCAGCACTTGTTGGTGGGTTTTTAAACGACAAAAGCGTTCAAATTCCGGATATGAAACACTTGCTGGGCAATCGTTTTACATTGGCTACACCTTATTTGCGTTCTTTTCAACTAGCGCCTTATTATCGTTACAGTAACACAGCAAAAATCTTTGGTGAGTTTCATTTAGAATATTATCTCAAGGGGCTTATCTCTAATAAATTACCTTTGTTTCGTCAAGCACATTGGTATTTTGTTTTGGGTAATAATAGTTTTTACATCAACCAGAATCAATATTACACAGAAGCATTTGTGGGCATTGATAATTTAGGTTTTAAAATTTTCCGAGGCATTCGCTGCGATTTTATCAAAAGCTGGGATAGCTTTAAACAAAGCAGCACAGGACTGCGCGTGGGCTTCAAGCTAGGCAATGTCATTAAAGTAAACGAACAAGATAAAGCGAGCATTTTTTAAATTAAAGACGATCAAATTGGCTTATGAATATTTTGGCAATAGAAACTTCCTGCGATGATACTAGTGCAGCAGTAATTGTAAACGGAGAGGTACAAAGCAATGTAATTGCTACGCAAAAAGTGCACGAACAATATGGGGGTGTGGTACCAGAAATGGCGTCTAGAGCGCATATACAGAATATTGTGCCTGTTGTAGCTGTTGCTTTGAATAATGCGCAATTGTCAATAGAAGAAGTTGAGGCCGTTGCATTCACACAATCTCCGGGGCTAATTGGTTCGCTTTTGGTTGGTGCTGGATTTGCCAAAGCATTTGCACAAGCCCGAAAACTACCCCTCATAGCAGTGCATCACATGCAGGCACACGTATTAGCTCATTTTATCGCAGAGCCCAAGCCTAGCTTCCCCTTTCTTTGCCTTACCGTTTCGGGCGGACACACACAATTGGTGTTGTGCAAAAGTCATTTAGATATGGAACTTATTGGAGAAAGCATTGATGATGCTGCTGGCGAGGCTTATGACAAAACTGCAAAAATGCTGGGTTTACCCTACCCCGGTGGTCCTTTGATTGACAAATATGCAGCCGAAGGAAATCCTCATCGCTTTGCATTCCCTATATCTAGTTTGCCTAATTACCAATTTACATTCAGCGGACTAAAAACATCTGTTTTGTATTTTTTACAAAAACAGAAAAAAGAAAACCCTGATTTCGTTGCCGAAAACCTTAATGATATTTGCGCTTCAGTACAACACACGATTATCGAAATATTGTTATTGAAACTAAAAAAAGCGGCAAAAGATTTAGGGGTACAACATATTGGTATTGCTGGCGGTGTTTCTGCCAACAGCGGTTTACGAAAAGCCGTTTTGGCCTTAGGCGAGAAAAATGGATGGCAGGTGTACATTCCCGACTTTCAATATTGCACCGATAATGCTGCAATGATTGCCATTACAGCGCATTACAAACAACTAGCTGGCCAATATGCCGATTTGGGCACTACACCCAGCGCCCGAGCAACTTGGCACCATGAGTAACCACTATTTTGAGTTTCGGCAAATGCGCATCGAACAAGACCGATGTGCCATGAAAGTGAGCACAGATGCCTGCATTCAAGGAGCCTGGACAACAATAGCTTCAGATACAAAAAGAGTTTTGGATATTGGTTGCGGAACAGGACTATTATCTCTGATGTTGGCTCAGAGAAACAACAATATCTATATAGACGCCCTTGAAATTGACCCTTTGGCAGCCCAGCAAGCCAAAGAAAATATAAGCAATTCAAAATTCTCTGATCAGATTTTAGTTACAGAATGTGATGCGAAAACTTGGGAAAAAGAATCCTATTATGATTTAATTATTTGCAATCCGCCTTTTTTTTCTCAAAGCTTGAAAGGCCACGACCCCAAAAGAAATATAGCAAGACACAATGATGAATTTGGCTTTGATGATTTATTAAAAGTGATTGATATTAATTTAAAGAAGGAAGGTACAGCCAGTATTCTTTTACCTTTTTCTGAAATCAATAGATGGGAAAAGGCGATGAGCCAAACCAATTTAACCCTAATGAATACCTTGTTGATTAAACCTTTTGAGCATCAGGCGCCCAATCGTGTAGTGATGATATTGAGTAAACAAGAAGGTAAAAATGAACGTGAAGAATTAGTAATTTATCAAGAGCCAAAGCAATACAGCTCGAAATTTACAGATTTGTTGCGCCCGTTTTATCTGCACTTGTAATAGGTTTTTGGGTATTTTGCCACAGCAGAAATAGGGAAATGATCATCCAGCCCAGCCAAAACAAATAAAAACCCAAATGCAAACGTTCTCCAGCCCAGCGATGTGACAAATCAGTTCGGAAATCGTTGTAAGTAAAATACAATCCTATAATGGACACGAATAGACAAGTAAACTGAAAAAATGCCGCTTTGCTTTTGTTTAGTTTTTGTTGGGCCCAAGTTTGGATGGCTAGTAATAAAATCAGCAATACAAAGGTAAATAAAGCACCCTGCCACCATATTTTCATAAAGGAATAGTAATAGTATTTTTTCTTAAAGACACTAATAGCAGTTCGTGCAAGAAATGACATTTTTGAAATCAAAACTCCTGATAATATTGACAGGCTAGCTAATACTGCAATAAGAGGCAGAATTTTCTTCATAGTATTCCTATTTTAGTTCAAAAATACTCTATTCAATTGTAGTGTAAAGTAACATAAAACAATATCTTTGCCCACCTTAAAAAAATGCGCCAGCAATGGCTTCGTAGTACAATGGATAGTACGAGAGTTTCCGAAGCTCCAAATCCAAGTTCGATTCTTGGCGAAGCCACTTTTTTCAAATCACGACGGAGCGAAATTTATTCATTTTAAAATCATTGCTTCGGTGTCAATGAAAAGTCAAAATCCTAAGTATTTTTTATCAAGTATGGTTGGGATTTTGCATTAAACAATATTAGACCTTATGCCAATTCTGGATAAATCAGTTGGTCTAAAGAGCTGACACCAGGGATGTTTACTGATATAAATCCTTCGCCAAATTGGGTGCCAATTTTCTTGCCCATCAAAGCGTCCCTTGAAACAATTTGCTCTGTAAAATTTTGGGTGGCAATATAAGTAATGGGCTCATTGGAGCCAGACTGATAAAATTGAGAAGAGTAAGCTTTAATAGCCTCCATTTTGGCATTAAATGTAGTGCTAATGTCCACGATAAATGTTGGCTCTAATTGTCTATCCTGAATAAAAGAAAAGACTCTTTTGGGTCTCCAGGCTGCCTGCGGCGAACCATCTTCGTTAAATGTTTCAATTTTGCGCAAGCCCGATAAAAAACAGGCATCACTGACTAATTGAAATCCTCGGCCGTGATCAGGATGTCTATCTTCTGGAGCGTTCGCAAGTACAATTTCGGGCTGATATTTCCGAATAAAATGAATAATGTGCCTTTGATGCTCTTCATCATTTTTAAAAAATCCATCTCTTATTTTAGCGTTTTCCCTTACGGCCAAACCCATAATGTTAGCAGCTTTAGCAGCTTCGGCATATCTATCTGCAACTGAGCCTCTGGTGCCCAACTCGCCTTCGGTAAGGTCCAAAACACCGACATTCTGCCCCATTAAAGCGTGTTTGGTCAATGTGCCTCCACATCCCAATTCAACATCATCCGGGTGCGCGGCAATTGCCAAAATATGAAGTTTCATTTTGTTCATATTAAAATATTTATCAAAAACAAAAACGCAAAGCTACTTACGAAAAGCTTTGCGTTTTAAATATTAAAATTCAATTGTATTAATTACCAAAAGACAAAGCTTTTTCTACCAATTTTTTTGAACCAATGTAAATTGGTGTTCGTTGGTGCAATTCAGTTGGTTCAATATCCAAAATGCGTCCATTACCCGAATCTGCAGCACCACCAGCAGCTTCAACAATCAAGGCCATAGGATTGCATTCGTATTGTAAACGCAATTTTCCTTTTGTGTTTTTACGATCGGCTGGATAGATAAAAATACCCCCTTTGATAAGTGTACGGTGCAAATCGGCCACCATAGAGCCGATATAGCGATGCGAATAAGGACGACCTTCTTCCTTATTTTCTTCCATACAATAGTTCAGAAAATCTTTCATTCCCTGATGGTATAAATTAGTATTGCCTTGATTTAAGGAATAGATTTTACCATTCTCATTGCATTTCATATTGGGGTGCGACAAGCAAAACTCTCCAATTGATGTTTCAAGCGTAAACCCATTAACACCAATTTTTGTTGCATACACAAGCATGGTGCTAGAGCCGTAAATCACGTATCCTGCTGCCATTAATTTATTACCCGCTTGTAAAAAATCTTCTTGAGTACAAGGAGAACCCAAGGGGCTTATACGGCGGTAAATAGAAAAAATAGTACCGATAGAAGCATTTACATCTATATTACTAGAGCCATCAAGCGGATCAAATAAAACAACATATTTAGAGTTTACCGAAAACTCATCGGTAAAACATAATTGCTCATCATTTTCTTCCGAAGCGATGCCAGCACATTCAGCACTATTTTGAAGCACATTAATCAAAGTTTCGTTGGCAAAAATATCCAACTTCATTTGCTCTTCGCCCTGAACATTGGTAGCGCCATGTTTACCCAAAATATCTACTAAGCCAGCTTTGTTTACTTGCTTGTTGATGATTTTGCAAGCCAAAGCGATATCGCGTAGCAATGAAGAAAGTTCTCCTGTCGCATTCGGAAATTTACGTGTTTCTTGAATCGTGAACTCGTCAAGAGTGATGAGTTTTCTCTTTTTTGTATCCATTGTTTGATTTAAATAAAATGTGTGCAAAAGTAATTAAAAGATAGCTGCGAAAGAAAGAACATTATCAAACAAATAATTTCTATTCAAGTATTCTACTTTTTAGAAATAATACAATAATTTGTACCTGACTAAATGATAACATTATGCCTATTGTTGATATAAAAACCCGAGTTAAAGTCATCCAATCAAAAATGAATGTAAGCAGCACTGGTGTATTTGACTTCAATACAGCTATGGCTTTCGAAAAAAAAGCTGGATATTCAATGCCCTCCGACGCAGATTTGTTTACGCATATTGTGTCCATTCAAATATTTCTTCGTTCTACTAGAACAGGCGTTTTGGATCCTGAAACATTGACAAAAATCGAGAATTTTTTAAGTATAAAAATGCCACCACTTCCTGTAGGCAGCAGCATGCGGGTTTCCAAAAAAGCCTTGGAGATGCTTATCGCATTTGAAGTTAGTTCAGAAACTCAATACAACAAAAAGTACCAAAAACCAATTTGGCCAGGCGGAGAAAGTGGCGTTACTATTGGCATTGGTTATGATTTGGGCTTCAATAATAAATCTTCAATCATATCGGCATGGGGCCCATTTGTAAGCCAACAAACCCTTGATATTCTTTGCGCTGTTGCAGGATTGACGGGGATAAAAGCTAAAAATGCATTGCCTGGCACCAAAACTGTTGTCATTGATTACCAAACTGCACTTTCCGTTTTTTACCAAACCACACTTCCCTCTTTTGCCCGAAGAACAAAAAAGCTTTACCCAGGTATTGAAAAGTTGCCACCAGATGCTCAAGGAGCCTTACTCTCTTTGGTGTACAACAGAGGCGAAAGCATCAATGGCCCCTCAAGAGCTGAAATGAAAAATATTATTCCTTTGGTAGCAAGCCAAAACCTAGTAGGAATTGCCAAGCAAATACGAAATATGAAAAGGCTATGGGAAAACAAAGGGCTACCCGGATTATTAGCTAGAAGAGATAAAGAAGCGACTCTTGTAGAACAAGCCACGTTCAATATTTTATCGGAAGACATTGTATTACTTTAATCTAAAAATTATAATGATTCCTGACTTTTTGTAGGCTATTTTCGCAGCTAAATAGTTGACAGATTCTGAAAAAATATAGGTAAACGACTACAAAAACATGGACTACAATACTCAAATTGCTGCCAATAAAATACGGCAAATTATATTCTTGAGTTCTATCATTACGCTTGGCATTCTGCTTTTTTTGCAAATGACATTTTTACTTAGTTCTTTTTTAGGGGCTATTACCTTGTATATGATTTTAAGAAAACCAATGTATAAATTGGTTTATGAAAAGCGTTGGAAAAAATGGGTATCAGCGACTATGCTGATGATTATTTCTTTTGTCTGCATTGCTATTCCTTTTATTTGGGTAGGTTTTGTGTTGGTTGAAAAAATATCGCCACTCATATCCAATCCGGAAATCATAACCCAAACAGCTTATAAAATTCAAGAATATTTAAATGCGCGATTTGGCTTGAACATCCTTACCGAATCAAACATCGAAAAACTCACAAGTGGCATCAGTTCTGTTGTTCCGCCAATTTTAAGTTCTACTGCAAATGCTTTAATGAATACAATTATCGCCTATTTTTTGCTTTGGTTTTTACTTACCAATGCTGGAAATGTGGAGCGTTGGCTACAAAAGAAATTACCCTTCAAACCAGAAAATAGAAATATAGTAATTGCCGAAGTAAAGGAATCTGTGATGAGCAACGCTATTGGGTTGCCTATAATGGGTGTTGTCCAGGGCAGTTTGGCAATTTTAGGTTATTGGATTTTCGGGGTCGAGGACCCTTTATTATGGGGCATCGTTACTGGTGTTTGTTCATTTATACCTTTTGTAGGTACAATGGCTGCTTGGGTGCCAATTGCCATATTGAGTTTTGCTAGCGGAGATGTAAATAATGGAATTGGACTTGTTGTTTGGGGACTAATTGTTATCGGTATGAGCGATAATGTGTTTAGAATGATTATTCAAAAAAAAATTGGTGATACTCATCCACTAATTACTGTTTTTGGTGTCATTGTTGGTTTAAACATGTTTGGTTTTTTGGGTTTGATTTTTGGACCATTAATCATTTCACTGTTTTTACTTTTAGTAAAAATATATGTAAGTGAATTTGTTATTGCAGCCGAAAAAAAGGAAGAATAAAACAAAAATTATTGGAACAGCAAATATAAATGAGCAGCTTCAAGTTGCTTTTCAATAATTAGTTTTTCACACAGTTCATCCATTGAGAAAATTCTGAATTATTAAGAAAATTAAATTGATTTTGTTTATTTTACATTTAATATCCAAACCTTATTGATTTGAATTAGGTTTCTTACTTTCTCCTTTGTTTTGAGATAAATGATCAAAACATATTTTTTCATTTTTATTGATATTATTTCATTCAATAAAAATCGCACCCAAAACAATGGGTGCGTTTTAATGTTTTCAAAGGAAAAAAGTTTGAATTTTTAAGCGTCTATTTCTGCACTACATCCCCCTTTACGCTATTGAGGATAGTGCCCAACCGACCTATTATTTCGTCGGGGACTCCATTCTTTTTTGCACCTATAACGATGTCACCTACAAAAATGTCAAAGTCAGCTGCATCGGCTTTTTGTGCCATTCTACCATTTTTTGCAGGGTCATGAGCATCCTTCATATTCATTCCAGTATAAGTGAAGTTTTTGGCGCCCGTAGCTGTGGCAACAAATGTGGTAAAACTCTCACTCAATGCAGCAAAACCTGTAAGGTTGCCTGCGCCTACTTCGGCTAGCAATTTTGTAAAATAAGGCTGCATTTTGGGGTCTCCAGCAATAACAAAAATAGAACTGTCTACCACTCCCCTAATGGCGAGTCTGCCTTTTTCAATCATTTTACCTGGGCTTGCAGGGTCTGCAACCATTGTGGTACCACCCAAAGTATCATACAAGGTCATTTTGGTAGGTGGAGGAGTTGGGGTCTGGTTTTTTACATCATCTTTTTTGCATGATGAAATAAGAGAGCCAGCGCCAACAAGTGCGGCGAATGCAAGGAGAGCTAATTTGTTGCTTTTCATTTTTAATTGATTTTAATTGTGAATTTTAAAGAAAATATAATTGAACTTGATGTGCTAAGGACATTAGTACACTTTTTTCGGTCATAACGGGACATTTAGCTGTTTTAGCAATTTCTTCTGGTGTCATAAAAAAGCGGGTAGCATCGACATGCTTTTCAGCAACTAATTTTTCGTATACCTCTTGCCCTGATATTATTTCAACTTGATGTGAGAAAACTAAATTGTGATATTGATAGTTGTACATTGTATTACCGACACCTTTTATTGATTTTACAAAAGCAGAAACTTCATTTGCTTGCAGGCTATCTAATGGAGTTTTAAAATCTATTCTACTCAGTTGAACACCATAATGTGGCTTATCTTTAGGATTTGTAACCATGGCTATATGCACCACTAGTGTGCCAAACAATATCAAGGTAATGGCTGATACCACAACAACGATTCGGAAAAGTTTTTTCTTTTTCATAGGTTCATTAATATTGATGGATTCACTATCAATTACGAAACAGTATTTGTTTTGGTTTTTTTTCAAACAAAAAATAATTTCTTCAAAGCGATTTGCTTTCGAATTAAATCCGAAAATGTTTTGGGTTTATTTATCTTCGCAGCGCAAAATCAAACGAATTTCTAATGCTTCAACTCCCCAATCAAACTGGTTTTTATAAAGGCAAAGTGCGTGATGTATATACCATCGGACAACATCATCTTGTGATGATTGTCAGCGACCGTATCTCTGCATTCGATGTAGTTCTGCCCCGCCCTATTCCTTTTAAAGGACAAGTTTTGAATCAAATTGCTGCATGGGCTTTGGATGCAACAACAGATATTTTACCCAATTGGAAGATCGCTTCACCACTTGCAAATGTGAGTATTGGATTGAAATGTGATACTTATCCAGTAGAAATGGTAGTTCGGGGCAATCTAACTGGCCACGCCTGGAGAACGTACAAAAGTGGCAAACGTGTTTTGTGTGGTGTTACTTTACCCGAAGGGATGAAAGAAAATGACCCCTTTCCTCAACCTATCATCACACCGAGCACAAAAGCGCACGAAGGTCATGATGAAGATATTTCGCGTGAAGAAATCATTAGCCGTGGAATTGTCAGCGAAGCAGAGTACGTTCAACTCGAAAAATTCACCTTAGCCTTATTTGCCCGTGGCCGAGAAATGGCTTCAGAACGCGGTTTGATATTGGTAGATACAAAATATGAATTTGGGCATATTGGTGATACAATTTATTTAATTGACGAAATCCACACCCCAGATTCCTCACGCTATTTTTATAAGGAAGGTTTTGAAGAACGGCAACAAAGGGGCGAAGCTCAAAAGCAGTTATCTAAAGAATTTGTAAGAGAATGGCTAATGTCAAATGGATTTCAAGGGCAAGAAGGGCAACAGGTTCCAGAAATGACTGATGAGGTGGTTCAGTCTATTTCGGAAAGGTATATTGAGCTTTTTGAAAAAGTAACTGGAAAAACCTTTGTGAAGGAAGAATTAAGTGAAAATGAATGGCTTGAAAAATTAAATGCCTCAATTCAAGATTTAACGACATAATTTTATTTAATTCTTTTTAATTAATAATCAACCTTTTCTTTCTAAAAAAGAAAAGGTTTTTTCATTTTTTTTAAAAAATATTGATTTTCAACCCAACTATTTCACATCATTTGTCGTCTATAATACCAGAACGCAACAAAAAGTAAAACACCCTAGCTAAAGAAATAATATTACCCTATTAATTTTTCTAAGGCCCCTACTTTACTCCAGTTTCGGAAGGTATCGAATACTTAACCGACGTTCACCTTGAAAACACCCCTATATGCCCTATCACAGCACCCTCCCCCTGAGTGGTGCTTTGATTTTTTAGGCAAATACTCTAAAAAAATAAACGAGTTCTACCAATTGCGTTTTTTATATTTAATTGTGACGAAGTTATAGTTTAACCCAAGTTTCACAGCAAGTCTGTAGGCAACAAAAAACTAGACGAGTATATTTGGCAATTATTATTTTAGTTTGCACTGCATTCAAAACAAAAGCACACCTTAATTTTATAAAAGCAAAGTATGAAAAAAGTAGTTTTTATTTTAGCCACCCTTTCAATCGGTTTGGGTGCTACTGCCCAAAAAGCCAAAATATATACCGCAAAAGAGTATATGCGCAATGGAGATGTAAAAAAAGCAATTGAGGCCATTAATCAGGCCACTAGTAGCGAAAGCACAAAGTCAAATGGCGATGCTTGGTTTACGCGCGGAGAGATTTATGAGAAAGTAGCGGAAACTGATCCGACGGCTATTGAAGAAAGCACAAAATCTTATATGAAAGTTTTGGAAGTAGATCCAAATTATGAGAAAGAAGTTATTGACAACAAACTGATACGAATAGCCTACAAAGCCTATAATGCAGGCGTATTAGCTTATGCAGGTGATGCTGCCAACAATATTAAATCTGACTATGACGCTGCCATTAAATCATTTCAGCAAGTTGTAGATATTCGAGAAATTCAAGGTAGTAAGCATTTTGCCACAAATAAAAAGTTTGATACTGTCGCTGCACAAGCATTAAAATTTCAGGCTCTAAGTTCTTATTATGCCAAAAAAGAAGACTTAGGTTTGAACGCCTTAATCAAAGCCAAAAATAATCCGGTTGCAAGAGACCCTTACATCTATTCAACTCTCGTGGATGTTTATACCGAAAAAAAGGACAATGCTTCCATTGAAAAAACTTTAGATGAAGCAAAATCTTTTTATCCCAAAAATCCTGAAATCTCTCGTCAGGAAATGAACTATTATCTCCGAGCTAATAAAACAGATATATTAGTATCAAAAATGGAAGAAGCAGTAAAAGCAGACCCAGATAATTCATTGCTTCAATACAACCTTGGCGTTTTATACAGCTCTTTGGCCAACCCCGTTGACGATGCCGGCAATCCAAAAGAAAAACCTGCAAACTCAAAGGATTACGAATCAAAAGCTGAAATGGCCTACAAACTAGCTATAGACGCAGACCCAAACAAAGCAGAGTATTCATACAACTTGGGTGCGCTTTATTTTAATAACGCAGCTGACATTACAAAGAAAATGAATGCTATTACAGGTACCACTGATGCCGACAATAAGAAGTATGATGCTCTGAAAGTATTGCGTACAGCTCAATTCACCAAAGGACTTCCTTATTTTCAGAAGGCTTATGATTTGCTTAACCCTAAAAAAGCAACTTTAAATGCCGACGACAAATCCACTTATCGTAATACATTAGTTGCATTGCAAACAATTTATGATGCGTTTGGACAAGGAGAAAAAGCAGATACCAAATCTAAAGAACTTGCAGAATTGAACCAATAAAACTAAATTTTATTGAAAACGGAAAGGAGCCATTGTAGTTTTACGATGGCTCCTTTTTTGTTTTATATTTCCCTTTAAAAAGGACTTTCAAATTTATCAAAGCCAATAAAGTTTTTGTCTCTATCAGACATAATGGGATGAGTACAACCCCAATCGTAACCAAAACTATCGTATGCAATCCCGCTATCAGAAGCTGCTTGATATCCTGAAGAAACAAGATAATAAGTCATAGCACCTTGGGTGAGCGATTTAAATCCATGAGCAAAACCTTCGGGGATATAGTAAGATTTGTGGTTTTCGGCAGAAAGAATCTGAGGAAAACATTGCCCATAAGTGGGTGAATTTTTGCGCAGATCTAAAGCTACATCCAATATGGCTCCGTTAGGGCAAAATACAATTTTGGCATGTTGATGCGGTGGCAACTGAAAATGCATACCTCGTATCACATCTTTATCAGAAATGGAGTAATAGCTTTCTTTAAGTTGAAATTGTATTCCCATCGATTCAAACAAGTCTTCATTAAAGGTCTTTACAAACAAGCCTCGTTTATCTACAAATGCTTGCATGTCTATAATTTTCAAATCAGTCACAAAATATATTTTTAGCTTGCCTGCAAAGTACAATTTATCTAGTAGAGTAGAAATTTGAAGCAAACTCAAATTTGAAATCATAAAAAAAATAAAGCACGAGGATAGTATTAATGAGATTATTTTTTATTTTTAGGGGAACAATTTTTTAGCAACAGCAATTTTATGAGAGGTGTAAATAAAGTAACGCTCATTGGCAATGTGGGCAAAGACCCTGAGATACAAATTTTAGAAGGCAATCTTGTTGTAGCAAAATTCCCATTAGCTACAACCGAAAATCACAAAGACAAAAACGGGAATACGGTATCGCACACAGAGTGGCACACTGTTGTTTTGTGGCGTGGACTTGCCGAATTAGCACAAAAATTTCTGCACAAAGGAAGTCTGATTTATGTCGAAGGGCGCATTCGTTATAGAAATTGGGAAGATAAGGACAAAGCCAAAAGAAGCAGTACAGAAATAGTTGCTGACAATTTTGTAATGCTCGATAAACGCAAAGAAATGGAAGGCAAGGTAGATGGTCATGACATTGCCACAGAAAGTAATTTTGACAAAATTGAAGATAACCTAAGTTTTTAATTCATTTCAAAACCAGCATCTCAACAGTGAGATGCTGGTTTTTTTTGTGATGATATCATTCAACAGCTTATCCACAATATTATTTTAACGTTAAAATATAGGAAAGGCGCATCCGAAAAACACTACCTTTGGGCTTCTCATCAAATGAAATAGTTGAATGACACCCAAGGGAATTTTGGTATCAGTAGGCGGCGCTGAAGACAAAGGAACGGACTTAGAGAAAGGAATTATCGACCGAAACCGTTTGGCGTTTTTTGAGCTTGGTATTCTAAAAAACATCATTTCCCTTATTGATCCCGAACAAGAACCTCAGGTAGAGGTGATTACAACAGCTTCTATGATTCCTGATGAAGTTGCTGAAAACTACAAAGATGCCTTTAGTAAATTAGACTGTAATAACGTAGGGCATATTCGAATCCGAAATAGAGAAGACACGCTCAAACTGGAATATTTAAATCGCATTCGGAAATGTAATTGTGTGATGTTTAGTGGAGGCAATCAATTACGACTGTCATCAATTTTTGGTGGTACAGATTTGCTAGCGCTTATCAAACAAAAATACAATGAAGAACATTTTGTTATTGCAGGCACAAGCGCTGGAGCAATGGCAATGAGCAATACGATGATTTATGAGGGAAGTGCAGACAAAGCACATTTGAAAGGGGAAGTAAAAATCACCACAGGCTTAGGTTTTATGCACGATGTCGTTATTGATTCTCATTTTGACAAAAGAGGACGTTTTAACCGCCTAGCGCAAGCAGTAGCCGCGCAACCTGGCGCTTTGGGTATTGGACTCGGCGAAGACACAGGGGTAATCGTAAGAGGCGGTTCTGAGCTTCAAGTTATTGGTTCTGGCAGTGTTGTAATCATTGATGGTAAATTCATTGAACACAACAACATCGCTGATATACGTTTTGGTCAACCGATTTCAATTGAAAACATAGTTGTGCACATGCTTTCAAAGGGAGATAAATTTGAAACAAAGAGCAGATTGTATACGGGCCTTGAGGTAGCCATTGATGACAATGATGAATCCTAAATCGATTTAGGCCTTTAGCGATAAATCCCTATTTCTTTTACACCATTACTTTTGCGCATTGCCCTATACATCCCTGTGCTATTGAAAGGCATTTGGATATTGCCCCACTTGTCTATTGCGATTAATCCACCCTCTCCGCCAATAGCCACTAGTTTTTCCATCACTACTTTTTCACAAGCTTCGGCAAGGCTCAGAACTTTGTATTCTATGAGACAAGCAATATCATAAGCCACCACGCTTCTAATAAACAATTCACCGTGGCCAGTGCAGCTTATAGCACAAGTTTGGTCGTCGGCCCAAGTACCTGCACCTATAAGTGGGCTATCTCCTACCCGACCATATTTTTTATTGGTCATTCCGCCAGTAGAGGTGGCTGCAGCTAGGTTTCCATTTTTATCTTTCGCTACGGCACCAACAGTACCCATTTTCTTTTCACTATGGTCTAATTGCACTTTGCCTTCTATAAGTGATTCCTGCCACTGTTCGTAACGAAATTGATTATAAAAATATTCAGCTTGCTCAAGAGGCAATCCCATTTCTTTGGCAAAAGCCTCTGCACCAGCACCTGATAACAAAACGTGTTCTGTGTTCTGCATTACGGCACGAGCCACTTGAACTGGGTTTCGCGCATTACTGATGCCACAAACAGCCCCAGCTGATTTATCTTTGCCATACATTATAGCAGCGTCCATTTCGTGCTTTCCGGCATTATTAAACACAGCCCCTTTACCAGCATTAAACAGAGGGCAATCTTCTAAAGATTTCACAGCCATTTCTACAGCATCCAAACTGGAGCCGCCTGAAGCTAATATTTCATACCCTTTATCCAATGCAACTTCCAACCCTTCTGTATAGGCATTGTATTTTTCCGGAGTCATTGAATCTCGTGAGATCGTGCCTGCACCACCGTGTATCGCAATTGCAAAAGTTTCGTTCATATTTTGAAAATTATTTGCGCCCCGTGAATATTAAAGCACACGTTGAAAAAACACAAAACCGTTTTTTTCGTAAAGTAGTTTCAAGGTTGGCAAATTGCGATATTGATCTGCATCTTGAATTTTGGTCACGAAATAAGTCGGTTTATCTACAGCTCCTGTCAAAAGCCAATCTTGACTATAATAATTGGGATTCTTGCTCGGCTGTTTATCGGCATAAAACATATACGCGTAACTCCTAAAACCTAATACTTGTATGTACACGTCCTTTCCTTTTTTGCTTTCATAAAACTCAATCGCTGCCCTCTGAGAATAAGACTCAATCTTTGGTGTAAAGTGCAGCATTGTAATTTGGATGATTGCCACTTGTGCCAAAATCATCAAATATGCTCCCTTATTAAAATTGCGTTTCATCAAGAAAACCGCGACCCAAATTATTACTAAATAGAGCACACCAAATGCTGACTCGGAAATACTCCAAGGAACCTGCGCTTGTAAATTACCCACAGCAAATGGATCTTTAATTAAAGGAATTAACCTGTCCTTATAAACACCCACAAATGGAATTGCTGCCAATATCAGCCCCCAAACAGAGCCTACAATTAGTAACATAATGGGCACCCATTTTTTAAGCTTTATTTGATTCTCGCTCAAACGATACATTTGAACAGCGGCCAAAAACGTAAGTGGGTAATAACACAAGGATGAATAGTGAACAATTTTTGTTTTAACAATAGAGAATAAAATAAGTACTACCCAAAACAGTATCCACATCCATCGAGAGAAATCGGATCCACTATGTCTATTGACATTTCGATGTAAAGTGTATTGAAATAAAAACAAGGAAGCTGGAAAACAACCTATCAGTAGTACAATAGGATGATAGTACCAAGGTTCTTCGTGGTCAGCAATATTTTGTGAAAACAATCCAGCTTGATAATTAATAAATTCAACTAAAAATGTAGGGCCATTCTGCAAAAATTCTACTCCAAACCAAATGGAAGTAACGGCAAGCGCAGTTACCGCAATGCCCAACAAGTGCAACCAATGATAACCTTTTGCCCCTTTGCTAAGTATAAAATACACCCCAAAACTAAGTACCGAAACAAGAATGGCGACAGGCCCTTTGGTCAATACAGCCAAACCGATAAAAGTGCCTGCCAGCAATACATGAAGCACTTTATTGGCATTATTGCGCAGACTATAAACCTGAAAAAAAGCTAGGAAAATAAATAAATTAAAGATGGGGTCAATAATTCCAGTCTTGAAATAAAAATGAGGCAACCAAGTGGCCGAATACAATAATACCCACCACAAGGACATCTTTTCATTAGCAACTTTCTTACCTACATAAAATAGGGTCAATAATGTAACTAAACCCGCCATAGCATTCGGAAATCTTGCTGCAAATTCATTCACTCCAAAAACCTTCATGCTCAATACTTGCAACCAAATAAACAAGGGTGGTTTTTCGTAAAAGGGTTTAAAATCAATCTGCATCCGCAAATAGTCTTTTGTGACAATCATTTCGCGGGCACATTCTGCAAAATTGATTTCATCCCAATCAAAAAGATGCACTTGTCCCAAAAATGGAACAAATAGAATCAACGAAAAAATGGCTATTTGCAGGTATCGTAAGCTTGAATGCATAAGTTTCACTTTTATAAAGTAACGATTAAAGGCACATTTCTCTTTTATCCTTATAATAAAATACTAATTGGCTAATGACAAAGGCTAACACTGTTCCGATAATGGAACCAAAATACACATCAACAAAAAAATGAGCTGCTAAATAAACACGCGCATAAGCCACCGACAAAGCCACGAAAAAGAAAACCAAACCAATAAACCAATAACTACGTGGCATAACGCAAGATAATAAACATAAAAAGCTAAATGCTCCCGTAGTATGACCCGATGGAAAACTATGATGATGCAATAAATCCCAGCTGGCAAGGTGGTGCACCCAATCTTGATTTTGGTACACCGCCATCGGTCTTGGAGCAGCAACTTGAAATTTTATAATTTGGGTAATAATGGAAGGCAAAATAGTGCATAAAACAGCCGTAGCTAAAAACCAAGGGTTTCGGAAAGGCTTAAACAAAAAAAATGTGGCACAAATAGCAGCTATCATCCAACCTTCACCAATGCTACTGGCCCAAACCATCAGCTTGTCGCCAAGAGGACTATTATTATTGTTGATGAAAACAAATAAGGTAGTACTGTCGTATTGCAATAAAAAATAGGCGCCAACAATGCACCACAAAAAAAATGGCACAAAGAAATAAGGGTTAAAATGTCTAGCTATTACAGATTTCAAATGTATTATTTATTAGTTTTAACAAATACTAATTTCAATTTTTCAAAGCTTCGGGTGTACCAATCCTTACTAAACATTTTAGAGTCGTTGAGCGCAGCCCGAATAAATATAAAAGCAAAAGGCAACAACATTATAGAAGACATCCACATTCCAAAATAAGGAGGTACATCTTTGGTGCTTGCTAAAGACTCCCCAGTTTTAGAGGTAATAAAGTAGGCCACAAAGAAAATGACCGCCACAATCAAGGGAAGACCAATACCACCCTTTCGGATAATAGCGCCCAAAGGGGCACCAATCAGATACAACAAGAGGCAAGCAAAAGACAAAGAAAATTTTCGATGCAATTCTATCAATAAGCTTGTAAGTTGGTCGTCAAAAACTTCAAATGTTTTGGTGGTCACATCTGTGTATAATTTTGCACTTCTGGCTTGCGATTCGCTGATTTCGACAATTTGCCTGCGCAAAGAATCAGGAATTTTGTTTAAAAAATCTCCTTCGATATTATTCGGCTTTGAACTAGAAATTTTCTGTTTCAGCTCTTGCGCAAAATCTGCTTTGATACTCAAGTAATTTTTCAACTCAAAACTATACCGTTCTGCCTCTCTGGGCTTCGATCTTTTAACACTATCAATATTTTCAACCAACTGTGCTACATTCATCATTGCCTGCCCCCCTTTCATCGTATTCTCATCTGTTTTTTGCACCTTGAAAGAAGACATATCAAACACCTTGTCCGACTCCTTAAAATGCATTCTTATTTGCGAATAACTGTTCGCTCCACCTTTGCCATTGATGGCTTCCTCATATCGCCAGCCGTCTTTTAATCGAAAAATCAAATAACGCTTATCGGGAGATGAAATCATTTCGCCTTCTTTGGCCAAAATCAATTTGTCATTACCAACGCCGCCAGAATTATCGTAAATAATGATGTTTTTTATTGTTTTACCATCTTTACTTTTACTCCCCACTCTGATAGCATAACCATTGATTTCATTATTAAATTGCCCTTCGCGGATACTGAGTGACAGTTTTGAATTTCTTAAATCATACAAAAGGGTATATGCTTTGAGGCTAGCAACAGGAATCAAATTATTACTCACAAAGAAGGCCAGACCGCTGATAAAAATCATCACTACAAATAAAGGTCTCATGATTCGCAAAAGCGAAACTCCCGATGATTTAATAGCTACGAGTTCATAGTGCTCACCCATGTTACCAAACGTCATAATCGAAGCTAGTAATACAGCCAAGGGTAATGCCAATGGAACTAAAGTAGTGGACATATACACCAGCATTTTGAGTATCAGGATGACACCAAATCCTTTCCCGATTAGCTCGTCCATGTACAACCAAAAAAACTGCATCGTTAGCACAAATAACATTACAAAAAAGGTAACGATAAAAGGGCCAATAAAGCTACGGGTGATCAGTATATCAATCTTTTTGAACAAGTATTTGAAAATTTGTACAAACCTAAAACATTTGAAGTGTAAATAGATAAGTCCACTCTATTATTCACTTTTTTTAAGGAAGAAGATTTTCGGTTGCATCTAGAAAATCACCCATTAAAGTTGACGAATTGGGTCGCTTGACAATAAGCCATAATGAATAGAATTGCGAAAGCTAACATTGTAGTAAAAGTCTTCGCGAAAAAAGGCTTCCTGCCTAAAGCCTACATTCAATAACAATTGACTTGAAGCAGTATTATCAGCATCCACTATGGCTTCTATCGAATGTAGTTTCATCACTTCGAAACCAAAGGCCAAAATACTGAGTAAAGCTTCACGCATAAAACCATTTCTATGAAATGAGGCAGCCAAAACATAGCCTACTTCTGCTCTAAAATGCTCTGGTTTAATATTTACAAAACCAATCATTCCGATGAGACGTTTTGTTTCTTTCAATTCAATACCCCAATTTATTCTTTCTCCTTTTACCAAATATGACTCTATTAGGTCAATCAATGGATAAATGTCATCAATGGTTTTGGCTATTGGTCTCGGAATATAACGCATCACTTGGGCATCCGAACGAATAGAAAATAGATCTTGGGCATCCTTGATGTCAATATGCCTCAGCAAAAGCCTTTTTGTTTCGAGTATAGGAAATGGTTGAAAATTCATAATAATTGAAGGTAAGGCTAATGGCTATAAAAACAAAACAGGTAAGTGATGAGCTTACCTGTTCGCTTTAAATTTAAAGATGATGCTTCATCTATTTTTTGAAGCGGCTGCTGACAACCATTTCTTTACTTCCCGGGGTGTATTTGTAAAAACCTTCACCAGATTTTACACCCAAATATCCTGCCTGAACCATATTAGCAAGCAATGTTGCAGGGGCATATTTTTGATTGCCAAAACCCATATGCAATACATTCATAATGCTAAAGCAAGTATCAAGTCCGATAAAATCGGCGAGTTGCAATGGCCCCATTGGGTGTGCCATTCCTAACTTCATAATAGTATCAATGTCTTCAATATTTGCCACACCTTCCTGCAAAGCCAAAATAGCTTCATTGATTAAAGGCATCAAAATTCTATTGGAAATAAAACCAGGAAAATCGTTCACTACACAAGGCACCTTGCCAATAAAGGTTGATAACTCGCGAATCACATCCGTAACCTCTTGGTCTGTAGCATATCCATTAATAATCTCAACCAATTTCATAACTGGTACAGGATTCATGAAGTGCATACCGATAACCTTGCCTGGACGCTTGGTATGCGAAGCAATGCGTGTAAGGGAAATTGAAGAAGTATTGGAGGCAAGTATTGTTTTTTCTGGCGAAAGCTCGTCGAGTTGTTGGAAAATTTTGACTTTTAAATCAATGTTTTCTGTTGCAGCTTCTACCACCAAATCGGCATTTTTTACTGCAGTTGCCATATCTGTAAAGGTGCTGATGTTAGCCAAAGCCTTAGCTTTTGCCTCTTCTGTCATTGTGCCTTTAGCAATTTGGCGATCCATATTTTTACCAATGGTTACCAAAGCTTTGTCCATTGCAGCTTGATTGATATCCATCATACTGACACTGAAACCTGCCTGAGCAAATACATGACAAATACCGTTACCCATAGTACCAGAACCTACTACAGTGATGTTTTTAATGTGCTGAATCATTATTGAATTTTAATAGTTGAAATTAAATATAGTTTTGGAAAGGCGCAAATGTAGGTTTTGCCTCTTAGAAATAGAAAAAGCGATAGAAATATTTCTATCGCTTTTTCAAAATTGACTCATTTCAAAGTTAATTAAGCTTCTGTTTGTTCTGTAGTTGCCTCGTCTGCAGATGCTGCTGGTGCTTCTTCAACCACCTCTTCGCTTACTGCGGCGGCTACTTTAGCTGCATTTTTCTCTTCTACCATACGTACAGATTCAGAAGAAATAGCATGACGCTTGTCTGCTTTGTGTTTCAAATGTGCTTCTTGACGTTTTGCTACTACTGCTTCGTGTTCTGCATTCCATTTTTCAAATTTCTCTTGAACTGCATTCTCATCAAATAAACCAAGAGATACACCACGCTTAAGGTGTCTCAAATACAATACACCCTTGTAAGAAAGTATATTACGACAAGTGTTAGTTGGTTGCGCACCATTATCTAACCAATAAAGAGCGCGTTCGCGATCAAGAAAAACAGTTGCAGGAACTGTAAGAGGATTGTAAGTACCCAATTTCTCGATGAATTTACCATCACGAGGAGAAGTACTGTTTGCTGCTACTACAAAGTAGAATGGTCTTTTTTTAGACCCATGGCGCTGAAGGCGAATTTTAACCGACATAATAGAAATTATTTAGTTATTGTGAATAAAGATTTTAAGGACTGCAAATGTAGGGATAATCTACTTACTACACCAAAAAAATATTGAAAAAGCATCTGTAATAACTAACTTGCCCCCTCGAAACAGCAAAAACAACGATAGAATGAAAATCACTGTTATCAATGGCCCAAACTTAAACTTGCTTGGAACCCGAGAGCCCAATATTTATGGCGCGCAATCTTTTTCCGATTATTACAATAATTTAATTATCAAGTACCCCAATATTTCAATTCAGTGCTACCAAAGTAATATCGAAGGTGAGCTTATCAACAGATTGCATCTTTGCAAAGATGAGATGGTAGATGGAATTATTTTAAATGCCGGAGCCTATACACATACCAGCATTGCTATTGCTGACGCAATAGCAGCGATACAAATACCTTGTATTGAAGTACACATATCCAACATTTCGGCTCGCGAAGATTTTCGAAAAACTTCCTATATCGCGTCTAAATGTGTCGGTTCAATTTCGGGCCTTGGCTTGCAAGGTTATGAGCTTGCCATTCAATATTTCATTCAAAAAAACGAACAGAATGTCGCGTAAAGAAGTATTGTTTTTGTTGCCCTATCCACTTCATCGTGCTCCATCTCAAAGATTTAGGGTAGAGAACTTACTTTTTATTTTGGATAAAGAAGAAATAAGTTACGACCTAGCACCTTTTATGAGTGAAAAGGTGTGGCAAATATTATACAAGCAAGGCAGTACCGCTCAAAAGGCTCTTGGTATCCTTCAAAGCTTTGCAAGAAGATGGTTCACCATATTCTTCAAAGCACATCAATATAAGAGTGTTTTCATCCATCGCGAAGCAGCGCCATTAGGCCCCCCTATTATAGAATGGTATTTAAAAAAAATACTAGGCAAAAAAATAATTTATGACTTTGATGATGCCATCTGGATACCCAACACGTCGGCGCAGAATAAAATTGCAGCATTGGTCAAATCCTTTTGGAAAGTCAAATATATCTGTAGATGGTCTGATAAAATATCGGCGGGCAACGACTATCTATGCAACTTTGCCAAACAATCAGGTGCCAGAGAGATCGTAAGAGTACCCACAGTAGTCAATACAGAAACGCGTTATAATCAACTCAAACAACACCAAAGCCATAAATTGGTTATTGGATGGACAGGCAGTCATTCTACCTTAAAATTTATTGATGAATTAGTGCCTGTTTTGCGAAAATTACAAGAAGAGATACCATTTACTTTTTTAGTCATTGCCGATAAAAAACCTGAACTAGACCTTTTAAATTGGGAATTTTGCCCTTGGAATGAGCAAAGTGAGATTGAGGATTTACTCAAAATAGATATTGGTGTTATGCCCCTCAAAAATGATGCTTGGAGCGAAGGCAAATGCGGTTTTAAACTAATACAATATCTCTCCTTGGGGATACCTGCAGTTGCTAACTCAGTTGGGGTAAATCAACAAATTATTGATGAGGGCGTTAACGGATTTCTGGCAGATAATGCAATACAGTGGGAACAATCTTTGAGAAAATTGCTAAAAAGCGAAGCAATTCGAAGAGAGATGGGAAAAAATGGGAGAGAAAAAATGATTTTGGAATACAGTATTGCTTCTCAAAAGGAAAATTTCATCGGTTTGTTCAAATAGTATTATTTAGTAAATCTCATTTTATAGATTCTAAAGAAAAACTTAGAGATAGGAACTGGCAAATGCGACAAAACGTGTACCACATTTGTAGCAAATGGGCGATAATCTCTGACAACCATCAAGCGTTCTCGGCAAGCATATTTCTTGCCCGAAACTAAATAGTATATCGCTGAACCAAGGTATTTTTTATTGATATAGGGTGGATAGATTTTTTCCAGCCTATGTTGTTTTACAAAATCGATAGAAATATCCTGCTGCAAAGCAAATTTCAATGAATTTTTGATAAAATTTTTATAAGACGTTAATCGAAAAGGAGCATCAGCATTTACCTTAACAATATGAGAGTTAAATGTTGGGATATGAAATTTAGAACTAATTAGTAACCATGTAAGGTGCTCGCAACCCACTCCTACTATTTCTGGATAATCTAAATACCTGAGATTATTTTCAATAAATATTTTCCGCTGCAAAACTGGGGTAAAATCACCTTTTAAACTCTCATCCATTATCTCTTTTGCGCTAATTAATTGAAAATCACAAGGAATAGAACCATTAGAAGTAGCAAAAAAGAAAACTGGATATTGTTCTTTACTTTCTACCTTTTCGATAGCACTTATAGCATCCGAAATCGTATTTTCAAGAAACTCATCATCGTCATCTAGCATTATGACCCAATCTCCTGTGGCAACGAAAATACCTTCGTTTCGGGCTTCTTGAGGTCCGCTATTTCTAATCAAGCGTTTGTAAACGATATTATCCCATTTAAACTCCGACAAGTTCACTTTCTCCAACGAACAATCATCAATTACTACTACTTCTATAGAAATGTGATTATCCTTTTGCCGCAAGACCGAACGTATCGCTCTATTGAGCAATACAGGACGATTGTAAGTGGGTATAACGACTGAGATATTAATCATTCTTTTTACACCAATGCAGCTTGTTTCAAAACTGATTTGAGCTTTTCGGATTGCAAAAGAAAACTATTTTGCTGAAGGAACATAATATTTGCAGTTTGAAATTCACTGATTCTTTGAATTCGTTTCTCCAAAAGCGCCTTCAAAGTTACTTCCATTTCATCAAGGTTATTAACTATCACTCCTAATGACCAGTCTTGATTCATTTGAACAAAGTATTCATTTCGGAATGAAATAAATGGCAATTGTAAATTTAATGCTTCGTGCAGTGCCCCACTTGCACACAATTCATACATACTTTGATCATAAAAAAATAAAGCCAAATCTTGTTCCAATAATTGTTCTTCTAATTCTTGATGTGGTAGAAATGTTTCGGGTCTATAGGATTGTACCAATGAATTTTGGTAGATAGCCAATTGAGGTTGAAGCCTACCAAAAGTTTGAAATTGTATGATTCCGCTTTTTATCTCGTCCTCAAATCTTGATGCTATCTCATAAATCAGATGAACATTCTTTTCTTTAGTCAAAGCACCAAAAACACAAACTTTAAATTCTTTGCTTAAGTCCTTTTTAATGATCTCCGAATCATATAAAAAAGGATGCTGAAACACCAATACTTTGGCTTTATCTGTGCAAATTCTTTCTGGCAAGTTATCTTTAATAGATTGCCCTAAAACTAAATAATGAACATTATCGGGGCTGTGTTTGAGGGCTTTTTTCAAAATTAAAGCCAATACTTTTTCCGACCATCGCTTATTCATTTTACTCAAATATGCAAGCTCTCCGTGACATACGACCAGATGCTTTTGCTTAGGAATTAATAAAATATGAAGAAATCTGAGCAACAAATGACCAGTTGGAAACAAACAGAGCCAAACCAACAATTCGGGCTTTTCCTTTTTGGCTTTCAACACTACCTTAAATATCTGTTGCCATTCGCCCCATATTTTTTGAAACCAAAAAAACGGACCATTTTGGCTGTATTGTTTAAAGCCTGCAAAATTTACTGTAGCCAATTTGTCGCCAGCAATTCTTCGCATAGCATCAATATGCTTTTCCTCAGCAACAACTTCTATTTGATGCTGCGGAAATATATTCTTAAATAAAGATACAAATGCCGCATTTACCTGCACATGGGTATCTCCAAAATGAACCGGTTCGGCTATAAGTATCAATTAGTTTTTCGATTTAAGACTTAAACAAATCTTCTGATAAAGAGTTTTAGCATCCAAAATACACCATAAAAACTTAAAGGTCAGAAATTGCCATTTAGCTTTGCGAATTTTAAAATATTGAAGCAAGCTATTAAAATAAAAAACACGCATCAATGGCTTATTTCCTTTAAGACTTGCACCTTGGATATGCTGAAGCTTTGGCCCATTGATCACAAATGCATTTTTACCAAATTTTGCCAATCGACATTGCAAATCCGTTTCCTCAAAATACATAAAAAAACGCTCGTCAAATCCTTGCACTAATTCAAAGTTTTGACGAGAAATAAACAAATCAGCACCTGTAACGTAATCCACTTGTTGATAAGCCTCAAAATCCGAAAAGGTTACTCTTGTGTTGCTACTTTGGCTGTGTAAAAAGTGCTTTCCGATACTTTTCAACTTTTCTCTTACCAAAATTGACATTTGAGGAAAGCGCCCAAAGCTATGAACAATAGTGCCATCTTCTTGCTGAAGTAATGCCCCGATACAAGCCAAGTTTAATTTTTCGTTGTTTTGGGTCCAAAAATTATAAAACAGGCTAATAGCGTTATTTAACAATTTTGTATCTGGATTTAAAAACAGAAAATAGTCCCCCTTTGCCCTTGATGCTGCTACATTACAGGCGGCTCCAAAACCAATATTTTTGGGCAATTGTATAAAGTTAATTTCAGTAAAACTCGCCAATAAAGATTCGATTGCGCGCTCTGTAGATTGATTATCCACAATCCAAATATCAAAACTGACACCCTGGGTAAATTGCTGAATAGAGTTCACACATGACTTTACCCATTGGGCTGTATTGTAATTGATAATAATGATAGAGACTTGAATCATACCTTTTGGATAGCTGCAATTTTTTGACCCAATTTGGCTACCAAATTTGTCCAAATATAATGTTGCTCTGCCTTTTGTGTACTTTTTAATACTGTTTCTTTCATCAATTTGGGCTGGTCAATTAATCTTTGTAAAGTGGCGGTCATTTCTTGCTCATTGTGCACTAAGGAACCTAATTCACCGTCGTTCAAAATTTCTTTAATAGAAGAAATGCTTGTAGATACAATATAGTTAGCCCAATACATCGCTTCGGGCAATACAACAGGAAATCCCTCTCGGATAGAAGTGACACAAAAAATACTTGCTTTATTATACCAACTACAAAGGGTCTCAAAGTCCATAACAGGACCAACAAAAAAAACATGGTTCTTCAAATGAGGAAATTCACGAAGCAAGGCTTCACTTTTAGCTTCAAACTCTTTTTCAATTGGGCCTACGAATACAATTTTCCAATCACGAAACTGTAATTTTTTGGCAACAGACAAAAGCATTTCGTAGTTTTTTTCTGCAATCCCTATTCTACCTACAGCCAATATCAAATGTTCTTTTTGCTCGAAGGGCAATCTTTTAAAAGGTAATTTTTCAATAGCTTGTTCATCAACACCATTTGGAATTTGTATTATTTTCTGGGTATCTATTCCGTAAAACTCAACCAATGCCTCGGTTAATTCTTCGTATTCGCTTGAGATAATTGTCGCAACTTTTGAAAAATAATAAGTCCAAAACCTATGGTGCCTGCGGACATTTTTGCTGCTTTTCAATCGATGTAAATACTGAATATTCATATCGAGCTTGAGATACAATATACCTTTGGGCTTTAATAAGCGATACAAAAAGCCTATTATGAAAGTATAGCGACTTTGACCATAAAGACTAAGTACATCTAACTTTTGTGCATTGAAGCATAAATATAAAATTGTAGCTATTAGTGGGTGCGCCGAAAATGGATAAGTAAAAAATTGCAGCTGTACTCCAGGAATGTCCTTCTTTAAACTTGGGTATTCTTTTTCGTTTTGAAAGCTAACCAAAGTAGAATGATAGCCAAAATCTCGGTGCAGCACAAAGGGAATTTTCCCCAAACCTTTTCGTAAATGGATATTTTGTAAGCCCGGAAATATGGTGACGAATTGTAAACTCATGAGTTCTTTAAAAATAAATTTTTAATAGAGTTGAATTCATCTAAACGAAATATTTTTAGTAACATAAGAATCAAAAACAATGAAGATAAAACCAAAGCACTCAATTTGGTTAGAGGCAAGCATCCCTTCAAAAAATGAATGATTAAAAACCCAACAATCAAATTGATGAGCAAGACCGTCAACAGCAAAAACAGTTGAAACAGAAATCTACGATGAAAGGAATTCACGCTCAAAAACATTGCAAAACCACAAAGGTATTGAGCAATACACCAAGACAGGCCAAATACTGGCAAGCCATAATTTTTATAAAAAAAGTAATTTATAATAATAGGTACTATCTGTGCCGAAATTCCTACAAAGGCATATAAAACTGATTTTTTTTGAATCAACAATGCCTGCCCAGAGATAGAATAAAAGACCACACCGTACAAACCAAAACCAAACCAGCTCAACGTCTCAGCCGTTGGCTTTATCCATTCTTGTTGAAAATTACCTCGGTGTAACAACAATTCGATAAGGTCAGTTGAGCCTACCGAAAATATTAAAACTATCGGACTGATGATGAGCAAACCAAGTCTAAGAAACTGAAAAAACTGATACTGAAATTGCTCGCTCTTTTTTTCTTTTACCCACATAGTTGCCAACATTGGAGCCATTACGGTACTTCCTATTGTGATAACAATGGTAATAGGCATATCTATGAATTTTCGGGCATAATCCAATGCAGAGGTATGACCAACGGCTAAGAAACTTACCAATACCCGTTCAACCCATGCATTTATTTGTCCGAAAGTATAAGAAAAATACAATGGAATACTAAATATCAAATAAGGTGTTGCTTTACGAAATTCAACAGAGGAGAAGGTGGGCAAAATGTCCCGTTTTGTGAGAAAATAAAGCAACAATAAAAACAACAAAACACTACTGATGTAATGTGCCAAAACCAAAGTTTGAATGCCAAAAATGGAACCAATCAATGAGAGCAAAACGATATTAAAAAAAATAGAAAAAACACCAAAAATTTCGGGCAAATAAAAAGATTGATAACTATTGAGCAAGGCAACCAATAAGGTTGTAAACTCACTGAGAATAAGTGTTGGCATTAAAATCAGAATCATATTTTCTACCAATACTCTTTCCGAAATATTATTATAGCCAGGAGCAAAAAAAAGAACTAATGAAGATCGAAAATAAAAGAAAAAAGCCAATAAAATTATTGACACAAAAAAGAGTATAACTAGTAGCGAAAAGACTGATTTCAAAGCCTCAGGCTCCCCTTTCTCTTCTTTGAGATGAATGAACTTTGACCTAAATATTTCGTTGATAGGGCCAAAAAGAAGTTTAAATACAATGACTTGTACCGACCAACCTATTACCCAAGCATCTCTTTCGATTCCTGCGCCAAACAAGGATGCAGTAATCATCACTAAAACAATTGAGAAACAGCCTTTCAACAACTGCATGAGCACCATCCCGATGGTGATGCCTCTGGCAGAATGAAATAGTTTTTCTTTTAATTTGTTCATTATGCCTAGATATAATCTTAGAATAACAGTTTACTATTGAGCGGTTTATTTTTGTAATAAATTAGTACCAAGGCTAAAATATAAAGTGGTAAACAAGGAATTTTGTATCTTGAAAGTGATCCGAAATTATAAGTTGAAATTCCTACAGAAAAAGCAAAAACAATAGAAAATATGAGACAAAACTGAATATTAGGATCTGAGGATATTGTTTTCCAGATTTTTGAAGGACCAATAGAAATAATAATTTTCAAGGTCAATAATAATATGACAAAAGACTCGAGGGCATTCAAAAAAACCATGGCTTTATTTGCTTCCCATAAATACGGCCTAAACAAAGTTACATTTACAGCTTGTGGGAATTTAGACAATAATCCTATTAAAGTGGGTTCGAAATCTCCTAAATCGTAGGCCGAACCTTGATCACCAGACATTTGAAAAATCCAATCGCGTGTAACCATAGAAGTTTTAGCGATATTATCCAATGAATATCTACCCAAAGATGACCCATAATAGGAATATACAGCACCAAACAATAAGAATGCTAATACCATAACTATGGTTTTGGCAAAAAACCTAACAATTACTGGCTTAATTTTATGAGAATAAAAGAATAGTATCCACAAAGCTAATGCAGGAAGAAATGAAATTAGAATGTACACCTTAACAACAAGAAGAATATAAAAACTCAAAACCAACAATAATATATTAACAAAAGACATGTTTCTTTCAATCAACAATTGAAAACAACTGTATAACATCCAGCCTAGTGCAAACATACATATGGTATCCTTAAATATTCCAGAACCCCAAATAAAACAACTCGGAATAAAGAGTGTAGCCATTGCAATATGCTTAGTCAAATGAGGATATTGTTTTGCGAAAGTCCTAAACATTGCCCAAACCCCACTAAAAGACAAAAAAGCAAATATAACTGATGTAGGAAGAAAGGTATTTAAAGTAAACATATTAAAAAATGCTGCTATACAACAAACCATATAAGAACCTCTATCATCATACCAATCCATCCTCGATATGTAATCAAAATACTCTCCATCGTATGAATTAGGAATATGAAGTATCAAACTGATCCATTTTGTAAAAGATTCTGAAAATGCGCTATTGATAACCTTTGAATGATAGAAATAATTTGAAGTATCACCTCCGCCATAATAATACTGATAGATAAGACCAATAAAAATCGCACCGAAAATTTTCAAACCTAATCCGTAAATAAAATACTTTCTCCAAGGGTGCCCATTTGGATAATATTTATCGCACAAAGCAAAAGCAATGCGATAAATGAAGAAAATAAAAATTGGCAGTAACAAATAATCTACCCAAGATATAAACTGATGCAAATAATTAAATTTTTTTATATTTTAAGTAATGGAAAAAGCATTCGACCCTTGTTTTCAGCTTTATAATATATTAACAATAATGACAAGCCAAACATTGGCAAGCAAGGTATTCGATAACGCGATAAAGAACCGTAATTACCGGAAGTAAGCCCCACTGCAAAACCAAAAATTATTGTAAAAACTAAAAAAAACTGAATATTTGGGTCAGACTTGATCTCTTTCCATATTTTCACAAAACCAATTCTTGTAAAAATGCGGATACTTATAATTAGAAATAATGAAGCTTCTATAGAATTTAGAAAAACGATAATTTTTTTGGCCTGCCATAAAAATGGGCCATATAAAGATACCATTAGGGCTTTCGGAAAAACCTTGATTAGCCCCATTGCTGAGGGATCAATTTCACCTAAATCATAACCAGAACCATCATCCCCTGATTGTCCATAAACATAACTTCGTGTTGTTTCTGCAGTTTTTGCAATGTTATCTAAAGAATAACTACCTAGTTCTTCTGAAAACTTATTGGATAATATAAAGAACCCAAGCAAAGTAATACCTATTAAAGAAATTTTGATTAAAAATTTTAGGGCACCACTTTTTACTCTATCTGAGTACATAAATACCACCCACAAAGCCAAAGCTGGAATAAACGCGAGTAAAATATAAATCTTTACAACCGCCAATATATAAAATGCTAATGCAGATAAAATTATATTTGACAAACTAAAATTTCTTTGCAACAAGATTTGAAATACCCCATAAGTCAACCATCCTAATCCGAAAATACAGAGTGTATCTTTAAAAATACCTGAACCCCATATATAACAACTTGGTATAAAAAGCATTGCTATAGCAACTTGCCTTAAATATTGAGGGTATTGCACAGCAAAAGTTCTGAATAATGCCCAAACTCCAGTAAAACTAATAACAGCAAAAAATAGTGAAGTGTTTAGAAAGGTAGAAAAAGTAAACAGATTAATAAAAGCACCAAGCGCAATGACCATATACATATTCATTCCAAAATACCATTCCATCCGTGAGGTGTACATTTGATACTCACCATCAAAATGTTTGGGAATATGCAGCATTAAAATAAATCCCTTTATGGGATCTTCTGCTATTGCTTCATTAACAATTTTGGATTGATAAAAATAATAGGCTGTATCTCCACCTCCGTAGTAGTATTGATAAACCATTCCAATAAATAATGCTCCAATAATCTTGACATTAAAGGCAGGCATGAAATATTTTCTCCAAGGATGACCAGGTGGATAATGTTTATTCCTAAAATTATTGGCAATAATATAAATCACTACTAAATAAAAAGGCAGCATTAAATAATCTATCAATGTTATAAATTGCATCCGATTTGTTCTTCGCTTTTAGTAGGACTATTCAATTTGATACCTTATGTGTGGCATTACTGGTTTTTACTCTTTTAATATGGCTACTGCTCACACAGTAGCAAATGTACAGCAATCAAACGAAAAGTTAACACAACGTGGACCCGATAGCGGAGATATTTTTGTGACTGAAAATGTGGCACTTGGACATCGACGACTGTCTATTATTGATACATCTTCGGCAGCCACGCAACCTATGAAAAGTAAAAATAATCGCTATGTTATTGTATTTAATGGCGAAATTTTTAATTATCAAGAACTATCAAATCAATTTCTCAAAAGCTATTGGGAAGAAATAGGCCAACCTATCACCCATTCCGACACCGAAGTGCTACTTGGTTTACTGATTCAATATGGCACAAAATGTCTCAATTGGCTGCATGGTTTTTTTGCTTTTAGCTTTTTTGACACCCAAAGTGGCCGAATGATTGTTGCTCGCGACCCTTTTGGCAAAAAACCTCTTTTATATCACCTCACCAAGGACGGTCTTGCATTTTCGTCTGAAATGAAAGCCTTGCTGGAATGGAACATTCCTCGCAAAGTCAATTACTCTGTTCTTCATCAATATCTTCAACTCAACTATGTGCCCCAACCTCAAAGTATGATTGAAGGTGTCGAAAAACTAAAACCAGGTCACTTTATGGTTTTAGGCAAGCAGGGTTTGGAAGATTACCAAGCTTTTTACACTACTAAATGCCAACCTAATCTTTACAACCAATATACCTATGAAGAGGCAAAGGCAGAATTATTGAAAAAAATGGACGATTCGGTGCAAGAACGTATGATTTCGGATGTACCACTAGGGGCTTTTCTCAGTGGCGGAATAGACTCTTCCGTGATCGTGGCACTTGCCAGCAGACATACTCAAAAGCTAAATACCTTTTCAGTTGGCTACAAAGACAATAAATTCTTTGATGAAACCCAATATGCACAATTAGTAGCCAAAAAATACGACACCAATCATCACGTTTTTTCCTTATCTAATAATGATTTTTTAGAAAATGTTTTTGGCGTTTTAGATTATATCGATGAACCATTTGCCGACTCCTCTGCCCTACCCGTTTATATTCTTAGCAAGAATACGCGGAAACATGTAACTGTTGCACTGAGCGGAGACGGTGCCGACGAAGTGTTTTCGGGATACAATAAACACGCGGCAGAATGGAAAATGCGTCAGTCATCTTTCTCTAAAAACTTGGTAAAAATGGCTGCTCCACTTTGGAAATCTTTACCCCACAGTCGCAACAATAAAATCACTAATCTGTTCCGACAACTCGATCGTTTTGCCGAAGGTGCAAACCTCAGTACAAAAGAGCGCTATTGGCGTTGGGCGAGTTTTAATACTGGAACCGCCGCTTCACAATTATTGTGCGAAAATGTTTTAGCCAAAGTTAATTTCCCTTTAATTGTTGAAGCAAAAGAGCAAATACTTTCTGACCTAAAATCTGACGATTTTAATGAAGTTTTACTAACCGATGTTCATTTGGTGTTACTCAGCGACATGCTGGTAAAAGTAGATATGATGAGTATGGCCAACAGCATCGAAGTGCGCAGCCCTTTCTTGGATAAACGTGTGGTGGACTTTGCATTTTCTTTGCCTTCGCACTATAAAATAGATGGCACAATGAAAAAGAAGATTGTACAAGATGCTTTTCGGGAAATGTTGCCTGCCGAACTTTATGACCGTCCCAAACATGGTTTTGAAATACCGATGCTTGATTGGTTGCGTAAAGAACTTTGGGGATTGATTAATGACGATTTGCTCGACAAAAACTTTATTGCCCAGCAGGGAATATTTAACGGAAATACAATTGAAAATCTAAAGCTAAAATTGAGAAGCAACAACCCAGAGGATAGCCATGCAACTATTTGGGCCATAATTGTCTTTCAATATTGGTGGAAAAAATATATTGCCTAAAGCCTATGCCCCGAATTTTACGAATACTCAATAGGCTCATCATTGGCGGACCATCGCTCAATGCCACTTACCTTACCAAGTACATGGCACCCGAATACGAAACCATATTGGTGATTGGAGGCAAAGACGACCACGAACAAGACGCGATGCACCTTGCCGAAAATCTGGGCATCGAACCAGTTGTGGTGCCTAGTATGAAGCGCGCTATCAATATGTCCGAAGATCGAAAAGCCTACAACGACATCAAGAAGCTCATCAAAGATTACAAACCAGATATTGTCCATACTCATGCGGCAAAATCTGGCGCGATTGGCAGATTAGCTGCCTCGGCTTGTAAAGTGCCAGTGATTGTGCACACCTTTCACGGTCACGTTTTTCATAGTTATTTTGGCAAGGCCAAAACCAATGCCTTTATACAAATAGAACGTTATTTGGCAAGAAAATCTTCTGGCATTATTGCCATCAGCGACATTCAAAAGCAAGAGCTGGGTGCCACGTATAAAATTTGCCCGACAGAAAAAATTCAAGTTATCCCGCTTGGTCTCGATTTAGATAAATTTCAGCAAAACAAAGAAGAAAAAAGAATTTCTTTTCGGAGTAAATATTTAATTGAAGAAGATGAAATAGCGATTGGCATTATTGGGCGCATTGTACCCGTAAAAAACCACAGCCTTTTTGTTAGTGCTATTGAAAGGATGATTCCAAAAAGTAATCATAAACTTCGTTTTATCATTATAGGCGATGGCGATATGCGCAACCAAACCGAACAAGATCTAAAAACGGCAGGAATTGACTATGCATATTTTCCGGAAGAACAAAGAGCAGCTCAGGCCATTTGTACTTCTTGGCAAACCGAAATGGATTTTGTGTTGGCAGGTTTAGATATCGTGGCACTTACCTCCCATAACGAAGGCACACCCGTTTCGCTTATTGAGGCTCAGGCTTCGGGAAAGCCAGTGGTGAGTACCAATGTGGGAGGAGTAGCCGATGCCGTTTGGCACCAACAAACAGGAATCATCAGCCCACCTGGCGATGTCGAGGCTTTTTGCGACGGCCTCTTGCAACTCAGTGAAAATGAATTCAAAAGGCACGAATTCGGGCTTGCAGGCCAAAATTTTGTCAAAGAAAGATATTCCTATCAACGATTAACAAGAGATATGAGTGGGTATTATGAGGGTTTGATGAGGGCTAGTAAGTTGAAATAGTTCTACTCTAATTCTAAGTGATTTAAGCAAAAGTCAAGCCTAACAAAAATGGATTTTTTGTTAGGGAAACAACTGAAAAATAACATCAGAGCTCTAAGCAATAAAATACGCTTCGAGACAAAGATCCTCTTGCCTGGTCATTTCTTTTTTGTCGGCCACTTTTTTGTCGCCAAAACCACAGAGGTGAAGACAACCGTGGAAAACCACTCGATGTAATTCTTGGGTATAATCAGTTTTGAATTTTTTGGCGTTATCAACAATTCGGTCAACACTGATGTAGATTTCACCCACCAAATCCTGCTCTGTTTCACTTAGGTCGAAAGTGATGATATCGGTATAGGTATCGTGGTTGAGGAATTGCTGGTTGATGCCCAAAAGATGTTCATCCGAACAGAAAATGTAATGAAGGCTTATTTTTTTTATTCCTTCCAAATGCTGATGCACCAGTGTGTCTAAATAAGCAGACAATTTTTTTTTATCCTTTAATTTGGGGTCTGCATCTTGGTGGTGAAAATGTGCTGGCATGCGTATTATTTTAGTACGGTTCAATAATTGTGACCCAAATTTTGTCGGCATCCTCTTTACGAATACTTAAGTGGTAGCCAGCAATTCGCAGAGCAATAGGATCGCCCATCGGAGCCACCATTTCTACCCAAACGGGTTCGCCCGGTATACAGCCCATTTCCATCAATGTCAATCGAAATGCTGATTCATCATGTTCTACAATCAAAGCGCGGCTGCCAGTAGGCAGTTGGGATAATCGGATTTTTGTTGGTGTTGTTGCTTGCATTTTTGTGCACCTTGTTTTCTACCCTATTAATTAAAATTCTATCGCTACATTCTTAGGTTCTGTAAAGAAACGCATAGCTTCCCAACCACCTTCTCTGCCAACACCTGAGCTTTTAAAACCGCCAAATGGTGTGCGCAAATCGCGTAGCAACCAGCAATTAACCCAAATAATGCCACTATTTACCGCTGCGGCCATTTTATTGGCGCGGCTAATATCTTGTGTCCAAATTGTAGCAGCCAAACCATATTCGCTGGCATTGGCTTTCAGTAGCGCATCTTCTTCATTTTTGAATGATTGAAGGGTTACCACAGGACCAAAAATTTCCTCCATATTAGTACGGCAATTGGGTGCCAAATTCTCAATAATCGTTGGTTCAATAAAATAGCCATTCGCACATCGACCTTCAGGTTTTACGGCATTTCCGCCCAACAATATTGTACCACCTTCTTGTTTGGCCAACTCAATACAAGACATCACTTTGTCAAAATGAAGTTTACTGACTACAGCACCTTGCTTGCTGTTTTCGTCGAGAGGGTCTCCTACTTGCATTGCTTTGACACGGGCAATAAACTCTGTTTTGAACTTTTCGTAAATACTTTCTTCTACCAAAATTCTGCTGCCACACAAACAAATCTGACCTTGGTTGGCAAATGATGACTGGACGGTGGTTCGAATCATTTTTTCCCAATCGCAATCGGCGAAAATGATGTTGGGATTTTTTCCGCCCAATTCAAGAGAAATCTTTTTAAACATTGGGGCGGCAACAGCGGCAATATCCTTACCAGCGCGAGTACTTCCAGTAAAAGAAATTGCTTTGATATCGGGGTGTTTCACTATTTCGCTGCCGCAATTAGGGCCATTACCATGGATAATATTCAAGACGCCATCGGGCAAACCAGCTTCTTTGCAAATGCATGCCAACAAATAAGAAGTCATTGGCGTTACTTCGCTTGGCTTTGCCACCACACAATTACCAGCGGCCAGTGCGGGTGCAATTTTCCAAGTAAATAAGTAGAGCGGTAAATTCCACGGAGAAATACAACCCACCACGCCAATTGCTTTGCGCAAAGTATAATTAATAGCAGTATTGCCCATACTATGGCTTTCGCTTGAAAAATGCAATGCGCCAGTAGCAAAAAATCGAAAATTTTCAGAAGCACGGGGAATATCTACTTTCGTGCTCAGCCAAAGAGGCTTACCATTATCGTTGGTTTCGGCCAATGCCAAAGCTTCTAAATTATCTTCAATTAACTCAGCAATTTTATTCAATACGCGAAAGCGAAAATCACTGCTCGCATTGCTCCAGGCCGGAAAAGCTTTTTGTGCCGCATCAACAGCTAATTGTACATCTGTGGCTGTACTATCCGGGATATGACTGTACACTTCACCAGTCGCTGGGTTGATATTGTCTAAATATTGATTATTGGTTGGAGCAATAAATTTTCCACCAATATAATTGCTAATTTTTTGAGGAATTTCGAGATTCATTTTAATTTTATTTTACTATTTAAGAAAAAAGAGCAAACCCAAAACTTTTGAATTTGCTCTTTTTCTTTCCTTAAAAATTATTTATCGGGCAATATTTACAGAGCGCAATTCACGAATTACAGTCACTTTAATCTGTCCTGGGAACTGCATTTCTTTTTGAATTTTGTCGGCAATTTCAAAGCTCAAACGATCACTGTCAGCATCCGTAATTTTATCGGCTTCAACAATGACGCGTAATTCTCTACCCGCCTGTATCGCATAAGCTTTTTCCACTCCATTGTAGGAAGTAGCCAAGTTTTCGAGGTCCTTGATGCGCTGTAGATAACTTTGCATCATCTCACGACGCGCACCCGGACGAGCACCACTAATGGCATCACAAGCCTGTACGATTGGCGAAATAATATAGGTCATTTCCATTTCATCATGGTGAGCACCGATGGCATTCACTACCGATTCATGTTCGCCACATTTCTCAGCCAATTTCGCCCCCAACAATGCGTGGCTCAATTCAGTTTCTTCATCAGGTACTTTACCAATATCATGCAACAAACCAGCACGTTTGGCCAACTTTACTACTTTTTGCCCCAATCCCAATTCTGCTGCCATAATACCACAAAGGTTGGCTGTCTCTTTGGAGTGCATCAACAAATTTTGTCCATACGAAGAACGGAAACGCATTTTACCAATCATACGCACCAAATCTTTATGCAACCCGTGAATGCCCAATTCTATAATCGTGCGCTCACCGATTTCCATAATCTGCTCTTCAATTTGCTTTTTGGTTTTTTCTACCACCTCTTCGATACGTGCTGGGTGAATACGACCATCTTGCACCAAGCGTTGCAAGGAAAGACGAGCAATTTCACGGCGCAATGGATCGAAACAGCTTAGTACAATAGCTTCTGGGGTATCGTCAATAATCAAATCAACGCCAGTGGCAGCTTCTAAGGCACGGATATTACGTCCTTCGCGACCAATAATCTGACCTTTAATTTCATCACTTTCAAGATTGAAAACCGTAATCGCATTCTCAATAGTTTGTTCAGCCGCCGTGCGCTGTATCGTTTGAATGATAATTTTTTTAGCTTCTTTAGTAGCGTTGATTTTAGCCTCCTCCATGATTTCTTTGACATGGCTGATAGCTTTGGTGCGCGCTTCATTTTTCACCATTTCAATCAACTCCGTTTTCGCTTCCTCTGCACTCAGATTAGCTACTTTTTCCAATCTCTTGATATGCTCTTCTTGATGTTTTTCAAGTTCGCTACGTTTGATATTGACAACCTCTAGCTGCTTGTTCAGGGTCTCTTTTAAATTATCATTTTCCTGAGTTTGCTTTTGAATATTAGCTAGCTTGTCATTGATACTTTGTTGTTGCTGCTTAACTCTTCCTTCTAATTCAATTACTTTTTGATTACGTTGTAGCGTTTCTTTTTCGTGTTCTGTCTTTAGTTTTAGAAAATGTTCTTTGGCTTCTAATATTTTTTTCTCTTTGTTGGTTTCGGCAATAGCGTTAGCATCTTCGATTAACTTTTTTGCTTGTTGTTCTGCGTCTTCGATGGCTTGCTTGGTGTTTTTAGCAAAGATGCTCTTCCCGATAAATATGCCGATGACGATGGCCGCTACCGCGACTGCCGCCACTATAAGTGTTTCTTGCATTAGATTTTAAAAAAATGGTTTAATATATGATTGATAATAATTTATTTTACGAAAAAAGTAGTTTTCCGTTATAACGTGCTAAGGTAAATAAAAGAATTGAAAAGGCAATATTATAGGCTTAAAGATGCCTAAAAATGCCTCCTTTTATTACATAAACTATTGAAATATAAATTTTTAAATTAATTTCAGTGCGCAGTTATTCGCTAAATCATCAGGTCTCGATGTTCCCTCAAAATAAAATCGCATATTTGCGCTAAGCATGGCTCAAAAACCCCTTTTATCCGTAAATGACCTCAGCATCACTTTTGGTGCTGCGCCACCTTTTGAGGCAGTAAAAGGAGTTTCTTTTACTGTAGAACAGGGTAAAACCTTAGCCATCGTAGGTGAAAGTGGTTCGGGCAAATCCCTTATTGCTCTGACCTTGATGGGTTTAGCACCAAAAAGCGCTGCCCTAAAAGGTGAAATTTTCCTGAATGAACAAGAGCAAACAAAGGAGCTCCATTTATTAAACCAAAAGGATTGGTCATCTTATCGGGGCAAAAAAATGGGAATGATTTTTCAAGAACCGATGAGCGCACTCAATCCGGTACAATGCGTTGGGCAACAAATTTTGGAATGCATCCTTCAACACCAAGCATTTTCTAAAAAACAAGCGAAAACATTAGCCCTCGATTGGATTGAAAAAGTAAAATTACCCCATCCCAAAAGCATTTATGAACGTTTCCCGCATCAATTGTCTGGCGGACAAAAACAACGCATTATGATTGCAATGGCAATGTGCAATCAGCCTCAAATCCTTTTGGCCGACGAACCCACCACAGCCTTAGACGCTACGGTGCAGCAAGAAATCATCATTTTAATGAAAACCTTGCAGTCGGAGATGAAAACAGCGATGATTTTCATCACTCACGATTTGGGCTTGACGGCCGAAATTGCCGATAATATTTTGGTCATGAACAAAGGTGTTTGCGTAGAAATGGGCAGCCGAACCGAAGTTTTGGAGCATCCCAAAGCCGATTATACCAAGGCATTGCTTTCTTGCAGACCAGACATTCATCGAAAAGGTAAAAAGCTACCCGCTATTGACGATTTTCTGACGGGGAATATCGAGCAAGAAAATCTGCCTATAGCCAATGAGAGTTCAAACATTATGCTCAAGGTCAATCAATTGAATGTTTGGTATCCCACGGGCAAAAATCTTTTTGGAAAAACAACACAATATTTCAAAGCAGTAAATGAGGTTTCTTTTGAATTGCCAAAAGGCAGAACTATTGGTTTAGTAGGCGAAAGCGGCTGTGGTAAAAGTACCATCGGAAAATCGCTGATGGGTTTAGCCCCCATCAAGTCGGGAACAATACAATTGTGCGACATGCTTTTAGAACAATCAAAAGGAAATGATTGGAAAAAAGCCAGAAAATTAATGCAATTGGTATTTCAGGATCCTTTTGCCTCCTTGAACCCTCGACGCAGCGTTTCAGAAATCATTACAGAACCATTGCTCATTCATCATTTGCAAAGAGAAAAGAATATTGAGAAAGAAGCGGAACGATTGTTAGACATGGTGCAACTGCCCAAAAATGCTGGCCAAAGATATCCTCATCAATTTTCGGGAGGACAAAGACAAAGAATTGGCATTGCCCGAGCATTGGCGTTAAAACCTCAAGTTTTAATTTGCGACGAAAGTGTTTCGGCACTTGACGTAAGCGTACAGGCACAAATATTGAATTTACTCAAAGAATTACAATACGAACTAGAACTCTCCTATTTATTCATTTCTCACGATTTGTCGGTGGTGCATTATATGTCTGACGAAATACTGGTGATGCAAAAAGGCGAAATAGCAGAAAGAGGAACAGCAGACCAGATACTATTAAACCCACAAGTAGCCTACACCAAAAAATTAATTGCTGCGATGCCTGGCTTGCAGCTTCAACTTTAGCCCGAGACTTTATTGAAAAAGTAAAAAATAATAAGGCTATACTCAAAATCCATCCTTGTAAATTCAAATTCCATTTTACCTTCGTAATATGGCATACGCATCGCTCGAAGAATGTTTGATTGACTTAGAAAAAAATGGTCATCTGGTTCGTATTAAAGAAGAAGTTGACCCCTATCTTGAAATGGCAGCAATCCACCTAAGGGTTTATGCCCAAAAAGGTCCTGCGCTTCTATTTGAAAACGTAAAAGGAAGTAAATTTCGTGCAGCAAGCAATATTTTCGGTTCCTTAGAAAGAAGCAAGTTTATGTTCAGAGATACTATCGACTCTGTACAGAAAATCATCTCTTTAAAAAACAATCCAATTGAAGCTTTCAAGAAACCATTTTCCAATATCAACACAGCATTCGCTGCGATAAAAGCCCTACCCTTAAAAAATCCTTCCAGCAAACCCGTACTTTATGAAGAAATCAACATCAGTGATGTACCCTTGATTCATCATTGGCAAAATGATGGTGGAGCTTTTGTTACCTTGCCCCAAGTATATTCTGAAGATATTGAAAAGCCTGGAATCATGAATGCTAATTTGGGCATGTATCGCATTCAATTGACTGGAAATGATTACGAATTAAACAAAGAAGTAGGATTACATTACCAATTACACCGTGGCATCGGGGTACACCAAAGTAAAGCCAATGCTCAAAACCAACCTTTAAAAGTGAGTTGTTTTGTTGGCGGTCCGCCCTCACACGCTTTGTCGGCGGTGATGCCTTTGCCCGAGGGCATGAGCGAAATGACCTTTGCTGGATTATTGGGTGGAAGAAGATTTCGTTATACCTACAAAGATGGATTTTGTATCAGCACTGATGCCGATTTTGTGATAACGGGGGAGGTTTTTCCGAATGACAACAAACCCGAAGGGCCTTTTGGCGACCATCTTGGATATTATAGTTTGAAACATTCCTTTCCGGTAATGAAGGTGCACAAAGTATATGCGCGAAAAAATGCAATTTGGTCATTTACGGTAGTGGGTCGTCCGCCACAAGAAGATACGAGCTTTGGCGAACTGATTCACGAAATTACGGGCTCGGCTTTGCAAAAAGAAATTCCAGGACTCAAAGAAGTAAATGCTGTAGATGCAGCCGGAGTGCATCCTTTGCTGTTAGCTATCGGTAGCGAGCGATATACGCCCTATGCGCCAACCAAACAACCGGCCGAGTTGCTCACAATTGCCAACCACGTTTTGGGTACAGGGCAATTGAGTTTGGCCAAATTTTTATTCATTACAGCCGATGACGACAACAAAGTGAGCACTCATCATATTGCAGATTATTTCCGATTTGTATTAGAAAGAATTGATTGGCGAAGAGATGTGCATTTTCATACCCAAACCACAATGGATACGCTCGATTATTCGGGGACAGGTCTCAACACGGGCAGTAAAGTTGTTTTTGCGGCCTACGGCCAAAAGCTGCGCGAATTGACAAGTGTTTTACCCAATTGTTTCAAACAATTAAATGGGGTGAAAAATGCGACCCTGGCTCAAAACGGCATTGTTGCCTTAAGTCTTGATGCCTTTGAAACTTACGAAAAAGCTGCTGTTGAAATGGAATTAATCAATCAACAATTAGCGCATCAAAAAGAAGCTTTGGCACAAACGGCTTTAATTATCGTTAATGATGACGCAAACTTTGTTGCCGAATCCTTGAACAATTTCCTTTGGGTAAGTTTTACAAGGTGCAATCCTTCGCACGATATTTATGGTATAGATTCATTTACCCAAAATAAACATTGGGGCTGCAATGGACCTTTAATTATCGATGCGCGTATCAAGCCACATCACGCACCACCACTTATTCTGAACCCAGAGATAGAACAAAAAATCAATCGACTTTGGGAGAAGGGCGGTAGCCTATATGAGTGGAGCAAAAAGAATTAAAAATAACTACAGGTAGAAATCCAGAGGCACGATGGAAGCAGGATGATTAAAGAACTTAGCGTTTGAGATCCCTCCTATCGTCGGGGATTAGCGAATATTTATGGTAATTCAAATGTGATGCTAAAACGTCACAATAGGTTTTGGCACATGCCTACCCCAGCGATATTGATGGGTCCAATACGAAAATTTTTGGCTCAAAATACCAATGCCAGCACCCACCAATACATCACCAATAAAATGGCGATTGTTGGCCATTCGGATGGCAGCCACCGAACCCGCTACCCCATAAGCAGCATAAGGAATCCACTTGATTTTTTGACCATATTCTACACTCAAAAAAGTGGCCGCCAAAAAAGCTTGTGCCGTATGAGTGGATGGAAAAGCTCGATTATCACTAGCATCTGGTCGCAACTCTTTAGTGCTATATTTTAGGGCATAAACGGTGGCCAGCATCATCAATTCTGCCTTGCTCAAGATGGCCGAGCGATTCCAAAAATCGTTTCGTGATTTTACCCCAATAACATCCAATCCATAAGCAAAAACGATGGGTGTGAAGGCCAAAAAATCGTCTGCTTTGGTGTAAAAATTGGGTAGTTTTTCGTTCCGGAAATCAACAAAGTTGTATTTGACCTGACCCGAAAGTGCCAAACCCGATGCAAATAGTAATGTTGGTGCGATTAATTGTTTTGTAGAAAATTTCAGTGGTCGGTTCCAAAGGACAGAATCTTGCGCAGCACTATTTTTTGACGAGAAAGTCAGCAAAATAAAAAGCAATAAAGCCTGACAAAATTTCAAATTAAAGGTTCTTTTAAAAGCAAAAAAACACCCAATGCTGTTGCAAATGGGTGTTGGATATTGTTCAATTATTACTGAGCGAATTCACGCAACGCTGCTAATGCCCTCACCGTGTCAACGATTCCTTGTGCGTCATATCCACATTCACGGTGCAATTCCTCGGGCTTACCGTGTTCGATAACTCTGTCAGGAATACCCAACATTTTAATCGTAGGATGGTAATTATGTTTATTCATAAATTCCAATACAGCACTACCAAAACCACCCACAACAGTTCCATCTTCAACAGTGATGATTTTCGTGAACTGCTGGGCTACTTCATGCAACATCGCTTCGTCCAAAGGTTTGACAAAACGCATATCATAATGCGCAGGAATCAAATCTTCGGTGGCCAAAGTACGACAAGCATTTACGGCAAAATTACCCACGTGTCCAATCGTCAAAATGGCCACTTCTTCACCGTCTTGTATTTTTCGTCCTTGTCCTATTTGCATTTTTTGCATTGGCACGCGCCAGTCAGGCATCACGCCTTGTCCGCGCGGATAGCGAATGACAAAAGGTAATTTTTGCTCCGGCAATTGAGCCGTGTACATCAAATGTCGCAAATCGGCTTCGTCCATTGGTGCACTCACAATCATATTGGGAATGCAGCGCATGTAGGCCAAATCGTAAGCCCCGTGATGCGTTCCGCCATCGTCGCCCACTACCCCACCTCTGTCGAGGCAAAAGATAACAGGTAATTTTTGAATGGCCACATCGTGGATGACCATATCATAAGCGCGCTGCATAAATGAGCTGTAAATATTACAAAACACCTTCATTCCGCGCGTTGCCAATCCCGCACTCACCGTCACCGCATGTTGCTCGGCAATGCCCACATCAATTGCGCGGTCGGGCATTTTTTCCATCATTATTTTGAGCGAACAACCCGATGGCATCGCTGGCGTAATGCCCATCACCAAAGGATTAGCCTCTGCCAATTCTACAATTGTATGCCCAAAAACATCTTGATATTTGGGTGCTTCGGGTGAGGAGGAAACTTTCTTATTAATTTGACCTGTTACTTTGTCGAACAATCCCGGTGCATGCCATAACGTTTGGTCTTTTTCGGCAAGGTCGTAACCTTTACCCTTCACCGTTTTGATGTGTAATATTTTGGGGCCAGGAATTTCTTTCAAATCCTTGATAGTTTCCACCAATTTCAGCACATTATGCCCGTCAATCGGACCAAAATAACGAAGCCCCAGAGCTTCAAACAAATTACTTTGGCGAGACACCATACCTTTGAGACTTGCGCCTAATTTGCCCGCCATTTCACGCTGAAATTCGGGATAAGGTAATTTTCCCAAGAGCTTCCACACATCGTCGCGAAGCTTGTTGTAAGTAGGTGATGTGGTGATGTCGGTTAAATATTCTTTGAGTGCGCCCACATTGGGGTCTATCGACATGTTGTTGTCGTTCAAAATCACCAAAATATTCGCATTGCTCACCCCTGCGTGGTTCATCGCCTCGAAAGGCAAACCCGCTGTCATGGCACCATCGCCGATAACGGCTACGTGGTGACGATGGGTTTCGCCCAGGTTTTTTGAAGCAATCGCCATACCCAAAGCCGCAGAAATAGACGTAGAAGAGTGACCCACACCAAAAGCATCGTATTCGCTTTCGTCTCTTTTGGGGAAACCGCTGATACCACCATAACGGCGGTTGGTATGAAACACCTCGCGACGGCCTGTAAGAATCTTGTGCCCATAAGCCTGATGGCCTACGTCCCAAACCAATTGATCGTCTGGAGTGTTGTACATGTAATGCAAGGCCACCGTTAATTCTACCACGCCAAGGCTGGCACCAAAATGCCCACCATTGACGGAGACCGAATCAATAATAAATTGACGCAATTCGTTGCATACTTGTTGCAAATCCGACTTATTCAATTTTTTCAAATCGTCGGGGCTATTGATTTGGCTCAAAAGCGGGCCAGCGGTCATTTTTTCCATTTAGAAAAATTAGAGGCTTTAAAGGGATTGCCAAAGCTACGAAAGAATAATGCTAAATTAATACGTTTAAGCTAATTAATGTTTCGTTAAACAAAATATTTTTTGAAAGGCATTTTGGGCTGCGCTAAATAGAAAGCTACAAATGGGAATGATGAGTGTGTAAAAGCTTGGAAACGATATACTAATTTATTTTGTGGTGTGGAAGCTCGGGGCTATTTTTGAGTTGAGCGAAATATTAAAAGCACATTCTTCTTATGGCATCAATAATTAATCAGGCAATTTATAAGCTTGTAAAACGAGCGGAAAAATATGACAACCAACATTTGATAAATACATTTGTTGACATTGGGCCTCTTTTCACCTTATTGCAAAATCCTGACCACCAAATAATTTATGGAAGACGGGGAACAGGGAAAACTCATGCACTAAGTTTTCTAAAAAGCCAACTTGAAAAGAAAGGATACCTATCTATAACGGTTCTCAGCTATACGCAGGCAGGGATTTTAAACACTGAACTTCTTACGAAGAACTGAACTGCAAATATAGCACTTTTCTGTCCTACGAAGCACGAAACCCCTGCTTGCTTATAGGTGATGTTATAAGCTGGCCTTCTTATCTGTCGAGGTTGTAAAGTCCTTGTCCGCTGTGAGTTTCGCTGTCATTGTCGAGTTGCGAATGGGTCTGTTTGTGTCGGTTGTGAGTAGCGGTTTTAAAAATTTAAGAAGGGAAGGAAATTTTAAAAAATAATTTTTCTTTGGGTGGTAAAGGTGTAAGCTCTTTTGCAATTTTTGGTCTGTGCGTTGGCTTGTGCGAAACGAAGTTCACGAACACTATAAATAAGCAATAGTGAGTAATTGCAAATGTGCTTACACCTGTGCGATGGCTTAACTGTCTTACATATAAATCACCGTTACATCAATTGTCTTGTTTTCTTTCAACTCAAAACTTGCTTTTGAAAAATTAGGTCTGTTTGTCAAGCCAATTGATTGAAAATTTGAGAAGCCAATTCCTTCTATTGGTAAAATAAAACCTTTGTCAATTTTACCGTTTTTATTTTCATCGTGTAAAATGTTAACAGCATATTTTCCAGATGGAATGTTTTTAAAAGTAATTGTTGATGAACCATTCACAATTTCGCCTTTTACAATTTTGTAATAGTTTTCATAATCTTCATCCGGGATTGAGTCGTCTTTGTTATAAAGTGCAAATTGAACTACTCCTTTTTCATTCCGTAAATTCTTTACCTCAATTGTTAAGGATAATGTTTTTGCATTCGGTTTGGCAAATGAATAAAGTGTGAGTGATAACGCAAATGCGAGTAGTGTTATGATTGTTATTTTCATTTCAATTATTTTTTATGATTTATTTTTTCTTTCGCTGTGTCAACTAAATAATAGACCATAGGCACTAAAAACACAGTCAAAATTAAAGATGATAGAAGTCCGCCAATGATTACCCAAGCAAGTCCGTTTTTCCATTCTGCTGCTGTTCCTGTTGCCATTGCAATAGGAAGCATACCAACAACCATTGAAAGTGTTGTCATTAGGATTGGTCGCATACGCCCCTTTCCTGCAATGATTAAGGCTTCTTTGAAATGTTTGCCTTCTGCTTTTAATTGATTGGTAAAATCTACAATTAGAATAGCGTTTTTTACCACTAAGCCCATTAGCATAATCAAACCAAGTAAGGCAAACAAACTCAAATTGCTCAACGACAAATTCAAAGCGAAAAACGCCCCAATTGCTGCAACCGGAATAGAAAATAAAACTACAAATGGATAAACAAAATTGTCATAAAGTGCTACCATAATCAGGTATATCAGTAAAAACGAAATCAACAATACTGAACCCAATGCTCCAAAACTATCATTCTGTCTTTTGATGTCGCTACCCCAAGTCATTTGCATTCCGTTTGGTAATGGATTTTCTTTTAGATAAGCTACTACATCGTCTGCTACTGTTCCTGATGGTCTGCCTAATGCGTCAGAAGTAAGTGTAACTGCTGGTTGTCGGTCTTTTCGTTCTAATAATGACGGGGAATTGTCTTGCTCTACGCTTGCAAATTGTGAAACTTCAACTGGTATCCCCATTGGGTTAATGATAGAAAGTTGTTGAACATCTTCAAAGTTTTGTCGGCTAAATTCAGCTAACCAAATTCTCACAGGATATTCTGTTCCGTTCTCGGTTAGTGTTGCATCGTCATTACCAGTAAACGCTGTTCTTAGGTTCAATCCAACATAAGCGGTAGTTAAGCCTAACCGTTGCATTTTATCTTTGTCGGGAATTATTTTGTATTCAGGGCTACCTGCTTCAACGGATAAGCGAACATTATCCGCACCGGGAATATTTTCTATTACCGTTTTCAATTCATCACCTGTTTTCATCACTAAATCCAAATTGCTACCGCTTAACGTAATTTCAATAGGTGCTGAACGTGGAATTAAACCCAATGCTGCCATTGAATAATTGATACTTGGAAATCTTGATTTAAGTTCTTCGCGAAGATTTTTCATAAATGTCTCGGTAGGCAAATTATGCAGTTCCTTTTTGGATTTTAATTGAATAGTAAATTCAGTTTTATTTGCCGAACCTACACCCAAACTTCCAATGCCTGTGCTTGGTCCGCCAATATTGCTGAACACTGTTGCAACTTCGGGTTGTTGAATAATGTAGGCTTCAATTTGTTGAGCAATTAAGTTATTTTGCTGAATGGAAGTGGATTTGTCAAACTCCAAAGCCATTCTAAATTTTCCTTGGTCGCCAGTTGAGATTAATTCTTTACCAATAATACCTTGTTTCATAATGCCTAAAGTCATTACAAAAAGCAACAACACAATACCTGTGAAAATTAATTTATGGTTTAAAACCCATTCCAATTGTCTGCCATACCAATTGGTAAAAATTTCTAATTGATGCTCAAACCAAAGCAAGAAACGATTGAAAATATTAGTTGGTTGTAAATCTTCTTTCTTTCCAATACGTGAAGCCAACCAAGGTGTAAGAGTAAAACCAACCAATAAACTGGTGAGTGTAGAAGTTACTACCACCACCGAAAACTGCTTGAGCATATCGGCAACAAACACTTGTAAAAAAAGAATTGGTAAAAATACCACTACGTCAACTAATGTAATTGACAATGCCGCAAAGCCAATTTCCATACGACCATCCATTGCAGCAGTTCGTTTATCTTTTCCCCTGTCAAGATGTTTTTGAATATTTTCTAATACTACCACTGCATCATCCACCAAAATGCCTATGATTAAAGACATTGCGAGTAAGGTCATCAGGTTGAGCGTGTAGCCTAAAAGCCACATTACTGCAAATGCTGTAACTAAAGATGTTGGAATGGCAACGATTACAATTAAAGAGTTTCTGAAACTTCTTAGGAATAAAAGCATCACCAATGAAACTAATACTACCGCTAAAATCAAATCAAAAACTACAGAATTAACTGCTGCAATAGTGTTGTCTGTGCTATCGTCTGCAATAATAAATTTCACACCTGCATTTGAATTTTGTTGTTCAATGGATTTGAATTTTTCTCGAACTAATTTTGAAACATCAACAGCGTTTGCATCGCCTTGTTTTTTCAACATTAAGCCAATACCGTTTTTACCGATGTAGCGACTGAAGGAAGTTGTTTCCTTTATACTATCGATAACATCTGCCACATCCTTTACATAAACAGGACTTCCCATTACAGGCATTGCCACCTGAACATTTTTAATATCTTCTAATGATGTAAATTTTCCGGTTAAACGAACGGAATTACTTTCTTTTTCGGTTTGCACTTTTCCAGCAGGTAAATCTAAGCCAGAGCGATTAATTGCTTCTACCACCTGAACCATTGAAATTTTATACAATTTCAATTTGTCCTGATCTATTTTTACTTGAATTTCTCTTTCTTCTCCTCCCAAAATAGTAATTTCCGCAACACCTTTTATTTGTTGAATTTGTGGCAGATAATCATCTTTCATTTTTTGATAAAACTCGGTTGCGGACAAATTACTTGTTGCACTGATGGACATTATCGGCAAATCATTTGGCGAAACTTTACTCATTACAGGACTTAAAATATCCTGTGGTAAATCTTTGCGAATGTTGTCAATGTAGCGTTGTGCGTCTTGCATTGTTTTATCTAAATCTGTTCCGTATTTTAGATTGGCTATGATGATAGAAGCATTTGGTAACGATTTAGTAACCAAGTAATCTACGCCCTCCAAGTTGGATAAAGCATATTCGATTTTTCGTGAAACGGATGTTTCTACTTCGTTTGGTTCGGCACCTGGATAAACTGTTTTAATTACAACTACGGGCTGATTAAAGTCAGGCATTAATTCGTAACTCAAATTTTTATACCCGATAAATCCTAATAAAGTGAATACGCTGAAAAGCACTATGATCAGGGAAGGACGTTTGATTGATATTTCTGTAATATTCATTTTTCGCTGATTTTATTTAACAGTTACATTCGCCCCATCAAAAAGATTGATGAAGCCATTTGTTACAATTACATCACCTTCATTTAATCCACTTGACACAACTACTTTATTCTGTATCTTTTTTGAAATTGTGATATTTTGCAAAACAGCTTTACCGTTTTTAATCAAATAAATTTGAGGTTGGTTTTCAGAACCTACCATTGCCGATGCAGGAATAATAATGTTCTTTTCTTGGTTGTCGCTTTTTAAAATTACTTTACCAAACATCCCAGATTTTATTTTCAAGTCGGATGTGTTATTTACAGTAAACTGAACTGGAAAACTACTGCCCATATTGGCTTTACTACCTATCATAGTGGCTTTCCCCGTTAATAGAATATCAGGATAAGCATCGACTACTATAGAATAGCTTTGATTTAATTTGAATTTGCTTAACTCATTTTCGGGAACATTTACGGTGAATTTTAAAGTTGTAATGTCCGTTATTTGGAGCAATGGAACTCCTGGTGCCGCAAAAGCTCCTTCTTCACTGAGCTTTGCAGTAACTACCCCGCTGAAAGGTGCTTTAATAGTGGTTTTGTTTATCTGTTCCAACAAAGTGGCTTTTTGCACTTTTGCAGATTTTAAACCTAACTCTGCTTTCTCTAACTGAATACCTTGTATGGCATCGGCTTTAGCTAAAATGGTATAGCGATTTACATCGGCTTCCAAACCTTCAATTTGCACGTCAATAGTTTGCAATTGCAATTTCAGCAATGAATTGTCCAGCTGAATTAAAGTTTGACCTTTACTTACAATGCTTCCAGCATCAACTAAGATGGTGTTGATTTTCCCTTGTAATTCGGCACTTATTTTCGTTTCCTTATTAGGTTCAAATGTTCCTGAATAAGAAAATTCAGCATTCACATCTTCAAGTTGTAAGGTGTCTACTTGAACATTTATAGCTTGTTCTTTATCGTATTGATACACTTTACTCTGCGTAATTTCCTTGTTTGTTTTCAACTTAATTACCACAATGGCAATTATCGCCAACGGTATGATGACGTATAGCACTTTTTTTAGGATTGATGATTTTGTTTTCATTGTGATAATTATTTGGTTGTTGAAATATTTCCTGTGATTTTTTTTAGTTCTAAATCTGCTTTTAGATAATCAATTACAGCAGAGAGGTAGGTTTGTTGTGCTTCACGCACAGCATTGTCTGCAAGTAAAATATCTGTTAAACTTGCCGTTCCTTGTTTCTGTTGAAGAAAGGTTTGCTCATAGATTGTTTGAGCCAATTGAATTTGTTCTGTTGTGGTTTCTACGGTTTTTTTAGCGACTTCTCTTTGTAGTTTGGCATTTTCAACTTGCATATTGTTTTGCTCGGTAAGCATTCCAAATTGAAGTTCATTGTATCGGAGTTCAAGCGTTTTCTGATTTATTTTTCGCAGTGTAACTGTTCCATTAAATAATGGATAAGATAATTGAACACCCGCAAAACCAATCGGATAAAAATCAAGAAAAGAAGCAGGTTGTCCGTTATAACCAAAGCCCGTTGTTCCATACATCCCAACCAGATTTAGCGAAGGCAAATACCTTGATTTGTTGAGTGTGTTGAGTTCACTCGACAATAAGCGGTTTTGAGTTTTTATTATTCGAATATCTAAGGTTGATGAAGTTGTATATTCATTTGTGTTTTGATATTGAATGTTTGGTTCAATTTGCAGATTTTGTTCAATGGAAATACCCATAGCAAATTTCAACGCATTTAGAACCTGCTCGTATTTGCTTTTGATGGTTTCCTTTTGGGTGGTTAATTGTGATACTTGCAATTTTACCTTGCTTACATCTGTTCCTTTGGCAAGCAATTGTTCATTGAGCAATTGCATATTTTTTAGAAGTCTTTCTGCATTAATCAGATTACTGTCAATAAATGCCAATTGATGATGCAAGATTTGGGTATTGTAATACAAATTTGAAATTTCAAAATAGATTTGCTCCTCCGTTTTTTGATACTGTAAGTCGGTCAATTCCGAGGCTATCTTAGTTGTTTGAATAGCACCGTAAACTTGCGGATTATACAAAGGCATCGTCAATTGCAGGTTGGCGTTGATGTTATGCGGAACGCCAAATTGTGCTGCTCTATATTCTCCTTCGGGAGCAGCAGGATTTAGTGCATTGAGGGGTAAAAGCTGATAAGGCAGGTTTGTAAAATACTTGTAATCCGCATTGGCTGTTACTTTCGGAATTAAATTGGCTTTGGCTTCTTTTTCTCTTTGCTCACCAATAGCCATATTGTTTCTGCTCATTTGCAGATTTTTGTTATGAACCTGTGCGGTGTCAATACATTGTTGCAAAGTCCAAGTTTGTGCTTGTGCAGATTGAAAGCCTCCTATTATCAATAACAGAGCAATATAATGTTTGTGAATATTCGCTAACTTCATTTGTCAAATTTTTTTACTTAATGAGTATTAATTGACTTTCAATTGTTCCTACAACCCAATGTTTTACCATTGGTTCAATGTTTACAAAGTCGCCCGATAATAGTGTTTCTTTTATTCCTTTTTCATTTTCAAAAATCACTTCTCCTTCAACGCAAATCAAAAGTGCTGGTGTTTTGGTGATATGCTCTTTTAATTTTTCGCCTTGCAAAATTTGAATAGCTGTTGCGTTACCCAGTTCACTTTTGAAAAGAGAAGTTGCTGAAACTGGTTTTTCTTGTGTATGTAATTCTTTTATGTTCATTGGAAGTATTGATTAAATGTTGTGAATGAAATTT